>WNGG01007142.1_pt1 | contig 19305 bp, 19 predicted proteins | sample 5400661 | NCBI WGS metagenome assembly WNGG01 (sample SAMN13153372, study PRJNA577476) | soil metagenome | isolation source: 100 cm soil or saprolite under Garry oak tree replicate 1 | place: USA:California | collected 2016-06-15
CGCGGCGTCAGCGTGCCCGGCAGCGTCGCTGCGCGCTCGCGGCGCTCCAGCGCGGCAATCGCGGTGGCGCCGGTGCCCACGGCACCGGACGCCGCCGGTGCGTCCAGCGCGAGTGCGAGCGCGGCCTCGCTGGTCATGGCCAGTCCCTGCGCCCACAACCGCCCAATGACCGCCTGGCCGAGGCGGCGCGCCGCGGCCAGGTAGCGCTCCGTGCGCGCGCCAGGGAGCGCGGGAAGGCCAGCCGCCTCGCGCAACGCGGCAGCGGCGGCCGTTAGCTGCACTGCCCGCTCCGGCCGGTTCTCCTGTACGGCCAGGGCGGCGAAGGCCTCCAGCCCACGGGCCACACCAATGCGTGCCCCGGTGTAGCTGCTGAGCCGCAGGCTCTCGGCGAGATGCTGCCTCGCTAGCCCGATCGCACCCTTGTCCATAGCCACCCGCCCCAGGCCGGAAAGACAGCGTGCGATCTCCGGCCGGGCGTCGATTTCGCGCAATATGGCCAGCGCCTCAAGGTAGCGGTCATGCGCGCCGCCGTGATCGCCCCGCAGCCGGGCCAGATCGCCCAGGCCGAGCAACGTCCGTGCCACGCCCCATTGCTGGTCAATCCGGCGCAAGACGCGTCGGCGCGCCCCGTGTGCAGAGCGATCTCACTGAGAAGGTTGAGCGCAGCGGCTGTCCAGAACTGATCGCCTGCGACCCGGCACAGCTCCAGTCCTTCCTCCGCCCAGGGCTCCGCTGCGGCCGGATCGCTGGACAAAGCGAGTTGTGCGCGGCCCACCAGGGCCGGACCCCGGACTCGCGGGGACACCGGCGCGTCAAGTGCCAGAAAGCAATCCACCCATTCGCCACCCTCGGCGTAGGAGCCGCGCACGATCCAGCACGGGCGGACCGCGGTGCAGATGCGCAGTCCGGTCTCCGCATCGGCGTCGGCCAGGCACCGGCTCAGCACCTGCCAGACGTTGCCTGCCTCGACGTCGTATCTGCGGAACACATCGACCCTTGCCGACCACGGCGCGGGGATTTGCGCCATCCCGATCGCGTGGTTGTGCTCCGCGACCCTGAGCGTGTAATCGCGGAGTTTGCGCTGGAAGGTTGCGGACTCACCGGCGTCGGCCAGGCGCACCGCCGCGTACTCGCGGATGGTGTCTAGCAGCCGGTAGCGAGCCTGACCAAGCACCTCGGGCTCGACAACGACCAGCGACTTGTCCACCAGCGCGGCGGTCAGGTCAAGCATGTCCCGAGCCGGGATCGCATCATCGGAGCAGACCTGCTCGGCCATCTCCAGTGACCAGCCGGTGAAGACAGACAGCCGCCGCAGCAGGAGCTGTTCTGTCGTGGTGAGCAGTTCATGGCTCCAGTCGATCGTGGCCCGCAGCGTGCGCTGGCGGGGCGGCGCGGTCCGGTCGCCACTGATGAGCAACCCGAAGCGATCAACCAACCGTGCCGCGATCTGCTCTACCGACAGCACGCGGACCCAGGCCGCCGCAAGCTCGATCGCCAGCGGCATTCCGTCCAGCGCGCGGCACAGCGCCGCAACGGCCACGATGTTGGCCGGGCCGATCACAAATCCTGGCAGGGACGCGGCGGCACGCTCGGCAAACAGCCGCATCGCCTCATAGCGGCTCGCATCGGCGGGTGCCGATATCACGCCTGCGGGCGGGATGGACAGCGGCGGCACCTGCCACACCGTCTCCGCCGCGACACGCAACGGCTCGCGGCTCGTGGCTACCAGGCGCAGCCCCGGTGAGCTGGCCAGCAGACGCTGGCACAGCTGCGCACACGCATCGATCAGGTGCTCGCAGTTATCGAGCGCGAGCAGCAGCTTGCGTGGCCGGAGCGCGTCGGCGAGCGTCTCCAACAGCGGGCGCCCCCGCTCTTCGCTGACGCCGATGACCGATGCCACCCGTGAGACAACAAGATCGGTCTGTCGCAGGTCAGCTAGCTCTATAAACCACACTCCATCGGGGAATTCATCAGCTGCCGCGGCGAGGATCCGCAGCGCGAGCCGGGTCTTCCCGATGCCACCTGCACCGCACAGCGTTAGCGCACGCGTCGCGCCCATGAACTGGCGCAGCTCGTGGAGCTCCCGCTCGCGCCCGATGAAGCTATTCAGCTCCTGAGGCAAATTAGTAGTACGAGTCGGATCTAACGTCATTCGTATCCAGCCTGCCATATCGCTGCCGACGCCAGTGTAATGTCCCGCTTTCCACCGGTGATTCACTCAGGGCAACGCGGTCGGATGCGCACTTGTTTGGTTCCCGCCTGCCGCCAGCGCCTGTGAGAACCAGCGCCTGCGAGCCAGCGCCTGCAGGCGCCGTCTGCGAGAGCCAGCGCCTGCGGGAGCCAGCGCCTGCCGGAGCCAGCGCCTGCCGGAGCCGTCCGCGGGTCCTGGGGCAACTACGGCGCGATCTTGGCGATCTGCTCGTCATCAAGCGGCGGCTCTGAGATCTTGTAGGAGGACGGAAAGGGTGATGCGGTAATGGAACAGCCTCAGTATCCAGTTCAGTATCCAGTTCAGTTCTCGATCGACTATCCGGACCGGCCGCTCAACAGGCTGACCACCGGGTTTCGCATCTTCGTGATCATCCCGATCGCAATCGTGCTGAGCGCGGTATCGGGCGGCACATGGCAATGGTCCTACGGGAACGGCGCCACCGGAGTTGCGGTTGGGACCGGCGGCCTGCTGTTCTTGGGCCCGCTGCTCATGATCTTGTTCCGCCAGAAGTACCCTCGCTGGTGGTTTGACTGGAACCTCGAACTGCAGCGGTTCAGCAACCGGGTTGGCGCCTACCTCGCCCTGATGGCCGACACGTATCCGTCTACCGACGAGCACCAGTCGGTTCACCTGGACTACGCCTACCCTGATGCAGCACGTGATCTGAACCGATGGCTGCCCCTGGTGAAATGGCTGCTGGCGATCCCGCACTACATCGTGCTTGTGTTCCTCGACATCGCCGCGATCGTAGCCGTGATCGTCGCCTGGTTCGCGATCTTGTTCACTGGCCGCTACCCACGGGGGTTGTTCGACTTCGTACTGGGTGTGATCCGCTGGCACAACCGAGTCATCGGCTACGCCATCACCCTGGTCACCGACACCTACCCGCCTTTCCGCCTAGCGCCGTGAGCACGGCGGCCGGTGTGGCTGTGTCCGGCCAGAATCAGGCCAGCAGGATGGCGATGAAGCCGCCGATGTAGGAGATCGCAAACAGGATCGGGACCCATTGCTCCAGGTGCGAGAGTGGCCAGTACCTGGACGGGTCCCTGCCCTCGCCAAGGGCTTTCCACTCTGCGCGCCAGTATGGCGAGGCAGGTAGCCGCTCCTCGAAGGCGCCAACGACAGCGTATTTGGCCGCGTTGAGCTGCCGGTAGGACCGGACCAGCCAGAACCATGCCATGCACTGTCCGAACAGGACAAGCACGGGGAAGACCAGCAACCATGATGCAGCGTGCGGGCGATTCGTCCAAAAGACGCCGATGACCGTGAATATCGCCGAGTTCAGCGTGAGGAAGAACGTGTTGGCCAAGCCTCGCCGCGCGCTGATGCGATCAGCCATCTCGACATAGATCTTGTATTGCTCCAGCAGCGTCGATGAATAATCGCTGACCTTCTCACCGCCCTGGCCAGTACCGCCGCCTGACCCCCACAGATCTGTGCGGACTTCGTCGACTGTGGGGGCCGAACCCTCGGTGAAGTACCGTGCGAACGACCGCCTCATGGATGACCAATCACGTCGAGCCACGACCGCTAGGCTACAGTCGGCGCAGGTCATATCGCATGTGATGCGCGGCGACTGTCCACATGATCGAGGCACGGGGCCATGGTCTGCGTCGTCAGCCAAGAATGGCCTCGTCAGGCCCGTCATCACGGAGGTAGGCTGTAGATCACGGCGGCTGCGCACGGACTACCGATCGGAGCGGGTATTAGGCTGTGCGCCTTCGGGGGGTCCCATGGACCGGGGGCAGGACACATACGAGGGTCCAGGCAGCCTGGCCAAGCACGCCTTCCTCACCTATAACAGCAAGGACCTACAGGCGGCGGCGCAGGTCCGGTCCATCGAGGAGATGCTCACCCGAGCTGGGCTGAAGACGTGGCTCGACAAAGAAGACGCCATTCCTGGTGACGACCCAGCCGATCAGATGGCTAACGCACTCGAGCACTCGCACTGCGCCGTGTTCTTCTTAGGTGGAGAAGGATTCGGTAGGTGGCAGGACGGTCTCGAATACCGGCTGGCTCTAGCGAGGCGCGTCACGGATCAGCTTCGCGTCTTCGCTGTGCTGCTTCCCGGCAGCGTAGGCGCGGAGGCCATACCCGGGGCGCTGCAAGCCATAGGCACCTACGTCGACCTTCGCAACGAATTTGTTGACGGCCAGCTGACTTCACAGGGTTTTCTCCTGCTCAGGGCAGGCGTGGAACGGAAAACACCCCGAGAACTCTCCGAACGTGATTCCCGGCAGGCGCCGACGGCCTCGCCGGCCGATGATGCGACTGCGCCAGGTGCCCCAGGATGCCGACGCGCGCTGCTCGTGGGCATCTCGGACTATGGACCCGAACTCAAGGGAAGGCTCAATGGCCCTCTCACCGACATTGACCGGCTCGCGGAGGCGCTGACGGCGCTTGAAGCAGGTCCGGATGAGCAGGCCTGGACGGTCGACTCCCGTTCTGATCTGACAAAAGATCAGCTGAGCGATGCACTCCGCCAAATCTTCAGCGATGATGCATCTGAGAATGACACCCGGCTCTTCTATTTCAGCGGCGAGGGATTCGTAGACCTGGATGGTACATCGTACCTCTGCACTGTCGACACAAACCCGAACCAGGCATTTAACTCTGCCGTCTCCGCCGGGGAAGTACGCGCCCGCGTATCCAGCTGTTCGGCACGCGAGAAGATTGTCATCCTTGATTGTTGCAGGGGCAAACCGCTGACGGCCGACCCCTACCGCAACCTCGGGCCGGGTATCGCCGTCTTTGGCGCGTCGGTCGGGGAGGCGAGAGCCGCCGACTCGGAGACCGATCTGAGTCCGTTCACCGAGGCGCTGCTCGCGGCGATGAGCGGGCCACGCTCGCCCGATGAGACGACCCTAACGGTGGGCGACCTACTTGACCGGCTGAGCATGGCCGAGCGGAGCCCGTGGACAAACGACGGGCTGGACCGGGACATCGTGTTGGCGACGCAAGCACGAGCACCTGCTCCCCGGGAATCGGAGTTGGCGGACGATTTCAAGGTATCCATCACGTCAGTTCAGGGCATCGAACGTTTGCCGGTGCTCAGGCAGTTGTCTGTCGTGCTCGACAACCTTCTCGCCGTGGCCGACGACCGAAGGAAGATCCCCTGCGCCGTCGTCGGTGAGACGATCAGACTGCTCGGCAACGAGCTGGCTGACCTCGCGCTCGGGGAACGGCGCGACGAGCTGACTCGTGAGATATGCAGCAGCGACCCACAGAACCCGGTACGTGTCAGCGTCGCGTTCGACCCAGGTACCCACTCAGAATTGAGAGACCTGCCCTGGGAGTACCTGGGCTTTTGCGATCCTGTGCAGGTGCCTGATCCGGTTGATCCGGGTGCCTTGCCTGACATACGGGATCTTCGTCCCGTCGAGCGGTTGCTGCAGGGGTCCCGCACAAAGCATGCCGGTAACGCGACACCGCAGCGGGGAGTTCTGTTTTGCGCCTTGCAGCCGGATTCTCAGCAAAGCGACCGCCACGCGCTTCTTGAGTCCTTCGAATCCCAGTACCCAAAGGCGAAACTCCGGCTCGGGGTTGAAGTGTTCCGGCCAGCGACCTGGCGCCAGTTCCGCACCAACCCAACCGGCGCCGATCTCGTTATTCTTCAAGCCAGGATTCGAATGCGTGGGGGAATGGCCCAGGTTGGTTTCGGTTCGCCGGGGGGCGAGCTAGCAGACACCCGCGAGATCGACCTGCTCAACACCGTGGCGGACCCCGTCGGCGAGCTGACGCTGCCCTGGCGCGCGCTGACCTGGCTGGTAGTGGAAACCATTGCGGAGGATCCCACCTGGCAGGCCCCGCTCGCCACGCGCCGCTTCGCGCACAATCTCGCCCAACGCTGTCAGCGCAATGTCGTTGCCATATGCCACCCGCCTGCCTATCGCCGGTGCCTTCGCGACGGACCCGGCGATGACACTTTTCTCGACATGTTCGTACGCAATCTCGCCCGCGGACGCCCGCTCGGCCAGGCCGCGTATGGAGCCCGGCAAGCGGCGCTGGCGGCTTTGCAGGTCGATGGATCCGTGATTGGCATTCCCATCGTAATCCGCCCCGAATGGCGTCCCGAGAAGACTGCCAGCGATTCGAAGCGAGTGCCTTCCAAGCCGTCTCCTCAACGCGGAACAGCGGCGGGAACCAAAGCAGAGGCGCGCCGCGCTGGAGACCGCCCATGACCGACACACGGCGCACCGTGCGATGGCACAGGTTTTCCCTGGCCCAGGCCCTCGCCAGGGAGGTTGACGACACCGGCCAGACCCGAATCACCGAGGCTATCCAGGAATTCGACCGGTCCCTCGGTGAACCAGGAGACGACCCACCCGGAGAGCGCATTCACCTGGAGGTTGGCCGCTTACTTGACGCCACGAACCCGTCAGGCGCTCTGCGCCGCTACATCTTGGGCGTAGATGGCAGCAGCGCCGACGATGCCATCGCCTCCGCCCGAAGGGTGCTGGACGGTCCACATGGTCGCACCGCCGCCCAGTCCCTTCCCGCCGAGAGCGTAGGACGCATCACCCAGATCGCACGCCGCCGTCGAACCGTCGGCGGGTATCTTCTCGCCGCCAAACTCTTGCGTAACACGGCACAAGATGACGAAGTACTCGACTTGCTCCAGGCCGCCCTCCAGGCCGCCCTCGAGGCCGCGGACCGTAAGGCTCACGATCTGGTCATCGTGCCGCTAGCCGAGGTGCTGCTCGACCTAGACCGACCGTCTGAGGTGCTCGAACTGATCGCACGCGAGGATCCGGGCGCGAGCATTGCCGACGCGCAGGCGGCGCGGGCGCGCGCGCACCTCAGGCTCGGTGAATTCACACAGGCCATGGCGCTGGCCGATCGCGGCCCCGATCTTGCCAGCATCCGCACTGTGAAGGCACTCAGCCTGCTGGGACTGGGGCGCGCTGACGAAGGCCTGAGCATGCTCCCTGAGTCCAAGGAACCAGAGATCCTGCTCACCAGGACGATCCTGTGCCTCGCCACCCGCGACTACTCTTCGGCGCTCGCCGCATCCTGGGACCTGCTGAGGTCACGGCCGGACGACCCAGACGCGCTGCTGGCGCGTACGCAGGCGACCGTCGAGGCGCTGGGCGCGCCGAGTGACGCAGGCGAGGCCGACGACGATAGTCCAGCCACCACACCGCATGACCAGGTGGACGACGCAAGCCGGTTGCTTGACGAGGTGGCCGACGTCATTCACCGCCCGACCTGGTGGTGGCGCGTGCAGGACGCGCTGCGCCCGCGGGATGGGCGCTACCAGTTCTTCCGCTGCGAGATGCGCTGTGCCATGGGCCTGAAGGTCACCCCCGAGGAGATCGACCGGGTCGACCGGGGAGACACGACGTGGCTTCAGGACGCAGCACTGGAGGAGCGCAGGGCACGACTGTACGAGGCCGCATCCGACACCGCAAACTTCGCACTGGCGCTTGACGCGGCGGCGAAGCTGTACCGCGACCAGCTTGGCGACGAGGTGCGCGCATACGCGCTCGCCAGGGAGGCGTTCGACCTTGCGCCGACCGTCAGCCGAGCAGCCGAGTATGCCTATCGCTCCTTCGCGGTGAGCTATGAAACGGGTCTCGAAAGGGAAGAGGCCGCCAGGCGCGTTAACGACGCGATCGAGGTGACGGATCGATGGCTCTTTGACGCTGCGGGCAACGAGTTCAAGGATCTCGTGCACATGTCGGCATGGCTTCGCGCCAGGCGGGTGGAACTCAGCGCACGGGACCGGGTCAAGCTGACTTCCGCGGCGCTGCCGTGGACCCTTGCGGCGCTCGCGATTCGAGCCCAGGACGCGGCCCTGCGCTCGTCCCTGGCCATCCAACTGCAAGAACTGGGGATGCCAGCCGCCGCGCGAGCCTGCGCGCGCTCGGCCAGGGAACGTGATCCCGATGACAGCTACGTGCTTGAGACGTCTGTCGTGGTCGCATCGAACGAAAGCGGTGATCCCGGCGAGGTGACTGCGCTTCTCGATCACCTTGCCACTGTGCATGCGGAACCCGAATGGCGTAACGCGATCGAAATGTACATGGCCTCAATAGCAGGCGATCTACCCAAGGCGCTGCAATTGTCCAGCGGTCCCCTGATCGAAGCCGCATGGCTCGCCCGCGCGAGGGCGGTGACCATGGCCATGGCCTACGGCATCAGGGAATCGCAATCCACATTGCAGGAAGCGCTGGATGCACAGCTCGCGGACAGCCCACCTGCATACCCTGATGCGGTCTTCCTCGCCTGCGTGCTCGGTCGAGCCGACGATGCGGATAAATACCTCGCCGCGGCAGAAGAGTCCGGCAACGTAGTTACTCAAGACCTTGACCGGATCCGGCTCACCCTGCGGTTCGCCTTCGATCCGCAGCTTCCTTTGGCCGAATACACCGATCAGGCGCTCGCACTGTGCGGTACCAGAACCGACGTGCTCCAGTTGGTCAACGTCGAGCTTCCGCTGCTCGTGGCAGCAAAAAAGGGCTCGGTAGATCCCGTGCCCAAGGTGCCGTACAACCAGCAGCTCGTCGATGCGCGGCTCGGCGAGCTATCGAAAGCGCGCGAGCGATGGGTCGACGCGCTTGACGAGCATCAGCCGGGTCTTTCTGCGCTGATGAGCCTGGTGGACGTCGAACCTGGCTGGCCATCATTGGCCGCCAGGCGGGTAGCCGGTATCGGGCCGGACGACTATGACGAGCCGCTGAACATGGTTGCTCGCCGACTCGGTGAGCACGTACTTGAACGCGTCTGCGAGGTTGTGCCGAACGTTCTGCTTGAATGGCTCATCGGCCGGCGCGCAGAACTGGATATCGCCGGTATTCACTCGCTGCTCGACGGCGAGCTGGGCCAGCCTCTGCCGTTGCGGCTCGCCGTCGCCGTCCTCGGTAACCAGGTGCACGACAAAGCGCTCGAACAACTGACCAGCGAAACCGATGATGGGGAGGTCACCGAGGCGGTAGAACTGATCTTTAGCTCAGCGGTGTTGAAAAGTGTCGACGTATCCAGCTGGTGGCGGCTCGATGACAAGTTCGCCGCCATTCCAGCGGCCACTCCCAATCCGCCCAGGATCGTGTCAGACCTCCGTGCTCGAATGCTGGAAACGCTCGCCGTTCTCCTCGGCATCAACGAGTCGGATCCCGATGCGGGGCGAAGCTATTTCTCCTTCATCATCGGTAGCGACTTCGTGCCGGATGACACCGGGCCGGATTGGGAACTGTTTAGCACTCTGATACCTGCCATGCGCGAGCGTATCGAGGAAGAGACCGGATTCGCCGCGCCTGGCTGCCTTGTCAGAGAGGATCCTCAATGGCGGGACACGCTCAGGCTGCTTATCAACGATTGTCAGCTCGAGGCTTTCCGGCTGCCAGCGAACGGGTTCCTGCACCTGTCAGACAACCCGGATACCGGCCTTACTGACCCGTTGAGTAATCAGCCTGTCACCCACGAGCAGAAGGCGTCCGGTCCGCATTCGTGGACACCGATACAATTCCTCATGCGCCACGTCGAGCGGTTCATGCGAGATCATATCGCCGAGCTCGTGGCGCCGTTCCATGTGTGGGAATACGCCAGGCGGCTCGGCGACGATATCGCTGCGCGCGTGGGATCCGACCCCCGCGTTTTCCTAGAATGGCTGGCGCAGCTTCGCCTCATGGCTGCCGACGGTCATTTGCACGATCCGGACGCCGTAGCCCGTATCCTCGCGACGCAGACGCTCGGGACCGCTGCGCAGGCCGATCCGGATGGCGTCAAGCGCCCGACGCCAGAAGCGCCGACGCTAGAAGGGCCGGGGTGACCATGCCTCACGTGGCGGAATCCGGTGATCTTGGCGTGCATCTTCCAGCCGGGGTTGTCACCGGGCGAGCAAGAGACCAAGCCGTCTTGACCGTGCGGGATTGCGTGTCAAGCACATGCCGGGCGCTTGGCCTCGCCACCGAGCCGAGGACCGAGGTGGTCTGGGGTTCCGGTGAACGCGTGGCCGAACTTTATCTCGACGGCAAGCCACTGCCGGTGTCCACCAGGCGCCGTTGCCAGGTCGCCGTGACAACATCCGGCCGACCGCACCAGTCATCTGATCCGCCGTACTCGGAAGAGTTCGTTCTTGAGCGTGCACAAAGCGGTGACGTGGACGAGCGATGTGCGTTGCTCGCCGCTCTGACCAAAGCGGGACTGCACGCGACCGCATCCACCCTGGTGGCGAGCCAGGCGCAGAAGATCGCCGCCGCCAGGCTCGGGGACGCCGACACCGGTGATATCACCCGTGCGGCCCAGATACTCGAACTCACCGCACAACTCAGGGTCGTTCCTGCGCAGATTGAAACCAGCGTTCTCGCCAAGGCGGCCGCGCTCAAAGACACCGACCCATATCACGCGTGCGAGCAAGTGCTCTCAAGTGCCACGCAATCGGATCAGCTCAGTCCGGTACTCGAGTTCAGCCGTGCGACCCTGCGCCGTCTCACGTCGTCGGAGAGTTCACCTGCCGCCGGGCCCGCGACCGGAGCGGGCTCTTGGGGAGGATCGCGAGGCATCAGGCAAGAGTGCCGTAATGGTTACGGTGTGTTCCTACCCCCCTTCCGGCTGGCTGTCGTCAGCGACATCGCAGCGGATCGATTCAGGGTTCGGTTCGGTTCGTCGCGCACTCCCGATCACCTGGTCCTGCCGACCGCACACCTGGCCGTCTTTGAGACCCCGACGGCTGATGGTGCGGATTCTGGCATGTCATATCTCGATCAGCTGCATGGTGGGATCCTGCCGATCTTGAGCATGACGCCGTCAAGCCACATGAGCTTGCCTGCTACCTCCGGGTTTGACCACGCTGCCCTCGCCATCAGGGAGATCTACAGTGAGCTCCGGCCAAGGCTTGCCTGGTGGGCACCTCAAACGCTGCCCGGAATCGACGCATTCAGCGGCGACCTCGCCGCGCGATTGAGCTCACGGGTTGCTGTTGTTCTCCGCTGGTTGGTCGCGGACGGAGCGACCGTGTTCCACGAAGGCCCGATCATCGAGGGCATGCTGACCAGTCTTGGCGACGGCGAACCCGCCGTTCAGGACACAATCCGATCCACGCGAGAGCACCTGAGGGCGGCGGTGCTCGGACCGGTTCCCGTGTATGACAGCCCGCACGCGATCGACCTTGACGACCAGGCGGTTGCGGAGGCAGGCCAGTCGGACAGCGCCGCTCCGCTCCTCGAACGCCATCCGGCGCTCGTGCAATCCATCCGCACCGTGGTGGCGATCTGCTCACCTGATGCGAGGGCGACCGTGCAGCGGCTCCTCCGTTCACTCGGAGACGTCGTCTTGGTCGCCTCGACGGCCGAGGTGCACGGCACCGTACTTCAAGTGTCATCGCAGACGCTGCAAGGGGCCACGTGAGCACACCCGCGGCCGTTCGGTGTGCAGCAGTTTTCTGGCCACGCGATCGCGGTGTGTGCCTACGGCAGGGTGGTTTCTGAGGCGTATGAGAGCAGGTGCTCGGCCCTCAGCCGGATCCAGGTGGCGGCCCAGTCGCCGGTAACCGCTGCCCGCACCTCAGCAGGGACGCTGCCGGATGGGAGGACATCGGCTGGTCCTTCAATAAGCACGACGACGTGCGCGTCGCGGTCGCCTTCTGTGACGGTCATGGTCAGCCAGGGTTGGCGGCGCACGTTGCGCTCACGCACAGCTCCGGCCACTGTGGGAAGCCAGAAGGTCGTGTCGCGCCTGACGTAGGAGGACATGGCGGCATGGGGGCGGCCATCGGGGCGGCGGGAGCCGATCACCGCGAAGGCGCGGCGGTCGAGGTATCCGGCGAGCTGCCGGCCGCTTAGCCGCCGTTCGGGTGGATACGAACTGACGGTGGCGGTAGTTGCCCGCGCGAATGACTGGTCCTGCAAGGCACCGAGTGCTTCACTCATGCCGCAGTTCTACGCGTTGCCCGGCGCAGCGCCAAGTGGAGCGTAAACTCCGTTACGCCGGTTGCGGACGCCGGCGGACAGCATCCCAAACGACATACCGCGTGGACGGGTTCGCGGCATGTGCCGGGCGCTGCGGCGAGGAGGCGGCAAATGCGGTTGGTGGTCATCGGCGCAGGACACATCGGTGGCACCATCGGACGGGCCTGGCTCGCTGCGGGCCACGACGTCGTCTTCGGCGTGTCAACCCCTGGCAAGCATGCCGACCTTGAAGCCACCGGCGCCACGGTGACCACCCTGCCGGAGGCCACGACGGAGACGGCGGACGCGGTCCTTCTGGCCGTACCGGGCGCAGCAGTACAGGACGCCCTTGCCCAGATCGCGCCCGCCGTCGATGGGTCCGTCGTCATCGATGCGACCAACAACGTCGCAGGACCTGGCCCGCTGAACGCAAGCGCCGCAGTGGCGGCGGCCGCCCCGCAGGCCATCTACTACCGAGCCTTCAACACCCTGGGATGGGAGAACTTCGCCACACCCAACTTCCCAAATGGCGAGCGCGCAGATTTGTTCTACGCTGGTCCCGACGGCCGGTCTCGTGACCTCATCGAACAGCTTGTCACCGATGTTGGCCTGCGCCCGGTCTGGGTCGGCGGTGGTGAAAACACCGAGACCGTCGACGGGGTGGCCCGGCTCTGGTTTGCCTTGGTCATGGGCCGCCACCTAGGCCGCCACACCGCGTTCCGCATGCTCACCGACTAAAAATTGGTCCTGGGAGGAGCGCTACCGCTGCCACGCCGCTGTCTGGAGCGGGCGTCCCAACCCTCAGCTCGTGGCCGAGACCACCGACCTGACCCCGGGCGCAGCGCTCGATGCTGGCAGCGGCGAAGGGGCCGACGCCCTTTGGCTCGCCTCACACGGCTGGCAGGTCACGGCGGTGGACTTCTCCACCACCGCTCTGCAGCGCGGCGCCGCACATGCAGAGGCCCGCGGCGCGGACGTGGCCGGGCGGATCCGCTGGGTGCACGCCGACCTGACCACCTGGGGACCCGCCGAGGGGCACTTCGACTTGGTCTCCGCCCAGTTCATGCACCTTCCGGCGGCCCCGCGGCACGCACTGTTCGACCGGCTGGCCGCCGCGGTTGCCCCCGGCGGAACCCTGCTCATCGTCGGCCACCACCCCTCCGACCTGCAGACCACGATCCCCCGCCCACCGATGCCCGACCTGTTCGCCACCGCGGAGGAGATCGCGGACTCCCTGGACCCCGGCCAGTGGGAAGTCCTCGTCGCCGAGGCCAGACCGCGTCTCGCCAGCGACCCCGAAGGCCGGGAGGTCACCATCCACGACACGGTCCTACGAGCCCGCAAGCGTCCGTGACATGCGGTCCCGATCACCGATCCCCTGACCGGCGGATCCTTACGCGACGCTCGCTGGTCATGTTGCTGGAGAACCCCCCACGTGCAGAGGGTTGTCCAGCCCGCGCACCGGATTACTCACGCGCGCGGTAACGCCCGAGGCGGAGGGCTTAGCCCAAGGTGAAGGGGTCACGGGTGGCGCCGCTGAGTTCCACCCAGACCGATTTATCCTCAAGGTATTCGTCGATCGCGGCGATGCCGTTTTCCCGGCCAAGACCGGGGGCGCCGTAGCCGCCGAGGGTACGCTCGGGGCGAGGACCCGGTAGGCGTTGATCCACACTGTGGCGGCCCGGAGCTTCGCCGCCACCCGGTGGGCGCGGTGAACGTCTTTGGTCCACACAGCGCCGGCCAGCCCGTAGGGCGTGTCGTTGGCCAGCTTCAGCGCTTCGTCCTCACCGGTGAAGGTGTAGGCCGACAGCACCGGGCCGAAGATCTCCTCACGAACCACGGTGGACTGCGGGCCCACCCCGGTCAGCACGGTGGGCTTGATGAACAGCCCGCCGAGCGCCTGGTCGGCCGCTCCGCCATAGGCCACCGTGGCGCCCTCCTCCTCGGCGGCCTTAAGGTACCCGAGCACCTTTTCGTATTGTGGCCTGTTAGCGACAGGTCCCATCTCGGTCTGCGGGATGAGATCCCCCAGGCGGCGAAGCAGTGCCGCGCGGGCGAACCCGGCCAGCTGTCCCCATTCGCCGTCCAGCGCTGACCGCGCGGCCGCTACAGCCGCTTCAACGTCCTCGGGACCGCCGTCGGGCACCACAGCCCAGCTCCGGCCGGTGTAAGGATTTCGCGACTCGAACTTCCGACCGGAGATCGCGTCGACCGCCTTACCGCGGATACCTGCTCGAAACCCAGCCTCGGCCGATCGGTCATGATCCTTCGGTCCAGTAGCGCTGAATCCGGGCGACTGCGTCTTCCCTGCTCATCCGCGCGACCTCGGAATCAGCAAGGCCGACCCGGGTGATCAGCAAGTGGACCAGATCCGCCGGCAAGGCCCCAGCCGACGGCTCAGGCATGCCACGGCCCGGCTTGACACCGTCGCGCACACAGCGCCAGAACTCAGCCTCGGACACTTGGATCTGATCACGCAGGATGTGGCTCCAGATGCTCGCCCCGTAGGTGTCGCGCCCGACTGGATGCGAAATCCGGGTCCGCAAGATGCGTCCGTCCGGCAGATCGAGCTCATAGGTGACGTGATGTGTCCCGGTGCGCCCCCGCGCGTCGCGTACGAGGCGCCACCCCTCGACACGGCAGAACTTGTCATGATCTTGCCGCGTAGGCTGCGGCCACCTCACGGCCTCGACCCGACGAGCCAGTCTCGCAACTGGTCATCGTTGCTGAGGCTGATGAGCTGGACCAAACCCCAGTTCTCCCGGTGGTTCGGGGCATCGAGCAACCGCTCCTGCCAGTCCTCGGCGTACTCCCGGAGAGCAACGATCATCTCGGAGACCGCATCATCGAAGGTGGCCCCATCGGCTGCGACGGGTAGCCCGGGGATGAAGACCGACCATCCACCCGCCTCCGCGACAACCTTAGCGCGGGACGGGCTCACCGACGCGAGGAAGTGCCGAAGCCGCTCGACGTCCACGACAGCCGCCTGGCCAGCGTCCCGCCGGACCGTGGCCACCCTGCCTCGCTCGGCCGCATCCAGCAGATCCTTCAGGTGCGCGCGAGCGTCTGTGTAACTGTCATAGTGCACGGCTGACATGAAGGCACCTCTCTCCTGAACAAGGATGCCGCATGAGCTTAAGTACGTCAAGTACGCAACGTACTCAAGCTCATGGGGACACGCTGACCCGTTGCACCCATCACAACCCGGCTGTGACCGCGGCCACGCCTGGATAGCTACCCCTGGATAGCTACCCCGGCGAGCCACGGCAGGGTGCCCCCGAGCAGGCTCGCGGCGCTAACTCCCGGGCGCGCCAGGCCCATCGCGGTGCCGAGGATGCGCCAGAACCGTGCCGTAACCGCCCGGAGGGGGGTGCCCAGCCCCGTGACGCTTCCACAGCCGGTGGCAGTGATCAGCACAGGAGTGAGGCGGAACCAAGCTGGATAGAACCTCAGGCGATATGTCACGCCGAAGTCATTGGCACAGTTGACTTCGGTTTGCTTAGGCAGCGCGCACAGCGCACGTGCCACGTCGTGAACACGCCTATGGCTGGTGACGACGACGGTTGGCGGGAAGGCAAAGCGGAAGTGGGCTCGCGGGTAGATGATCCGATGCACCACAAGACCGGTCAGGCCAGGCATCTTCCGGCACAGGGCGCGGGAAGCGGGGGCCGGGCGCGCAGGCACCGGCGCACGGCCCACAGCCAGGCCGGAGCGATGCGATGCCACCGGCGCGCGGCTTACCGCCAGACCGGAGCGGTGTGATGCCGTCACGGCCCCGCATCCGGCGAGCGCGAGCGCCGTTGTGGCGATGGCGATCACGGCGCTACCTGCCACGGGCGTGCGGACGGCCCACACGTAGTCCTCCAAGCCTGTGACCACTCATAGGACGCACGCGACCGGTCACCGGTTCCGTCGTGGCCCGGACCGGACAGGAGGTAAAGACTTACGTCCGAGATGCATAGTTCAGTTCGTGCCGGACACGCCGCAATGATCGAGATGCGTGCATGATCGGCCCGCGTATCCGCTGCCTGAAGCGTTACGCCGCCCGCGACGCTGGCCTGGACCAGATCCCCACGCACTTACGAGACCCGGTCATCCACGAGTTCCGCCGCGCGGTCTTGTCAGGGCTGTCCGATGCGCACTCCGCACGTAGCAGCTCCCCGCCCACAGCCAGCGCCTTTTCAAGGACCTGAATGTTTACAATTCCACAGCTATTACTGCCCGGACGATTTTCCCGCCGGCCTTCGGCGTTGCGTACGAGTCCCACTGGGTGGTGATTGTTTCCACAAGCTGAAGACCCCGGCCGTTTTCGGCCAATTCAGTCGCGTCGATGCGTACCGGTAGGCGCGGGTCGGCATCCCATACGAGAATCAAAACCTGTATCCTATCCGACAGTAGCCATAGCCGCACAGGAAAAGCCCATTCCAGGGACCGTGAGGCCGCGATGGCGTTGGTCACCAATTCGCTCACGACCAGTTCGGCCCGCTCGCTCAGTCCCGTGACGCCCCACTCCCGCAGCACCAGTCGCGCGTGAAGCCGCGCACAAGGGACGGCGCCCGGCAACGCGCCGAACTCGATAAAGTCCCGCAGCGGCCACTCGTCCGTCATCGTTGTTCCTCGGTTGTGGAAGAGCCGAACCGGCACCGGAGTATTGCTCTGCTCAGGACCGCGCTTCGATACGGGGGTCGCGGTCCCACCGACGGTGCCGACCCCACCGCCAGCAGAACGAGCACGATCACAACGTGACTGCTGTGGTGTCCACGTATCCGTCCTGCCGCTCATCGAAGAGGTTCCTCCTCATCCTCGGCCGTGACGCTGTTTTCTGTTCGGGGTGGTCCGCTACGCCCGGCGGCCGTAGTTCGCCGACGCGGCCTTGCTCGCACTGGGCCGCGTCTCCTGCTCCAGCAGGTCAGCGATGGCCTGTGCTGCGTCGCGGTTTGCTCGCGGTGGCTGCGTGCCTTCGGCCAGTGCGCCCTTGGGCGCGGTGCCGTCGCCCGGTGCGCCCTTGCGCGCAGTCCCGCTATCCGGTGTGGTTTTCAGCGGGGCGTCACCGTCCTGCGTGTCTTTGCGTGGTGTGCTGTGACCGGGCTGGCTATCTTGTTCCGGCTGGCGGTCGTCCGGCATGACGGTGAACTTCCCGCCGAGGGTCGGCAGGAAGATGCCCGACTCACCCGCGATGCGGGCGGTATGGAACGCGGTGACGAACGCGGGGATGCAATGCGCCTGGCAGAAATACCGCGCGTCGCTTTCTGGGTTGACGATGATCGCTTCACGTTCGTCGAAGGGGTGACCCTTGTCCTTGACGTCGCACCAGATGGCGATGCCCATCAGCGGTTCGCCTGCCCGCGTCCCCACGCGACAAACCCGTAGTCTTCGACGGTGACCTCACAGGTTGCGCCGGGCAGGTTGGTCACCGTCAGGCGCCCGCGCTCTTCCCACGCGCGGCCACACACATCGAATCCGTGCGCGACAAGCTTTTCCGCGACAACATGCATGGCCGCATCCGGCTCGCAGTGAAAAGCGTTCGTATTGTCGTTATCGTTAAGTGCCTTGGGCATCAGTGCCCCCTTTCCTCAGGCTATTTATGAAGCACCCGCGCCCGATTTCAGCTCGCTCACATGGCCAGGCGCAGCCGCAGACGGCGCACAGTCCGCAGTCGTTGATGTGCTGGTCAAGCTCGTGCAGCGCCGTAGCTAGAAGATGCACGAACTCAGGCGGGATGTGTTCGATCCCAGCCGCGGACGCGTTGGTTTCGGGGCATGGCATCTCCGCCGGCTCCGTTCCCGCCTGGGTACGGCGGGCGGCAACGCGTGCCATATCACGAGCGGCTTCGCGTAGCTGTGCTGCCACCCGGGCTACTTGCATCGCCCTCGTCATGGCTATCAGCGAACAGCAGACCTGGCTGACGAGGGGAGGTTGGCAGCGGAGGCGGATATGTGAAAAGGGGGTGTGAATCAGCCTCGGCCAGGCTTGGGACCGGTGGGAGTGTCAAACTGATCGGGTCCACGGCTGGTGAAAGGGGCAAAGGAGTGCCGCAACGGCCAAGAGTTGCGAATCTTCGGCTGCGAGCTCTGCTGGACGACGCCGGTTTGTCCAACAAGGGTCTGGCGCGCAGGGTCGTTGACCTGGCTGCGGCCCGAGGTGTGGCGAACGTGCGCTGCGACCACACATCGGTACTGCGGTGGCTCGCAGGTGAACAGCCGCGCCCGCCCGTGCCGGAACTGGCGGCCGGTGTCATTGGTAACGTTGTTGGTCGTCCGGTGTCGGAGATCGAGCTAGGCATGACACCCAGCGACTTGCCGACCGATCTCGGCCTGCACCTACCTACCGCCTGGACGGACACCGTAGCCATCTCGACCGCCCTGTGGAGGGCCGACGTGCAGCGTAGGCGGCTGCTGGTCCATGCAGCGTTCACTGCTGCGGCAATGTCGGCGTCAGCGCTGCGCTGGCTCACCAGTCCTCCAGCCGACGCACCAACAGCCACCGGGTCGCTCCGGGTGGGACTCGCTGACATAGATGCGATACGGGAGTTGACGCTCTCGTACCGGGAGCTGGACAACCGGCTCGGCGGGGGCCGGGTCCGAGTCGTGATCTTGTCGTATCTTGACGATCACGTCTCGCACCTGCTCACTGACGGCAGTTACCGTGAGGAGACGGGTCGGCAACTCGCCGCCGCATGTGGCGAGTTGTCGCAACTGGCAGGCTGGGTGGCCTACGACAGCGGCGAGCACGGCGTAGCCCAGCGATACCTGACACAGGCACTCGCGTACGCCCGTCACGCTGGCGACCACGCTCTAGGTGCGGAAATCCTTGCGGCTCAGGCTCACCAGGCTCTCTACCTCTCCCGACCTGGCGAGGCTATCGACTTGTCCCGCGCCGCTCAGGCTGCCGCACTCAAGCACGGGTCAGCGACGTTGCTAACCGAATGCCTGGTCATGGCAGCCCACGGCCACGCTGCCCGTAACGACGCCCGCGCCTGCGGCATGGCTCTCGCCAGAGCAGAGCGGACGTTTGACCGCGCCACACAGGGGGGCAACCCAGCGTGGCTGGCCTATTTCGATGAGGCCTACCTAGCAGCCCGCATGGCACAGTGCTTCCGCGATCTTGGCGAGGCCGACCACGCTGCGAGGTATGCGCGGCGTTCCCTTGACATGGACGGCCGCTACGTACGCGGCCGCGCCTTCAACTTGTCTTTGCTCGCCACTG
>WNGG01003891.1_pt1 | contig 19302 bp, 14 predicted proteins | sample 5400661 | NCBI WGS metagenome assembly WNGG01 (sample SAMN13153372, study PRJNA577476) | soil metagenome | isolation source: 100 cm soil or saprolite under Garry oak tree replicate 1 | place: USA:California | collected 2016-06-15
GGGAGGAGAACAAACCCGACATCAATAGGGAAGACGTGGAGAGAACCATTGCAACCATTAAGGGGAAAATGGCAAAACTGATCAAATTCGCGCAGGATGCAGCAGATGATTATGCGCTAGAGCAGCTAACTATTGATCTAAAGGACTTAGAGAAGCAGAAGCGCGAAGCAGAAGCTCTTCTCTATGACTTTGCAGAAGACGAGGAAGAATGTCAAGCGTTAGAGGAGGAGATTGTACGGTTTGAGAAGTGGCTTGCATCAGTAACGCCAAAACTTACCGATCCCGACTATGAGCCAAGTTATGAAGAAATGCGGCTGGCAGTTCGCATCATGGGCATACACGCGGTTGTGTTTCCCACAAGCGGGGACTATCCCTTCAGAGTGCAAATAGACTCACTGCCACCGCGCATCATAGCCAAGCTCACCAGGCAGAAAATTGTATCTCCTATGATAGATCGTAGGAAGCATTCGGTAAATGCGTATGTGGTTCACGATAGGTCACAAGAAAGTCGGCACCTGCGAGAATGAGCGAACGAAAGTGAGGGGCCACAAATTCAATATCATGAAAGCAAAGATAATGCTGCCAGAGGCTGTACATTACAAGCGCAGTCTCATCTTCCTGGATTGGAAGTTGTGGTTTACCATCCTTCCCTATCCAGGGATGCCAGCTACTTCCCCAGGAACGATCGGGATTGTACTTATGCAAGAGATAGCCGCCCGGCGTGAGCACCGAATTACAAAAATCATAGAAACAGCGGGTGATCTCTGAGTACCCGGCATGGCTCATCGCATTTGCTACCAGTGCTCCATCTCTAGGCCACATATAGGAGTAGCTATCCAGCGAAAAATGTTCAACATCAGCGTCATTAGCGGCGATAATTGCGCCATCATAGTCAATCTGAGTACGTAGCACCAGCAGACTGCGCTTGTACAGATCAACCAGTTCAGGAGACAAATCAGCAAAATCTTGCTCATCTTTATTCGCCCAACGAAACCAATAGTTGCGAGTACGCACTAAAAAGCTCTCAGGTCTGCGCTCCCGAATCATGGCCTCTAAGGCTACGACCGCAGGTAGATCAGGCCCTGCTGTAAGCCAATGGTAGACTTCACCACTTTCACCTGGGGGCAAAATCGGCAAATGGAGTGCCAGCGTCCCGTCAACTGATCCCTGAGCAATAGGATTACGTCCTAACTCACCGTCCTCAGCGTCACGCCACGTTCCCTCGGCTCCGTTAAACTCTTTCACTCCTGTAGCCCAGCTAGAAATGCCAACTGTAGCCTGGTTTCCACTGCCTACCTGCCCATTCATCAAGAAATAGGCTTGATGCTTGTAAGCTACCAGCGCCTGCGCTGCCGGATAGTAGAAGACAGTATTGCCCTCAGCATCAGCCCAAATGTGCCAATCATAGTGAAAAAAGAGACGCACCTCTCGTGGATGGTCGGCTTGATTCGTCACAACAGCATGGCGGATAAACATAGGACGATTGAAATCAACCACGTCATGGAAGAGAAGCTTGAGTTGGAGGGAAGGATGAGTGAGTGTTACCTGGGTGACCAGGGTCTCCTGCTCGTAGATCATCTCCCGTTGCCATTCAGGAGCATCAAGCCAGGCAAAACTCTGGTGGAGCTTTGCATCACCACTATCTGAAACCCAGACTCCCGTATGTGATACATCACCAGCTGTGTGTAGCTCCTGGCCCACATGCGGCCAATAAATATCGCGTAGATTGTAACTTTTATCAAAATTCAGGAGTAACCTTCCATTCCCAACGGGCAGGTCTCGCGGCATGGTCCTGTTCTCCTCTCATTCGCCAGGATAAGACTGGAAGCTCCCTCATTATAACATAGCTCCGATATAGGTATTCTTTCCTACAACGACCCATCTCCTCATCTGTGATATGCTATCAGAGAGTTAGAAAATCCAAGGAACTCTTTGACATGAAGAAACGGAGCTTTTTGTCACGGCTGCATACCAATGGCACCTACTACCTGGTCGGTGCGCTCCTGTTGCTGCTGGGAGTACCATTATACCAGTTCCTCGTGCTCATTCCCCAGGGCTATAACGACGCACTGGCTGCTACGAGTAGAGGCCATTTCACTGCTTACCTGGTGTGGATTGGCAATCACGAAGTACAATTTATTGGCTACCGTGCATTGCTAGCCATCGCTTTTGCGCTTCTCCTCAGCCTGCCTTTCACCTTGTTCCGCATTATCGTGGCCCAGGAAGTTTTAGGACGTGAGGAAGACGAGGAAGGACAGGTAGCAGATGAGGAGGAAGGCAGCGAAGAGACAGAGCAGACGGATAAGACAGAAAGTACACCTACTCTTAACTGGCGTGGGAAAGGCTTTGCCGTACTGGCAGCTTGGGGAGGGCTCTTTGGTATAATTCTCTACGTCCTGGGGATCGTAGCAAGCACAATCTACCTCGCCTCGGCAGGGGCACAATTCATTGTGTCTAAACCTGGCGAAGCAGTTACAACTATTCAAGCCATCCTTAGCATTATCACCAATACTGCAGGTGGCGGATTACTTGCGCTCTCATGCTTATTTTTTGGAGCCATGATTGCAAGAAGCGGCATCAAGCTCTGGCCCGGCATTTGGGTTGCCTTCGGCTACATGGCACTGGCCCTCGCCGCGCTCTTCAGTGGGAGTGCCGTCGAGGTGGCTACCGCCCCCACGCCTCCTATTTGCCCTCTGGGTGCTGTGGTTTGGCTGGATGCTTGTGCGCCTGAAGCCGGAAGAATAGGCAGACCTGGGTCAACCTGATCCTTTAGCATGATTTGCCACTTGATAGGCAGATTTCCAACATTCGAGAGCCTCACGATCACGTCCTAGTTTTTCTAGTAGACCGGCTAGTCTCCAGTTTACTTCTGCTATATCACTATAGGCCTGTGTCCTGGAAAGGAGTTCTTTGGCCTTCTCAAATCTCTCCACTGCCTCTTCTAAGAGCTCCTGCCGCTGCTCCCGATCAGCAAGTTGAGCCTCGGCCTCTACTACTTTTCCAACCGCAAAATAGACTAAGCCACAGAGATGATCGTTGTCCAGGTGCTCTGCAATTTCTTGAGCAAGTTTGCAATAGCGCTTTGCATCTTCCAAACGATCCTCTGCCAAACATAAATCAGCGAGCGCAGTGTAGTTGAGCATGACCATCGCGTGCCCTTGATAGCTGATGGCAATGGCGAGTGCTACCGTATAGTGATCCGAAGCGGTTTTGTAATCCCCCAACAGGTAATAGATGCGCCCCAGGACGTTTCGCATCCGACCTTCAAGAGGACGGTTAGCCATTCGTTCATAGAGCTGCAGAGCTTCTCTCCCAACATCAAGAGCCTCAAAAAGCTTTCCCACCATTCGGTAGGTATAACAAAGACCATAGTAAATATTGGCACGGTCTTCATCATCTACCTCATCTCTACAGAGAGCTAATGCTTCTCGATAGTACTGTAAAGCTGGACTATGAAGACCTCTCATAGTGCATGTACTTGCCAACCCGTAAAGTGCCTTGATCCGGATAGAGCGGGGATTTACTCTTTGCCCTTGGAGTATTCGGAGACACTGCCCATAGTGACGAGCAGCATCTTCATCATGACGAAGATTGGTAGCGGCATCCCCAAGCCGCAAGAGAGAGAACGCTCGAAGTGCATGCGACGAATAATTCTCCTCATCCACTTTCCCTTCGGAATTACTCAGAGGTGACAGGATCTCGATAGCATCATTCCAACGCCTTTGAAGGAGGTAGTACCAGCCCTGTAAATACCTTAACTCGTTTTGTTGCTCCTCATTATCCGGTTGGATCTTCTCGAGTATTGACAGAGCTTCATTACTCTGCCCTTCCTCAAGCAACAGGTGAGCACGACGTAGCAGTCTCTGGTTGTCTGGGTTCTCTGTCATGAAAGTAGCCCCCTATAACTCTGTAAGTAAATATGCATAGTATAGCACATCTTATCACAAGAATAGCCATTTTGGGGGACTATGACACTCTATAACTGGCTCAGGTAATCGCTCGCAATGGACAGGATGCGAGCTTCGGGGTTAGTCATTCCCCGAGCTCACATCTTAATGCCAATACTAAGCAATTCATACAATACCTTCTAGTTTGTGAGGGACGATATCGAGCTTCGAGTTCAATCGATTCTCGAAGCTCGACTCTTAACATTAACAGACAGTTGGTGGAGGGGGACAAATGGGTTTCCGAACTGCCAACAGCTGGGTGGCATGAACACCTGTCTGATGATGCATCGTCGGGAAAGAGTTCATCCGCATCTCCCAGCCGAAGAGACCGGCCAGCAAGGACAAGATCATGAAGAAAACGATAAACGCCCTTTTCAGTGTCAACGACATGCAGTTGCTCCTTTTTTCTTTTGCTTGAACAAGCGCAAGACATGACCTGCGCCTGCCCTTAAATAGCGGACCTTATTGCCGCTCATAAAGGAGGTGAAAAATGGGAGCAAAATCTAGCAATTTTTCGAAGCAAATTTGGAGGATTTTCACGGAATGGTGATTCATAGCAAACCATACACCCATGACCTCACTGAGAATACCGATAGAAGACCAATGCTCATAGAAAAGAGGTGCCCAATGAAGAGCAAAACTTGCGGTTTGATCACCGGGAGAAACTATCTGTGGAGAAACCGGGGGCTGGCGCTTAAAATACAACGGGAGATCTTATTTCTCTGCCACCGCGCCCACAGAGTGGCAGAGCGATTCCCGTTAAAGACAGTATAGCGTAAACATGATATGTACACAAGGTAGAAAGGCGGAAAGTAAGCAAATCTACTATGAAATTCGAGAAGTCCCCATCAGATATCGCCCACTTTTCCTGGTTCGTTGCATGAGCAGAGAGTCCGTGGTAGACTGTACGCAGGTACAACAAACTAACCTTGCAACCACCGGTTCGTGGTCATAGAACCCTGAATGTTCCCCGTGGAAGCGAAATTTGTAGTTTTACAGGTGAAGAGGAATTTTTGTGAGCGACGACCCCGAAATCAGCCACAGGAGAAATGCCGTGCAAGGACACAAACGCACTGGAGACCGATTCGCAGGACGCCGTATCGTAACGATTGGTGGAGGCTCTGGAACATTTTCTGTCCTTTCGCATCTGAAGAAGTACCCCTTCAACATTACTGCTATCGTCACTATGTCGGATAGTGGGGGAAGCTCGCGTAGATTAATGGACGAGTTCAGGCGACAGCTGCCATTAGGGGATCTGCGTATGTCACTGGTGGCACTGGCACGCAACGGCGCATTGTGGCGAGAAGTGTTCATGCATCGCTTTGAACAGCCTGCTGACAACGAGGCGTCACAGAAGAATCGAGGTATAGCAGGTCATAGTCTGGGGAACCTCATTCTGAAAGGGTTACAGGACGTTAACAATGGTGATCTTTTGCTCGCCCTGGAAGACGCACAGGAGCTTCTTAATACAGCCGGGCGGGTTGTGCCGGTAACCCTCGAACAGACAATGATTTGTGCTGACCTGGAAGATGGTACGACAATCTGTGGGGAGACGGACATTGATACCCGGGGAGCGAAGAATCTTGGTGAACTCTCACCCATTGTGCGGCTACGTATGGAACCTGATGATGCACCGGCCTGTCAGCAGGCTATACGAGCTATAAGGCGTGCCGATACTGTCATCATTGGTCCCGGCGACCTCTATACCAGTCTTATTCCCAACCTGCTGGTCCGTGATATCGCACGCGCTGTACGCGAATCTGAAGCAGAGAAGGTATATATCTGCAACTTGATGACCAAACACGGTGAGACAGATGGCTACAAAGCCTCAGATTTCGTAAACCATCTCCATTACTATCTAGGAGGCCGCGTAGATCGCGTGATAGTGAACGATGGGCCATTCTCATCGGATGTGATCGAAACCTATGCCCAGGAAAAAAGCGAACCAGTCGTGGTAGATCGGGCGCGTCTCACACGCCTGGTCCCCAATGTTGTTATCGAACGCCTCAACCTGGAGGACGAGAGATTAGCACGTCATGACCCCGAACGCCTGGTAAGAGGAATCTTCCCCGCTGATGATCTGTAGAGTATCAATAATTCTGTGCATGGAAGTATCCTGGTATGCGCGGTGGTACATACCAGGATACTTCCATGCATAGAATCTGCTATCTCATGCCACGAGCAATGTGTTCAAACTCCTCTCGTGGGAAGGCTCGCATCGTCTGTGTACGTACGCTCCCCTGTGCCAGAGTACCAAGAATCAGGCGAGCGGCAGTTTGATCATCGGGAGCATCTGTGATGACTACATAGTCATATTGGCCCATAACGAGATAGAACCCTATGAGCCTGGCCCCCGCCTCCTTTGCGGCCAGGTCAAACGTCTGCAAGCGCTCTGGGGCATTCTTCACTTCCTTGATGCCCTGTTCGGTGAGATTGACGAGGCTAATGTAGGTTGGCATGTAGTTTTCCTCCTACTAGATGGCAGGTACCCGCAAGGGGTATCCCTACACTTTTTGGACAGAGCATAGAGGGTTTCCGTACAGAAGCTGGGAAGCTTCTGCTAAAGTCCGAGAGACTCTACTGCCATTGTACACTTAACTGAGCACACTTCACAAGCTGAACAATATAACTCTCTGTGATCCTCCAGGACAATTACACCCACCGATAAAAAATCCACCCCTCACACAAACCGGCTCCCACAGCTACCAGAGAAAATAGAGCAGCGCGTTGTTCAGCACTTCCACTCAGAACAAAGAAGCCGCAACTTAGCAGGAGATAGGCTGTCCCAGCAAGTACAGCCCCGATATATGGACGGGCAAACCATGTTAGCAACACAAAGCCCGGAAGCTCTATCCTACGGTATCGTCCAAAAGTAACAAGACTGCTTACACAGCCACCCAACAAGCCATAGACCAATACAAACCAGGGAATGCCCAGCGGGGTAAGATGAGAAGTAAAAAGAGAGCTGCCAACTCCCAATCCTTGTATCACAGCCACACCAAGCACTGCCAGGAATAACAGGACAAGATAGAGTGCAAACGCCATCATCCAACGATGGATGTGAGCATTCTGGCTCCCTCCCCGCACGGCATCAATCTCGATGGGTGCTCGTGCACTTTCTTTGTCTATAGCCATAGAAAGTGGCTCTGTATTCTGTTCGGATGGTGTAGAGCGTGCTATAAGTTCCTGAAGATATCTATCGGGTAATTTTTGTTGCCTGGCGCTCTCCACTAGGCGTTGTATATAAGAAGGATCAGGAGTTCGTCGCTCTTGCGCAAGCGGATGAAGTTGTTGCTGTTGAGTAACTTTGGAAGCGATATAGGTGAGACATGATATATCACGCCCACGGTATGCCTCATGTACCCTCACATTCACCGACTCGAACAATCCTCCTGGTGGCGCTGCAGAATGAACTTTATCAAGCAGGGACGGCTCGCCATCAAGTCGCTCGATCACGCGACGGGGAATACGATACAACACTCCCCATACTTCTGCTCCCAGTTCCCGGCTGGGCACAATCGTGACTATGTTCTGTGTCTGTTGCGCCTGCTGTCCCTCTCCATTCTGGGATCTAACGACTTCAAAAACGATTCGATAGCCTTTCAGTACGGCTGACCCATACAACAAAGCCAGACCATCCAGTCGCTCAGGGCTATTCAAGAGTGGCAGATCCATCTCGAAGCCATACTCAAAGAGCCACAAAAACTCCTGGGCATCCGTGGAATCCGTGGTTGCTTCTGACTTGTTGGGAAGCGACAAAAGGCTTGCGGTCGCTACACCCTGACTACCCTCAAGCTCACTACCATCAATATGATTAGTTTCCACCTGCATTCCCCTCGCATTATTTCACGCTCATCCACGCTCATCATATTTCACCTCTCTCATCTCAGAATAATGCGAAGAAATCATTTCACCAAATCCATAGGAGAATTGTCACAGAACAGTAAAGTTTCGCTGATCGCACCTCCTGTGTCGCAATCAGCGAAACTCTACTACCCTGCACTTATCATCCCTTGTTCCAACGTAGATGCAATTTGCTCGATCTCCTGTCTCCCCAGGAGGCCCTGCTCAGTTATCACGCTTGTGACCAGCATTGCAGGAGTATGGTCAAAATAGAAATTGCGCACTGTCACTCCTGGAAGAGCTTCCTCCAGAACTTCCTCAGGCTCTTTCTCCTCCAGTTGACTCAGGTCGCCGGACCAACGATGGGGAGAAATTTTCAGTGTCTCGCAGAGCACATAAAAAGGTACTTTATGTCCTTGTGCCGCCCATGCTAACAGCGCAGTTCCAGCCTTGTTCAGCACATCGCCATTCGCCAGTACAGTATCAGCACCCACTACAACCGCGTGGCACTGCGGCAGAAAAATATCCGCCTGCGCATCAGTAATCAGTGTAACTGCCACGCCCTGCTTACTCAATGCACGAGCCACCTCTCGCCCTTCATAGCGAGGACGACCCTCCAGCACAATCACCCGCTCAAGCTGAGTAAGACAGGCTCCGAGTACTTCCAGTACAGTACCTGAGAGGCTGTGAGTCATCAGAGTGCCCTTGAGCAAAGGGCGAGCATATTCTGCAATGCGTTTGGTGGCCTGATCGTACTCCTCAAGTAAGTGCTCTGCTTCACACACCACGCCAGCCGGGTCATTGGCTGTGCCAAGGATGCATGCTACTGCACCAGCCAGCGCTGCCATAGCAGGACGCACATGAGCCAGTTCCCGCCCAACTGCACGTAGCTGGCGCATCTGTTCTTCCGAAGATGTGCCTGGTGTGCTGGCAAGGTCGTGCAGAATAGAGATTACCTCATGCACAAGCCAGCGCGAGCCATGTTCACGGTCGTTGCGCACCTTTGCGATACGCTGTTCGAGGTCTTTCATGCCTTTGATACTCCTTAATAGAAATAAATTGGCTCTTAGAGATACCCACCAATTGGCGCTTGTTTTCGCCTTTACAGGTCAGATATACTGTAATGGCATGAGCCAATAGGGAGGAGGATCACTATATGCAACACCATTCATCTTATCATCAGTCAAGAGCACTCTTCACAGCACCTATTCACTCTCTTATACAACTTGAGCGGACGAGCGGAGTACCATTATATCGCCAGATTTGTCAGAGACTGCGCGAGGCCATCCTCTCTGGAGAGCTGGCAGAAGGTATACGTCTGCCTACCGAGCGAGCACTTGCCAGTGAACTTGGCATCAACCGCACAACCGTTATGAATGCCTATAATGAACTGGCAAGCGAGGGGCTGATCGAAGGACATGTTGGGAGAGGGACGATAGTAAGGCGGAGTCATTTCCGTTATGATGAGGATAGTTTTGAGCATGATGAACCTTCATGGCTTCTTGGCCTACCTGCCGGTGAATACTCCATTCTTGGCCCTGACGTCCGCCTGCTTAGTGAATTAGCTTCAATGAGTGAACGGAAAGAGATCATCTCCCTGGCAGCAGGAACACCTGCACCTGAGTTGCTGCCAGCCGAAATGCTCAGCACCATCTTTGCAGATGGCCTGCTTCATTCACGGCAGAGTGCACTTGGCTATTGTCCCGTCGAGGGTTTACATAGCCTGCGTCGAGGCATTGCCGCATCAATGCGCAAACGAGGTGTGGCTGTCGATACACAACACATCCTCATCTTGTCTGGTTCAACACAAGGGATTGGTCTCATTGGTCGCTTCTTGCTCAATCCAGGAGACGAAGTGGTCGTAGAGGTACCAACCTACCTGGGCGCTATTCAATCGTTTCGTGCCCTCGGCGCTCGTGTGATTGGTGTTCCCACAGACAACGACGGTATACGGGTCGATCTCCTGGAGTCAATCCTGGCACGTCATCGTCCCCGCTTGATTTATACACTCCCAACTTTCCAGAACCCCACAGGCATCGTCATGTCACCTGAACGCCGTCGGCGCTTACTCTTGTTGGCAAGACGTTACCAGACTCCTATATTGGAAGATGATACGTATGGAGAAATATACTTCGAGGGCAAACAATTCCAACCACTGAAATCACTGGATCCGAACGGGCAGGTGCTCTACCTGAGCACCTACTCAAAAATACTGGCCCCAGGTCTGCGCGTAGCCTGGCTTGCGGCACCCGAAGCTCTGATAGAACGCCTCTCCTTACACAAACAAATCTTTGATCTGAACACCAATGCCATTGGACAATGGGTCGTCTCAGAAATCTTGCGCCGTGACCTGCTGGACGATCACCTGACGATGCTGCGCCAGCGTTATCAGCAAAAGCGTGACCTGATGCTCAATGCAATCAAGAGATACTGGCCCAACGATGTACGTGTCAATCATCCCGGAGGAGGCTTCCATCTCTGGTGTCGCCTACCCGGTGATCTACGAGCACGCACCTTGCTTCGCGAGGCAGCGAATGAACAGGTGGCCTTTGTGATTGGTGAACCATTCCATGTTGATGGTGGTGGTCAGCAGCACTTCCGCCTGAGTTTTGCCTATCCGGAGGAAAGCCGTATTGAGGAAGGAGTAAGGCGCATAGGGAATGCGATGAAGCGTTTGCTGGAGAGACGATCACTTCGTGAGGAGAGGGAGGGGGTGAGAGTGGAGGAGAGGATACCGATGGTGTAGAAGACAAGAGCCAGGTATCTGTACAGATAACCTGGCCTTTGTCTTGCAAGTCACAATTGACTAACCGGTTATGTCCGTTGGGACAATCACAACAGAAGCAATCACAATCCGGCCATGCTCCATAACCAGGTAGAAATCCCAGTATGACCAGACGACCTTGTTCTTCACGCACGAACTGCACTCAAGCACTACACCGACATTCCAGGAGTGACTACTCTTGTCCTGTTGGGAGACAACAATCCTGGCAACTGACCAGCAAGCTCCAGAGAGAAAATGCTGCATACTCTTCTTAAATTCATCAAGTGACATTGTGGCACGCCGGGCCTCACTGAGCATGCCATATGCCTGCTGAAACTGCATCTGCCCCAGAAAGGCATAGAACTGCATGACAACAGCATTATAGCGCTTTTGAGTGATTGTTGGTGTGGCCACTGGTACGACGGTCAGGTTTGGATTTGCTGGCGGCGCACAAGAAGAAACGGTGGGTGTTGGTGAACCGACAAGCGTAAGAGGTGGAGGTACAGGGTTTAAGGTACATGCAGACAAGCAAATGAGGAATACAATCAGAGTCACTATCCGGTAATCAGGACACTCGGGCCGGAAGGTACCTATGGAAAGGGCCTTCAATACAAAAAGACGTAAGTGGGGATCATCGGAAATGGAAATGCACGGCATAGAGACCACCTCTGCTCTCTTGGATTATGCTGGCAACATTGGCAACAAATCAGAACAACGGGCTATGGAAGTAAAGGCTACTGGTTTCAACAACTCTTCAAATGGACAACGATGACTATGTTGTAGTTGGCACACACTACGAGGACATAAGAGAAACTTGGACTATGCTAAGACATGCTCAATAGAGCGTAGTTTCTCACGAGCCGGACTCACATTTGCTTTGAGGCCCTTGATTTCTTCCTTCGTCTCTGGCCATTGAAACCCTTCTGCATCTATTCCGTGCCTCTTGAGAGCCTCAGTGAGTTGAAGCAGATCATCAACCCGTTCTTTCAAAGAGCAGATCATAGCCCGCTGCTGCTTGGGGGAGAGTTTTGATACTCTATAAGCAGTTTCCTCCAGGAGAGCAGTTACTCCCACTTTTTGCTCATATACATGTTCGGGGTTACCCATCTCCTCACTCTGTATAAACAGAGCCTTCCCCTGAAGAAGTTCACCATCATCGTCGAATGGTAAAGGAAGATCTGACTTAAGAGACCGAATCATACTGATGAATTCGTGGTACGTAATACTTCTGACGTAGGATTTGAGAGAAAGAATCTCTTTTTCCTCTACCAGTAACGCCAACCAGAGTTTGATCAAACTCATCTGGATAATGTCCTCAGCTACCAGGTCTAAGACCGCTGAAGGAGCAATAGCTGTATTACCGTAGATGAAACCCCAAACCAACGAAACAATATACGGATAGAATTGCCGTAAAATCTCTTCAATGCTAGAGAGGTACTCTGCTGGCTTCATGATTTTCTCCTTGCCTTACTTTTATGGCTGTCGATAATCCCCACATCACTACCAGCTTATGAATAGAGTACCATATCCTCGTACATATTACAATATATTTATTCATCAATATCAAGTAAATTTTCCAAACTCTTAAAGCAGTATGCTATATTTCAATCAGACCTTCCAAATTCTCTTCAAGCCAGAAACTTTATATTTGTTACGACGTGCTGATATGAAAAACATCAAATTAAAACCTATGAAGATAATGAAGGCAAAGGATGATGAAGTGACGACCACATAGGAGGCAGTGGAATATTTTGTGCCGGGAAAATGAGTACTTGACTACTGGTAAATTACCGAGTATGCTATGCACATGATATGTGAATAGTAAAGTAAAATATCATTCTCCTCGAGGAGAAGGATAATAATTGTGTCTCAAACACATCTCTATCCTGATCTCATTCCCTGGGTCCCTTCGCCAAGAGAGTTTCCTCCAGATTGGCAGGCATTTATTCATACCTTTTCACAACAGAGAGAAGCTTCAGTACGCGCATATGTATTGGATGTGAAATATGATGCTGAGCGTGTAGGGAATCAACTCCTTGAATGGGGATTGCCATGGCAGGTAGTGATGGCAGGGTATCTCTGGGAATACTCAGAAGAACAGATTCGTCACGCAAATCTGAAAGATGCTGACCAGGTACTCAGTCACATCTCAGAAGCGAATCTTTACGCACATTATATCGAAGACGAGAATCTACCTCCGCTCCTTAGTCCTCCCTATCGGGACCTGGGAGCACTCCTTGTGGCAGTTGCCATCTACTATCAAGCACTTCGAACACTGCAGGAGCAGAGCAATGAGCAGCCCTATACAGGAACAATGCAATCACATATTGAAAGTGTTGGGCGTACATTGCTCAACATCGCCAAACGTCTTGGTATGTGGTACTTCAAACGTGAGATCGAGGATTTAATTGAGCAACTTCGCAGTCCACGCAAATTTGCAGAGGCTAAAAAAGAGCATACACGTATTCTGGAACAAGACGTTCTCATGCTAGAAGATATCCGTCAGTTCCTGACGACCGTGTATCAGGAAACTGCTCAAGCACCTATTATGGTTCTCTCTACACCATGTGGTATTGTAGGAATGAAGCGTCGTCTACAAGATGCACATACGACGGCGACATCACAAAAAACGCAGCTTACCGGCTTTGATCTGGTCACGTTCGATGTCCTCATGCCCACTGTTCGGGATTGCTATACTGCTCTTGGGATACTGAGCCAGTTAGGATATATTCAGGACCGAGTGACGGACCAGATAGCAAACCCGAAACCAAATGGATATAGCCATATTGCCTTTGGTCTGATCTTGAAGCCAAAAGAGCTATACGCGCAAACCCCGAAATGGCTTCAAACGACTACGCGTGTTTGCCAGATACAGATTGCAACACCTCTTATGCAGGCTGTTATGGGATACGGATGCCTCCATCCTGATTGTTACCAATTGTACATGAGGAGATTACCTCGAGAGGAAAGAGCGCTGCCAACAACAGGACAGCTATGGAACAGTAAAGAAGGTCGAGTTTTTCTAGCAATCGAAGAATTCTTTGTACCTCGCCTCTTCGCACCTGGAACTAAGTCATCCATCATTGTCTATGATAAGAATCGCAAACCTGTCGAGCTTCCTCAAGGTGCCACAGCACTAGACTTCGCTTATGCCCTCAATAGTACTATCGGTGAGCATGCAGTAGAAGCTCTTGCCAATAACCGGAAAGTTCCTCTTAGTCATATACTTGATGCAAGTGATATCGTAGAGATTCGGACTTCAAATGAAATTCAAGTACAAGAGTACTGGTTGGATGAAAATTATACCATTACCACTGAGGCGCGGCAGAAGATCAAAGAGTCACTGAATCGACTCTTTTCTGATCGCAGAGGATATAAGCTGCTTCGCCAGGAGTTGAAACGTTACTATTTCACACTAATCCCGGAAGACCTCGACTACGAACTGAATGTACTTGTGGAACAACACAAGCTTGGCACAGTGCAGGATTATCTTGAGCGGCTACACGCCAGAAGAGACCCTCCCAATACTCCTGGGTGGGCAGCCCAACAAATCATGCAACAGATTGCAGAACGTAACGAGTCGCTAACAGTCAGTAAACCTACCTGGATTCCTGTGCTAGATATGCATCTAACAGCAAATAAAAGACTCTTCCAAAGCCAACGACTCTGCGGCTCTTGTGAACCAACTTACCCACGAGATATGAAAATTATGGGGCGCTTGAGTAAGCGGAGTAAGGAGTTAATTGTGCATAGGGAGAGTTGCCATCACCTCCTTGACCGCCTTAACAATCACAGATCTATGCTTCTGCCTATGATCTGGGTACTTCGACCTCCGGCACTTAGAGTCGCTTTCTTTGTTGTAGCACAGAATCGTAAAGGACTAATTCTTGACCTTGCCAAGCAATTACGCAGACATCAATGTGAATTGCTTTTTATTAACGCTGAGGCCATGAAATCAGGAAAGGCTCTTATTCGTTTTACCATAGAGACAGACCTTGATAAAGAGGTAATAACTATCTGGGAAGAATTGTTAAAGATTGAAAACGTGACAAACATTGAAATCGATGCAGCCGCCACTCCCAAGGATACCCGTGAGCGATTACAGAAGCTCCGTGAGCAAAATGGTGTTCTCTCCAGGAAGATAGGTTCAGATTTTCCATGGGAAGAAACGTCGATCCTACAGGAAACTCGTAAACAAACGCTTCTCAATCGTTTTGACATCTCGCGACCTGCCACTGCTAAAATGTTTTTTGGACGTTCTACAGAGACGGCGACAATGCGGAAAGAATTGTGTGACGGTGATCAGGGAAAGCCTCTTATGCTCTATGGCCCTCTTCGGTCAGGAAAGTCATCCATCTGTAAAAATTTTCTCGAACTTCAGGTAAAACCTCCTCGGTGGTCGGTGTACTTCTCCCTTCAAAACGTCATATCACAACCTGAAGAAGCTATTTTTATGCAGTTGGCAGAAAAGGTTTGCGAAGAGTTCAATGAACAATTACAGCTTCCTATTTCCAGCTGGCAGGACTACAAAGATAGTGATCCACAGGTACGTTTTCGGCGTGTTATACAAAACTGCCTGGACCAGATACCAGGGACACGACTGGTGTTAGCGCTCGATGAATTTGGTGGAGCACTCGAGTCTTACAAAAAGCAGATTCTGGCCCCCCGCTTCTTTACCTATTGGAGAGAACTGATACAAGATTTTTCTCAAATAAGTTTGATTCTCGTCTTACCAACAAGCTCACATAATCTTTTAAGTTCAGGGGATTTCTCTAATGTATTCAGTTTCGCCCAGACTTTACCAGTTACATTCCTGGATACAAAAAGTGCATCACATCTACTGATTGATCCCCTGCGAGAACAGAATATCGAGATTCATCCAAGTAGTGTAGCACTTGCCCTCAAACTTACGGGCAGAAATCCGTATTACATGACACTGATCGGAATGCAACTCATAAACCACCTCAACCAGGAACCGGACAAGCAGCTGGTGACCGATAAAGATCTCCACCTGGTCGTTGATCAGATTATTGGACCCGGCTCTAATCACCACTTTGATTTCCTCCGCAAAGAACTTCAAGGCAACGACGAGCTTCATATCTTAGAGGCAATCATCGAACTTACCAGTCGTACAAATCAATCGAATGTCCAACTCAAAAAACTAGTAGATTGGCTGAACCTACCTCGCGCTATGGTCAGACAACACCTGCATCGTCTACGCAATGGACTGATTTTAGATGTGAGTGGTCCTCCCTCCAATCCCTACTACTCGTTCAAAATCGAACTCGTTCGTCTTTGGCTAGCGAACAATAGATGGTTCTTTTCAGAGTGAGCATAAAAAACGAGGAGTATGTATATGTCGCAAACACCTTCTGGACTCAAATGGCAAACTATATTAAACCCTTTTCTGAAGAAGATTACAAAACAATCTGTATCCACCGTGAACGAGGTTATTACTGGCCGAGTTTCAGGTAGGAGTACTGACATTACCGAGATCGTTATAAGTGGACAAGGTGCTATCATTTTAACAGGCGCACCCCATATTGGTAAGTCGACACTTATCCACTACTTACAGCGCCGCCCTGGTAACTGGTCCTGGCGTGACGAATTAGCAGGTCTTCGTAACCAGTTACAACTGGATGAGATTCATTTTATGGAAGTGGATTTAACGCCTTCAGAAAGTATCGAGAACACAAAGAAGCTACTTGACTTCTTTGTAAGACAATGTATTGCGGCACTGCAACCACTCTATCAAGAAGGCGGACAAATAGATTCTACTGATCCAAAAGAGCTCCGCAAGCTTGTGCGGAAGTTAAGTAACAAGAATGCACAGGCTCGCTACTTCATGATGTTTGATACTATCGAGCGTCTTGAGGAACCGGGCATGCAACTCATCAATCTATTTGGCATAAAGAGCCATGCCCAGACAGCGCAAGAACGAGGGATAGCATTACTCGACCGTTGTGGGGCTATTCGCCTACTGGTTGACCTACTCGATGAATTTAGCAACCTTGGGGTAATCCTCTCACTCCAGAGCCTACCACGCCCTAAATTAGTTGACCAGTTCACGCATGTATCAGCAGATCTGGCACGCTTCACAACGAGAACTCTGCAAATCTTTGCTCAGGCCGATGCCATTGGACTTTTAGCACAGGAACCTGAAGACTTTGGGACAGCATGGGCCAGCGCTTTCAGGAGTGCAGGAGGAAACTCAATCTTTTCCAAGACAGAACGAGAGTGGTTGCTCGAACAGGCTGGAACACACCCCTATGTACTACAACAATTCTGTCTTGATACCTTCCATCACAAACAAAAGTACGCCATCATCCATGGGTCATGGCCGAAACTTGAAGATGGTGACAAGACCCAGGTCACTGAGCAGATCAATAGAAACTTGAGCACCTTTGTTAAGACTATCTGGACACGCTTACAGGAGGCTCTAGATAAAGGCAGCCAGATCACCAGAAAGACGTTCTGTGAATTTATCAGTTCGTCTGCGGGAAAGTACGTCTATGATAAAATCGATGCGAAAGAGTGGGAAGCTTTAGGTTCAGAGCTTCGCTACATTCTCTATAGCGAGGGAATTGTGCGCTATGACCTTTTCCAACCGATTTATTACCCTGGTGTCACCCTATGTGACTATCTTATTCAAAAGATAGAAGAAGAGAGCAAAAAATCTACATCTTCTGCAGTTCTCCCGTCCTCCCCACCAGGGCGAAGCCTCTGGCTAAGCATTGTTCGTCCAGGAAACCAGCGAGAACGTCTCTCACTTTCAGAGCTAGAGCATCGCCTGCTGAAAGCATTACTCCAACAACCAAAGAGTTGCACAGAAACAGAACTCATGAAAGCAGCCTGGGGAAAGCTAATTGAACGATCAGTATTCACTCAACGTATGTACCAGCTTCGTAAGAAACTACGAGAGCATAGCGGTGGAATAGAGATCATCGAAAATCATTACGGTGGATTATATTCACTCAATAATCCTGAATGGCTTCAGCTGGACTAAAAGACAGCAAATTGGTAGGTTATTTGCTTCTTCAAGGTTGGTAATTTTCATGCTTCAGCATTTTCTCCAGTCTCTGAGCGTGACTAAGTGCTACAGTGAGGTATTTTTTGCCCAAAGTAAGCTGATCATCGTACAGAATACTCACATATGCACATACCATCGCTTTTTCAGTCATGTAGTACTCCAATAGAGGCCATGCCGCCTCACTGGTTTCTTCAACCTCACGCAAATAGCTATCAAGAAAATGCCTGGCTAGTTGCTGGACATAGTGTTTGTTCGTACCTTTATCTGGTTCCTTGATTAAGTGTGTCTCTATATCGATCGCTAACATTGCAACATCGCTTAAAATATCAATATGGCAGAACTCAGGATTAAAATCTATACAGTCGAGTGCTATTAATTCCTGACCACTTTTCTTCAAACCGAACAAGGATCTTTTTGGACGTACCCATAGATTGCTTGTCTTGAGATCTCCATGACAGCGTTTGATAGAGCCATCTTCACAGCGTTGTTCAAAATAGCCTGTATAGCTTTCACATGCCTGAACCATTAGATTACTAAGCCAGCCATATTTTCGCAAAAGGTCATGTTTACCAGTATGATCAGGATCAGACGCAAGCAGATGTAATGCTTCTTGATATAGTCGGCTATTTATTGCCAGTTTTGACGAGATGCGCTCAGGCTCTCCCATAGCTTCTGGAGACTTTTCCAGCTGCCTGTGCATACGAGCGACTTCTCTGGCTAGAAACTCAATACCCTTTTGTGTACCCAGCCCACCCTGGCTTAGTTGATAATCCAATCTCCAATCCCTATCAAGACATCTCATTACAACTACATAATCCACTTCTGGCTTCAAATCACGCTTTTTTGGCTTGTCTATTAACTTACCACGACGGATTTTCGTAGTGTCCATACTTAACTTCACAGGAGCAATACCCAGGTACACCTTTGGAGCAAACCGTCTATTGAATTCAAATCCTTCTACCAGATAGGCTGCATGCCTCATCACCAATTCCTGATTACACACCTTTTGTTGCCACAACTTCAAACATACCTGCTGTTGATTTTGCTTTCTCCTAGTTAAAATGACCCTTGTCGTGGTTGAAACAATCTCATCTTCGATAGGATAAAGAAGGTTAGGATAAATAGATTCAGGAATAAATCGTAAAAGAGACGCCAGAGCTTCAATAATCAAGAGGGCGAACTTTTTGATGAGCTTGAGGCTATACTTTGGAGAAAAATAAACAAGGAGCCTGCTGAAGAACTGATGAATATACGCATATTTCCTCTGCCTATTGGCATAAAAGGAAGTACTGAGTGTAGTTCTGACAGTAGGCATTACATATACTCTCTTACTACCAAATCCCATCGATAGAACCCATGTGTTACCTAGTGCAGTCAATTCGTGCTGACTAGTAATAGTATATGGATATCAAAAGCTGAATGTATCAATCAATAGATATAAATTGAAGCTCTACCATTCTTTGTGGTTCTGGAACGTTGGAGAGCTCATTACCAAGCTCACTTGCTTTTAGAGCATTGAAAAGCGCATCAGCCTACAAAGACTTTACACTCCCTCTCACGCCCCCACATGCCACACAAAACTCACACCCGGCCCCGGCGTAAAATCCCAATAGCTTAAACGCGCCCAACCGCCGCCGTTTGCGTACCAGTTCCAGTTGCTTGTATGCACAGACCCATCCGCGTTAATACTCTCGACCACAGCAACATGACCGTAGTAG
>WNGG01006086.1_pt1 | contig 19291 bp, 21 predicted proteins | sample 5400661 | NCBI WGS metagenome assembly WNGG01 (sample SAMN13153372, study PRJNA577476) | soil metagenome | isolation source: 100 cm soil or saprolite under Garry oak tree replicate 1 | place: USA:California | collected 2016-06-15
CTTCCTCTACATGATCAAGGCGCGCGAGTACCTGTGGGAGCTCGTCGAGGACGTGACGGGCGCGCGGCTGACGATCTCGTACGGCCGCGTCGGCGGCGTGAAGGCCGACCTGCCCGAGGGATTCGCGGACAAATGCAAGAAGGCGTTCGGCGAGGTCCGGGAGGTGCTCGTCGAGGTCCACCGGCTGCTCACCGGCAACCGGATCTTCCTGGACCGCATGGTCGGCGTCGGCGCGCTCTCGCGCGAGGAGACGATCGCCTACGGCATCACGGGGCCGCTGCTCCGCGCCGTCGGCGTGCCCTACGACGTCCGCACGGCGTCCCCGCACTGGGCCTACGACCGGGTCGAGTTCGAGGTTCCCACGCGCACCGACGGCGACAACTTCGCGCGCTACCTCGTGCGGATGGAGGAGATGGAGCAGGCGATGCGCATCGCCGAGCAGGCGCTGGCGACGATCCCGGGCGGCGCGATCAACGTGGACTTCGAGGGACGGCCGATCGACCCGGCGGCGTACGTGGACCAGGGCAAGCAGGGACGCACCGAGGGACTGCTCCTCCTGCCGATCACGCTCTCGCCGAATCTCCAGGGACAGAACCGCGCCGCGCTCGACCGCGTCAACGCCCACGACAAGCGCGTCGTGCTGCCGTCCAAGGAGACGGCGTACGGCTCGATCGAGGGGTTGATGAACCACTTCATGCTGATCATGGAGGGCTTCGGCATCCGGCCGCCGGCGGGCGAGGCGTACTTCGCCTCGGAGGGCGCCAACGGCGAGCTCGGCTTCTACGTCGTCTCCGACGGCGGCGACCGGCCGTACCGCGTGCGCTGCCGGCCGCCGTGCCTCAATCCGATGGCCGCGCTGCACCGGATGGTCGAGGGCGGAATGATCGCCGACCTCGTCCCCACCTTCGGCTCCGTCAACATGATCGGGGGCGAGCTTGACCGCTAGCGTCAGCTTCACCCCGGCCCAGCTCGCCGAGGTCCGGCGGCTGCAGGCGCTCTATCCGGACAGGCGCGCCGCGCTGCTGCCCGCGCTGCACATCGCGCAGGACGCGTTCGGCTGGATCTCGCACGAGACCGAGGTGTACGTGGCCGGTCTCTTCGGTCTCTCGCCGGCGCACGTCCACGAGGTCGTCACCTTCTACACGCTCTATTTCCAGCAGCCCAAGGGACGCCACGTCGTCGCCGTGTGCCACAACCTCTCCTGCCACCTGGCGGGCGCCCAGGACATCCTCGGCCACCTCAAGACGCGGCTCGGCGTCGAGGTCGGCGAGACGACGGAGGACGGCCGCGTGACGCTCCAGGCCGTCGAGTGCCTCTGCGCCTGCGAGTGCGCGCCGATGATGCAGGTGGACGACCGCTACGAGATGGACCTCACGCGGGACAAGGTGGACCGCATTCTGGAGGCGCTCCGGTGACGGGCGAGCCGATCCTGACGCGGAACTTCGACCGGTCCGATGGACACACACTCGCCGTCTATCGCGAGACCGGCGGCTACACCGGGTGGGCGAAGGCGCAGACCATGGAGCCGGCGGCGATCGTCGAGGCGGTCAAGGCGTCGAACCTCCGGGGGCTGGGCGGCGCGGGATTCCCGACGGGGACGAAGTGGTCGTTCGTCCCGAAGAATCACACCGGGCCCGTCTACCTCGTGATCAACGCCGACGAGGGCGAGCCCGGCACCTTCAAGGACCGCTATCTGCTCGAGCGCGACCCGCACTCGCTGATCGACGGCATGCTCATCTCGGCGCGCGCGATCCGTTCGAGGACGGGGTTCGTCTACATCCGCGGCGAGTATGTCGAGCCGTGGCGCCGCTTCTCGGCGGCGGTGAAGGAGGCGTACGACGCGGGCCTCCTCGGCAAGGGGTTCGACATCGTCGTTCATCGGGGCGCTGGCGCGTACATCTGCGGTGAGGAGACGGGTCTGCTCTCGTCGCTCGAGGGGAAGAAGGGCTGGCCGAAGATCAAGCCGCCGTTCCCCGCCGTGAAGGGGGCCTTCGACCAGCCGACGATCGTCAATAACGTCGAGACGATCTGCCACGTGCCGCACATCATCAACCGCGGCGCCGCGTGGTTCGCCGGCCTCGGTACCCCGACCCAGGGGGGCACGCGCATCTACTCGGTCTCCGGGCGCGTGAGGCGGCCGGGGATCTACGAGGCGCCCGTCTCGATCACCCTGCGCCAGCTCATCTACGATCTCGCCGGCGGCGTCACGGGCAACGGCCGCCTCAAGGCCGTCGTGCCCGGTGGCTCGTCCGCGGCGATCCTGACGGCCGACGAGATCGACTGCGTGATGGACGTCGACGGGGTCAAGGCCGCGGGCTCGATGGCCGGCTCGGCGGGCATCATCGTCATGGACGAGACCGTCTCCATTCCCGACGCGCTGATGGTCGTCGCCCGCTTCTACGCGCACGAGTCGTGCGGCCAGTGCACGCCGTGCCGCGAGTCCACGGGCTGGATCTACAAGATGACGAAGCGGATCGTCGAGGGGCGCGCGCGCAAGGACGACCTCGACACGATCCTCGACGTCGCGCGCCGGGGCGCCGGCACGACGATCTGCGCCTTCTACGACGGCGCGGTCGGGCCCTACATCTCCTACATCGAGAAGTTCCGGGCCGAGTTCGAGGCCCTGGTGGCAAAGTAGCGCGCGATGCCGAAGCTGACGATCGACGGCAAGGTGATCGAGGTCGAGGCGGGGACCAATCTCATCGAGGCCGCGCGACGCCTCGGCATCGAGGTCCCGCACTACTGCTACCACCCCGGGCTCTCCATCGCCGGCCAGTGCCGCCTCTGCATGGTGGACATCGACAAGACGCTGCGGCCGACGATCGCCTGTAACACCCAGGCGGCGGAGGGCATGGTGGTCCACACGGAGACGGAGCGCGTGAAGGACACGCGCCGCTCGATCATGGAATTCCACCTGATCAACCATCCGCTCGACTGCCCGGTGTGCGACCAGGCGGGCGAGTGCTGGCTGCAGATCTACTACATGAAGCACGGCCTCTACGATCCACGCATGGTGGACGAGAAGGTCCACAAGCCGAAGGCCGTGCCGCTCGGGCCGCACGTGATGCTCGACGCCGAGCGCTGCATCCTGTGCTCGCGCTGCGTCCGGTTCTGCGACGAGATCACGGGCACGGGCGAGCTCGGCATCTTCAGCCGTGGCGATCACTCCGAGATCGGCCTGTTCCCGGGCCAGGATCTCACCAACCGCTATTCCGCCAACGTCGTGGACATCTGCCCGGTCGGCGCGCTCACGGACCGCGACTTCCGCTTCCAGGTGCGCGTCTGGTACCTCGACGCGGCGAAGGCGGTCTGTCCGGGTTGCGCGCGCGGCTGCAACATCGAGGTCCACGTCAACCACCGGCGCCCGCACCACGCGGACGGTCGGCGCGTGGCGCGCCTCAAGCCGCGCCTCAATCCCGACGTCAACGCGTGGTGGATCTGCGACGAGGGGCGGTACGGCTTCAAGTCGGTCGACGACCCGAGCCGCCTCTCGGCGCCGCTCTCGCGGCGCGGCGGCACCGTCGCCGACGTCTCGTGGGACGACGCCGTCGCGGCGCTCGCGGACGCGCTCGGTCGGACGCCGCCGGGTGAGGTCGGCGTGCTCGCGTCGCCGGCGATGGCGAACGAGGACCTCCTGGCGCTCCGGCGGCTGTGCGAGCAGCGGGGGATCACGCGCGTCGCCTTCGCGGTCCCGCCGCGCACCCCGGCCGTCGGCGACGACTTCCTCCTGCGCGCCGATCGCAGCCCGAACGCGCGCGGCGCCGAGCTGATCGGGCTCGGCGGCGACGCGTCGAACGTGATCGCGGCGGCGCGCGCCGGGCAGCTCCGCGGCCTGCTGCTGTTCCAGCACGACCTGTTCCGGAGCGCCTGGCCGGAGGCGGACGTGCGGGACGCGCTCATGCGCACGGAGACCGTCATCTACGCCGGGACCAACGCGAACGCGACGAGCGCGCTCGCGCGCTGGGTGCTGCCCTCGGCGGCGTGGGTCGAACGGGACGGCACCTTCACCAACTTCGAGGGACGCGTGCAGCGGTTCCGGCAGGCGTGCGAGCCGCTCGGCGCGGCCCGGCCCGACTGGGCGTGGCTGGGGCTGCTGCTCGCCGCGCTCGGCGGTACCCCGGCGGGCGAGCGGGCCGAGCACTGGTTCCGCGCGCTGGCCGAATCCGTCCCGGCGTTCGCGGGGCTGAGCTACCGGACGCTCGGCGACGGCGGCCGGCTCGTCGCCGGCGCGCGGTCGGCGGGCGTGCCCGTGCCGCCGGGCCGGCGCGCCCCGGTCACGGCATGAGTGCGGCCTTGCGAATCGAGGCGCTCGGCGCCGAGATGAGCCTGTGAACGCGGTCGCGGACCTCGGCATCGCCTTCGGGCGCGTCGCGTTCGCCATCCTCTTCGTCGTCAACGTGGCGGCGCTCCTCGGCTGGGTCGAGCGCAAGCAGTCGGCGATCATGCAGGACCGGATCGGCGCCAACCGCGCCTCGATCCTCGGCTTCCGCGTGCTCGGCCTGTTCCACCCGATCGCCGACGCGATCAAGATGCTGACGAAGGAGGACTTCCTCCCGGCGCGCGCGGACCGGCTCCTCTTCCGGCTGGCGCCGTTCGTGTCGGTCTTCTTCGGCCTCGTCGCGTTCGCCTCGATCCCGTTCGGCGACACGCTGCGCGTCTTCGGCCGGGAGATCCCGCTCCAGGCGGTGACGCTCAACGTCGGCGTCCTCTACGTCTTCGCGATGCTCTCGCTCGGCGTGTACGGCGTGATGATGGCCGGCTGGTCGTCGGCGAACAACTACGCGCTGCTCGGCGGCCAGCGCGCGGCGGCGCTCATGATCTCGGCGGAGATCGCCATCGGAGCCTCGATCATGGGCGTGATCATGGTCTACGGCTCGCTCGACCTTCAGGATATCGTGCGCGCGCAGGGCGAGCCGCTGCTACCGGGGCTGCTCGGGAGCTGGATCCCACGGTGGGGCATCATCATGCAGCCGCTCGCCTTCGTGCTGTTCCTCACGGCGGGCATCGCGGCGACGAAGCGGATCCCCTTCGACATGCCCGAGGGCGAGTCGGAGATCATCGGCTACTTCGTCGAGTACAGCGGCATGAAGTTCGGCATGTTCCTGATGGCCGACCTCGTCGAGACGACCGTGATCGCGGGGATGACGACCTCGTTCTTCCTCGGCGGCTGGCAGGTCCCGTGGCTCGGCGCGGACGGCTTCGCGTTCCCGTGGGGCGCGTCGCTCCCGCTGCCCCACCTCCTCGTGGTCCTGCTGCAGACGGGCGCGTTTTTCGCCAAGATCGGCGCGACGATCTTCCTCATGATGCTCATCCGGTGGACGCTGCCGCGCTTCCGTTACGATCAGGCGATGCGGCTCGGCTGGCTCGGCCTCTTCCCGCTCTCGATCCTCAACATCGTGGTGACGGGCGGCCTGATGCTGCTCGGCGGCATGGCGGCGGCCCGGTGAAGTTCTCCCAGCGGTTCTACCTGGTCGAGGTCCTCTCGGGACTCGCGCTGACCGCCGCGCACTTCTTCCGCAACATGGGACGTCACACGGCGACGATGCTCGGTGGCCGCGGCGCGCGCGGCGCCGTCACGATCCAGTATCCGGACGAGCACCGCCCCTACTCGCCGCGCCTCCGGTCGCTCCACCGGCTGGTGCGCCGCGAGGACGGCTCGCCGCGCTGCGTCGCGTGCATGATGTGCGAGACGGTCTGTCCCGCGCACTGCATCTACATCGTCGCCGACGAGCACCCGAACCCGGAGATCGAGAAGATGCCGGCGCGCTTCGACATCGACCTGGGCAAGTGTGTCTTCTGTGGATTTTGCGTCGAGGCATGCCCGGAGGACGCGATCCGGATGGACACGGGGATCCTCGAGTTCTCCTCGTACACGCGGGGCGGGATGATCTACACGAAAGAGGCGCTGCTCGCGCTCGAGCCCGCCGGCGCGGACGGGCGGCCGCGGTCACCGGTGCCGATTCCGGCCGACCGGACGGCGTGATGGCCGTCCTCGCCTTCGGCGTGATCGCGCTCGTCGCCGTCGCGTCGGCGCTGGGCCTCGTGCTCCGTCGCAACCCGATCCACGGCGCGCTCTTCCTCGTCGTCAACCTCGGCTCGATCGCCGCGCTCTACCTGATGCTCGGCGCCGAGTTCCTCGCCGCCGCGCAGGTCATCGTGTACGCCGGCGCGATCATGGTCCTGTTCGTCTTCGCGATCATGGTGCTGATTCCCGGCAAGGAGGAGACGGGACCCGACCCGCGCCGCGCGTGGCGGACAGCGGCGCTGCCGGCGGGCTTCCTGCTCTTCCTGCTCGTCGCCGGGACAGGGATCGCGCGGCTCGGCACCCCGGTGTCGGCCGCCCCGGGGCCGGCCGACAACGTCTCCGCGCTCGCGCGGGCGCTCTTCTCCGACTACCTGTACCCGTTCGAGCTGACCTCGGTGCTGCTGCTCACGGCGATGGTCGGGGTGATGCTCCTGGCGAGGCGACGGGCGTGATCCCCGAGTCCTGGTACGTCGCGCTCTCGGCCGCGCTCTTCTCGATCGGCGCCTGCGGCGTGATCGTCCGCCGGAACCCGCTCGTGATCTTCATGTCCATCGAGCTCATGCTCAACGCGGCGAATCTCGCGCTGGTCGTCTTCGGCCGGCGGTTCGGGTCCATCGACGGGCAGGCGCTCGTGCTCTTCGTCATGGCCGTCGCGGCCGCCGAGGTCGCGGTCGGGCTCGCGATCATCGTGGCGATCTTCCGCGTGCGCGCCCGGTTGTCGGTCGACGACCTGAGCCTCCTGCGGTGGTAAAGGCTTGATAGGCTAGGGAGGGGAGGGGACGCATGGCCCAGAAGGGAACGGCCCAGACGGCGGCGTCGCCGGGAGTCGACGCCGGTCTGGCGAGACGGCTGCTCGCCGACATGGTCCTGATCCGCCGCTTCGAGGAGAAGGCGGCGGAGGCGTACGCGATGGGCAAGATCGGCGGCTTCCTCCATCTCTACATCGGTGAGGAGGCGGTGGCGGTCGGCGCGACCTCCACGCTGCGCCCGGACGACTACGCCATCGCCGCCTACCGCGATCACGGCCACTGCTTGGCCAAGGGCTCGGACCCGCGGCGCGCGATGGCCGAGCTCTACGGGCGACGCGACGGGCTCAGCCACGGCAAGGGCGGCTCGATGCACCTGTTCGACAAGACGACGAACTTCCTCGGCGGCCACGCCATCGTCGGCGCGCACCTGCCGATCGCGGCCGGGGTCGCCTTCGCCGTCAAGTATCAGGGCACGGACCAGGTCATCGTCTGCTACTTCGGCGACGGCGCGGTGCCGGAGGGCGAGTTCCACGAGTCGATGAATCTCTCGGCGCTGTGGAAGCTTCCGGTCGTGTGGATCTGCGAGAACAACCGGTACGCGATGGGCACCTCGCTCGAGCGCGCGCTGGCGCAGACGGAGATCTGGAAGTTCGGCGAGACCTACGGCATCCCGTGTGAGCCGGTGGACGGCATGGACGTGCTCGCCGTGCGCGACAGCGTGACCCGCGCCGTGGCCCGCGCGCGCGCGGACAAGACGCCGACGCTGATCGAGGCGCGCACCTACCGCTTCCGCGGCCACTCGATGCGCGATCCGGCCGGCGCGGTCTACCGTACGAAGGAGGAGGTCGAGCAGGAGAAGCAGCGCGACCCGATCTTGTTGTTCCGCGAGCGGGCGCTGACGGCGGGGTGGCTCACCGAGGACGACGTGCGCAAGATCGAGAAGGACGCGAACGACCTCGTGGACGAGGCCGTGGCGTTCGCCGATGCCTCGCCGGAGCCCGACCTGTCGGAGCTCCTCACCGACATCTTCAAGGAGAACGGCTGATGGCGGTGATGACGTACCGCGAGGCGCTGAACCTCGCGCTGCGCGAGGAGATGCGGCGCGACCCGCGCGTCTTCGTGATGGGCGAGGAGGTCGGGCTCTACGAGGGCGCGTACAAGGTCACCCAGGGGATGCTCAAGGAATTCGGCCCGGCGCGCGTGGTGGACACGCCGATCGCCGAGTCCGGCTTCACCGGCGTCGGCATCGGCGCGGCCATGGTCGGGCTCCGGCCCGTCATCGAGATGATGACCTTCAACTTCGCGCTGCTCGCGCTCGACCAGATCGTCAACTCGGCCGCGAAGATGCTGTACATGTCGGGCGGCCAGTTCAACGTGCCGATCGTCATCCGCGGCCCCGGCGGGCCCGCGCACCAGCTGGCGGCGCAGCACTCGCAGTCGATGGAGGCGTACTTCTATCACGTGCCGGGGCTCAAGGTGGTGCGGCCGACGACGCCGATGGACGCCAAGGGCTTGTTGAAGGCCGCGATTCGCGACGACAACCCCGTCATTTTCATCGAATCCGAAACGCTCTATAGCGTCAAGGGCGAGGTGCCCGACGATCCCGAGTTCGTGATTCCGCTCGGTCAGGCGATCGTGCGGCGCGAGGGCAGCGACGTCACCGTCGTCGCCTACATGGGCATGATGTACCGCGTGCTGGAGGCGGCCGAGGAGCTGGACAAGGACGGCATCTCGGTCGAGCTCGTCGATCCGCGCACGCTCCAGCCGATGGACACGGCGACGATCCTCGCCTCGGTCCGCAAGACCCATCGCGCCGTCGTCGTCGAGGCGGGCGCCGGCTTCGCCGGCATGGGCTCGGAGCTGGCCGCGCTCATCACCGAGCAGGCCTTCGACGACCTCGACGCGCCCGTCGAGCGCGTCACGGGCGCCTCGGCGCCGATGCCGTACGCGCGGAACCTCGAGCGCGCCAAGACGCCCTCGAAGGAGAAGATCATCGAGACGATCCGACGCGTCTGTGGCGCCAACGGGAGCCACTGAGATGGGAAGGCATTGACATGGCCGTGACCCGCGTCGTGATGCCGAAGCTCTCCGAGGCGATGGAGACCGGCAAGATCATCAAGTGGCTCAAGAAGGAAGGCGACGCCGTGAAGGGCGGCGACATCCTGGCCGAGGTCGAGACCGACAAGGCCGACGTCGAGATGGAGGCCTTCGGCTCGGGCGTGCTCCGGAAGATCCTCGTCCCGGTCGGCGGCACGGTGCCCGTCGGCTCGCTGATCGGCGTCATCGCCGAGCCGGGCGACGACATCGCCGCGCTGCTCGCCTCTGCGCCGGCGTCACCGGCGCCGGCGGGGACGGGCGAGCCCTCGCTTGCTCAGTCGACTACTGCAATTCGCCGCGAGGCCTCGCCCGTCCCCACCGGCGCTGCGCCCGGCGCCGCGCCCGCAGCGGGAATGGCGCCGCCCTCCGTGCCCACGCCGCGACCCATCGCGACCGTCCCGATCGCGGGGCGGGTGAAGGCGTCGCCGCTCGCGCGCAAGGTCGCGGCGCAGTCGGGCGTCGACCTCCGGCTGATCCAGGGGAGCGGCCCCGGCGGCCGCATCATCCGGCGCGACGTGGAGGCCGCGTCCTCGTCACAGAGGACGGGCGGCGCCCGTGTCGCCATGGCGCCCGCCGTCGTCGTGACCGGGCCCGAGTACGAGGACCGGCCGCTCAGCCAGATGCGCGCCATCATCGCGAAGCGGATGCCGCTCGCCAAGGGCCCGGTGCCGCACTTCTACGTTTCCTCCGAGATCGCGATGGACCGCGCCTGGGAGCTCCGCGAGGAGTGGAACGCGATCGAGGGACGGCCGAAGCTCTCGGTCAACGACCTCGTCGTCCGCGCGTGCGCGCTGGCGCTGCTGCAGCATCCCGGCGTCAACGCCTCGTTCCAGGGCGAGACGATCCGGGTCTGGCGCCGCTCCCACATCGGCATCGCCGTCGCGCTCGAGGAGGGGCTCATCACGCCGGTCCTGCGCGACGCGCACGCGAAGGCGCTCGCGCAGATCGCGGTGGAGTCGCGTGACCTCGCCGAGCGCGCGCGGGCGCGGAAGCTCCGCGCGACCGAGCTGTCGGGCGCGACCTTCTCGATCTCGAACCTCGGCATGTTCGACGTCGCGGAGTTCTCGGCGATCATCAACCCCCCGGAGGGCGCCATCCTCGCGGTGGGCTCGGTGCGTCGCGTGCCCGTCGCTGGCGAGACGGGCGTCAGCGTCGGCCGGCGCATGATGCTGACGCTCTCCTGCGACCATCGCGTGATGGACGGCGCGATGGGCGCGCGCTTCCTCCAGGACGTCAAGCGGCTGCTCGAGCAGCCCCTGCGCCTGCTGGTCTAGACCGTGGCGGCGCACACCGTCGACCTGGCGGTCGTCGGCACGGGGCCCGGCGGCTACGTCGGGGCGATCCGGGCCGCGCAGCTCGGGCTGAGCGTCGCCGTCGTCGAGGACGACCGCCCGGGTGGCGTCTGTCTCAACTGGGGCTGCATCCCCACGAAGGCGCTCCTGCGCAACGCCGAGGTCCTCCACCTCGTCGAGAAGGCCGAGGCCTTCGGTATCCGCATCGAGAAGTACCAGGCCGACTACGCCGAGGCCGTGAGACGCAGCCGGTCCGTCGCCGACCGGATGGCCAAGGGCGTCGAGTTCCTGTTCCGCAAGAACAAGATCACGCTGGTGCCCGGTCGGGGCGCGCTCGCCTCACCGACGCGCGTGACGGTGACGCCGACCGCGGGCGGCGCCGCCACGGACACGATCGACGCGCGCCACGTCGTCCTCGCGACCGGCTCGGAGCCCAAGTCGCTTCCCGGCGTCACGATCGACGAGCGCCGCGTCATTTCGTCCAACGGAGCCGTGCGCCAGGAGCAGAGGCCCGCGTCGCTGATCGTCATCGGCGCGGGGGCGGTCGGCGTCGAGTTCGCCGACGTCTACCGCACGTACGGCGCCGAGGTCACGCTGCTCGAGGCGCTGCCGCGCGTCGTCCCCGTCGAGGACGAGGAGGTCTCCAAGGAGCTCGCCCGGTCCTTCCAGCGGCGTGGCATCGAGATCAAGACCGGCGTGAAGGTGACGGCCGTGAAGCCGGGCGGATCCTCCGTCGTCGTCGAGACCGACGCGGGGAAGCTCGAAGCCGAGCAGGTTCTCATGGCCGTCGGACGCCAGGCGCGCGTGAAGGGGATCGGCCTCGAGCCGCTCGGCGTCGCCCTCGACCGCGGCTTCGTGAAGGTCTCGCCGCGCATGGAGACGTCGGTGAAGGGCCTCTACGCCATCGGCGACGTGGCGGGTCCGCCGCTCCTCGCGCACAAGGCGATGGCGGAGGGCGTGCTCGCCGTCGAGACGATCGCGGGCCGGGACCCCCGGCCGCTCGACTACACGAACGTCCCCTCGTGCACGTACTGCCGTCCGCAGATCGCCTCCATCGGTTGGAGCGAGGCGAAGGCGCGCGAGAACGGGCGCGCGATCGCCGTCGGTCGCTTCCCGTTCACCGCCTCGGGCAAGGCCGTCGCGCTCGGCGAGACCGAGGGGTTCGTCAAGGTGGTCGCCGACGCCAAGACGGGGGAGCTCCTGGGCGCCCACATCATCGGCCAGGAGGCGACGGAGGTCATCCACGAGTTCGCCGTCGGCAAGACGCTCGAGGCGACGCTCGAGGAGATCATGCACACGATCCACGCGCACCCCACGCTCTCCGAGGTGGCGCTCGAGGCGACGCTCGCCGCGCTCGGCCAGGCGATCCACATCTAGGGGCGATAATTTGAAAATCGCGATGCGCTCGACCCTCGCCGTTCTGCTGGCCTTCGTCGTGTTCGGCGGCGTCACGCTCGCCGACGCGGTGAGCTCCCACTCCCACGAAGCCGGCGAGGTCGGCCTCTACAACGAGGAGTGCTCGCTGGCGTTCCTCGCGACGCTGGCGCCGAGCGCGCTCCTCGTCCAGACGCTGTCCGCGGCCCCGCTCGTGCTGCTCGTCGTGGCGCTCGCTCCGTTCGTCGTCTCGCATCGGCTCGGCGCCTCGCTGCGCCTCGCCGACGTCCGCGCCCCTCCCGTCCGCTAGCCCGCTCCGTCAGCTCCAGCGCTCCCGCGCCGCCCGGCGACGACGGGACGCGAATGCTCCAATCTCCCGACGGAGGACGCAATGCGCGCATGGATCGTCGTCGGTATCGTTTTCGCCGCGGTCGCGGTCCACTCGACCGTCGCCGCACAGGACGCCGAGGCGCTGCGGAAAGAGATCGAGCAGATGCGGCGTCAGTTCGAGACGATGCAGCAGCAGTACCAGAAGTCGCTCGACCAGATGTCCGAGCGGCTCAAGCGCCTCGAGGCGCAGCCCCCGGCGCCGGCCCCGACGGCGGCCGCGCCGCCCGCGGCAGGCCAGGCGACCCCGGGGACGGTGGCTCCCGCGCCGGGACCGACCGTGTCGCTGACGGACCTCGCGCGCCCCCGTGAGCCCTTCTCGCTCTACGGCCAGCGCGGCGCGGGCCAGCTCCTCTTCGACATGGGCGTGACCGGCGACTTCATCGGGAACCTCACCCAGAAGAGCGTGCAGCAGATCCAGGGCGGCTCCTTCCCGGGCCGCGAGAACCGTTTCTTCCCGCGCTCGGCCGAGCTGAACCTCTTCGGCCAAATCGACCCGTACGCCTCCGCGGCGGTGCGGATCGAGGCTGGTGAGGAGACGCGGGGCCAGGAGACGGGGGTCGCGCTTGCCGAGGCATACCTCACGCTGCTGACGCTCCCCTTCGGCACCCAGCTCAAGATGGGCCAGATGCGCGCCCGGTGGGGCTACATCAACCACCAACATGAGGACTTCCTGCCGTGGCCTGACCGCCCCAACGTGCTCCGCAACTTCTTCGGTGAGGAGGGGCTGCAGGAGAAGGGCTTCGAGGGGACCATCGTCTTCCCCACGCCGTTCTACCTCGAATTCCTCGCGGGCGTCTTCAACGGCGACAACGAGACGGCGTTCGGGCTCGGGTCGATCAGGTATCCGCTGACCACCGGCCGTCTCAGGACGTTCTTCGACCTCACCGACGAGCACGCGATCCAGTTCGGGGTCTCCGTCGCCAACGGCCCGACGACGGACCGGCAGCGCAACACGATCTTCGGCGCCGACCTGCGCTACAAGTACCGCCCGGACGGGTGGCTCCATCCGCTCGTCACGCTCACGAGCGAGGCGCTCTGGCAGTGGCGGCAGATCGCGGCGGTGGACGACTTCGACGGCGACGGCGTGATCGACCGCGAGCGCAAGAACGAGGCCGACCGTTGGGGTGTCTACGCGAGCCTCGAGGTCCAGCCGTGGCGACGGTGGACCGCCGGCGTGCGCTACGACTGGTCGCAGTACCCGGTCGCCGCCGGCTACGAGTGGGCGGTCGAGCCCTTCCTGACCTTCAACCCGTCGGAGTTCCTGCGCTTCCGCCTCGCGTACAAGCACACCGACCGCTCGCACCGCGATCAGTTCAACTTCCTCGGCAATGTCAACGGCTCGGCGCGCATCGCGGACGAGATCCTCTTCCAGGCGACATTCCTCATGGGTGCGCATCCCACGCACGGGTTCTAGGAGGCGAGACATGCGACGGTTCATCGGCATCGTTGCCGTAACACTTGTCGCTGTGCTCGGCCCGGTTGCCCGACAAGCTCCGCGTCGTCACGACCATCCCCGATCTCAAGGCGCTCGCCGAGGCCGTTGGCGGTGACCTCGTCGAGGTCGACACGCTCGCGCGCGGCACGCAGAACGCGCACGAGCTGGAGATCCGGCCGAGCCTGCTCGTCAAGCTTCGGCGGGCGGACGTCCTGATCGAGAACGGACTCGAGCTGGACGCGTGGGCCGACGTCGCGGTCGAGGGGGCCAACAACCCGAAGGTCGTCCGCGGCGCGTCCGGGCGGATCGACGTCTCGCGCGGAATTCCGGTGCTCGACGTGCCCGGTACCCGTGTGGACCGCTCCATGGGCGACGTCCACCCGCGCGGCAACCCGCACTATTCGCTCGATCCCGGCATGGCACCGATCATCACGCAGAACATCGTGGACGGCCTCGCCCGCGCCGCGCCCGAGCACCGCGCGGCGTTCGAGGCCAACCGCCGCGCGTTCCTGGCGCGCCTGGACGATGCGATGCAGCGCTGGACGAAGACGCTCGAGCCGTTCCGGGGCGCGAAGGTCGTCGTGTATCACCCGCAGTGGATCTACATCGTCACGCGCTTCGGCCTCGTCCAGGTCGGGACGCTCGAGGACCGGCCGGGCATTCCGGCGTCGCCCGGGCACCTGGCCCGGATCATCCAGCAGATGAAGGCCGAGGGTGTGAAGGTGATCATCGTCGAGCCGTGGAACGACCAGAAGCTCGCGGCCCGCGTCGCCGAGGAGGCGGGCGCCAAAGCAGTCGTGCTCGCCTCGATGGTGGGAGGCGTCAAGGGCGCGGACACCTACATCGGCGCGCTCGATTACAACGTCAACGCGCTGGCCCAGGCGCTCCGTTAGCGCGACAATCGGCGCGGGATGCTCGGTGACCTGCTCGCCCTCCTCTGGGCGCCGTTCCTCATGTGCCTCGTGCTCACGGGGATTCACGCCTACCTCGGGGTGCACGTGCTCGCGCGCGAGGTCGTCTTCGTGGACATCGCGATGGCGCAGATCGCGGCGCTCGGCGCCACCGCGGCATTTCTCGTCGGCTACGAGCTGGACACCTGGGAGTCGTACTTCGCGGGGCTGACGGCGACGCTGGTGGGCGCGCTGGTGCTCGCGCTCACGCGGAGCCGGCGGAGGCACGTCTCGCAGGAGGCCGTCATCGGCATCGTCTACGCCGTGTCGGCAGCCGGTGCCGTGCTCCTCGCCGACCGCGCGCCGCACGGCGCGGAGCAGGTGCGCACGATGATCGTCGGCAACCTGCTCGCGGTCCGGCCGCGCGAAGTCGTCGAGGTCGCCATCCTCTACTCGATCGTGGGGTTGCTGCACTGGCTCTGCCGCCGGCCGTTCTTCCTCATCTCCACCGACCCTTCGGACGCGTTCGCGCAGGGCTGGAGCGTCCGCGCCTGGGACCTGCTCTTCTACGCGTCGTTCGGCGTGGTCGTCACGAGCTCCGTGCGGATCGCCGGCGTCCTGCTGGTCTTCTCCTACCTGATCGTGCCGGCGCTGGCCGGCGTGCTGCTCGGGGGCTCCCTGGGCGCGCGCCTCGCGATCGGCTGGGGCTTCGGCACGCTCGTCAGCGTCATCGGCATGGTCGCGTCCGCGGCGCTGGACCTGCCGACGGGAGCGACCGTGGTGTGCGCCTTCGGGGTAACGCTGATCGCCTTCTGGATCGTCACGCGCGGCGCCCTCTGGCGTCGCGCGGCACGGGCCGCGCCCGGTCGCGCGCGCGCGCGGTCGTGAAGCGGCGCGGGCTCGCACGCGCCGCGCGCGCGGGACTCGCCCTCCTCGTGGGCGTCGTCTCGGGCGGCTGCGCGACCGGGGGCGCGCGCGTCACCGACGTCCGCCAGCTCGCCGGCGTGTGGCAGGGCTGGCTCGTGGGTCCGAACGACGCGCGACCCGCCATCCTCGCCATTCTGGGGGATGGCACGTTCGCCCTCGAGTCGCGGCTCATCCAGGCGAGCGGGGAGATCACGCTCGCCGGGGGCGAGCTCCGGTTCGAGGGCGGAGGCGCCTGGCACGGCACGCTCGTGCTCAAGGACGCCTCGGGCCGCCGAACGCTCAACCTCGAGCGCGCGGACCGCGCCTTCCGCGGCCGCTTCGTCGAGAAGCCTGCATCTTGACGGCCGCCCGCGCCGCGGCCTAGTGTGAGGCCGTGGCCGGGATCTGGACGCCGGAGATTTCTCTCTACGAGAAGGTCGTGCGCTCGGTCGTCGTGTACCTCTTCATCCTCCTGGCGTTCCGCTTCACCGGCAAGCGTCAGGTCGGCCAGCTCACGCCGTTCGACCTCGTCGTCCTGCTGCTGATCTCGAACGTCGTCCAGAACGCGGTGATCGGGCCGGACAACTCGCTCCTCGGCGGGCTCATCGGGGCCGTGGTCATTCTGATATTGAACTGGGGGATCGTCGAGATCACCTACCGCTCGAAGCGCGCGCGCCGGCTGCTCGAGGCGTCGCCGACGCTCCTCATCCACAACGGTCGCGTCCTGCACGATAACCTCGCGCGCGAGCGCGTGACCCTCGAGGATCTGCACGCGGCGCTTCGCCGGTCGGGTGTCGTCGAGCCATCGCACGTGCGCTTCGCCGTTCTCGAGGAGAACGGTGCCATCAGTGTCGTGCCGCGCGAGGCGCCGCCACGGGGAGAATCGCTGCCCGGCCGCTAGTCGCACGGAGCGTCGGGGGGTTTGGGGGGCCATCTCGGGGCCCCCCATGTTCCTCGGAGGCTGTCGGGGTTATCGAGGAGCGCCACGGGTTTCCCGGGGTGCTCCGAGCGGTGGCCGGGGGAGTCCGAGGGGGGCGTAGCCCCCCTCGCTTGAAAAGGCTGGGGGGCCATCTCGGGGCCCCCCACGTCATTAGTGGCCGCCGTGGAACAGGGGCAGTCGGAAGAAGAGCAGAAAGCCGTTGGCGGTGAAGACCAGGCCGGTTCCGGCCAGCGCCAGCGAGAACCAGAACATCGGGCGTGACGTCGCGATGATCGAGACCGACGAGCAGACGATCGCGATCTGGAGGAGGGCCTCGGCGAAGTCGAAGTAGGGATCCCTCGCCTGGTAGCGGTCGCGTGCCGCCTCGAGCGCGCGCGCCTTCGGCTCGATCTCCTTCTTGTCGGTGTTCATCCGGCGCTCCTCCTCCGCGAACGTCTGGAGGAGGGCGGCGTACTTCGCGCGCTCGGCGCCGGTCAGGCGACTGGGCTCGGCGAGCTGCGCCTCGAGCACGAGCCTGTTGCCGCGGTTGAGGTGCTCGCGGATGACCTTGGCCTGGTAGAACGCCCACTGGTTGCTGGCCTCCTGCTGGGCCAGCAGCATGTCCTTCATCGCGTTGTTGCCGCCGAGCGCGGCGACGGCGAGCGCGACCGCGTAGATCGCGGTGACGAGCGCAATCCGCCGGCCGAAGGTCTTCTCGGCGCGCTCCTCGAGCTCCTCGGGGTTGGGAAGCTCGACCTCAGCCACGCGGCTCGTTGTTGCCCTTCCGGATCTCCTCGCGCATCGCGTCGCGGCCCGCCTCGAAGGCGCTCATGAGCCGCTTCGTCTGCTCCTCGAAGAGCTCGCGGCTCTTGTCCAGCCACTCGCCGGCGCGCCCCTGCGCCTCCGTCGCCATCTCCTGCGCGCGCTTGGCGACCTCGCCGCCGCGCTCGATCAGCATGTCCCGCGTTTCCTGCCCCGGCCGCGGCGCCAGCAGCAGGGCCGCCGCCGCGCCGAACACGCCGCCCAGGAAGAACCAGCCCATATACCCGGCCGCGTCGCCCCGGTGCTCACTCATGGTGATCTCCTTGCTCCTTCCGAAACCGATGGACGAACACGTCGATGCCCCGCCTGATCCCGCCCGCCACGCCCATGAGCTGGCCCACGCGCGTGAACCCGCTCAGCGCGACGACGACCCGCGCCACGCCGCCGGCGACGTCCTCGAGCCGCTCGGTGACACGGCGAACCTGCTCCACCTCGCGCGTCGACTCGCGCGCGAGACCGCGCGCGTCGTCGATGAGTCCGTGAGCCTGCCCGATCAGCGGGCGCAGCTCCTGCTCGATGATGCCGAGGACGCCCTCCAGCCGCCGCGCCGCCCGGCGCATCGCGAGGAGCGCCAAGACGAGAGCGCCCGCGACGGCGACGACAGAGGCCAGGAGGACGAACTGGATCCACGACGCCATGAGGCTCGGATTATTGGCGCAAACGGCGCGAAAGTCAATGAATCCGTTGACTTTCGTCGGGCCGAAGTCCAGCATTGGGCCATGTCGTCCGGGGATCGACTCGACGAGCTACGCCGTCGCCACGCGCAAGCGGAGCAGGCCGGCGGCGAGGAGCGCGTGCGGCGCCAGCACAAGGCAGGCAAGAAGACGGCGCGCGAGCGGCTCGAGCTCCTGCTCGATCCCGGCTCGTTCCTCGAGATCGACAAGTTCGTGGTCCATCAGACGCACGCCTTCGACATGGACGACCAGCGGATCCCGGGCGACGGCGTCGTCACGGGCTCGGGGCGGATCCACGGCCGGCCGCTCTTCGTCTTCGCCCAGGACTTCACCGTGTTCGGCGGCTCGCTCGGCGAGGCGTACGCGCGGAAGATCTGCAAGATCATGGACCTCGCGATGAAGACCGGCGCGCCGATCGTCGGGCTGAACGACTCGGGCGGCGCGCGCATCCAGGAGGGAGTCGTCTCGCTCGCCGGCTACGCCGACATCTTCCTTCGCAACACGCTCGCCTCGGGTGTCGTGCCGCAGATCTCGGCGATCCTCGGGCCGTGCGCGGGCGGGGCCGTGTACTCGCCGGCGATCACCGATTTCGTCTTCATGGTGCAGCACTCGTCGTACATGTTCGTGACGGGCCCGGACGTGATCAAGGCCGTGACCCACGAGGCCGTCTCCGCCGACGAGCTCGGTGGCGCCGCGACCCATGGCGGGACGTCGGGGGTCGCGCACTTCGCCGCCGACGGCGAGGAGGAGTGCCTCGCGCTGATCCGCGAGCTGTTGACGTTCCTGCCGCAGAACAACATGGAAGATCCGCCCCTCCGGCCGACGCAGGACCCCGTGGACCGGCGTGCCGACGGTCTCCAGACGATCGTGCCCGAGCAGCCGAACCGCCCCTACGACATGAAGGACGTCGTCCGTACCGTCCTCGACGAGCAGTACTTCTTCGAGGTGCAGGCGTCGTTCGCGCCCAACCTCGTGGTGGGCTTCGGCCGTCTCGGCGGCCGGCCCGTCGGCATCGTCGCCAATCAGCCGGCGCACCTCGCCGGCTGCCTCGACATCAACGCGTCGGTGAAGGGCGCCCGCTTCGTCCGCTTCTGCGACTGCTTCAACATTCCCCTCGTGACCTTCGAGGACGTGCCGGGGTTCCTGCCCGGCACGGCGCAGGAGTTCGGCGGGATCATCCGGCACGGGGCGAAGCTGCTCTACGCGTTCTGCGAGGCGACGGTGCCGAAGCTGACCGTGATCACGCGCAAGGCCTACGGCGGCGCCTACTGCGTCATGTCGTCCAAGCACATCCGGGGCGACGCCAACTTCGCCTGGCCGACCGCGGAGATCGCGGTCATGGGCCCCGACGGCGCCGTGAACATCCTCTACCGGAGGGAGCTCGAGGCGACCGCGGACCCCGCGGCCTTCCGCGACGCGCGGACGCGCGAGTATCGCGAGAAGTTCGCGAACCCGTACATCGCCGCCGAGCGGGGGTACGTGGACGAGGTGATCGAGCCGCGCGACACGCGGGCCCGCCTCTGCGCGGTGCTCGAGACGCTCCGCACCAAGCGTGACGCGAACCCGCCGAGGAAGCACGGCAACATCCCGCTCTGACGCGGGGGCGTGAAGGGAGTTCCGTGAGCGACAGCGAGCGCACGACGTCGTGGGGCGAGCCCAGGAAGCCGGTCTACGGGCCCGAGGACCTGCCGCGCGATCCCGATCTGGCCGCACCGCCC
>WNGG01002946.1_pt1 | contig 19289 bp, 15 predicted proteins | sample 5400661 | NCBI WGS metagenome assembly WNGG01 (sample SAMN13153372, study PRJNA577476) | soil metagenome | isolation source: 100 cm soil or saprolite under Garry oak tree replicate 1 | place: USA:California | collected 2016-06-15
CGTCATCAACATCCAGGAGGCCGGCGGCATCCGGAAGACGGTGGAGCGGGCGGCCACCGAGGTCGCCAAGCTGCTCCCGGTCGCGAACGACGCGCGCCGCACGAGAGAGCCCGTCTCGGAACTCGTCCTGGCCACCAACTGTGGCGGCTCCGACGGCAGCTCGGGGATCACCGCCAATCCGGCTCTCGGCTGGGCGGTGGACGAGCTGGTGCGCTACGGCGGGACCGGCGTGCTGGCGGAGACGCCGGAGATCTACGGCGCCGAGCATCTCCTCATCCGTCGCGCGATCAACGAAGGCGTCGCGAAGAAGCTGATCGACCGGTACAAGTGGTGGGAGTGGTATTGCCGCGGCATCGAGGCCATGGACAACAATCCCGCGCCGGGCAACAAGGCGGGCGGGATCACCACCGTCTTCGAGAAGTCGCTCGGCGGCGTGACCAAGGGTGGGACCACGCCGATGATGGACGTCTTCCTCTACGGCGAGCCGATCACGACACGGGGGTTCGTCTTCATGGACACGCCGGGTCACGACCCGGTGTCCATCACCGGGCTCGTCGCGGGCGGCTGCAACCTCATCTGCTTCACGACGGGACGCGGCTCGGTCTTCGGGTGCAAGCCGGTGCCGTCGATCAAGCTCGCGACGAACTCGCTGATGTACCGGCACATGCAAGAGGACATGGACATCAACTGCGGCGTGATCCTCGAGGGCACGCCGCTGCCGACGGTCGGGCGGCAGATCCTCGACGAGATCGTGGCGGTCGCCTCCGGCAAGCGAAGCAAGAGCGAGCTCTCCGGTGTCGGCGAGGAGGAGTTCGCGCCCTGGATCATCGGCCCGGTGATGTAGGGTGGCGATCCACGACGTCGCCGACTACGGCCCCGGCGGCTGGGCCGACGCAGGCCGCGCGGACGCGCGCGCGCGCGCGTGCTGCGAGAGCCTCGAGCGCGGCGACGTCGTCCTGCTCCGCTCGGCGGGGGCGCCGCTGCACGACGCCGACCGCGAGTTTCTCCTCTCGGCGCGCCAGGCCGGATCGTCGTACTTCAAGAACATCTCCTACCGTCCCGAGGCGGACCGGGTGAAGGGAGTGGCGCGCGGCAGCGCCGACGTCGAGCGGCTGCGCGCCGTCCTGCGCGACTGCTCGCGCCGTATGGTGGCGCTCGCGGGTGACGTGCTGAGACCCTACGCGCGACGCTGGGCGCTCGACTTCACGTCCTTCCGGTCGATCGAGGAGGAGGGGCGGCCGGGCACGCTCAAGACGCGGAACGACCTCCTCCACGTGGACGCCTTCCCCACGCGACCGACGAACGGGAGTCTGATCCTGCGCGTCTTCACCAACCTGAACCCGTCGCGCGAGCGAGTCTGGCTGACGGGCCCGCCGTTCGAGGCGGTCGCCCGGGAGCACGCCGGCCGCGCCGGCCTGGGCGCCGTCGCGGCGCGGGCCGGAGGGGCGCGGCGTCGCGTGCGCCGCGCCCTCGTGCGCTCCGCGCGGAGCGTCGGGTTGCCGCTGCGGGACCGCTCGCCCTACGACGAGTTCATGCACGGCTTTCACCACTATCTGAAGGCGAGCCGCGAGTTCCAGGACGGCTGCGCGAAGGAGCGGCTCGAGTTCCCGCCGGGGGCGACGTGGATGGTCTTCACCGACGTCGTGCCCCACGCCGTCCTCTCGGGCCAGTTCGCGGTCGAGCAGACGTTCGTCGTACCGCCGGACGCGCTCGTCGCTCCGGCGCGCGCCCCCGTGCGCGTGCTCGAGCGCCTGTGCGGCATTCCGCTCACCAGCTGAGTCCGGTTCGTCCCGAGCCGCGATGCCGGCCGAGCTCGACGGTGTCCTCACCGACTACGCCCTGACGCTGGAGTGCGGGTTCATGGCGTGGCTCGTGCGACGCGGCCGCGCGCCGGGCGGCGTGCGCGCGCGGACGGTCCTCTTCTTCGCCTCGATCGCGGCCGCGTCGCACCGCGAACGCCGTCTATCATGTCGTCGAGGGCATCGCGTTCAACCCGGTGTACGCCGCGGCGCGCTGGTGGACGGCCGGCGCCCGCCTCAGGACTGGATGACGGTGACGACGAGGCCGATCGAGGCGAGGATGTTCCCGACGCGGACGCACTCGGCCTCGGGCCCGATCTTCACGACCGCCTTGCCGGTGTTGTGGACCTGCCAGGCGATCTCCCAGCCCTCGGACTCGCTGCAGCCGATCGCCTTCTGGAGCTGCTTGACCACCTGCTCGAAGGTGTGACAGTCGCAGTTGTGGAGGACCGTCATCCACGGCGGCGCGACCGCGGCCCGGGTCGACCCGACCTCCTCGACTTGTTCGCGCGGGAGCGTCCGCTCGACCATCCGTCGGCCCCGGGCTACCCCTTGATCTCCTTCAGGATCTCGCGCGCGATCAGGAACTTCATGATCTCGTCCGACCCCGCCCCGATGCGCATCAGCCGGGCGTTGCGGAAGATCTGCTGGACGGGGAAGTCGGAGGTGTAGCCGATGCCGCCGAGCACCTGCATCGCGTGGTCCACGATCTTCCACACCGCGTCCGCGACGAAGAGCTTGGTGACCGCCGACTCGCGTTGCGCCGGCACGCCCGCCTCGATCATCTTCGCCGTGCGATAGGTGACCTGCCGCGCGGCGTCGAGCCAGGCGTACATCTCGGCGAGCTTGAACGACACGCCCTCGAAGGTCGCGATCGGCTGCTTGAACTGGATTCGCTTGGTCGAGTATTCGGCGGCGATCTCGAGCGCGCGTCGGGCACCGCCGAGCGCGGCCATGCAGTAGGTCACGCGCTCCGTGTCGAGCTCGTCCATCAGGACGTGGTAGCCCGCGTGGAGCGGGCCGAGCAGGTTCTCCTTCGGGAAGTCCACGTCGTGGAACTCGATCCACGCGTTGTCCATCATGTCGCCCATGACGGCCTCGTCGATCTGCCGCCGAATCACGACGCCCGGATGGTCCATCGGCACGATGAAGCACGAGGTGCCCTTGTGCGGGTGGACGGTGGTGTCCGTGACCGCGAACAGCGTCAGGTAGTCCGCGAGGCCGCCGCCCGTGATGAAGCGCTTCTGGCCGTTCAGCACCCAGCGGTCGCCGTGGAGCACGGCGCGCGTCGCCATTCGCGACGTGTCGCTGCCGATCTGCGGCTCGGTGATCGCGAGCGCGGCCAGCTCCTCGCCCCGGAGGCGCGCCGGCACGTGGCGCTTCTTCTGCGTCTCGGTGCCGTATCGCAGGATCGAGATCGTTCCGAGCGTGAGCGACACGGACCTCATCGAGTCGCCCGGGTGGCCCGCGGCCGCCAGCTCCTCGTCGACGAGGCACTCGGCGACGACGCCGCGGCCGTTGCCACCGTACGCCTCCGGGAAGAGCGCGCCGGTCATGCCGGCCTCGCCGAGCGTCCGGAGATACGTCTTCGCGATCTCGCGGAGCCGCGCGCGCCGCTCCCGGCCCTGATGCCGCGCCTTGATCTCCTTGACCTCGCGATGCGCGGCCGGCGCGTCGGGGAGCAGCCGGGTCTGGGCGAAACGGCGCGCCTGCTGGACGATCGCCTGCTCCTCCTTCGTGTAGAGGAACGTCTGGCCGCTCGACACGGACCAGCCCCCGGGCATCGTCATGTCGTCCAGCGTGACCGCGCGGAACTCCTCGGGGTCGAACGTCATCGGGAGCGCTCCTCTCCGTTGCGGCCGAGCGCACCGGACGCGCGCGCAGCTGCGACGCGCTCGGCCGAATAGCCCAGCAGGTCGCGCAGGACCTCCTCGCTGTGCTCGCCGAGGCGCGGCGCGCGCGTCGGCCGCGTCACCGCTCCCTCCGTCTTCACCGGCGAGGCGACCTGGCGGATGCGGCCGAACTCCGGGTGGTCCACCTCGACGATCATGCCGCGCGCGCGAACCTGCTCATCGGCGAGCGCCTGGGCCACCGTGTTGACGGGCGCGCACGGGACGCGCCCGCGCAACCGATCCATCCACTCGGCGGTCGTGCGCGTGGCGAAGCGCGCGCGGAGCAGCGGCAGCAGCGCGTCCTTGTTCGCGCGGCGGTCCTCGAAGGTGGTGAAGCGCGGGTCGCGCGCGAGCTCGGGCGCGCCGAGCCCCTCGACCAGCGCCTCCCAGAACTTGGGCTTGCTGCAGAAGACGACGATCCAGCCGTCGCGGGTCGGAAAGTTCTGCGCCGGGACGAGGGTCTGGTGGCCGGAGTCGGCGACCCGGTCCGCCTGCCAGTCGTGGTTGAGGGTCCAGATGGCGAAGTACGAGAGCATCGAGACCGCGGTGTCGAGAAGCGAGAGCTCGATGTCTCGGCCGACACCGCTGCGAGACGCGTCCCAGAGCCCGGCCATGAGCGCCGCCATCGAGGCGTACCCGCCCGCGAAGTCGATGACGGACACGCCGCACTTGGCGGGCGGCGCGTCGGGCTCACCCGTCACCGCCATGTAGCCCGCGTAGCCCTGGATCAGGTAGTCGTACGCCGGCTCGCCGGCGCGCGGGCCGGTGGTCCCGAAGCCGGAGAGCGAGCAGCAGACGATTGCCGGGTTCACGTGACGGAGGGCCGCGTAGGTGAGCCCGAGCTTCGCCGGCAGGTCACCGCGCGCGTTGTTGTAGACCGCATGGGAGACGCGCACGAGATCGTGGAAAACCCGCCGCCCCTCGGGATGCTTGAGGTCGAGCGTGACCGACTTTTTGCCCCGGTTGAAGGACTGGAAGTAGAGCGAGTCGCCGTCGCGCGTCCACGGGGGCACGTAGCGGGCGACGTCGCCGCCCACCGCCGGGTCCTCGATCTTGATCACCTCGGCGCCGAGCTCGGCGAGCATTTGGGTACCGAACGGACCCGCGCCGAACTGGGAGACCGTGAGGATCCGGAGCCCGTCGAGCGGCGCGCGGCTCATGCGCGGAACGGCTCGACGAGGGCCTCGGCGATCGTCGGCCGCTCCTCGTCGTTGTCGCGCGGGAACGAGAGCAGCTGCGCCGCGTCGCGATAGAAGCGCTCGACGGGAAATTCGGTGGTGTAGCCGTACCCGCCGTGGACGCGCATCGCCTCGAGCGTGACCTCGCACGCGGTGTCCGTGGCGAGCACCTTGGCGAGCCCCGGCCAGGGGCCGGAGCGCCCGGCCGCGGCGTACAGGAGCAGGCGCGCCGCGGCGGTCGAGGTTGCCATGTCTGCGAGCTTGAGCTGGATCGCCTGGTGCTGGGAGATCGGCTTGCCGAAGGCGGTGCGCTGCTGCGAGTAGCGCAGCGCGGCCTCGAACGCGGCCTGCGCGAGCCCGACCGCGATCGCCGCCGACCCGACCCGGAGCAGCTCGAGCGCCATGTCGCCCGACGCGTCGCCGCCGCCGACGGCCCCGCCGAGGGCGTCGCCGCGGCCGACCGGCGCTCGCTCGAGCACCAGCGGTACCTGCGGCAGCGCCCGGGTGCCGAGCGTCGGCTGCGGAGCGCCGAAGGCGAGGCCCGCGCTGTCACGGCGCAGGACGAAGCACGTCGGATCGGACGTCGCCACGAGCGCCCAGGCCAGGAAGACGGACGCGCGCGCCCCATTCGGGGCGAGCGCCGCGCCGCGGAGCGCCCAGCCCTGGCCGGCCTCGTCCGCGTCGAGGCGCCCGTGGGCCGCAACCGTGGCGAGGCTCTCGCCGCGCAGCAGCGGCCCGAGCAGCCGCGCGCGCTGGCTCGGGGAGCCCAGCCGCGCGATGAGATGCGCTGCCACCGTGTGCACGACGACGATCATCGCGAGCGTCGCGGAGCCACGCGCGATCTCCTCGATCAGCATCGCCCACGTGGCCCCGTCCATGCCGAGACCGCCGGCATCCTGATCGACGAGCGCGCCGAGGAAGCCGAGCTCCGCGAGTCCCGTGAGGAGTGGATCGGGAAAGGTGCCGGCGACGTCGAGCTCCTGGGCGACGGGCGCGACCGCCTTGTCCACGAATCGACGCACCGCGAGGATCATCTCGCGGCGCTCGGCCCCCTCACCGTCGCGCGTGACGAGGGCGCCCACGCGCTCGCCGTGGCGGTCGACCAGCTGTCGCGCGATGAGCGTTCGCTGGATCTCGTTCGTGCCCTCGCCGATGATCATGAGCGGCGTGTCGCGGTAGTAGCGTTCGAGGTCACGGCCGGTGCCGACGCCGGCGGGGCCGGCGATCGCGAGCGCGGCGCGCGCGACGCCGTGGGCCGTCTCCGAGGCGTGGAGCTTGGCCATGCCCGCTTCGAGGTCGCAGCGCTCGCCGCGGTCCTTCATCCCCGCCGCCCAGTAGGTGAGGAGGCGAGCCGCCTCGACCCGCGCGGCCATCTCGGCGAGCGCGGGGGGCGGCGGTAGCGCGCGCGGCGCCACGCTCCGCAGGGTGTCCTCGTAGGCGGCCTGGGCGACGCCGACGGCGCGGGCCGCGATGTTGATCCGGCCGGCCTCGAGGCCATCCATCACCTGGCGGAAGCCCCGCCCCGCGACGCCGCCGACGAGATTCGCCGCGGCCACCGGGAAGTCCTCGAAGACCAGCTCCGCCGTGTCGACGCCCTTGTAGCCGAGCTTGGCGATGGATTTCGTCACGCGCAGCCCGGGGTGACCCTTCTCGACGATGAAGCACGACATCCCATGGTGCCGCGGCTCGGCCCGCGCGTCGGTGAGCGCCAGCAGCGCGAACGTGTTGCCCTCGCGCCCGTTGGTGACGAACACCTTGGTCCCGTTCAGCACCCAGCCGTCGCCGCGCGGCTCGGCGCGCGTGCGGATCGCCTGCACGTCCGAGCCGGCGTGAGGCTCGGTGAGGCAGAGGCCGCCGCGCGCGTCCCCGCGCGCGAACCGCCGCAGCAGGCGACCGCGCTGCTCGTCCGTGCCGTGCCGCAGCACGATCAGTGCCGCCATCGTGTGGCTGTTGAGCACGCCCGCGAGCGACATCCAGCCGCGACAAAGCTCCTCGATCACGCGCGCGTAGGTCGTGACGTCGAGGCCGAGGCCGCCGTATTCCACCGGAACGAGGGCGCCGAAGAGGCCGAGCTCCCGCAGACGCGCCACGAGGGCGTCCGGGTAGACGTCCGCGTGCTCGAGGTCGCGCACGACGGGGCGGACCTCGTCGTCCACGAACCGCCGCACGGCGGCGACGATCGGGGGTTCGGCGATCGCGCTCTCCACGGCGAGACGGATAGTACAATGAAATCGCGCATGCCTCTCGACGACCTGGCGCTCTTGGCCCAGCGCCTCCTCGACCAGCTGATCCGCCGGCTTCGCCTCGGCGGTGCGCCGCGCACGGGCGCGCGCCGTCTCCTCATCGTGCAGATCGACGGGCTCTCGCGCGGCGTCCTCGAGGAGGGGCTGGCGGCGGGTCACGCGCCGCTCCTCCGCGGGCTCCTGGCGAACGGCACGCTGCGCTTCGAGCCGATGAGCGTGGGGTTGCCCACCTCCACGCCTGCGTTCCAGATGGCGGCGATGTACGGCGTGAAGCCCGATATCCCCGGCTTCCACTACCACGACCGTCGGCGCGGCGGCGACGTCTACTTCCCGCGCGGCGGTGACGCCGCCTGGGTCGAGACGAGCCAGGCCACCGGGCGACGCGGCATCGTCAGCGGCGGGAGCGCCTACGGGTGCGTGTTCACGGGCGGCGCGTCCAACAGCCTGTTCACGTTCGCGATGATCAAGCGTCCGGCTGGGCGGGGTCTCCTGCGGGCCGTGTCGGCGGGCGTGATCCTCGGGTGGGTGGTGGTCAAGAGCGCGTTGCTCTCCACGGTCGAGATCGCCCGCGCGGCGCTGCACCTGGTCGCGGATCCGGTCGGGACCTCGGCGCGCGACTGGAAGTGGCTCGCGATCAAGCTCGGCATCTCCGTGTGGCTGCGGCAGCTCTTCACGCTCGTGGCCGCGCGCGACCTCTACGCGGGCGCACCGGTCGTGTACGTCAACTTCCTCGACTACGACGTCGTCGCCCACGTCTACGGGCCGCGGCATCGCCGTGCCTTTCGGGCCCTCCGGCGCGTCGATCGCTCGATCCGGGTGCTCTGGCGCGTCTGCCGGCGCGTGCCCGAGCACCGCTGGGAGCTGCACGTTCTCAGCGACCACGGCCAGGCGCGCTGCACCCCGTACGCCGCGCTCGCCGGAGGCGCGTCGATCGAGCATGTCCTCTTCGAGCGCTTCTTCACGCCCGCGCGCCTGGCCGTGGGGGAGCGCGTGACGCGCCGCGCGCGCCTGGCGACCGGGGTCGCCGCGTGGCGGGCCCACAGGACGGCGGGCATCCTCCAGCGCTTCGTGAACTATCTCGAGCGTGATTTCCCGTGGGTGCTCGGCGGTCACCGTGGAGTGCACCAGCAAGACGGCGTCCGGATGATCACGGCAGGGCCGAACGCCTTCGTCTACTTCACCGACTCGTCGGCACCCCTCGCGATGGAGGCGATCGACGCCCGGTTTCCGGGGCTCGTGGAGAGCCTGTCGCGCGAGCGCGGCGTCGGCCTCGTGCTGGCGCGCTCGGCCGCCGGACCCGTCTGCTGCCACCGCGGCAAGCGCTACGTCCTCGGCGAGGACGCGCCGGGGCCGTTCGCGGACCGCGCGGACGCCCCGCTCGTCGTCGCCGGCATTCGGGATCTCATGGCGATGCCGAGCGCCGGCGACCTGGTGATCTACGGCATCGACGCGCCCGAGGGCAACGTCTCGTACCTCGGCGAGCTCGGCGCCCACGCCGGAACGACGCCCGAGGAGATGCAGACCTTCATCCTCGCGCCGGCGGCGGCGCGCCTGCCGACGCCGCTCACGCATCCCGTCCAGCTTTACCCGTACTTCCTCGGCTACCAGACGGGGCTCGCGGCGTGACGTCGATCGTCGTCGTCTCGTACAACATCCACCGCGGGGTGGGTCTCGACCGCCGGCTCGACCTCGAGCGGATCGCGGCGGTCATCGCCGAGACCCGCGCGGACGTCGCGGCCCTGCAGGAGGTCGTGGGCGATCAGTCGAAGTCGCTGGCGCGGGCGCTCGGGATGACCCAGGTGATGGGCGTGGCGCGCGCCTTGGGCTCTCGAGCGTACGGCAACGCCGTGCTGACGCGCCTGCCCGTGCTCGGCACCGCGCGCTGCGATCTCTCGCACCCCGCGCGCGAGCCGCGCAGCGCGCTGCGCGTGGATCTGGCCGCGGGCGACCGGTCCGTGCACGTCTTCAACGCGCACCTCGGTCTCGCGTTTCGCGAGCGGAGTGCCCAGGTGGACCGACTGCGGCGCTTCCTCACCGCCGACGATCGAAGCGGGCCGCGCGTGCTCCTCGGTGATTTCAACGAGTGGCACCACGGCCCCGTCACGCGCCGACTCAGGCGAGAGTTCCGCTCGCCGCGGCGGCGCATGCGCCGGACGCATCCCGCGCCGTTCCCGCTTTTCAAGCTCGACCGCATCTACTGGGACACGGAGCTCGAAGCCGAAGAGATCCGCGCGCACCGGAGCCGTCTGGCGCGCGTGGCTTCCGATCATCTGCCGCTGGTCGCCCGGCTCCGGCTCCGACACGAGGCTCCGATCGATCCGCCGTCCGCCGAGTAGGGGCGCGCGTGCGTCGCTCGACGCTCCTCACCGGGTTGTCCGCCCTCGCGCTCGCGGGGTTCCTCGGAGTCTTCGGCTACTCGTCGCTCTCCGAGCCCCGACTCGCGCGCGTGGAGGATCCCGAGCGCGCGCTGGCGCTTATCGTCGGCCGCACGCTCGACGTGGACTGGGCGCTCGAGCACGCGCCGGCGTGGGAGCGGCGGCTCTACCAGATCGTGCTGACCGAGGGTAAGCAGGACCTCGCGCAGGCGATCGACTGGTACGCGGAGCTCGCCGCGGCCTCGATCGATCCCGGTGTGCAGGTCCGCCTCACCATCCTCGAGGCCGAGGCGGGCCGCCGCGACCGGGTGCGGCGGGCGATCGCGGAGTGGCGGGCGGCCGGACACCTCGAGGGGGCGGCCGTCCTGCTGGAGGCGGCCTATCTCGATCCCGCCCCGCCGCGGGCGCGGGTCGCCGCCCTCCGCGCGGCGCTCGAGCGGCGATTCGCGCCGGGCTGGTTCCGCGACCGTCTCGCGCAGCGCCTTGCCGAGCGGGCGGGGGACCGGGCGTGGCTGAGCGAGATCGCCGCGGAGGCGCGGGCGCGTACGGCCCCGTTGCTCGTGACGACGCGCGCCCTCCTGGCGCTGCAGGCGGCGCTGCTCACGGCCGGCGTCCTCGCCGCTTGGGCGCTGGTGTGCCGCCGGCGGCGTCGCTGGCTCGGCGCGCGCGTCGCCGACGCGGCGGTGCCGGCGCCGTGGGGGCTGGGACGCGGCCTCCGGGTCGTGATCCGCGCCGGCGGCGCCGGCGCCGTGGTGACGGTCGCGCTGCTGTGGGTGGGGTACCGCCCGTGGCTCGAGATCGCCGGCGTCGTGGTGCCCGCGCTCCCGCTCTTCTGGCTCGCGCGTCGCCTCGCCCGCGCCGAAGCCACGACGCTGACCCAGGCGCTCGGCCTGGTCGCGGCGCCCGGCGGCATGGCGCCGATGGCGCTCTGGACGCTCACGCTCGCGGCGGCGGGGATCCTCGTCGACCTCCTCCTCGCGCTGGGCACGGACGCGGCGGGAATCGCGGGCCACTGGACCGAATGGTTCGACGCGGACCTCGCGTGGGGTCCCGGGATCGTCGTGGCCACGAGCGTCGTGAGCGCCGTCATCGCCGCGCCCGTCGTCGAGGAGATGGGCTTCCGCGGCCTGCTCTACGGCACGCTCCGCGTCCGGCTCGGCCTGCCGGTGGCGGCCGCCGTGAGCGCGCTCGTCTTCGCCGCGCTCCACGGCTACGGCGTGGCCGGGTTCCTCTCGGTGTTCACGAGCGGCGTGTTGTGGGCGTGGGCCTTCGAGCGCTCCGGGAGCCTGCTGCCGGGCATCGCGGCGCACGCCATCAACAATCTCTGGGCGTCGGCCGCCGTCCTGCTGCTGGTGCGGAGCTGAGTCAGGCGTGACCGGCGAGCTCGACGACGGCGCCGAGGAGGGTGTTCGCGCCGTGCTCGATGTCATTGATCAACGTGAACGGCCTCACGTCAGGCGCGGCCGGCGAGCTCGAGGACGGCGCCGAGGAGGGTGTTCGCGCCGTGCTCGAGTCATTGATCAACGTGAGCTCGAGGGTCGGTTTCGGCGGCGGTGCGTCAGGCGTGACCGGCGAGCTCGAGGACGGCGCCGAGGAGGGTGTTCGCGCCGTGCTCGATGTCGTCCATCGCCGTGAACTCCTCCTCGCAGTGGCTGCGCCCGTCCCTGGACGGCACGAAGATCATCCCCGCCGGGCCGATCGCCGCCATGTACTGGGCGTCGTGGCCCGCGCCCGACAGGATGTGGCGGTGCCGGGTGCCCGCTCCCTTCGCCGCGCGCTCGACCGCGGCGACCACGTCGGGCGCGAACGCCGTGTAGGGCACGCGCCAGTAGTGGTCGAGCTCGTACGTCACGCCCTCGCGCGCGCACGCGTCCTCGACCAGGCGGTCCAGCATCGGTAGCGCGCGGTCGAGCGTCTCGCCCCGCGGGTCGCGCATGTCGATCGAGAGCGTCACGCGGCCGGGAATGGCGTTGACGATGTTCGGGTGCGCGGTGAGGTTGCCGACGGTCGTCACGAGGTCGCCGCCGATCTCGCGCGCGAGCCGGCGCACGCCCGTCACCACGTCGGCCGCGGCGACGAGCGCGTCGTGGCGGATCCGCATCGGCGTCGGGCCGGCGTGGTCCTGCACGCCGTGGATCGTGAGGCGCGACCATGAGATCGCCACGATACCGTCCACGATGCCGACCGAGAGGCCTTCCTCCTCCAGCGCCGGTCCCTGCTCGATGTGCAATTCCAGATAGGCCCGGAACGGGCGGGCGACGCACGGCTCCCCGCCGAGGTAGCCGATGCGCTCGAGCTCGTCGCCGAGGCGGACGCCGTCCCTGTCGCGCGCGTTGTAGGCGTCCTCGAGCGCGATCTTGCCGGCCAGCACGCCGCTCGCGATCATCGCCGGCTGGAAGCGGGCGCCCTCCTCGTTGGTGAAGATCGCCAGCGTGACCGGGTGGCGCGTGCGGGTGCGCGCGTCGTCCAGGGCGCGGATCGCCGCGAGGCCGCAGAGCACGCCGAGCTGGCCGTCGTACTTGCCGCCCGTCGGCACCGAGTCCACGTGCGAGCCGACGATGACCGGGGGGAGCGGCTCGGCGCCCGGCCGCTCGCCGAAGATGTTGCCCATCTGGTCCACGGACACGCGGAGCCCCGCGGTACGCATCCAGCGCACCATCTGGTCGCGGGCGCGCTTGTCGTCGTCGGTGAGCGCGAGCCGGGTCAGTCCGCCGCGCGGCGTCTCGCCGATCCGTCCGAGTTCCAGAATCGAGTCCTCGAGCCGCTTGCGGTTGACTTTCATGCGTGGGGCCCTGATGCGCCGATTGTAAACGTTATTTGTGAACCCGAGTCTTTACTACTATCCTGACCCAGGGAGGGATCGTTGAAAGCCGCATTCAAGTCTGCGCTCCTCGCCGTCGTGCTTCTGGTGCCCGCCGCTCAAGCGCAGCCGCCGTCGGAAGCGCCGGCCGCCGAGCGTCCGACCTATGCCGTCGGCGACCGCTGGATCCGGAGTGACGGCGCCTACGATCTCGTCAGGCTCGAGGACGACCAGTACGTCTTCGCCGCGGGCTCGGGTCGAGAGATCCGCCTCACGAAGGACTTGGTGCTCGCCTCTGTGCGCCGCGGCACCAGCACCTGGGCGTTCGAGCCGCCGGCGAAGCTCGAGTGGCCGCTGCGGGTCGGCAAGCGTGGACAGGTCCCGGGTGTGTGGAGAGGTCCCCACGCGCCCGCCGATGGAATCCCGGCGCAGATTCGTTGGCATGTCGAGGGCGTCGAGCCTGTCACCGTCGCGGGTGTCACGCTCCAGGCGTACCGCGTTTTCTTCGGGGCGGCTTTCGAAGGGGCTGCACAAGGGGCTGCTGCGCAGCCGCGGGCGCAGGGGCGTCCCGGCGGTGGCGGTGGCAGAGGCGGCGGCGGTGGAGGTGGGCAAGCGCGCGGACTCACCGGCGTCGGCTTCAAGGCCTGGTATGCCCCGGAGACGCGTCAGTGGGTCAAGGCCGAGTCGGGCGCCGAGTGGGCGCGCTTCGAGGTCGTCGCGTTCGATCGCATGCCGCCCGCGCTTGTCGCCAAGCCGGACCGGCCGGCCCCGGTCACGGGCGCGACCGCGGGACCGCTGACGATCGAGGTCCGCTTTCCGAAAGACAACGCGCGCGTGACCGACGAGGCGAGCGTGATCGTGGCGATCGTCAACTCGGGCAAGGGCGTGACCAAGGTCACGGTGACCGTGAACGGCGTGGAAGTCTCGCAGGAGAACCAGCGGGGGCTCCAGCGCTCGGTGCCGGTCGGGACGCCGGTCACGCTGCGCCCCGGCCCCAACAAGATCGTGGTGACCGCGACCGACCCCGACGGGACGCTGCGCCAGGAGACCCGTACGGTGTTCTACGACGTGCCGCAGGTCGCCGCCGTGGCGCCGGGGGAGACGGCGCCCACGCCGCGACCCGTCGTGCGCAACCAGTGGGCGGTCGTGATCGGCGTCGGCGACTACGAGAACCCGAGTATTCCGAAGCTCCGCTACACGGTTCCGGACGCGCAGGCGATCTACGACACCCTCGTCGGTCCGGTGGGATTCAAGAAGGAGAATGTTCTTCTGCTGACCGACACGACCGAACGCAAGCCGACGCTGAAGAACATCAAGTGGGCGCTGGGGACGTTCCTCGGCCGCTCGGCGCAGAAGGACGACACGGTCTTGATCTTCTTCGCCGGCCACGGCGCGCCGGAGATCGATATCCGTGGCATCGAGAAGGACGGGCAGACGAAGTATTTGATCCCGAGGGACGCCGACCCGGACGATCTTTACTCAACGGCATTGCCGATGGACGAGTTGTCCACGATCTTCGAGCGCATCGAGGCCAAGCGGGTGGTGGCTTTTCTCGATGCCTGCTTCTCGGGAAACCGCGAAGAGAAATCGGTGGGACGCACCTTCGCCTCGAAGAAGACCCGGGCCGGCACGATCAACGACGAGTTCGTCGAGCGGCAGATACGGTCCAAGGGGCGTGCGATTATGACCGCGTCCAACCCGACGGAAGTGTCCCTCGAGCTGCCAGACCTTGGCCACGGGGTCTTCACCTACTATCTCGTGGAGGGGCTGAAGGGCGCGGCAGACACCAACAAGGACGGCATCGTGACGCTGCAGGAGTTGTACACGTACATGCAGGAGCAGGTGACGAAGAAGTCGCGCTCGGCCGGCGGCAACCAGCACCCGATGATGAAGAGCGAGCTGGAGGGAGATCTCCCCCTGGCCAAAGTCAAAGTCTCGAAGTGAAGGTCGCAGGCTGGTGGCGCGCGCGTCGTAGTCGCCTGCTGCAACTCTGGGCGGTCGGCCTGGCCTCCAGCCTCCTCGTCACCGCGCTGTCGGCGTTCGGCTATCTCGAAGGGTGGCAGGCGCGGGCGCTCGACTTCCTCCAGCGGTTTCGCCAGCAGGAACCGACTGACGTCGTGATCGTGGCGATCGACGACAAGGCATTCGATGGACTCGGCGGTCGCCAGCCCTTGCCGCGCGACTACCTGGCGCGCCTCGTGCGTGGCGCCCAGCGCATGGGCGCCGTCGTGGTCGGATTCGACATCACCTTCGGATCGAGGACGACGGAAGAGGAGGATCGCGCGCTCGCGCAGGCGATGCTCGACTTTGCCGAGGAGGGGATCAGCCGTGTTGTCGTCGCGGGACCGCTCAAGCCCGGCAGCGGCCCACTCGGCGAGCCCGCCATCATCAAGGCGGTGGTCCAGGGATTGCCAATTGTTCCGGCGGATCCTGACGGGATCGTGCGGCGGGTCGAGCCGCTGGTAGCCGCCGTGAAAGGAGAGTCGCCGAAGCCCATCCTCGGCCTCGCCGTCGCGGCGCGTCTCGGCGGCCTCGATGCCGAGCGGCTGGCTGCCGCGGTTGCCGCGGGCGTGCCGCTGCCGATTCCGGTGTCACGCCCGAACCGGCCGTTCGAGCCGGCGGGTGAGCGGACCGTTTCCGTCAAGCCGGACACGGAGTGGACGATCAACTACGTCGGGAAAGTGGGGAGCTTCTTCACGATTCCGAGCGACCAGATCGCGGCGGCTGCTGATCCGTCAGCATCGGTCGCCGAGGACAACCCGCTCCGCGGGCGGATCGTCTTGATCGGTGGCACGTGGGCCGACAGCCGGGACTCCTACCCGACGCCATACGGAATCATGCCGGGCGTCGAGGTCCACGCGAACGTCATCCACATGCTCACCGGGCGTCGCTTCATCCAGCCGTCGAGCTGGGCGTGGGGCCTCGCGGTGCACGCGGGGGTCGTGCTCGTGGCGGGCCTCGTGCTCCAGGCGACGCGTCCGCTCACGGGTACGCTCGCCTGCGTCGCCGGTGCCGTGCTCATCGGCGTGCCGGCGAGCTACTACGCGTTCGAACGGGGCGGGTACGCGGTGGACTTCCTGCTGCCGGTGCTCGCGACGTGCGTGATGGGCTTCGGCACCGACCTGCTCGCTCGCCGCCGCGTCCGCGACTCCTTCAGCCGCTACGTCTCCAAGGAGGTCATGGAGCGTGTCCTTGACGACGCGCCGAGCCTCAAGGGCGAGCGGCGCGAGATCTCCGTCCTCTTCTCCGACCTGCGCGGCTTCACCACGCTCTCGGAGAAGATGGAACCGGAGGCGATGGCCGCCCATCTCAACGAATATTTCGAAGCGATGACCGCGGCGATCTTTCCGCACCGGGGCATGATCAACAAGTTCATCGGCGACGCGGTGATGGCCCTCTTCGGCGCGCCGATGCAGGATCACGACCACGCGTTGCACGCCGTGCGGAGCGCCCTGGCGATGGACCAGGCGCTCAAGGCGCTCAACGCCAGGTGGGAGGCGGCCGGGCTGCCGCGGCTCGAGATGGGTATCGGCGTGCACACCGGCCAAGTTTTTGCAGGCAACGTCGGGGGGGCGGACCGGATCGAGTACACCGTGATGGGCGACGTGGTGAACGTCGGCTCGCGGGTCGAGGGATTGAACAAGGATCTGGGAACGACGATCCTAATGACCGAGGAGACCTTCGCGGCCATCGGCGACCGCGTGAAGGCCCGGGACTGCGGGCCGCAGAAGGTCAAAGGGCGGGTCGAAAAGGTGCGGGTCTACGAGGTGCTGGCCGTCGATCACGACGGCCATGCCACGGGAGGTGGGTGACGACCATGCGACGCTTCGGCTGGCTCGCGGCAGCGGCGGTGTTCCTCTCGACGACGACGACGGCGGCGTGGGCGCAGGACCCGGTGGCCGTGCTCACCGAGATCCAGACCAAACGGGGTCAGGTCCAGGTACGCACGGCCAACGACGCCGACTGGACCAACCCCAAGCCGTTGCAGGCGCTCCGCGCGGGTGATCAGGTGCGCGTCATCGGCGACGGCCGTGCCGTGCTGGTCTTCACGGGCGGGCGCGGCACGCAGCTCGTCACCCAGAGCAACTCGCCCTTCAAGGTGGACGTCAAGGCGGAAGGGGCTGTGACGGACCGGGCGAAGGCCGTCCTCGGCAACGTCACGAACTTCCTCCTCGGGCAGCAGCGTGAGAAAACGTACCAGTCGCTCTCGGTCCGATCGCTCCCCCCGCCGACGCTCCTGGCGCCGCGCGAGACGCTCGTGATCGCGGACGCGCTGCCGCCGATCGAGTGGACGGGTTCCGCCTCGGGGGGCTACACGATTCGGATCCTCGGTCCGCAAGGCCCCGTCTGGGAGCAGGCGGAGGCTCAAAAACCCCTCGTCTACGCGGGCCCCCCTCTCGTCCGAGGCGCCAAATACGCCGTAGAGCTCGAGTGGAAAGAGAGAGGCTCGGCAGGCAAGCCGGACGTGGTGAAGACGCAGCGCGCGCAGTTCGAAGTGCTAGGGGCCGACGGTGCGAGGCGCGTGCGTGAGGGGCTCGCGGTGCTGACACCGGAGACTGCGAAGGGGTACCCGCCGAGCACGCTGGTCCTCATGCGCGCCGGGCTCCTCTTCCAGGAGCGGCTCTACGCCGACGCGCGGCGCGAGCTGATGGCCGGCATCGCCCAGCACCCGGACGAGGCGGCTCTGCACCTGCTGCTCGGCCATGTGTACGATCGCACGGGTCTCGAGCGGCAAGCCGCCAGCGAGTTCGACGACGCCGAGGCGCTCGCGAGCGGACGCTGATCGGGCGCGCGCGTCCCGGCGAACCTCCGAGATGACCGACGCGCACGCGCACCGGATGCTCACGCCGGACAGCGCGCGGTACTGTCCGCTCTGCGGCGGCGCGCTCGCGCGGGAGCCCGTGCCGCCCGATCACCGGGAGCAGGCGGTCTGCTCGCGCTGCCGCTTCGTCTTTTACCTGAATCCAAAGGTCGTCGCCGGCACGCTCCCCGAGCAGGACGGTCGCGTGCTCCTCACGCGCCGAACGATCAACCCGGGCCGGGGGCTGTGGACGTTTCCCGGCGGGTTCGTCGACTTCGGCGAGTCGGTGCCCGACGCGGCCCTGCGCGAGACGCTCGAGGAGACGGGGCTCAAGGTGGACCTCACGGGTCTCCACGCTGTCTGCTCGTATCCCGGCGCGCCGATCATCGTTGTCTACCGCGCGCGCGTGCTCGGCGGCACGCTCACTCCCTGCGACGAGAACGACCTCCTCGAGTGGCGCGCGCCGAACCGGATTCCGTGGGACGCGCTCGCGTTCCCCTCGACGCGCGAGGCACTGCGAGAGTGGGTCGCCGCGCGCGGGGAGATGCCCCGCGGCTAGAGCACGGCTGTATGCACGACCTGCCCCTCGGCGATGAGCGCCGAGCCCCGTTTCCTGTCGACCCGGAACTCGAAGAGCCGCCCGATCCCCGCGTTCCGCCTGAGAGTCCCCTCCACGCTCCCGGCGCGGCGCAGAAGCGCCTCCACCTGCGCTCTGACCCCCTGCTCGTCCGTGTCTTTCAGCGACGGCCGCTGGTAGGTGTCAAGCGCGTGGGCGCGCAGGAGCTTCGGCCACTCGCGCGCGAAGAGGCCGGCGTCCTGGAAGAGATCGAGCGCCGCGAAGGAGCTGGAGGTGAACACCGCGGCCCCGAGCGCCCCTGACGCCGTCCGTTGGTCGAGTGCGGCCTCGGCTTCGGCCTGGTGCGCCTTCACCTCGGCCTTGTCGTAGATGGCCTGGTAGCTCTGGGTCGGCGACGGGGCGGCGAAGTGCTGGGCATACTTGTCCACCTCGGCCCACACCTCGCCCTGGCTTTGGCGTTCGATCACTTTCGAGCGCAGCTGCGGTGCGGCGAACGTGCCGCGCGCGCTGAAGCCCGCGCGGCTTCCCTCCGGGTTCCAGCGCCCCTGCTCGACACAATAGACTTGGAGGTCTACGGGACCCGAAAGGGGCGGGAGCAGAACGTCCTCCGTGACGACGCGATTCTGCTTGCCGCCGAGCAAGATCTCGCCCGCCAGCAGCAAGACGTGGCGCTTCCCGAGGTTTTCCACGACGACCGAGGGAACCGACGCGCGCTCGCGCTCCGTGATCGTGAGCTCGCCGCGCTCGCGGGCCTCCTCGGGCGTCGCGATCGCGATCGGTGCCGTGGCCGGGGCGCCGTGGAGCCAGAAGACGTGGAGCCCGCCGTGCGATTTCCGGGCGCCGACCCTGACCGCCGACACGAACTTCGCCAGTTCCGCGCTCCGCGACGCGGCGACGCCCGGGTCGTCCGGCCCGCGTGGCCCGCCGAGAATCCTGCCCGCCTGCGCCCATGCCGCGCGCGGCGCCAGCGTGGTAGCCGCCGCCGTCCCGAGCACCGCCAGAAACTCACGCTTGGTCATCACCCGGTCCCTCCTTCGCCCGGTTAGACAGCGGCCGGGTGAGGAAGTTCCCGGGTCGGAAGGGGGGCGGTTAGCCGAGCGGGGTGCGGAAGAGCTGCACGTCACGAACCCAGATCGTCCCCGGCCCCTCGAGGACGACGTTGAGCTTGATCAGGTCCACGACCTGGCCTCGCCGCAGGTAGAACGGCGTCTCGTAGGACGCCCAGTCGTTCGTTCCGGTCACCTTGTGCGCGAGGTCGCGTGAGAAGAACTCTCCGCGCCCCGGGAACCGGCACCACATCTCGAGGTACATGCCGCCTCGCAGGTCCTGCGTCCGGAGCTGGGCCGAGTAGGTGAGCATCGCCAGCTCCATCTCGCGCCCAGCGATCTCGAAAAGGCGCACCGTCCGGCCTTCCGGCACCTCGATACGCCAGACGCCGCCCTCACGGGTCACGCCGTCGTGGGTGAGCAGGCGGTCCGCGGTCGTGAAGATGACGATGGACTCCTGGGGGCCGGTCGGCCGAAGCGGGCGGAAGAAGGAGCGGAGCAGCTCGAACATCAGCGCCTCCCGCGCCCGCGTCAGGCGCGCGCTGGCAGGGCCAGCGTGGCCCTGCCGGTGACGACCT
>WNGG01002948.1_pt1 | contig 19286 bp, 12 predicted proteins | sample 5400661 | NCBI WGS metagenome assembly WNGG01 (sample SAMN13153372, study PRJNA577476) | soil metagenome | isolation source: 100 cm soil or saprolite under Garry oak tree replicate 1 | place: USA:California | collected 2016-06-15
TCGCCGCGGCGTCCGATGACGGCCGCCTGGAGCACCAGCTGGACCGCCTCGTCAGCGGTCATGAAGTAGCGGCTGACCTCGGGATGTGTCACGGTAACCGGCCCGCCCGCGGCCACCTGGGCGGTCAGCGCGGTGAGCACGGAGCCACGGCTGCCGAGTACGTTGCCGAAGCGGACGCTGAGGTAGCTGCCCGCGGCCCTGCTGGCCATGTCGGCAGTGAGCCGTTCCGCCACCCGTTTCGAGTAGCCGAGCACGCACACCGGATCGGCGGCCTTGTCGGTTGAGATGTTCACGAACGACTCCACCCCGCAGGCGGCCGCGGCCTCCAGCACGGTAAGGGTGCCCCGCACATTGGTCTTGAGTGCCTCGGCCGGGTATCGCTCCAGCAGCGGCAGGTGCTTGAGCGCGGCGGCATGAAAGACGATCTGCGGCCGGAACTGCTCGAATACGTGGCTGACCCGGCGTGCGTCCCGGATGTCGGCCAGCGCTGCCTCGTCGGAGTCGAGCAGGGCACGGCCGTGCAGTGCCAGCTGGATGGCGTGCAGCGCGGATTCGTCGCGATCCAGCATGACCAGTTCAGCCGGCCGGAACTGGTGCAGCTGACGGCAGAGCTCGGAGCCGATGGACCCGCCAGCGCCGGTCACCAGGATTCGCTTGCCAGCGAAGTTCCCGGCCACCGCGGCGACATCGGTTTCCACCGGCCTGCGGCCGAGCAGGTCAGTGATCTGCGGGTCGCGTACGCCGTCGATGCGCGCGCGGCCGGTGAGCAGCTCCTTGACCGAGGGGATCACCTTCGGCACCAGGCCGCAGTCCTCGGCCTGCGCCGACAGCTCGCGGATCGCCGCGCCGCTCGCCCGGGCGATGGCGATGACGAGTACCGTGGCGCCCGTTGCCGCGGCCGCCGCCGCCATCTGGTCACGGCCGCCAAGCACGGGGATTCCCCCGATCCGCAGCCGCCGCAGAGCCGGGTCGTCGTCGAGCATTGCCACTGGCCGGTATTCGGAGCCCTGCTGGCCAGCTATCCGGTGCACGAGCTGGGAGCCCGCGCTGCCGGCCCCGAAGACTATGACCTTCACGGCCGATGACGCCGCCGCGCGGGAGCGCTGCCGCACAGCGAACACCACATACCGCGTACCGAGCATGGCGGGCAAGGCGAACAGCGCCGCTCCTGCGACCGTGCCGAGCGGTGCACGCTGACCGGGGATTAGGAGGCCGCCAAGTACCGCCAGAATCAGGGCCGTGCCGCTGGCCGCCACGACGACGGCGACGACTTCGCCAAAACTGCCGCGCTGATTCCGCCGCCGGTAAAGCCCGGCGAGCAGGCCACATGCCACCGCCGCGAGACCGATGGTCAGCGCGGCGCGGACGATGACGTACGGCCGCGGGCTCGGGCCAGTCAGGCCGCGGGTGACCCAGCCAGCCGCCAGCAGCCCGCAGAGCCAGGCCGCCACATCGTGGCCGGCTTCCAGCACGATCCGGCTGCGCCGGTGCGCCGGATGCGGCCGCGGCGTTCGCAGGCACGCCGCATCGGCCCGCAGCAGCTCGTTGCTCATGCGCGGCGCCCGGCCCGGCCCAGCGCCGCGGACGCCGGCATCGCGAGTTTCGCTTGCACGCCTACCCCCCGAATCGTGGCGACTGGCACCGTCAGATAAATTGCTCTCGGTAGTTATGCAACTACGATAAGTAATCTAAACTGAGCGCAATTGTCGCGACAAGGAGGGCGGACCCGGGTGGACGTAACGGCGTTCCTCCAGCTACTCCGGAATCACTGGAAGCTGATCACGACGGTGACTGTGCTGGCCGGGCTGGCCAGCGGCGTCCTCACCGCGCGGATGACCCCGCGCTACGCCTCGAGCGTCTCGTTTTACGTGTCGGCGCAGACCAACACGACCGATCCGGCCATGGCCTACCAGGGTGCCCTGCTCTCCCAGCAGGCCGTGCAGTCCTACGCGGACCTGCTGACCGGCCCCCGGCTGGCTAGCTCAGTCATCGGGTACCTCGGCCTGCCCATGACGCCGTCCCAGCTGGCGGCGGAGGTGAGCGCCCGATCCATCCCGCAGACCGTGCTGCTGACCGCCACGGTGACCGATACCTCCGCGCGGCGGGCGCGGGAGTTCGCTACCGCTATCGGCATACAGTTCGTCCGGCTGGTGTCGGTGCTTGAGCGCCCGCCGGGCCATAAGCACGCGACGGTGCGGGTCACCGTCGTCGCGCCCGCCACCCTGCCCAGCGCGCCGGTCTCGCCCAACCCGGTCAGGAATATCGGCATAGCGGTCCTGCTCGGCCTGCTGATCGGCATAGCCTTCGCTGCCGTCCGGCGCTCGCTCGACACCACGATCAAGTCGACCGAGCAGCTGGCCGCGGTCACGGCCGGCCGGCCGGTCGTCGGTGCGGTCCCGTTCGATTCCGCCGCACGCAAGCACCCGCTCGTCGCTGCCGACGATCCGCTCGGGCGGCGGCTGGAGGCCTACCGCAAGCTTCGCACCAATCTGCAGTTCATCGACGTCGACGTCCCGCACAAGGCGCTGCTGTTCACCAGCTGCCTGGCGGACGAGGGCAAGAGCTCGACGGTCTGCAACCTGGCGATCATGCAGGCCAGGTTCGGCAAGCGGGTGATCGTGGTCGAAGCCGACCTGCGGCGGCCGCGGGCAAGCGGCTATCTCGGGCTACCGAGCAGCGTCGGCGTCACCGATGTCCTGGTCGGCCGGGCGACAGTCGGTGAGGCCAGCCAGAGCTGGGGGGAGGACCTATTCGACGTACTGGCCAGCGGGCCGACGCCGCCGAGCCCGAGTGACCTGCTCGGCTCGCAGCGGATGAGCCAGCTCATCGAGCAGCTGCGCGGGCAATACGATCTCGTGCTCATCGACGCGCCGCCGCTGCTGCCGTTCGCCGATGCGGTGGCGACCGGCCCGGCCTGTGATGGCGCGATCCTGGTCGTCCGCTACGGCAAGACGCGCATCGCCCAGGCGCGGCAGGCCATGGACGCTCTCGGCGCCGTCGGCGTTCCCGTCCTCGGCAGCGTGCTGAGCATGACCCCGGCCAGGAATCACCCGGAGTACGGCTACGGCTACCGCCGCTACCGCCCGGCGCACGGCGAGCCCCCGAACAACGAGATCGCGGCCCGCGAGCGAACGGCCGAGGAAGCTCCCGCCGCGATGTCCTAGACGACGCGACGAGACCTCGGTCACGGACTCATCTGGCAGTTTCTAGACAAGGGGGCAAAGAGATGTCAGAAACACCCAGTCAGCAGACACCGGTCGTGCCAGCAGAACATGCAGTCCCGAACCGCCCGGCGGGTTCCGCCACCATCCGGCCGGCCAGACGGAAGGGACGCGCCCGCCGGATTGCGCTGATCGCCGCCGCCTCGCTGGTGGCGGTGGTTGGCGTCGTGGCGCTCGGCGGGTTCCTCGCCGTCCGCCACCTGGAAGGCAACATCCACCGCATCCCGAATGTCTTCACCAGGCTGACGGCGGTCACCAGGCCGGTCATGCCGGCCGCCACCCGGCACAGCATGACGATCCTGCTGACCGGATCGGACACGCTGCCCGCCCACCGCGGCGGCAGCGGCGTTCTCGGGTCGTCCACGGCCCCGCAGGAGCCCAGCGCGCTGATCTCGCTCGTACATATCAACGCCGGCAAGAAGGCCGGCGCGATCGTGAATATCCCGGCGAACGTCGTGGTACGCATCCCCGGCCATGGCCGGGGACCGGTGAGTAGTTCGCTGGGAATCGGCGGCCCGTCGCTGCTCATCGCCACCCTGCAACGGCTCACCGGGGTGCGCATCGATCACTACACCGTCGTCAACGTGGCCGGCCTCGCCTCAGCGCTGGGGCCGCTCGGCGGCGTGGACGTGACGCTCCCGGCCCGCGCCGTCAGCAATGGCGTCGTGTTCCACGCCGGAGTCAACCACCTGACCAGTGCCACCGCCCTGGACTACGCGGAGCAGGCGTCCCTGTCCGAGCAGGGCCACGCCCTGCGCCAGCAGGCGCTGTTGCGGGCGATCCTGGACAAGCTCGCGCTCAAGCACCTGCTGGGTAATCCGCCCTCGGCCTTCGGCATCCTCAACGCCTTCACCAAGGCGCTGAGCGTGGACAGCAACTTCTCCAACTCGGAGCTGCAGTCGCTGGCGACGCACCTGAACCTGGTGGGCGCGAGCGCTGGCACGTTCGTCACGGCACCGGTCCATCACAATCACCTGAGCGAGCCAGTGAACAGCCAGTTGTGGAACGCAATCAGGAACGACGCCGTCGCGGCGTTCGCCCGGCAGCATCCGGCCGCGGTGACTGCCGCAGCCCCCTTCTGACGGTGTCCGCGTGGATCCCGGCCGCGGTGCCGCCGCCGGCCCGGCCGGCCGCTGACCGGCTGCTGGCCAGGCCCCGGGGCGTTGTCCCGGGGCCTGGCCCGTTCGGCATCCTGTTTGTCTGCACGGGCAACCTCTGCCGGTCGGTGATCGCCGAGCGGCTCGCGCGGCGCGGCCTGCATGCCCGTCTCGGTCCCGATGCCCGCCGATTCCGCGTGGCGAGTGCGGGCATCGCAGCGCTGGATGGCTGCCCGGTTCACCCGTATACCGAGGAGGCTCTCCGCCGGCTGGGGGCGGATGCCGATGGCGTCGCCAGCCATGCGCTGACCGCCGCCGATGTCGACGCGGCGGACCTGATCCTCGCCGCCGGCCGGGAGCACCGGGATGCGGTGGTGGCGATGCGGCCACGCGCCTCCCGGCGGGCCTACCTGCTGCGGGAGTTCGCCCGCCTGGCGGCCTGCGCCGCGCACCGCCCGGCTGCGGACCAGTCCGCGGCGGACCAGGCACGGCAGCTGGTGGCGGGGGCCGCGCAGCTGCGTGGCCTGGTGCCCTATGTCGAGCCGGCCGAGGACGAGATCGCCGACCCGGCAACCAACTCCGCCGCATTCCTGGACTGCGCCCGCGCCATCGACACCGCGGTCAGCCAGGCCCTGGACGCGCTCTGCGGCGGGCTTCCCGGGGCGCGCTACCGGGGCAGGCATGCCCGCTGACCCGGGGCTGACCGCCGGTCCGCCGCCGCCGTACGTCCATCCCACGGCGATCGTCGAGCGGGAGGTCGCGGTGGGGGACGGCACCGTGATCTGGCATCACAGCCACCTGCGCCGGGGCTCATCCATCGGCAGCGACTGCATGCTGGGCAAGGACGTCTTCGTTGACGAGGCAGTCAGGATCGGCGACCGGGTGAAGATCCAGAACAACGTGTCGGTCTACCGCGGCGTCGAGCTCGCCGACGATGTGTTCGTCGGGCCGTCCGCCGCGTTCACCAACGACCTCCGTCCGCGTGCCGCCGCCGTGGCGTGGCAGCTCCGGGCGACCCGGGTACGCCGCGGTGCCTCGGTCGGCGCGAACGCCACGGTGCTCTGCGGCATCGAGATCGGTGAGTACGGCATGGTCGGGGCCGGCGCGGTCGCCACCGCCTCGGTGCGGCCGCACCAGCTGGTCGTCGGCAACCCCGCGCGGCATCACGCCTGGGTGTGCCGCTGCGGCGAGATAGTCTCCCGGGACGCCGTCTGTCCAGCCGACCTCCGGTGCCCGCGCTGCCAGGACCGCGCCGGGCCTGGCTCCGCGCCGACCGCGGACCAGGCTCCGCTGGCCGGCCCGGCGGCGACGGCCGGCGGCGACAACCGCATCAGGCTGACCAAGGTCGAGATCGGGCGGCAGGAAGAGGAAGCCGTCCTGGCGGTGCTGCGGTCCGGCAGGCTGGCCGGCGGGACCGTGGTAGCGGAGCTGGAGCGCGCCTTCGCGAGCGCGCATGGCGCGGCGCATGCGGTGGCGGTGAGCAACGGCACGACGGCGCTGGTGGCCGCGTTGCGGGCGCACGGCATCGGGGCCGGCGACGAGGTGATCACCACGCCGCTGACGTTCGTGGCGACGCTGAATGCCATCCTCGAAGCCGGGGCCGTCGCCAGGTTCGCCGACATCGCCGACGACCTGACCATCGACCCGGCGCAACTGGCCAGCCTGGTGACGCCGAGGACCAGGGCGCTGCTGCCCGTCCACCTGTACGGCCTGCCCGCCGCGATGGCGGAAATCTCCGAGTTCGCCGCCGCCCGCGGGCTCACCGTCATCGAGGATGCCGCGCAGGCGCACGGCGCCCGGGTGGGCGCGGCACCGGTGGGATCGGCCGGCTCGGCCACCTTTTCCTTCTACGGCACCAAGAACATCACCTGCGGCGAGGGCGGCATCGTGACGACCAGCGATGACGACGTCGCGTGGCGGCTGCGGCTGATCCGCAACCATGGCATGCGGCAGCCGTATGACTACGTGCTGCCCGGATACAACTACCGGCTGACCGACCTGCAGGCCGCCATTGCCATGGCGCAGCTTGCCCGGCTGCCGCAGATCAACGCGAGCAGGGCGGCCAACGCGGCCCGGCTGTCCGAGGGGCTGGCCGGGCTGCCGGGCCTGGTGCTTCCGTACGTCCCGCCCGGGCGCGTGCATGCCTGGCACCAGTACGTCGTGCGGGTGACCGCGGCGGCGCCCATCAACCGTGATCAGCTCGGCAAGCGCCTGGACGTCGCGGGAATCGACGCCAGGATCTACTACCCCGCCCTGGTGCACGACTACGCCTGCTACCGCGATCACCCGCGGGTGATCATCGATGCGACGCCCCGCGCCTGCCGGGCGGTCCGGGAGGTCCTGGCGCTGCCCGTGCATCCCAGTCTCACCTCGGATGACATCGACCGCATAGTGTCCTGCGTCCGCACTGCCCTGATAGATGATTAACGGCGGCTGCCCGGCCGGTGCCCGCGGCCGGCCGGGGCGAGCGCCCGGCCTGGCAAGCCGATGCGGGCGCCATGCCGCGCTGACCGGGCCCGCCGGTAATTGCCAGCCAGCGCCTTTCCGCAGCGATCCGGCAGCACTGATTCGGGCGACTCCGCGGCGGGTAATGTGTCAGTGACGGGGGAGACGGGGGAGACGGGGGAGTTTATCCGGGACGCATGTGCCTGAATGTGGATATTCCGGCAGAAGGTAGTTCTGCACGGAAATATGCCATTGCCGGCGCAGCGGACCGCGAACTCACGGGGCGGGGTGAGACCGCGCAGTCATGGGGGCATCTCGGGTTAACAACGACGCTGCCGAGCTAGCCGAACGCGAGGCGCGCACCTCGGCGCGTGGCCTCAGCGAGCTGGAGCGGGCTCATGGGGCCGTGCTGGAGAGCGAAGCGCGGTTCCGGCTGCTGTCGCAGCTGGCCCCGGTCGGCATCGTGCAGACGGACCTGGACGGGTCGTGCACCTTCGCCAACGACCGCTGGTGCGAGCTGACCGGGATGACCGCGCAGGAGGCGATCGGCGCCGACTGGACGGCGAGCCTGCACCCCGGCGACATGCAGCGCATCGCGCGGGAGTGGGAACGGGCGGCCGCGACGGACGGGGAGCTGCGCACCGACTGCCGCCTGCGGCCGGCCGGCCCGGACCCGGTCTGGGTGCATATCGCGGTCGTGCCCTTCCTGGCTGCCGACGGGCGCGCGTGCGGATTCCTCGCGGCGGTCACCAACGTGTCCGAACGTAAGCGGGCGGAAGCAGAACGGGAAAAGCTGCTGACCGCGGAACGGGCCGCCCGCCGCAGTCTCGCGGAGCAGACCGAGCGCCTCAACGGCCTGGTGAACGCCGCCATTCCCGGGATACTCCTCGATGACGAGCACGGCCGGATCACGCAGCTCAACCAGAGCTTCTGCGACCTGTTCGGCATCGCCGAGCAGCCCAGCCAGCTCATCGGCGGCCTGACCGCCCGGATCGCGTTCCGGATCCGGCGGGTATTCGCCGATCCTGACGAGTTTCTCCGCCGGGCGAGCGAGCTGGTGGCCAGGCGCCGGCCGATTGCCCTGGAAGAGATCGCCTGCGCTGACGGCCGCACCCTCGAGTGGGACTTCGCGCCGGTGTTCGTCGACGGGGACTACCGCGGCAATCTGTGGGGCGTCGGCGACGCGACCGATCGACAGCAGCTGACGGAGCAGCGTGAGCGCCTGCTCGAGGCCGAGCTGGCCGCCCGCGAGGCGGCGGAGATCGCTCAGCTCCGGCTGGCCGAGCAGAACGCGAGGCTGCGGGAGCTTGACGAGGCCAAGACGCAGTTCATCTCCACCATGTCGCATGAGCTCCGCACCCCGCTGACCTCGATCGTGTCGTTCACCGAGCTGATCATGGACGATGAGGAGGAGCTCAGCGAGGAGACCGCCAGCTCGCTGTCGGTTATCCAGCGGAACGCCGAGCGGCTGCTCCGCCTCGTGGGTGACCTGCTGCTGCTCGACCGCCTGGCGGCTGGCGTCATCCCGCTCGAGCTTGCCGCCGTCTCGGTTCCCGACCTGGTCGCCGATACAGCTCGCTCCGCGTCGGCCACCGCGGCCGATCGAAAGATCACCATCGATGTCTCCGCCGCGGACGGGCCCGCCGTCCAGGCGGATCGGCTCCGGCTCGAGCAGGTCCTCGACAACCTGCTGTCCAACGCGATCAAGTTCTCCCGTCAGGATGGCCGGGTCCTGGTCGACGCCGCCCACGACGGCAGGCGTTGGCGGATTGACGTGGCGGATGACGGAATCGGCATCCCGGCTGACGATCTCGGCCGTCTGTTCGGCCGCTTCGTCCGTGCCTCCAACGCCCGGACGGCGGGGCTGCCGGGTACCGGCCTCGGGTTGTCGGTAGTAAAGGCCATCACCGAGCTGCACGGCGGCAGCGTCGAGGTGCGCAGCACCGTGGGGCAAGGCACCACATTCAGCGTCTACCTGCCGATTAGCCAATGAGATATGGCTGCCGCCGCAGGCGGCGCCGATTCGGGCCATCCGGCGGCGGGTAGTAATGTTAGTGACAGGGGAGACGGGGAGAATTCTATGGGGCGCATGTGCCTGAATGCGGATATGCCTTAGTTGGCGAATGATCAGGCGGAATATGCCATTTTCGGCGCAGCGGACCGCGAACTCACGGGGCAGGTGGGACTGCGGAGTCATGGGAACATCTCAGGTTAGCTCAGCGACCGGCCTGGCCACGGCCGCCGGCCGGCCGCCCGCGTCGCCGGTCGACCTGGTGGAGTTCACCGTCGGCCAGGTGCTGCGGGACGATGCCGGCGTCGGCGCGCTGCCGGCGATTCTCGGTGCGCTCACTGCCCTCTTCGGCTGCCGCGCCGCGCTTGCGCTCCAGCAGGGCGCGGGCGAGGAACTGGTCATCCTTGCCGCCCATCCCGGCCAGGCGGCCGAAAACCGGGCCTTGCTCGGGCAGATCAGCGCCCTGCTGGCGGCGCACGGCGAGCTAGCCGCCGAGGGCGGGCACCTCGAGGCCTCGCTGACATCCCGCGGCCGGGCGGTGCGCCTCCGGCTTGCCTACGCGGCGCCTGCGGCCGGCCGAATCCTGTGCGCGGTCGCGCTTGTCGGCGGCCCGGCGCGGTTCAACGCGGAGTGGCGGGCCAGCACGCGAAGCATCGCCGCGATCGTGGCCGCCCAGATCCGGCACACCAACGACGCCGCTGAGCTGGCTGAACGCCAGACCCGCACGAGGGCGCTCTTCGATGGGGCGCCGTACGCGATCCTCGCCGCCAGCGCCGACCTCCGGCTGGTGGCGTTCAATCAGGCGGCGGAGGAACTTACCGGGTGGCAGCACGATGAGGTGCTGGGAAAGGAAATGGGGCTGCTCGTCCCGGAACGCTCGCGCGCCGCTCTGATGGCAAATGCACGGACGTACCTGGAATCACCTGACCGGGGTGAGTTCGGCGGCCCGATGCGACTGCCGGTCCTGCGCGCCGACGGGACGGAGCGCATGGTCGAGCTGACTCCCGTCCCGTTCGCCATCGGTGGTCAGCCGCATTTCTGCGGCTTCATGCGCGACATAAGCGAGCTGCAGTCGGCGCATGTGGCCCTGCTGGATAGCGAGGGCCGTTTCCGCCTGCTCTCACAGCTGGCGCCGGTCGGCATCGTGCAGGCCGACCTGGCCGGAACGTGCACCTACGCCAACGATTACTGGTGCGAGCTGACCGGGACGACGGCGCGGCAGGCAGTCGGCGCGTCCTGGTCGGCGGCCGTCCACCCCGGTGACACCGCGCTACTGGAACGCCGGTGGGCCGCCGCAGCCGCGGCGGGCCGGGAATTGCGCACCGACTGCCGCCTGCTGCCGGCCCACGGGGACGTGGTCTGGGTACACATCGCGGTCGTGCCCATATCCGGCGCTGACGGGCACCCGCTCGGATTCCTGGCCGCGGTCACCAATATCTCCGACTGGAAGCGGGCGGAGGCCGAAAGGGAAAGGCTTTTCAATGCCGAACGGGACGCCCGCCGCAATCTCGCCGACCAGACCGAGCGCCTCAACGCGCTGATCACCGCGGCCATCCCCGGAATACTCGTCGAGAACGAGCACGGCATCATCACGCAGGTCAATCAGAGCTTCTGCGACATGTTTGGCATCAGCGGAGGATCAAGTCAGCTGGTCGGCACGACGGCCGTCAGGACCGCGATCAGGATCCGGCGGGTATTCGCCGATCCGGACGAGTTTCTCCGCCGGGCGAGCAAGCTGCTGGCCGGCCGCCGGCCGGTCGCCGAGCTGGAGTTCGCGGCCGCCGACGGCCGGACCATCGAATGCGATTTCGCGCCGGTGTTCGTCGACGGGGACTATCGCGGCATCATGTGGGGCGTCGCTGACGTGACCCATCGCCAGTTGCTGAAGGAGGAGCGTCAGCGCCTGCTCGAGGCCGAGGCCGCCGCCCGCGAGGCATCCGAGGCGGCTCAGGCCAACCTCGCCGAGCAGAACGTCCGGCTGCAGCAGCTTGACGAGGCCAAGACGCAGTTCATCTCCACCATGTCGCACGAGCTCCGCACGCCATTGACCTCGATCATCTCGTTTACCGAGCTGATCATGGACGATGATCACGAGCTCACCGAGGATACCGTCGGCTCGCTGTCGGTCATCCAGCGGAACGCCGAGCGGCTGCTCCGCCTGGTGGGTGACCTGCTGCTGCTGAGCCGCCTGGAGCACGGCGCTATCCCGCTCGACCTCTCGGCTGTCTCGGTGCCCGACCTGATCACCGACGCGGTCCGCAGCGCATCGGTCAGCGCCGCAGATCGCAGCTTCACCGTGCAGGTCACCGGGCCGCCAGGACCGCTGGTGCACGGCGATCCGCTCCGGCTGCAGCAGGTATTCGACAACCTGATCTCGAACGCGATCAAGTACACCGGCGCGGACGGCAAGATCAGCATCGAGGCCACCCACGACGACCAGCGATGGCAGGTAGCCGTGGCGGACGACGGCATCGGCATCCCGCCGGACGAGCTCGGTCACCTCTTCGATCGGTTCGTCCGCGCCTCCAACGCGCGCACGGCCGGCCTGCCGGGCACCGGTCTCGGGCTGTCCGTGGTGAAGGCGATCACCGAGCTGCACGGCGGCAGCGTAGACGTGCGCAGCTCCGTGGGACACGGCACCACGTTCAGCGTCTACCTGCCGGTACGCCCGTGAGCGCGCAGATCCTGTGCATCGAGGATGACAAGGACATCGCGCTGGCCATCAGCATGGTCCTGCGCCGTGCCGGGTTCGACGTCGTCGACGCGGCCGACGGCAAGGACGGCCTGCGCGCCTTTCATGCCGAGCGGCCGGATGTGGTCCTGCTCGACATCGGGCTGCCGACGCTCGATGGCTGGACGGTGCTTGAGCGGATCCGCGACCTGAGCGACGTGCCGGTCATCATGCTGACCGCGCATGGCCAAGAGGCCGACAAGGTCCGCGGCCTGCAACTCGGCGCGGACGACTACCTCACCAAGCCGTTCGGTAACGCCGAGCTCGTCGCCCGCGTCCAGGCGCTGCTGCGGCGGAGCCGGCCGGCCAGGCCGGAAGCCGAGGTCTACGCCGACGCCCTGGTGCACCTGAACTTCGGAGCCCACGAGGTCCGGATCGGCGACGAGCCGGCCGCGCTGACGCCCAGCGAATTCCGCCTGCTGGCTGCCCTCGTCCGGCACGCCGGGCAGACCCTCTCTCCGGACCAGCTACTAGAACAGGCCTGGAATGACCCGCTCGGGGTGGGCCCGGAACGGGTGAAGTTCGCGATCATGCGGCTGCGCCGCAAGCTTGGCCAGGGCGAGGGTACTGGCCCGCCGATCGAGGCGGTCCGGGGCTTCGGCTACCGGTACGTCGCGCCGCCGGCCGGCTGGCTGCCCAACCAGGTTCCTGGCCAGCAAGCAGCCGGCCAGGCAGATCATGCCGACGGCGCACCTGACCCGGCCGCCCACGGACATCATCGCGCCGGCCGCGAACCTGGCCCGGCCGGCCAGGCAGCTGACCCCAACTCAAGGAGCTGAACTCGTCGCCATGATTACTATCGACCCGGTCGCCTCGCGGGGGCGGGTCCTGCTCGTGGAGGACGACTTCGAGGCGGCCAACCTCGTCATCCAGGTACTCGCGGTCCGGAACGGCTTCGAGGTGGTGCATACGCCCGACCCGGCGGATGCGCTCCGGCTCGCCGACGCCGAGTGCTGGGATCTGGTAATTACGGACGTGGAGATGCCCGGCATGACCGGCATCCAGCTGCTGGAGTCGCTGCGGCAGGCGGACCCCTACCTCCCCATTGCGGTCGTCACGGCACACGCCACGGTGGACGTCGCCATCGGCGCGCTGCGCTACCGCGCCGACGACTTCATGGAGAAGCCGCTGCGGCCAGTTCAGCTGGTCGCGATGGCGGCCGGGCTCGTCGCCAAGGGACGCGCCGCCAGGCTGGCCGCGCGCGAGGTCGTGCTGGCCATCGGGGCGCACCCGGATGACGTGGAAATCGGCGCGAGCGGGGCACTAGTGGCCCACCGCGAGAGAGGGCATGGCGTCGCGATCCTGACGCTGAGCCGCGGTGCCCGCGGGGGCGCGGAGGACATGCGCGCGGGAGAGTCGGCGCAGGCGGCCCGGATCATCGGAGCCGAGCTGTACCTGGAGAACCTGGCGGACACCAGCATCAGCGAGGCGGACCCGACGATCAGCATTATCAGCCGGGTAATCGGCGAGGTGCAGCCGACCGTGATCTATGTGCATTCGATCCACGACGTGCACCAGGATCACCGCAACACCTTCCAGGCCGCGATGGTCGCGGCGCGCGAGGTCGGCCGGATCTACTGCTTCCAGTCGCCGTCGGCGACGGTGGATTTCCGGCCTACCAGGTTCGTCGGCATTGACGAGCAGCTCGACGCGAAGCTCCAGGCGATCGACTCCTTCGGGTCCCAAGTGGCGCTGCGGGCCTATCTGGAGCCCGACCTGATCAGGTCGACCGCACGGTACTGGTCCCGGTTCTCCGAAGGGCGCTACGCCGAGGCGTTCGAGGTGATCCGCGACGGCGCCGCCGTCGCGGTGGGCCACGGGGCCGGCCAGCCGGAACACGCGCCGGTCCAGGCCGGGGCGGTCCGGCCGGCGCCGGACGTCGGCGCCGTGCCCGACCCGCAACCCGGTGAGCGTGAGCCCGGCTACACCGGGCCGGCCCCGCCACCGGGTAAGCGCGAGCCCGGCTACATCGCGCCAGCCCCCAGGTCAGCTGAGCCGGGGCAGCCAGCGCCGTCGGGGCAGCCAGCGCCAGCCCTGCATGGCACCGAGCCAGGAGGTACCCATGCGCCGGCCTGACCTCGCCGGCCCGGTCCGGGTGCTGGTGACCGGGGCGGGCGGCCCGGCCGCGGTCTCGGTACTCAAATCGCTGCGGGCCGACCCTTCCGTCACCCTGATCGCGGCGGACATGGACCCCTGGGCCGCGGGCCTGTACCTGGCACCAGCGGCCAACCGGACGCTGATCCCGGCCGGGCTGGCCGCCGGGTTCGCCGATGTGCTCCTGCAACGCTGCATCGCGATGAAGATCGACATCGTGATCCCCACCGTCGACGCCGAGCTCCGGCCGCTCGCCGCCGCCCGGGCCCGCTACGCATGGGCCGGGACGCAGCTGCTGCTCGCCCCGGATCGCTCGCTCGGCCTGACGCTGGACAAGCTGGCGCTCGCCCGGTGCTGCGCGGACGTCGTCCGGGTGCCGAGGACCGAGGCCTTCGGCGCGGCCGACCCAGGCTCATGGACGTACCCGGTGATCGTCAAGCCGAGAACGGGCAGCGGGTCGCGGGATATCTCCCTGGTCGAGTCCGCTGCCGAGCTGGCCGCCAGCACAAGTTCCGAGGATCTCATCGTCCAGGAATTCCTCCCGGGCCAGGAATACTCGGTCGATGTCCTCGCCGATCGCCGCGGTCATGTCGTCGCCGCCGTGCCGAGAGTCCGCGAGAAGGTGGACTCGGGGGTATCGGTGGCGGGCCGGACCGTCCGCGACCGCGAGCTCGAGCAGATCGGCGCGGCCGTGGTCCGGTGCACCGGCCTGACCTACGTCGCCAACGTGCAATGCCGCCGGGACCGGGCGGGCCGGCCGGCCCTGCTTGAGGTCAATCCGCGGGTGCCAGGCGCGCTGCCGCTGACCGTCGCGGCCGGAGTCGACATGCCCCGGCTCGCGCTTGACGCGCTGCGCGGCCGGGCGATGCCCGCGCACGTGGACTTCCGCGAGGTCGCCATGGTCCGCTTTCTCGAAGAGCGCTTCATCGAGCTCGGCGAGGTCAGGCGGGTGGCGGCATGACCGATCCGGCCGCGCCCAGCGATCCGGCTGGTCAGCGGAATCCGGCCGCGCCCAGCAGTGTGCCTGGCCAGCGGAATCCGGCCTCCCGCGCGACCCAGCCGCAGGCTGGCATCCCCGTCTCACTTGCGGAGGATTACCACGTCCACTCGGTGTTCTCGGACGGCGTGAGCACCGTCGCGGACAACGTCCGGGCCGCGCGCAGGCGCGGGCTGCGCAGGCTGTGCCTAGTCGATCACGTCCGGCGGGACACCGCCTGGGTGCCGCGCTTCGTCGCTGCCGTACAGCCCCTGCGCGAATGCCCCGGCGTCGACATCCTCGCCGGAGTGGAAGCCAAGATCCTGGACCGCGCCGGGCGGCTTGACCTGCCCGTCGCCGCCGGTGCGCTAGCCGGCGTTGACCTGGTGCTGATCGCCGATCACCAGTTTCCCGCCGACCTCGGGCCGGTCGAGCCGGCCGACATGCGGGCCGCGCTCAGCCAGGGAAAGGTCAGCCCGCAGGAGGTGATCGGCTGCCTGGCCGAGGCCACCGCCAGCGCTCTCGGCCGGGCCGAGCGGCCTGTGCTCGCGCACTTGTTCAGCGTGCTACCGAAGATGGGGCTGGACGAGTCTGATGTCCCTGACCACCTGCTCAGCCTGCTGGCCAGCCGGGCCAGTGCCGTCGGGGCGATGGTGGAAGTGAACGAGAAATGGTCCTGCCCGTCGGCCAGGACGCTGCGAGCGTTCGCCAGTGCGGGCGTGTCGCTGGTCGCCAGCACGGACAGCCATGACTGCGCCAGCGTCGGCCGCTACGACTCGGTCGCCCGGACGCTCGCCAGGGTCTTTCCCGATGCCGTGTTCCCCGCTGCGGTATTCACCGAAGCCGCGTCCCCCGGCTCGGCGTCTCCCGGGGTCACCTGATGCTGCTGCAGGTGCTCCTCGCGCTCAGGTGGCTGCTCATCGCGCTGGTGATGGTCGGCACCGTGCCGCTGCTTGTCGCCAACTACCAGTTTCTGCTGGTCGCTGATCATTTCCGGCGGCTGCACTACGGCCGGTGCGCGCCGCAGTTCCCGCGCACCGCGATCCTGGTGCCCGCGTGGAACGAGGCAGCGGTGATCGGGGCATCGATCGACCGGCTCATGCTGCTCGACTACCCGCGGGAGGCGCTGCGGATCTTCGTCGTCGACGACGCGAGCACCGACGACACCCCGGACGTGATCCAGGCCAAGGCCGTGCAGTACCCGGGCAACGTTATCCACCTGCGCCGCAAGGTCGGCGGCGAGGGCAAGGCGCACACCCTCAACCATGGCCTCGCCGTCATCCTCGAAGACGACTGGATGCAGGCGATCCTGATCATGGATGCCGATGTCATCTACGAGCCGCAGTCGCTGCGCCGGATGACGTGTCACCTGGCCGATCCCGGCGTCGGCGCGGTGACGGGCTACATCAAGGAGGGCGCCCGGCCGGGGAACTTCATGACCAGGTTCATCGGCTACGAGTACATCACCGCGCAGGCGGCGGCCCGGCGCAGCCAGAACGTGCTGGGCGCGGTCGCCTGCCTGGCGGGCGGCGCCCAGCTGCATTCCCGGGCCAACCTCGAGATGATCGGCGGCCGGATCGACACGGCCTCGCTCGCCGAGGACACCGTGACCACCTTCCTGACCCAGCTGGCCGGACACCGGGTTGTCTTCGAGCCGCATGCGATCGTATGGGCGGAGGAACCGGGAACCATCGGCGGGCTGTGGAAGCAGCGCCAGCGCTGGTCCCGCGGTAACGTCCAGATCACCACCCGGTTCCGCCATCTCTGGTTCCGGCGGCAGTCCGGCCATCGCCTCGGCACCATCAGCTTCGGCCTGTTCTGGTTCTCCCTGCTGCTGCAGCCGCTCATGATGATCTGCGCCTCGGCGTCGCTGGTCACGCTGTTCTTCATCGAATACCAGCTAGCCTGGATGGCCTTTCACGTGCTGTGGATCACCAACGTCATCACCTACGTGTTCCTCACGTCGTTCGCCCTGCTGATGGACCCGTCCACGGGCAAGCGCGTCTGGCGCGAGGCACTGATGTTCCCGGGCGCGATCAGCGTCTTCATCATCCTCACCGCGGTCCTGCCCGGCCCGATTCTCTGGCTGGCGCTGCACGCCCTGCACCTCGTGCATGTCAGCGTGACGACGGCCGAAGTGCACGCGCTCGAGTTGTTCAGCTACCTATGGCTGGCCTGCTGCATGGGCGTCGCCTACCTGGCCAAGGTCGCCGAGACCCGCTGGCTCGGCAGGTTCGTCAGCCCGGTGCTGCTGTATATCGGCGGCTACGGCCCGCTGCTGTGTGCAATCACGCTCGCCGCCTACATCAAGGAACTGCGCGGCGCCGAGGCGGTCTGGGACAAGACGGAGAAGACCGGGAGGGTGGCGATGCCGGCCTGACGGAGATTGAGCCGCGGCCGGACTTCGAGGCAGAGATCAAGGCCGACGTCAGGTACGAGCGCGGCCTGGCCGTCAAGGCGGCCATCGCCGTTGCGCTGGTGCTTGTCGTGATCGTGATCCGGATGCTCGTCATGTGATGGCTCTTCAGTGACTCATCTGATCTTCGCCGCACTCAGCTACGGGCTGACATCGTGAAGAAGTCGCGCGACCACCAGGACGCGAAGTAGCGATTCACCCCGCCGACCATGCCGGGCAGCAGTGCCTTGCCGTTCGCCGCCGTGGCGGCGCCCGTGGTGCTCTGCGGATCGTAGGTTGCGTAGTCCACCCAGTCGGTGTTGATGTCGAGTTCCATGGCGCGCACGGCCCCCGCCCGGACCAGGAGGTCGGCGAGCGTCGTGATGTTGAGCCCGGGCCCGCCCACGTAGACAAGGGCTCCGTTGGCCGTTATGCCCACTCCGGATCGCCAGACGTAGACCTGGTTGCCGAGCGTGAATCCCCATTTCGTCGTATCGCTGGGGTTGAGCCCGGGGGTGGCCTTGCCGTGATCGACGAGCAGCGCGAGATTCTGTCGCACCGAGACCACGTTCGGGCCCATCGCGGCGTCCCTGCCCCAGGCGGCGATGTGCACCGAGCCGTCGCGGTAGATAACGAACGACGCGGCGCCCTTGCGCAGCGGCGCGATCACCTTTCCGTCGGTGTAGTAGCCGCCCTGCGCGTTCTTCATCAGGAAGCCGGCGTTGAAGGCGGCGACCAGTCTTCTGGCGCTGGCCGCGCCGACCGGTGCAGTGTGCCGGAACGGCCCGCCGCCCGGGATGAAGCTGCCCGAGTAGAGTGTCGCCCGCAGCAGCTTCGTGTCCATCCAGGCCACGCCGGTCACGAGGCTCGTGTGCACGCCATCGGGGCGCACCCAGGTCTGGTAGACGGCGGGAATCCCGCCAACCGGCCGGCCCGCCGGGTGCCAGACTCCCTCGCCGGCCAGCTGGTGCTTCGCCGGGGACGACATCCTTGCCGGGCGCGGCAAGTGCGCTGGAACACGGGCGGATCCCGGCTGCTGGCCCGACTGCCCTGATGACTGCAGCCCGGGGATGGAGCCCTTGGCCGGAGCGCCGCCCACCGGCGGCGGATGGGATGAGTACCAGGCATTCTCGGCCCAGTTGACGATCGGGCTCGCGCCGTGATCGCGGGCCCATTCGGCGAACCGCGCGGAGACCGATGTGCCGAGGCTCGGGTTGGTCAACGCATTGCCCAGCGATACCCAGACCGGAATAAGGCCGACGGCGATGGCAACGAAGGCAGTCAGGAACGGATGGCGGCCGACCAGCGTCCGCCGCGCCTTCCTGACGGCCCGTCGGCCAGCCCGGCGGTCGGCGCGGTGCGCCAGGAAAGCGCGGACGTCAAGCAGCCGCGGAGCGGACGCTGCCGGCATCAGCCACGGCGGCTGCTCGTGGCGATGCGCACCCGCTCCCGGCCGGTCCTTGACCGCCGATTGCTGTGGTTCCTGCAGCCGGGATCCGCTCCGGCCGTGCTGGCTATGTGTCACGTCCGCCTGCTCCGCAACTCACGGCCGCCGTGACCGGCACGGCAGCGGGCCCTGGTCGCCCGTCGACGTAGCGCATTTTCCGGAGGCTACCCGGAAATCATGAAGCCCGAATGAAGAAAGGCCTGGTTAATGACGGGCCGTCGGCAGCCGCACTGGGCCCGAGGTCGGCCAGGATGTCGCTGATCCGGCCGAGCGCCGCGGCGATCCATGGCAGCGACGCCGGGTCTCGCACCGCAAGAGCGGTCTCCCGCTGCCGCTCGGAATCGCCGTAGAGCAGGCCGGTGGCTACCCGGATGCGCAGCGCGCCAGCGTCCTCGCCGAACGCGCTGGCGGGCAGCACCCCGGTTCCGTAATGCTCGAACAGGTGCCTGGCCAGGCCCAGACCGGTGGTCACGCCGTGTTCGCTGCGCAGGTGCGTGCGCCACGGCTCGAAGTCCGGATAGACGTAGAAGGCTGCCGCTGGCGGCGGCACCAGCAGCCCGGCGGCGGCAAAGACATCGGCCACCGCGCGGGCCACGGCCGCGTGCAGGGACCGGCTCCGCACCATCCGTTCAGAAATATCCGCGGGCTCGCCAAAGGCATAGGCCGCGGCCCGCTGGATCGGCGCGGCTGGCGCGGACCAGATCTCGCTGCCGATGCCGAGCAGCCGGTCGCGCAGCGCGGCGCCGAGTCGGCCGTCCGGCAGCCGCGCCACCCCGATCCGCCAGCCGCCGAGGGCAAGGTTCTTGCTGAGCGCGGTGGTCACCACGGTGCGTTGCGGTGCGACCGTGGCCGGGCTGAGCACGGCAGCG
>WNGG01004866.1_pt1 | contig 19286 bp, 19 predicted proteins | sample 5400661 | NCBI WGS metagenome assembly WNGG01 (sample SAMN13153372, study PRJNA577476) | soil metagenome | isolation source: 100 cm soil or saprolite under Garry oak tree replicate 1 | place: USA:California | collected 2016-06-15
GGACCGCTCGCGGGATTCCTCGTCGTGGTGGCCTCCTTCTTCGTGAATGACGGGAAATCCGCCAGCATGATCATCCTGGGGCTCGTCGTGATGGTGGCCGCGGCCACAGGGGCCGGCATGATCAACGGCAGCCTCATCAGGTTCGGCAGGTTCACCCCGGTCGCCGCCACACTGGCGACCTACATCGGCCTGCAAGGGCTGAGCTACCTGCTGCGCAGCGTGCCGGGCGGCATCATCAGCACCTCGGTCACGGACTTCATCACGTTCCAGATCGGGCCAATTCCTGTCGTGTTCGTACTCCTCGTCCTCGCGACGTTCGGCATGGAGTACCTGCTCCGCAAGCGGCCGTGGGGCCTGCGGCTGCGGGCCGTCGGCTCGGACGAGGAGTCGGCCCGCCGCGTCGGCGTCCAGGTCAACCGCACGGTGGTGCTGGCCTACGTGACGTCGTCGATCTTCACCTTCGTCGGTGCGATCGTCCTGCTGGCCCAGCTGGGGATCGGAGACCCGGCCCAGGGGCTCGGGTACACGCTCAGCAGCATCACGGCGGTCGTGCTGGGCGGCACCAGCCTGCTCGGAGGGCGCGGGACATTCGTAGGGACCCTGCTCGGCGCCGGGTTGATCGTCCAGGTGCTAAACGCGACCGTCTTCCTGCAGCTGAGCCAGGCCTGGCAGTACTTGTTCCAGGGAGCGCTCATTGCCATCGCCGCGGTTCTGTACAGCCAGGTACGCGGCACCCGGATGGCCTTCGCCAGATAGCCACCCGCGGTGATCGCCGCCGGGCCGGGAGATGCCGCGTGAAGCGGGCATCGGAAAGGACCAGAAGTGCGCGCAGCGCGATTCTACGGAAAGAGCGACATCCGCCTCGAGCAGGTCGCGGTCCCCGCGATCCGTGCTGCCGATGACGTTCTCGTCGAGGTGCGGTACTGCGGCATCTGCGGGACCGACCTGCACGAGTACCTGATGGGGCCGATCGTCACGCCCGCCACGCCGCACCCCCTGACGGGCGCGACCTTGCCGCAGACGCTGGGTCACGAGTTCTCCGCCACCGTCGTCGAGACCGGGCCGGGCGTCAGGGACGTGGCCGCGGGTGACCGGGTGGCGATCATGCCCGCGATCGTCTGCGGCCGGTGTCACTACTGCCGCCGCGGGCTCGGTCACCTGTGCCTGAGCTTCGCCTGCACCGGGCTGAGCGCGGAGACGGGCGGACTGGCCCAGTTCGCGCTCCTCAAGGAGTACCAGCTCGCCGTGCTGCCGCCGGAGGTCTCCGATCTGGAGGGCGCGGTCATCGAGCCGGCCTCGGTCGCCGCCTACGGAGTCGACCGCGCCGGGGTCGCCGGCGGCGACGTGGTCCTGGTCACCGGCGCCGGGCCGATCGGGATCCTGTCGGCCATGTACGCCAGTGCAGTCGGGGCGGCGACCGTCGTGATCGCCGAACCCAACCCCAACCGCGCGGCCCTGGCCAGGGCGATGGACATCGGGCCGGTGCTTGACCCGGCGTCCGAGAGGTTCAGCGCGCAGCTTGACGACCTGACGAGGGGAGTCGGCGTCGACGTCGCGGTGGAGTGCTCTGGTTCGTCTCCTGGCCTGGCGACCTGCGTCGCCCATGCCAGGCGCCGCGGCTCCATCGTGCAGACGGGGCTCCATACCAAGCCGGCCGCGCTCGATGCGATGGCGCTAGCCGCCAAGGACCTCTCGCTCATCGGCAGCTGGTGCTACCTGATCACGGACTGGCCAAGGATCATCCGGCTGGTCGCGTTTGGGGAAGTACCCGGTGGCCAAGGCGGTCACTAGCCAGATCCCGCTGAGCAGCGTCGTCACGATGGGCTTCGACGCCCTGGTGGACCCGCAGGGCAGCCAGCTCAAGGTGCTGGTCCGCTCGGGCGACCCCGGGTAGGCGCAGCAGGCACTCGCTCCGAAGCAAGGAAAGGACAGCCATGACGCTCCGCGCCATCCACCATGCCGGGCTGGTGGTCCGCGACCTGGACCGCTCCATTTACTTCTACCACGACATCCTCGGGCTGCCGTTCGCCAACGAGCCGACCCCGTGGTTCGTCGGACCCGCGCTGGAGGCCGGCGTCGGAGTGCCGGGCGCCGTCCTGCGGCAGGTCTCGCTCTGGGCCGGCGAGTACTCGACGATGGAGCTCATCGAGTACCGCAACCGGCCGGAGTCGAGCGCGGCACCGGTCCCCAACAACTACCTGGGCGCTGCGCACGTGTGCTTCAGGGTCGATGACGTCCACGCCAAGAAGGCTGAGCTGGAGTCGAAGGGCGTGAAGTTCTACTCCGACGTCAACGTCGTCGACGAGGGCCCGCTCGCCGGGTGGCGCTGGGTCTACTTCAGCGACCCGGACGGCCTGGCCCTCGAGCTCGTGGAGATCGCCTACTACCTCAAGGAGCAGCGCGAGACCGCGTCCGCGGAGTATCTGCGCACGCGCCCCGCGCTCGCGGAGATCGTGGCCAGGCTCACCTGACGACGCCGGACCCTAGCGCCATTACACAGGAGGATTTGATGGTTTCGCCCACCTACGGAGTCAGCAATGTCGACTGGGAGAGCCGGCTCAGCATGCCGCGGCTCCGCGAGCGGCGCCTCGAGCGGCTCAAGGCGGAACTCACGCGATCTGACCTCGGTGCGGTGCTGACCTTCGACTTCCACAACATCCGCTATATGACGTCCACGCACATCGGCACGTGGGCGATGGACAAGCTGATCCGGTTCGCGCTGCTGCCGCGCGGCGGTGACCCCGTGCTCTGGGATTTCGGATCGGCCGCGCGCCACCACCAGCTCTACGCCCCGTGGCTCGACGACGCGCACGCGGCAGCCGGCACCGACCAGGGAGAGCCTCATTACGGCGCCCGGGCCGGGATCTCCACGCTGCGCGGTGCGATCTCGCCGTCCGCCGGGCTGGCCGAGGACGTCGCCGCCAAGGTGCACCAGGTGCTCGCCGACTTCGGCCTGCTGAACCAGCCCGTCGGCGTGGACATCATCGAGCCGCCCGTGATGTTCGCGCTGCAGGCGCTGGGGATTCCCGTCGTCGACGGCCAGCAGATCTTCCTGGCCGCACGGCGGATCAAGACGGTCGACGAGATCGGCCTCCTCACGCAGGCAGCGTCCATGGTCGACGCCGCCTACGAGGAGCTGTATGAGTTCCTGCGGCCGGGCGTCAGGGAGAACGAATGCGTCGGCCTGGTCAGCAAGGTGCTCTTCGACCTTGGGTCCGAGCATGTCGAGGGCGTCAACGCCATTTCCGGCGAACGCTGCTCGCCGCACCCGCACGTGTTCTCCGACCGGCTGCTGCGACCTGGCGACCCCGCGTTCTTCGACGTCTTGCACAGCTACCTGGGCTACCGGACGTGCTATTACCGCACGTTCGCCGTCGGCAGCGCCTCGCCGGCCCAGCGCGATGCCTACAAGATCTGCCGCGAGTACATCGACCAGTCGATCGAGCTGGTCAAGCCCGGCGTCACCACCGCCGACATCGTCAGCCTCTGGCCCACGGCGCCGGAGTTCGGCTTCGCCGACGAGGAGGCCGCCTTCGCGCTCCAGTACGGGCACGGGGTCGGGCTGAGCATCTGGGAACGGCCGATCTTCAGCCGGCTCACCTCGCTTGAGCATCCAGAGACGCTGGAGGAGGGCATGGTCTTCGCGCTCGAGACCTACTGGCCCGCCGCCGACGGGTCGGGCGCTGCCAGGATCGAGGAGGAGGTCATCGTCACCGCCGATGGCGCCGAGGTGATCACCAAGTTCCCCGCCGAGGAGCTGCTGGTGGCCGGCAAGCGCTACTACGCGACCGGCGGAGAGCTGCCACTGGAGCGCGACAGCCAGTCGCATATCAACAATCGGGGCCAGGCCGCCGCGGGCGGGCCGGGCGGCGATACCGCGTGATGCTCCCGCTGAGCGCGCATCGGTACGGGGCTCATGACGTCGTGCTGCCGCCCGATCGCCAGGACCGGCACGATGCCGCTGACCTGCCCGCCGAGGTCCGGCTCGACCTCTACCGCAAGATGCAGGAGATGCGGCGGTTCGAGAAGCGCGCGTACGACCTGTTCATGCGCCAGCTCGTCAAGGGCACGAGCCACCTCTCGCTCGGCATGGAGACGATCGCCGCTGGCTTCGGCGCCGCCATGCGAAGCGGCGACTACACCTTCGCCACCTACCGCGGGCCACGCCCACACCCTGGCGCGCGGGGTGCCGATGACTCCGGTGCTCGCCGAGCTGCTGGGCCGGGCGAACGGGTTCAATGGCGGCAAGGGCGAGCTGGTGGGGGTCGCGGTCGCGACGGTCGCCGGTGACCGGGCGTGGGTGATGCGGATCAGCCTGGCTGCCGCGTGGCGGCACCGGGGATCGGCAGCGCGATGCTCGGCGAGCTGGAGCGGCGGCTGGAGCCGGTCGGCCCGGGACCGCTACCTCACCACGATCCCGCATGGTGATCTGGACATGGCCGCGATCGTGGAGGAGTCACGGCTGTTCACCCCGGCGGACATCGAGTTCGCCGCGCGCAGGACGGCGCAGCTGGCGTTCGAGCGCGTCGTGTTCGAGGGCGGCGGGCAGGAAGTCACCGAAACACCAAGCATGAGGCGAGGAGCACATCGCCGCCGTTCGGTGTGCCAACGGGTTCCTCGGCGCTGTCCAGCGGCGGCACCCAGATCAGGGCGTTCTGCGCACCGCAGCCAGGTGCGCGTGTGATGCATGCCAGCAGCCCGGCGCTGGCGCGGGGTTTGGGCCGCGAGGGTTACGACCGGATATCGACCTGGTGATGGCGGGCGGGCAGGGCGGCATCGACTGCGGCGGCCCCCGAGCGCGGCCACCGCCGGGCCGGCCGCGCCACCGCTTGAGTTCTGCCGGAATGCCGGGCCGGATGCTCGCGCCCGTCTGCGGCTGTTCCCCCCGCGGGGCAGGCGTGCCATGCTCGGCAAGACGGTCATGCCCGGCGAGCCGCTGCGCGTGACACCGGGCTGGCGGTCTGCTGGACCGCCGGCGGGCGCGAAGCGGAGGCCTTCGGTGACATGGACGGATTCCGCGCCGGGACGGCCGGAGCGATCAGCGCCGCAGGTTTTCTTCGACGCCCGCCGCGGCATCTACTACGCCAGGCCCGCATGGCGCGGCTGGCTGCACCTGATCTGGTTCGGTATGTCGCTGGCGGCCGGGACCGTGCTGGTGGCCGGTGCGCGCGGAACGGAGCGGATCACCGCCGGGACCATCTACGCCACCAGCGTCACCGCGATGTTCGGGGTCAGCGCGCTGTATCACCGGGGCACCTGGACCGAGGCGTGGCGGCGGCGGATGCAACGCCTGGACCACGTGATGATCTTCTTTCTTATCGCGGGCACGGCCACCCCGGTGCTGCTGCTCGCCGTGCCCGGGACGTTCGGGCTGGCCTGGCTGATCGTGGTGTGGACGCTGGCCGTGGCGGCGGCAGCCATTCACCTGAGGTGGATGAGCGCGCCTGAACTCCTGGTCGGCGCGACGTTCGCGGGACTGGGCTGGGCGGCGGGCCTGGCGCTGCCGGGCGTGTGGATCCACGCGGGCGCGGGGCCGGCAGGGCTGGTGCTGGCCGGCGGGCTGCTGTATACCGCCGGGGCGGTGTGCTATCGCCGCCGCCGTCCCGACCCCTGCCCGTCGGTGTTCGGCTACCACGAGGTTTTCCATGCCTTCGTCTGCGCCGCTGCAGCCTGCCAGTACGCCGCGATCGCCCGGCTTCTCCGATAACCGGCCTGGCCGGGCCGCTGGCCGCGGAAAGCCGCCGGACCCGCCCGGCAGCGGCGCAGCCCCGCGGGCAGGTCCCGCCGGGTCACCTTCGGTCCCGGCGTGGGCAAGCCGTCGCCGTGGCGCGAGTGACGCGCACGGCCATGGCCGGCCGGGTCATCTCCGTCACGATCGCAGCGAGCCCGCGGGCCAGCCCTGGTCGGCGCCGGCCCGGGCCATCGGTTGTGCGGGCATGATCCGGCGATCCCCGGTCCCTGGCGGTCCGGGCGATCGGCTTGTTCCGCAGCCGGGCCGGCGCGGCGGCACGGCGGCGAAAACCCCGGCGGCCTGGGTGCGGGCATCTCGGACGCCCCTGCGGCGGCCATCGCAGTGGCCCCGGGCCGGGGGTCCGGGAAAGCGGGGTAACACCGGCTCCCAGGGTGGGAAGTGGCTGCCCGGCAGTGAGGGGGCAGCCGCGCGGCAGCAAGACTGCTCCATCCGTCAGGCTGGGCCAGCAGGTCAGGCTTCCCGGTCGGAGAACGCATCTCCCCGCCCGATTGTGCGTGCCAGGCGGACCGGCTCTTCGGCAAGAGACGGGCTCGCTGCGGTTACGACCGCCTCTGCGCGGCGAGCCGCGGCAGGAGGCATGGCATGGCCGGGCATGACCTGCATCGGCACGTCGAGATCAGCGACGGCGACCGCACCGTCGCGGCCGCCGAGGTGACCACCTCACCAGGAGGAACCGCCCGGGCGTCGCTGCGCGCCGAGTCCGGGCACATCGCTCCGGGCAGCCGCGCGAGCCTGGTCGATGCGGTCCTCGACCTCCCCGAAGTGCAAGACTGCGCACGCCCGGAGGCGGCGTGTCCGCTCGGCGACAGCGAGTCACTGCACCGGCTCAAAGAACGATGTGAGGACGTCAGCACCCACCCGGCCGGGGCGAGTGCGCTCGTGGAAGCGAACCTGCCATCCGGCCGTGCCCGCCGCACGGCGCAGCAGTCAGCCCGGCAGGCACCCTCTCAGCGATGATCGCTGCCCCGTGCGAGGCGCGGCCACCCACGCAGCCGTCACGGCAGTCACCCGCTTGAATCGGCAGGGAGAGCGCCGCCGGATAGGCCCGCAGGCGATTCGATCGGCCTGTCACGTCCCGTCACGAGCCTTAGGTGCGCTTGACGCAGCCGAACCGCCTAATAGCGCCGCTCCCGGTGGGCCGACATCATCATGGTGCCGCACCCGAGCGGCCATTCTGCGCGCAGTTCCTACGCAGGACAGATCGCTAGCCGATGTGGCCGCCGGGTCAGGGCCGCTGGACGGGGCTGGGAGCCAAGGCCGGGGAGTGCCGTGGCCCCTTACGGAACCGGGCTTATCTGACTGCCGGCTCCGCCCGCCGGCTAGCCCTGGCCGGCTGCCGCGAACCGCACCGGCATGTGCTTGATGCCGTTGACGAAATTGGACCGGAGCCTGCTGATCTGGCCGCCAAGCGCGATGGCGGGCATCCGCTCGGCCAGGGCCTTCAGCAGCACCCGCAGCTCGAGCGCCGCCAGGTGCCTGCCGAGGCAGTAGTGCGGGCCGCCGCCGCTGAAGCCGACATGGGGGTTCGGGTCGCGCCCGATGTCGAACTCCTGCGCCGCGGCGAAGACGTCCTCGTCCCGGTTCGCTGAGGTGAGGAAAGCCACCACCTTGTCTCCCTCGGCGATGCGCTGGCCGCACAGCTCGGTATCGCGCATCGCAGTGCGGCGGACCAGGTTCGCCGGGCTAACCCAGCGGACAATCTCCTCCGCCGCCGGGGCCGCCAGAGCCGGGTCGGCGACCAGCCTCTGCCATTGCTCGGGGTGGTCGAAGAAGGCGAGCATGCCACCGGCCGCTGCGTTGCGGGTGGTCTCGTTGCCCGCGACCGTCAGCAGCAGGAAGAAGAAATTGAACTCCAGCGTGGTCAGCTCGCGGCCCGCGTCGTCGGGCTTTAGCAGCCGGGTCACGATGTCGTCGCGCGGCTGCTTCCTGCGGCTGTCGGCCAGCTCGCCGGCGTAGGCGTACATCTCCGCCACGGCTTGCATCTGGTCGGCGGGCGAGGCCGCCATCTCCGGGTCATCGAAGCCGACCACGCGGTTGGACAACTTGAAGATCCGGCTCCTGTCCTCGGCCGGCGCCCCGACCAGCTCGCAGATCACCTGCGTCGGCAGCGGCGCAGCGATCTCCGGCACGAAGTCCGCCTCGCGGCAACCGGCCATGTCATCAAGCAGGCCGCGGCATATCTGGGTGATGTGGTCCTCCAGCCGGCCGATGATCCGCGGCGTGAATCCCCGGTTGACGAAGGCACGCTGCCGGGTGTGCTGCGGCGGATCCATGTTGATCATCATCAGCCGCATTCGCTCGACCGCCAGGTCTGGCCACTCCCTGAACACCGCGGTGCGGCGGGCCGAGGAGAAGACCTCGGGGTGCCGGGTGACCTGCGCGACGTCCTCGTGCTTGGTGACCGCCCAGAACCCGGGCCAGCCGGCGCCGCCGCCGTCGGCGTGCCAGAACACCGGCGCGTGCTCGCGCAGCCAGGCGAACTGCTCGTGCGGGGCGCCGCTGCGCTGGTAGACATCGGGGTCAACCAGGTTGATCTCCGGTTCCATCGCCATCGCCTGCCACCGCCCTTCCCCAGCGCGACGATAAGCATGACGATACGGCCATCCCCGGCCCAGGCGGCAGCCCACGGAACGCCGTGCTGACCAGCTCAGGCACCGTGGCCGGAACACTGTCTGCTGAGGCATGCCCTGCATGCGAGACAGAGCCACCCTGTCCAACGGCATCGTCATCTGCGCGTCGGCCAGCCAGCACATCGTCGGTGCGACCAAGTCGAGCCGATCACCGGCAGCCATACTCGGCAGGCCGCAGGCTATGCGCCCCCCGCTGAGCTGGGCAGCGACACCGGCCGGCGAGCGCGCCTATGCCTAGATCACCTGACCAGCACAATGGCTCCGACCGCACCCATCTAACCGAGCCAGATGTTCTGGTGCCTGGCCCGGAGGGCAAGCACACGCATCAACGCCGGCAATCGGCGATCTCGCGCTCCGTCGCTTGCGAGTAATCACCGAGAGTGATCCCGCCAGCAATCGCGAGGCGCTCATCGCCGCCGATATGCGCGATCAAGATCGGGAGGGCCGTTGCCTTCCGCCGACATGGTCACGGTGACGTCGTCCACCAACCAACCCGAGCCCTCCGCATAGCACAACTCACACCACAACGACACTGTCAGGGACCTCCACCGCCTGCGTACGGGGTGTCTTGCGGGACGCTGAGATCCTCTGGCTCGTCAGCGCGTCACCCGCGTGGCTGCAGTTCGTCTTGGGTTGACTCGCCGCTTCTGGGCACCAACGCGACGCGCCTACTCCTGCTCGTGCTGCACGACTTCCGCGGCGCGCGGGTGTGGAGGGAATGCGAGGGCGAATGTCGACCCGTCCGGCCCGGTTCGCACATCGGCCGTTGCGTCGTTGGCCTGCGCGATGCGGGCCACGATGGCCAGTCCCAGCCCGGCGCCGGGCATCCCGCGTGCGGCCGAGGCCCGGTAGAAGCGCTCGAAGATGTGCGGGAGATCCTCGTCTGGAATCCCGGGGCCGTGATCGGTGACCGACACATGCGCATCGGCGACGACGACGTGTACGGCGCCGTCGGGTGGATTCCACTTGATCGCGTTGTCGATCAGATTGCAGATGGCGTGGTCGACCCCGGCGGGATCGACGTGCACCAGGCAGGGATGCAGGTCAGCGAAGATGGCGGCATGCGGCATACGCTGCCGCACGCGGTGCACCGCCTCGCTGGTGAGCAGGTCCAGGCGCACGGTCTCGCGGTGCGGTGCGGACTCGTGGTAGCGGGCAAGGTCGAGCAGGTCGGTGATCAGCTGGTCCAGCTCACCGGCTTGCTCCCGGGCTGCGCGCACCAGGGCGGGCGCCTGCGGGTCGGCCAGCCCGGCACCGTCCTCGAGCAACTCCAGGTTCGTCGTCAGGCTGGTCAGAGGGGTGCGCAGTTCGTGTGATGCGTCGGCGACGAGTTGGCGCTGCGCGGTGACCGATTCGTGCAGCGCGGCCAGCATGGTGTCGAAGGACGAGCCGAGCCGACCCACCTCATCGTTGGTCCCGGCGGCGCCGAGGCGGGCGGTGAGGTCGCGGGTCTGGGTGACGTGCTCGGCGGCCGCGGTGAGTTCGGCGATGGGCCGGAGGATGCGGCCCGCGGTCAGCCGCGCCGCGCCGTAGGTGACGGCGGCGGCCGCCACAGTGAGCCCGGCAAGGAGCAGGGCCGCATTGAGCAGCGCGCCGTTATCGGCGTTCGCGGCCCGGCTGGTGCGTACCAGCCCACCGGGCCAGGCGGCGGTGTAGACCCGAAACTGCCGGCCGCCGGCGCGCGCGCTGGCAAAATAGGGCGGCTGCGCGTGCCCGGCGACCGCGACATCGCGGCTGTCCAGCGGCCCGAACCGGGTGGGCCGGCCGGCCGCCGGGTCCGGGAACAGTTGGACCTGCACGCTGCCGATGGTGACCGGCTTGCTGAAGTCGGGGTTGGATTGACTGTCGGCGGCCGATTGCTTGATGCGCTTGAGAATGCTGGTGGCTTGCTGTGCGGTGTCGAGGAGGGTGGCGTCGACGCGGGAACGCAGGCTCGCGGCGTAGGAGAAGTACAGCCCGCTGCTGACCGCGGCGACGACGATCAGCACGCCGACTGCCGCCGCCACCGAGACCCGGTTCCGCAACGTCACTGCTTATCTCGCAGGACGTAGCCCAGCCCCCGCACGGTATGCAGGATGCGTGGCTCACCCGCGGCCTCGAGCTTGGTGCGCAGGTAGCCCATGTATACCCACAGGTTGTTCGAGCGCATACCGAAGTCGTAGCCCCACACCGCCTGGAAGATCTGCGAGTGGCTGAGCACCCGGCCAGGGTTGCGCAGGAACAGTTCGAGCAGCAGGTACTCGGTGCGGGTGAGGGAAACCTCGCGCCCGCCCCGGGTTACCCGTGCCGCAGACAGGTCGAGCACCAGGTCGCCGTAGCTGAGTCGTTCCGCGCTGGCTGCGTTGCGGCGCAGAAGTGCGCGCAGGCGCGCCCGCAGCTCGGCCAGCGCGAACGGCTTGACCAGATAGTCGTCGGCGCCGGCGTCCAGCCCGGCGACGCGATCATCGACCAGGCCGCGGGCGGTGAGCATCAGGATCGGTGTCCGGTCCCCGCGGGCGCGTAGCCGCCGGCACACCTCCAGGCCGTTCGGCTCGGGCATCGCCACATCGAGCACAATCGCGTCGACACTGCCGGCGGCGAGGCGGGCCAGCGCCGCGCTGCCACCGTCGGCGGCCACCACCTCGTAGCCGTCACGCCCAAGCGCGGTGGACAGCGATCGGCGCACAGCCGCATCGTCGTCGACCACCAGGACCCGCACGTGACCCATTGTGCGCGGGACTCATTGTGCGCGGGACTTGCGCCGACCGACCCGGCTTACCTGCCGGGCACGCTCTGCTTGACTGCGTCCCAGGCGGCGGCCAGCCGTGCCGGGCTCACGCCGAGATCGTGGGCGATCGCGGCGAACGCCGGGCTGGCCGGGTCGACACCACCGTTCTTGCTGCTCAACGCGGCGATCTGCTTCAACGCGGGCCCTGCCGCGCTGGTGCTGACGCCCAGCCGCGTGGCGAATGCTCTCACCACCGCTGGCACGGTCTGGGACTGCGCTTCGGACTTCTTGGCGCTGGCCGCAGACGCCTGCAATGGCGCTGGCTTGCCGGACGGTGAACCGGACCCGGACGCCAACCCGGCGGCGGGAACGGCGATCGCCGTCGTGGCGATGACTCCGGCAACGGCGAGACGACGGCTGCGAACTGACATGGGGCGCTCCTCTCCTCGAAGGGGATGCCCCCAAGTCCAACGACGGGGCCCAAGATCAGCCTTCCAGTGACCTTAATGAAACCTAGGAACCCAGTCCCGGGTAGCCGGCCGTCGCGAGGACTGCGGCGGGCGGCGCTAGTTCTGTCTCAGGCCCGCAAACCGATCCCTTACGGGCACATGCGGCGAAGTCGACGCGCGCATAATGCCGCGGCGCACAGCCGCGCACAGCCGCGCGAGACGGTCGTCCGCCGTGCGGATTCGGCGCTACGGGCAACGATCTGGAACGCCGCGGTGACCTTGCGTGATCGCCGGGGCGGATTGACGGTGAGGTGAATCAATCGTCGCTGGGGCCGTGGCTGGCCCAGCCTGCCGGGCCTCAGCCCGACCCGGGAGGCGCCCGATGACGACCACCACGCCCATGTCCGCTTCTGCCGTGATCGCCGTCACCGAGCCGGTGTTCACCGGGCCGGAGCAACTCGCGCTGGCTGGGTTCTTGGCCGGCTATACCGGCCTGACCCGCGACGCCTACGCCTTGGACCTGCGCCAGTACGCCTCCTGGTGCCGGCAGCATCACTTGCGCCTGTTCGGGGCCCGCCGCGCCGAAGCCGCCGGCAGCGAGGCTACGTCCGGGGTGCTCCAGCGTTACTCCGGCCGCTACCCTGGCCGCCTCGCCCGTCGTTCCCGGCTAGCATCCCGGCCTGATCCTGCGCCCTGGTCATCGCCCGGCGGTGCCGGACCGGAGGTCCCGAGGGATCACGAAAGCGGTCAGCCGGGCCTGTCCTGGCCTGAGCTCCTGCCATGTTCCGGTGAACTCCAGTACCGCGATCGCGGCAGTCGGGAACTTGACCCTGACCCGGTCGAGCGCACCCGGGTCGCCGACTCGGCCGCTGGCGAGCGCCGTTGTCAGCTCTTGCATGGCCGGGTCGTGCCCGACGATCAGCAGCCTGCGCGTCCCCGGCGCGGTCTCGCGAGCCAGATCCAGGAGCTCGCCGGCTGACGTCTCGTAGACCCGGTGGTCAAAGCTGACCGCCGGAGAGGAATCAAGCTCCCCCGCAGCCAGCTGCCACGTCTGGCGGGCACGCCTGGCCGTCGAGCAGACGACGCGGTCGGGCACCAGGCCTGCCGCCCGCAGCCACCGTCCCGCGACGGGGGCATCCCGGCGGCCTCGGCGCGCCAGCGGCCGCTCGTGGTCGGCGACATCGGGCCCGGCCGACTTCGCGTGCCGAAACAGCACCAGCTGCCGCGCCGCCCCATTAGCCATGATGCAACCCTCGCATACCGGCGTCGCCCCGCCCGGCCCGCGCTCGACACTCCTTTCCGACGGCGGGCCAGCGCTCGCCGCTGCCGGTGACGGTCAGCTAATGATGTTTAGCCTGCCGCGCGGGCTGTGACTGTCTGACCCGTCAGCAGACGATGTCGCTGACGTGTCTGAGCTGCGTCAACGTGCCCTGGCTCTGAGCCCTTGGCAGTGAGAGGATGCGACCGTGAGCGATGACAGGGACACCGAACTCGCCGATACCCTGGCAGAGGTCGGCCGAAGAGTCGGGCAGGCCATCACCGACGCGCTTGAGCGCATGCGGCCGGCCCTCGATGCGCTCGCGGACGTGGCGAACCGTCCAGAGGTCCGAGCGGTGTTCGAACGCGCTGAGAAGGCCATGCGGCGCAGGCCCTGCCTTTGCTTCTGCCCGAGGGCTCATCCGGCTGACCGCGGCATCTGCGAGAACTTCGACGCGGTGATTTCGGGCCAGTACAGCTCGGACTTGCTGGGCGATGTTGATGTGCCGTTGTGCGCTCCGTGCGCGGCGGCTCGGGCCGCGCGCGAGTTCGCTCGGTGATCGACCTCAACTCGCCAGAATTGCCGCCCCGGGACCCAGCCAGCGCAATCCCGCGCCAGGCATGTGGTGCAGATCGAGCTGATGGTCATGAGCTTGTCTTTCCACCAGCTTTCGATCTGTTCGATGCGGTGGTCGGGTAGCTGCTGGTCGACGAACTGGAGGATGGAGGCCTGGTAGCGGGCCTCGGGGTGGTTCTTGAGTTCGATGTTGCCGCCGTGGCCGGTGCGGGCGTATTCGCTGAGCCGTCCCCACAGGCTGTCTTCGCCTTTGGCTGATCCGATGTACTGCTGGCTTGTGTCCTTGTCGACGAGGAGGTAGATACTTTCTCCTGGCGGAGCCGTTGCTGCCAGGTCGGCGGCAGGGTGAGTACGTCGCTGATGTCGACGCGGAACCGGGCGATTTCGGGGAACGGCGGGTCGTCCATGTCGCGGAGGGAGTGGATTGGTTTGGGGTTGCGGGCGGCGTGCTGCCACCAGGCGCGGATACCGCTGCCCCAATCGTTCGACAGCCTCTGGACGTACTCGGCCATGCGGTCGTCATAATGCAGGTCGTACCGGTAGTACCCGGTGACATCCTGGCCGGTCAGCTCGTCTCTGGTTCCCGGTTCGCAGGTCGTGACGCCCTGCACTTGATACAGGCCGACGAACAGCGTCTCGTTCCGCGGCGGCCGGGGTCGCCACGAAACTCGCGACGAACCCGCCGACCTCGAAGACCTCGCTGGCCTGAACAGCCTGGTAGGCCTCCACCATCGCAATGCCTTTCTGACGGAATGCCGCGTACACGCCCTGACCGGCAACGCGATGATCCTGATGGCGGACCAGCCGCACCCTCGCCGGCGCGACCCCCGCACACGTCAGGACATCGTCAAACGTCAGCACCGCAGCCACCCGTTCCGGCTGGACGAGGACCGGTTCTGGTTCTCGCTGGCCTCCAGCGACGTGCTGTTCTACGCTAAGCGGCTGGCCGCGCACGGCGCCCCGGACGTGGAGATCCGCGAGGCCGAAGCGGCGCCGCTGCAGGTGCAGGGCCCCAGGTCACGCGAACTGGTCGGCGACCTGTTCGGGAACCAGGCCGCGGGGCTCGGCTACTACAGGTTCACGCGCGCCAGCGCTGACGGCCCGTGGATGAAGGCGCTGCTCAGGGCGCTCAGCCTGGGACCGACAAGATCGTTACCGAGCACTGCGGGAACGCGGGTCGGCTGGTCAGCCACGCGACGCCAGAAAGGCGCGGATCTCAGGCCGGGAGCTGGTCGTCGATGAAGTTGTAGAGCGGACCGCCGAAGGCCGTGGTCTGGTTGCCGAGCCGAACGCCGCAAACCCAGCCGTTGCCGTTGCCCGGCCGGCCGAAGGACAGGACACCGCTGGTCGGGCTGTCGACGAGCGCAGGAGCGTGATACCCCTCGGCCAGCAGCGTCTGCACCGATAGCAGGGTGTACCCGTCCGGACACCCGTTGGAGGGCAGCCCGGAGGCCGAGGCGGCGAGCGCGATGAGGCCTGCGGCGCTAGCCAGGCGCAGGGAGGAGCGTCGGTTCATGATTTCCCTTTCCTCGACGGGATTCTGACGACGAAGGTATGGCCTGGCTGGGGCGCGAACCATATGACGATCGTCTTATCTCTGGCCGCGGACGCTCATGTGCAGCCCGGCGCGTTCGGCCTGGCGGCGCATGAGGTGGGCGAGCTGCAGGGCGAGCACGCAGGTGAAGGCGTGCACGCGGATGTTGTGCTCGGTCCAGCAGAACATCGGGGAGAACGACACGACGTGCGGGTCTTTGAGCTGGCGGAAGCCGGACTCGGCTCGGACTGGGACCGGTAGCCGGCGATCACCTCGGCAGCAGGCCAGTCGTCGTGGCTGGTGATGAGCACGTGCTTGCCGAACAGCTCTTCTTCCAGGGCGGCGCGGGCGTTCTGGTCGATGCCCCAGGCAAGCCGCGCCGCGGAAGTCGGGAATAACGTCACTAGGATGGCGGAACTGAAAGGCAGCTAGGCAGACCTATGCAAGGCGCGCTTTTGTGGCTCTGGATCGTCGTATCCGCCCGCTTGACGGTATCCGTGCTCTTGCCGTCCTGGCGGTGCTCGCCGCTCACGCCGGTATCCCGGTCCTGCCTGGTGGCTTTGTCGGCGTCGATGTCTTCTTCGTCCTCAGCGGCTTCCTGATCACGTCCCTGCTCTGCGACGAGCTGGTAGTCACGGGACGGATCGACCTCGGCGGGTTCTGGACACGCCGTGCCCGGCGGCTGCTGCCCGCGGCGCTCGTCATGATCGTCGCGGTGGTCGCGGCGCGCCCGCTGTTCGTTCCGGATTCGGTCGCTGCGTTGCGCGGGGACGCGATCGCGACGGCGCTGTGGTCTGGCAACTGGCGCTGGGCGCTGCAGGGCACGGACTACTTCGCGCAGGGCGGGACGCCGTCGCCGCTGCAGCACACCTGGTCGCTCGCGGTGGAGGAGCAGTTTTACCTCGTCTGGCCGCTTCTGCTTCTCGCGTGCTGCGCGGCCAGACGGCGGCGCCTGCTGGCGTTTTCTCTGGCGGGAGTAGCGGTGTCCGCGCTGGCCACGTATGTCCTGGCAGGCGCGGCCAGCCCGGGACGGGTCTACTTCGGCACCGATACGCGCGCCCAGGAACTGCTCGTCGGTGCGGCTCTGGCCGCGCTGCTGGCACCAACCTGGCGATGGCGGGCCGCCACCCCGCTCGGCATGCGGTCGCCGCAGCTCGCGGCACGCCGGCCGCTGCCATTACTGCTGTCGGTCTGCGGGCTCGCAGTGCTGACCGGTGTCGCGGCGGCCGCCGATGGCGCCCCCAGCGAGTTCCGGCACGGCCTGCTGCTGCTCACGGCCCTGGCCGCCGCGGCGCTGGTGGCCGGCGTCGTCCTCGATTCCGGGCAGCCGGTGGCGCGGCTGCTGTCGACCCGCCACCTGGTCGGCATCGGCCGCATCTCCTATGGCCTGTATCTCTGGCACTGGCCGGTTTACCTCGCCCTCGACGGCGAACGCAGCGGCCTGCACGGCTACGTGCTCGCCGCGCTGCGCGTCGCGGTCACCAGCGTGCTCGCCGGCGCCTCGTTCGTGCTGATCGAACGTCCCGCGCAGCGCGTCCGGGTGCGTACGCGGCGGGTGCTCCCGGCCGCCGCCGCGGGCGTCGCCGCCGTAGTTGTCATCGCGGCCTGCACGGCGCCCGCCCGGGTGCGGCAGCTCGCGGTGGCACCGCCGCCCGCGAGCGGGCTCAGTGTTCCTCCCCTTTCGGTGCGGGCCAAGCTGGCGCCACGGTTGCCCGCAGCTGCGCCGCGGACAATCAGCCGGCATCGCCCGCTCAGTGTCGCCGTGTTCGGGGACTCCGTTTCGCTGACGCTGATGCTCTACATGCCGCCGGAACCTGGCATCCGGTTCACCGACCACTCCGTACTGGGCTGCGGCATCGTGACCGGCGGCCCCTATCGCGTCTTCGGAATCCAGTGGCCGGACAACCCCATCTGCGACGCGTGGCCGCGGCGCTGGCTGCGACAGCTGCGGGCCGACCGCCCCGATGAGGTGCTGCTCATGGTCGGCCGCTGGGAGACGATGGACCACTACTACCAGGGCCGGTGGCAGCATCTCGGCGACCCTGCCTACGACCTTCACCTGGCCGTTCTGCTCGGTAAGGCGATTACCCTGCTGGGTTCGACCGGCGCGCGCGTCGTCGTGGCCACCGAGCCGTACAACCGAGGCGGTGAGCAGCCGGACGGCAGCCTCTATCCGGAGGACAATCCAATCCGGGTGACCGTGTGGAATCGGCTGCTGCGCGCGGTCGTCGCCGCGCATCCCGGCACCCAAGTGCTTGACCTCAACCGCAAGCTCTGCCCCAACGGCACCTTCACCTGGACCGTGGACGGCGTGCAGGTGCGCAGGGACGGCATCCACCTGACTCTGGAAGGAGTGCGGTGGCTGGCGCCCTGGCTGGTGCGCGAGCTTTACCGAGCCGCCCGTGGATGAGGCTATTCGGCCTGGATCCAGCTGAGCAGGCCCTCCCGGCTGACCGTGGCCAGGAGAGCTGGATGGTCGCTAGTCAGATACAGCTCAGTGACGAGGTGAACGCGGCCACGGGAGCTGTGTGCGGACCGTGCCGGGCAGCGACTTCGGCTTGTCGGGCCCGCGGGGCTGGTTGCCGCCGGGCATCGGGTCTGGGTCGCCATCACCACGACGGCGCAAGTAGGACTGCCCGATCTATATTGACCATCATGAGATAGGCGGATTTGGACAGACATCGGTTCTGTTACGCGCTTGTCATCGCAGGCAGAGCCCGACACGCCTCGCCGGAAAGAGTAGAGCGAGCATTCTTCCAGCTCAAACCGGGTCGGGCGTCCGGGGATCGAACCCGGAACCTACGGATTAAAAGTCCGGCGTTCGGACGCCCGGAGCGCTCTGCCTGCACAGAGCGATCACCGGAGCGCCCGGAAAGCGCAGAATGCGCAGGGGACCGGCGGAACGTGTTTCCACGAATGTTTCCACGGCCGTCTCCTCCTGGCCCGTTGCTCATTGCAGTGCGTAGCCGTCGGGTGTGCGGGAGGCCGCCAGGGATTCGGCCACTCTCGCGGGCTTGCCGACATGGCGCCGGTGCCGTCGTGCGGCGGGGTTGCCCGCTCGGCCAGCAAGGCCGGAGGTGGGTCAGGGAAGGCAGTGTCCCGCGTGGGTCCGTAGCACGACCGAGCCGGGCCCGGACGGCCTGCGCGGGTTGGGTTGCCCGGGCGACCCGGGAGTGTTAAGAATATTCTTAAGCCAGGCTTCGCTGGGAGGTGCTCGTGGAGTGGGAGATCTTGATGACCACTCAGGTGGAGTCCTTCCTCGATGACTTGTATGAGGCTGATCCGGTCAGTCATCAGCTGGTGAACCAGGCGATCCTCGTGCTGGAGCGCAATGGTCCGGCGGAGGGCCGGCCGCTGGTGGACACAGTGACGGCGTCGCGGATCGCGAACATGAAGGAGCTGCGGCCGCCGTCAGGCGGGCGTAGCGAGGTGCGGATCCTGCTGGTGTTCGATCCGTGGCGATCGGCGGTACTGCTGGTCGCGGGCGACAAGTCGGGGCAGTGGTCGAAGTGGTACCGGGCGGCGATTCCGCTGGCTGAGCAGTTGTATGAGGACTACCTGGCGGAGCGGGAGAAGGAGATGGGGCGATGAGCGGGGTGTCGCGGTGGCGGGAGTCGGGGAATCTGGAGCGGGCGGTGCAGACCGCCGGCGGGCCGGAGGCGTTCGGCGCTGCCGTGTCCGCGATGCTGGATGAGGCGCGGGGGTGGCGGCTTGCCGAGTTGCGTAAGCGCCGCGGGTTGACTCAGGAGCAGGTCGCGGTGCGGATGGGCGTGTCGGTGGCGCGGGTGTCGCAGATCGAGGCCGGCGATGTGTCGACTCAGGATGTGCTGAACAGGTTCGTGGCCGCCCTCGGCGGCACCCTGAAGCTGATTGCCGATTTCGGCGATGAGCAGCTGAAGATCGCCTGACCTGGCCAGGCAGCGGCCATGACTGACTAGCCAGGGGCCAGCAATCAAGGCCAGATCGCCGACTCGGTGCGGCTAGCTGGGCATCTGGCGAGTCGCCTGGGTGCGCACAGATCACCCATTCGCGCGCCATTGGCGCCGGCTACAGGCGGGACGTCGTCATGACCCTGTCCGCGGCAGATGAGTGAGTCCGGGTCGCGAGCTGGACCGCATGCTTATGCAAGATCACTGGCGCGTCTTCAACTGATCTGGACCATCGGTGCACGGATTGGGCCAGGAGAACTCGCTCGGGTGAGTCCAGACAGGCTGCTCAGAACAGTCAGGGTTCGAGATCGGCCACTCCTCGGCCGCTGAGCACGTCGAACGGCACCGAAGCCTGGTCGTGCACGATCTGCCAAGCGCCGTCGAGCTTCCGGAAGCAGAACGTGACCCGGACCCAGATGCCCTTGGTCGCCGTCCCATTCATCAGCGTGCC
>WNGG01020397.1_pt1 | contig 19281 bp, 22 predicted proteins | sample 5400661 | NCBI WGS metagenome assembly WNGG01 (sample SAMN13153372, study PRJNA577476) | soil metagenome | isolation source: 100 cm soil or saprolite under Garry oak tree replicate 1 | place: USA:California | collected 2016-06-15
CCGCGAAATCGATTTCGTCAACACCAGGATTCAGGGGTCGCTTGTCTTGACGACAACTTTCAATGGTCGGATGGAAGCTGTGAAGAACGCCCGATAAACGTCACGCGTTTCGGAGTTTGCTGACCATCGCGCGAGGCAATATATATGAACGCCGTATGGGTTTGGAAACACGGTGCCTGACTTTTACGGAGGGGCATAGAAGCGGCGTTCGTGCCCAGCACATTGCGGGCGTATCGTCGGCTACCCTTACCTAATCGCGTTACATCAGAGTTGCCCGTCATCCCCCAGAATTGGTCGCAACCGTTAGTGGAACGTATAACTTCCCAGAACCAAACCTGTCCCTGGCGAATTGGTACGGTGTCAAGGTTCAACGCAATGTAACATTGTTACACCGAAGCAAGACAACAATTCCCCAGCCAGAGGTGCGATGAAGATCACGGGGCATCACACTGATTCGGTGTTCCGCCGCTACGCGATCGTCGACGAAGAACAGAAGCGGCAGGCGCTGGCAAAAACGCAGCAGCACCTTGCCGCTTCAGCGGACCGCAAGGTGGTTCGGATGGGAGAACGAAAGTGAGAACACGGACAATTTACGGACAATCGAGCCATTCACGGACAACGCATGCGGTGTAAGTGCTTGAAAAGATGGTGCGCCCTGGGTGATTCGAACACCCGACCTTCTGGTTCGTAGCCAGACGCTCTATCCAGCTGAGCTAAGGGCGCACGGTTGATTCTAAAGAACTTACTGGAATTCCGGTTGTCCGCTTTTGCATACTCTTTGCATAATCGCAAAACGTTGGCGCTAGGTTTGCCGCTTCTTGCGCTGTTTGGGATGTGGCGGAACGCAGCATTCTTAGCCTCTTAGTTTGGATGGCCGAAACTGCTCTCATTATCAAACAAGCTGGAAATTTTGTCCATCTCGCGAATCGCGGCGGCATGGACGAACTTGATATAATGCGCGGTGGCTGTCGCGAGGTTCGCGTGGCGCAGCATGGCTTTCGCGGCCATCGGGCTGCCCACGTCCGCAAGGGCACTAATCTCCAGTCTCCTTGAATTTGCGAAACGAGAAGAACACGACCAGGTCGCCATGCGGAAGTCTGTTGCGAACGTCTTGCCGGCAGATTCCCCACGAGAGCGGGCCGCCAAACTTGCGCGGCATAGAACGAAGGGTCATCTCCGTTGTCATGGGGCCAGCCCTGCGCTTTCACGACCTTCCTGAACGCAGCGATAGTCGAGCCACAACGAGACATCGATGAGTCATCTGATGTGGCGTGGAATGGAGCGCAGTAAATCTTCGTCGTTAGCAAGCGGCAGTTCTTCCCGCGCGGGCTCTTACTCCCTGCTACGGGATACGTAGTTCAGTGCTCAACCTTGTGGTTGGCCTTCCAGTCTCTTGAAGCGAGAACTCCGGCAGCTTGCTCTTCGGCAAAGACAAAAAGGTGTTACGGTCTGCACCGTGATTGCACAGGGAAAAGAAGGGGTAGCCATTCATTTTTGGTTAGGTTTTTCTTCAAGTTGCCACGGCTTGCGGAATCCCCAGATGAGTCTCGCCACCGCAACGCCGATTAGAAGGACGTAGAGTCCCATTGTCATGTAGTCCATCAGCAGCGGAGCTTTCGGTGCAGCTGCCGCCAACGGCGCTCGGATCGCCCATATAGCTAGAAAATACGCGAACTCGTTCAGTGTCAGCTGTTTTGGGTCCGCACTCTTGGCGACCACCAGAATCCAAGCGACCGCAAGAATACCGAAGAACACGGCGAAAAACTTTGGAAACATTGGACGTTCTAATACCAGGAGAATGCGGCCATCCTTCCAAAAGTCAGGCCTGTAGAGTCGAGCGAATTCCTTGGGGTCTTGTTGAAAGTACTTGCCCCAGTATTCCAGGTCGTTTGCTTTTATGTTTCTGACCATGAGATTGGGTATTTTGGGCAAAACCGTGTAACGGTCGTCCGGAATCCTGAAATACTGCTTCCAGTCGGGTGATGCGACAATCATGAGTTTGATTTGAGCGGCAAGGACATATTTGTCAAATGGATAAAGCCATGGGTCTCCCAAGAGTGGAACGTCCGCCATAGTAGACTTGGGAACGGATTCGGAAAAGGAAGCAGGAGGATGCCTTAATGGAACATTATTGGTCCACCCGCGTGGTGCGAAAACCCCGAGAGAGAATTCGTTCGTGGCGTCAGAAATCTCAAACGGGCTAAAGAATACCTGAACGGGAGCGGAATAGTTCTTACGGATTTCGTGGGTCTCAGGGGATTCATCTATGAACGTAAACAGTGGCGCTCGAACTAGCATGCTCGGGTCTTTCCCCCATACGTACCGAAGGTCGGCTCGCAAGCGAGCCGTCTGGTATGTTTCATCGATAGATTCGAGCACCACCCTGTAGTACTTCACATAAGCGGTAACTTGTCCAGGCGCAGGGATTTCTGTACCCAAGAACCATTGGGTCTGATCCTGGTCCATCTGAGGTTCACGGTGACCCAAGTACACGGCAACAAAGACGAAAGAGACGACGACCAGGAGAACGGCGATTGCTAGAATTTTTCGTCGATGGCCAAGAAGTCTCACGACAAGGCGGAGCTTGTCAGAAATGACGTTCTCGATTTGCGTCCAGGAAGAAGCCGCGGGCATGAACGCATTGTATAGGGGAAAATGCTAGGCCCGTGGTCTAGGAACGCCTAGGTGCTTAATCAGACAAAGTGGGCCGCGGCTGTTTTTTCGGCCAGGACTGCTTGTTGTCCGCCGTCTTCTCAGCTTGCCGGACGTAACTCAAGGGCAAAAAAGGACCTGAGTGCCCCGAGATTGCCTGACTTGGCTCGGTCAGCCCACTGCTGAGCCGCCTCGTCCGAAAACCACGCGATGTTCTTCCGGACCGAAACAAACGACAATTGCCCCGGCCACAAGCACGATCAGTGCGAACAGGCCCATAGCGCGCCCATAGCTCATGAAGTGAGCCATGCGCGCTTCGAAATACGCGCTGCCGGAAGCAATCAAGACGCCCAGTTGGTAAGCGAAGCCAGGGAAAAACCCCCGTAGGGTATCAGGTGACAGCTCGTTAATGTGGGCTGGAATGACGCCCCAGGCACCCTGCACCATAAATTGCATCAGGAATCCTCCCGCCAGAATCAGCGGAAGATTGGGCGCGAACACCCAAATCGGAATCAGCAAGCAACCCAGAAGCAAAGCTGTCACCATCGCGAGGCGTCGCCCTCTGTAATCGGAAAAATATCCGAACGCTAGGCCGCCGCAGATCGCGCCAACCATGGCAAACGCGGTGACGTCCGAGGTGCGCTGCGGGCTGAAACCGTGCTGGTGCTGCAAGTAGGTGGGGTACATGTCTTGTGTGCCGTGAGAGATGAAGTTCACCATGGCCATCAGCACCACGAGATAGGCAAAGCGCTGCCAGTTTCCGAATATCGCTCGGCGGTAACTCGCCCAATCCGTGCGCGAACGGTGCCAAGCTTCGGGCTCTTTCACTTTTGCGCGGACAAAAAGCGTAAGCAGCGCCGGCAGTCCGCCGACAAAAAACAGCGGGCGCCACCCCCAGTGCGGATAAACAAGGCGGTACGCCCCGGCTGCGAGCAAGAATCCCAGCGCATAGCCTTCCTGCAATAGCCCGGAAATGAGCCCCCGCCATCTCGCAGGGATCGACTCCATGGTGAGCGAAGCTCCCACGCCCCACTCGCCGCCCATGCCGATGCCGTAGAGCAGGCGCAGGAAAAAGAAGGTTCGATAGTCCGGAGCAAGTCCGGACAAGACTTCTATGAGTGAGTAATACAGGATATTGATGACCAGCGGAATGCGGCGCCCATAGCGGTCCGCAAGCAAGCCGAATAGGATGGCCCCGATCCAGCGTGTGGCCAGACTCGCCGCAATAGTTAGCGTCATGGCCGGGAGCGTTTTGCCAAACTCCGCCGCGATGGGCGCCAAAACAAAGGTCAGAACAAAGAAGTCGAACGCATCGAAGGTCCAGCCGAGGAATCCGGCCAGGACTGCATTGTGAGTGCCAGGACGGACGGGTTCAACAGAATCCACCATCTCAATCCGCGCTCCACTCGTGGGCGCGAGGCATCAGACGTGAAAGCAGCACGGCGCAGATGGCCGCGAGCACCAGCAGCACAAAGCCGAATCCTATTTTCCCTAGAAGCATCTTCCCCGAACCAAACAACGCCAGATACACCATGGCGCAGCCGAGCGCCCAGGATAATAGGTTACGCCCCAGATCCCGCGTTTGCGGGACGTCCTGCACCAATTGCGCGACCGGCCCCCAACCGGCAACATGGGGCCGAACCTTCCGGTAGAATTTCACCAACACGTCTTCCCTTTCCGGCCTGGTCAGGAAGGTTACGGCGATCCACACGAAGGACGTCAGGACCGTGGTAACGAGAGCGTTCTTCGCGAATAGCACCGCTTCGGATCCGGAAAACGGTTTCAGCAAGGAAAGCGCAGCCGTCACGGCAATGGCCGTGGCCATGGCGGCGATTTCGCTCCAGGCATTGATCCGCCACCAATACCAGCGCAAGAGGTACACGCCGCCCGTGCCGGCGCCAATGGTCAACACCACCTCCCAGCCCGCGACAATCGAGCCGAGCCGGGCCGAGACGTAGGCCGAAACCACCACGAGAAGCACGGTCGCGAACCGCGAGATCAAAACGTAATGCTTCTCCGTGCCGTCGCGCTTCACGAAGCGGCGATAGAAGTCTGCAACGAGATAGGACGCGCCCCAATTCAGTTGCGTGGCGACTGTGGACATAAACGCCGCCATGAACCCGGCAAACACCACGCCTCGCAGCGCGTGCGGCAAATGTTCCGCAACGATGCGCATGTACGCAGGCTCCGGTTGCGAGAGGCCTGGATACAAAACAATCACTGCCAGCGCGGCCAAAATCCACGGCCAGGGACGCAGCGCGTAATGCGCGACGTTGTACCACAACACAGAAAGCAGGCCGTTACGTTCGTCCCGTGCGCTGAAAATGCGCTGCGCGATGTATCCGCCTCCACCTGGTTCGGCTCCCGGGTACCAAAACGCCCACCACTGCAGGCCGAGATACACCGTGAACGTGATTACGGGAAGGGCCCACATTGCCTGGAAGGTGAAGGGGCGGGAAAAATCAGGGAAGAAAGCGGTGGGATCGGCGGCAGCAGGTCCCGCTGCCGCGCGCATCGCGTCGAGCTTCGCAAGCATGGCGTGCATCCCGCCAACCGCGTCGATCGCGTACCACGCAATGCCGATGACGATGGCCATTTTCAGGACAAACTGAAAGAGATCGGTCCACAACACCCCCCAGAGGCCGCCTAGCGCCACGTAGAATCCGGTGAATGGAATCAGGAAGAAGACGCAAACCCACAGCGAGGTTGCTTCGCTGATTCCCAGGCTGGCGGCCACGATAGCGGTCATGGCTTTTGTGACCCATCCGAGGATCAGGCAGTTCATCAGCAAGCCGAGATAAAGCGCTCGAAAGCCCCGCAAGAATGCGGCGGGCTTTCCCGAGTAGCGCATTTCCGCGAACTGCACGTCGGTCAGGAGCCCAGAGCGGCGCCACAACCGCGCAAAGAGAAACACGGTCATCATGCCCGAAGGCAAAAAGCTCCACCAGAACCAGTTGCCGGCGATGCCGTTTCTGTAGACGAGGCCAGTGACCACTAGCGGCGTGTCCGCGGCAAACGTTGTCGCCACCATGGAAGTCCCCGCCAACCACCAGGAAACGTTGCGGCCCGAGACGAAGTAATCTTCCGTGCTTTTCCCCGAGCGGCTCCGGAAATACAAACCGAGAACCAGCGTGACCAGCAGATAGCCAACGATGGCGGCCCAATCGGCAACAGTGAAAGTCAAAGTGGCGGATCCTTTCCCTATAAGTGCTTGCCAGAACAGTGCGCCGTACTGTATAGCACTTTCCCGGCCCTGTCCCTACCGCCTTCTCGCGCGCTCGGCAATGTGCACCAGCGCGGGGGAAGCCCCGGTGCTTCATTCTTGTGGGGGGCCGGCATGCTGCGCCCCGGTTGGCAGTGAACGCCTTCTCCCGGTCCCTTTTCGGCCAGCTCCCGTGTTGCAACGGGCGTGTTGAAACGGGCGCACCGGAAATCGCGTCAAAGGCTTCGTTGAAGCCTCACTGCGAGGCAGGCGCGCGCACCCCGTGTCCCGGGAATACGCCCGCAACGAGGTTCCCATTCTTAACCACGGGCACTCCGCCTACCAGCACAAACGGAATCCCCTCGGAATATTGCAGCGGCTTTTCGTACGTAGCTCTGTCAATGACTGTGCCGGGATCAAAGACCGTGATGTCCGCGTCGGCGCCCACGCGAATTCTCCCTTTTTCGTTGAATGCGGGCGCACGTTTCTGCAGCCGCTCGGCCGGCATCAACGTCATTTTTTTCAGCGCGGTCATTAAGTCGAGCGCCTTTTCCTCACGCACGTAATGGCCGAGCACACGTGCGTAAGTCCCCGCGGTGCGCGGGTGCCCTTTGCCGTTCAAGAGATGGCCATCGCTGGCAATCATCGTGAGTGGGCTTTCGATGGCGGCATCGATGTTCTCCAGGGTGTTCGAGGGAAGAATAATCATCCCACCCTGTTTGCGGTACCGCAGGAACAAATCGCGTGTCAGATGTTCGGCGGTCGCGGGCCAGAGAAGCGAAGCAAAATAGCTGTCGGGCTCGTTTTCCTTGTGATCGAAAATCGCAGATTGAATGCTGGTCATGCCCATCGTGTAGGGATAGGCTTCGGTGGTCACGTCCATGCCGTGTGAGCGAGCCTCCGAAATCATCTGCAGTTCGTAGGCCACATCGGGTCCCCCGGTGCTCTGGATGTGCACGATGTGCAGCGGCGCACCAGTGATCGCTGCGGCTGCGACGGCTTCCTCAAAGCCGCTGAAGTTTCCCGGAGAGGCCCCGATTCTCGGCGCTCCGCTGCGAATATGAATGTGACAAGACGCGTGAATGATCTGTTCCATTTCCTCCGGTGTTGCTTCGCGGTGAGCCGCATCTCCGCTCGGCAGGAGTCCTCCGGGATCGTGCATCACCGCCATTCGAACGGGAATGTGACCCACGCTGGCGCCATAGTTGATAAGTGCTTTGTCCTCCCGCTCTCCATACCAACGGTCAACATCTGCCACGCCGACTTCCAATTCCAACGCCGTGGTCACGCCGTCGCGGGCCTTCGCCCTGTAGTTCTCGTCATCCTGGCCGTGTTGGTGCAAATCGATGAAGCCGGGTGCAACCACAAGACCCTTGGCATCGATCGTTTGCCTCCCTTGCAATGCCGCGCTGCTGATAGCTCGAATTTTGCCACCGCTGATTCCCACATTGCGCACCGCATCCAGTCCCGATTCAGGATCCATCACTCTTCCGTTTGTGATCGCCACGTCATACGATACTTCCTGCGCGCAAAGCGACCTTGCCCCGCCAAATGCACAGACAAGCGACGCGACGCCGAAACTTGCCAGCAGCATTTTGTTTGTGCTTCCGTCGCGCCGCTCCGCCATCGCTGTACACCATCCTTTGGGATCAAGCCGCCAAGTTTCTTCGCGTTCGAGGGAGGTGTCAAACGATTTCCAAGGGGAGGCATGCTATAGCGGTTTCCGCCCTGCCTCGAAAGTGCTTGGTCGGTTCATCCAGCATGTAAGAAAGAAGGAAATCCCAAGGCGCTTGGTCTCCAAAAGAGTTTCCACTATTACCTGAGGTGCGTCTCTAACACATTGAATCGCAATAGGATAAAGGCAGAAAGAAAAGAAAACCCGGGTCGCGGGGGGGCGACCCGGGTGGGGGGTACTGCCGAGGGGGGCCGGAGGAAACTCTTTCTCAGTGAACGTGGTTTACGGTCAACAGGCAGATTTGGCGCAACTCTTCGTAAGTGAAAAAGGTCTCCTCTTCTTGGCCGGAGACCTCGGTGTGGCCAAAACCGCACTCGCTCGAGAGCCGACTTAGTTCCGGCTCCGAAAGACCCAGGAGCACTGCCGCGCGCCGCCGAGTTACGTATTTGAGTTCTTGTGTTTTCATATGTAGGGGCCTCACGAAGGCAAAAGGACCATGCCGTCTTCCTCCACTGCCAGGATCATGGTCTTGTAAATGTCTACGTCCCAGCCTTCCCCGATGCGCATGCGCACCGTGTCGCCGCCATCTTTCAGCAGCTTTCCTCGCAGCGGCACTTTGATATCGCCCAATGCCACTTGAAGAACAACCGGGTGCCCAATCCAAGCCTTGAACGCGCTTTCCATTCTTTTGACCCCGCACAACTTCAGCGTGACGGATGGAGAATCTCGCACAGGACTGCGGCTCACAATGGTACAGAGAGGGTACGGGACTAGTAAGTTCGTACTGTTTCAATCTGGCTCGTCGAACTACAAAGAATGGAAGGCGAAGTACGTTCGTACTGTTGCCAGAGGGACGGCCGGACCATAGCTCGAAACGGCTGGCGCTGGCATCTTTTGGGAATGACCGAGCGCCAGGATTCCGCGCTGGAGAAGTTGCCCCCCGGTACAGGGACACCGCCCCTGCGGACAGGGATTGGACTGGCTCTCGGTGGGGGTTTTGCTCGCGGATTTGCGCACCTTGGGGTATTAAAAGTCCTCCGGCAACACCAAATAAGCGTCTCGCACATCGCTGGCAGCAGCGTGGGCAGCATCCTTGGCGCCGCCTATGCCAGCGGAGCGCCGCTCGAACGGATCATCGAAGCCTGCCGGAGGCTGCGCTTTCGCGACATCGCTCGTTGGCGCGTGTCTCGCTTGGGTCTGGCCAGCAACCAGCGCCTCGGCGAACTGGTTGAGCGAGTGTTCGGTTCACGCCAGTTCGAGGACCTACGGATTCCCCTGGCCGTGGTGGCGACGGATTTGTCTTCGGGCGAACCTGTGGTTTTTACACAAGGAAATCTGGTCGACGCCATCCGCGCGAGCTGCGCGTTCCCTGGCTTATTTGAGCCAGTCGAGATTGGCACCCGGTGCCTTGCCGACGGCGGCCTTGTCGCGCCGGTGCCAACCGAAGCCGCACGCAGCATGGGGGCGCAAACCGTGATTGGAGTTTCCGTTGGCCTGCAGGACGGCAACCGAGGCGTACCTACAAACATTTTTCAGGTGGTGAGCCGGGCAGTTGGCGCAGCCCAGAAGCATCAACTTGAACTTTGGGAGCGGCAAGCCGATCTGGTGCTTCGCCCAGACGTGCAATCTCTGGCCTGGGACGATTTTGCGCGCGCGGATGAAGCGATTGCGGCTGGGGCCGCGGCCGCACTCCGCGCTCTGCCGCGCATAGAAAAGTTGCTCAAGCGAGGGACGGAAGCGGAATTTCCCTTGGAGGCTCGGTTGTTACTGGAACAGAGAAGTGACATGGAGCTAACGGAGGCCCAGGTATGATTCGTCCGGGCGTACTGCTGGCGGCAATGGGCAGCCTTGTTTTCTTGTGGCACGAATGTGGGCAGGATGCAGGCGTTTTCTGTTACCGTATAGGTTGGGGTGCCGTGGCGGGGCTACGCACACGCGCTCTCGTGCCGGCGTACTCGCGGGCATCATTTCAGTTTTCTGCTTTGAGGAACAGATCGGAGTGCTTGACGCCATCCTTCAGTTCTTCCGTGCGCTGTTCAACCCCGACGGACTCCGAGAACTAATCCGCGCCGGCGGATCCCCCCTTATCTGCACGATTGTTTTTGTCGAAACAGGATTTTTTGTCGGCTTTTTTCTTCCGGGCGATTCGCTGCTCGTCACTGCGGGCATTCTTTCTGCCGGAGGCGTCATTCCGCTGAAGCTGCTGCTTCTCCCAGTCATGCTGTGTGCCATAGTGGGGGACCAGATTGGTTATTGGATTGGACGTTCGGCGGGGGCAGCGCTCTATCGCCGCGAGGACTCTTTCTTTTTCCGTCGCAGCCACCTCGAGCGCGCGCATGATTTTTATGAGAAGTACGGGGGAAGGGCTGTGATTCTGGCACGCTTTGTTCCCATCATTCGGACGTTTTGTCCGCCGGTCGCGGGTGCGGCGAGGATGCCATACGGCCGATACCTGGCGTTTGACATCTTCGGCGGCGTCTTCTGGGTGGGAACGATGATCCTCGGCAGCTATTTTCTCGGTCATCTCATGCCCAAGATCGCCGGGCGCATCCACTACGTTATCGCTGTCGTGATTCTTCTTTCGATCATGCCGGCGATCATCAGCATCTTGCGAGCGCGGCGGCAGCTCCACGTCATCAACGCCAACCGCGCTGCCTCCCTGCCGAGCGCCGAGAAAGAATAACCCGTGCCATCTCCCGACATACGGGCAATTATCTTCGACATTGGCCGGGTCCTGATTCGCGTGAACGTGGCGCACGCGGCCGGCGGCCCCGCGCCAATTCATGAAGATGGGTTCCTCGGGAAGTTAGGAAAGCGGTACCGCATGGCGGTGCTTTCCAATACCGACCCGCTGCATGTGGCTTACATGGAAACGACTTACGAGTTTCTACGGCTCTTCCCCGTGCGCATCTACTCCTGCCGCGTGGGTGCCAGCAAACCTGATCCCATCATCTACAAAGAAGCCCTCGAGGCTTGCAAGGTCCGGGCTCAGGAAGCCGTTTACGTGGACGACGTTCCTTCCTATGCCCGGGCAGCCGAGAGGCTGGGTATGCGAGGCATCGTCTTCGAGACGAGGGAGCGGCTTTGGGATAGTTTCCGTGAGTTTGGTATTGACGTTACTTAGGTCCTGGCACGCAAAAAATCCGCTATTGAGCGCGTTTTCACGTAATCTTTGCTAGGTCTAGTACCAGCCCTGTTGCCGACCTCCCAAGCAACCTCCCGTCCTTCTATCAGTTAGCACATTAGGGGACTCCTTTCTTTTGGTGGGGTGCATGCAAGACCTTCTTAACAAGCCGGTAAACCCGGCATTGCCCCCAGGGGCGAGGAGAGAAATTAAACTTATGTCAGAAGATCAGATACTGGATATGAAGGGCGGTTCTTCCTGGCAGCTTCCCGCGATCGTGGTTCTCGGGTTAATTGCACTTGGCGGACTGGCCTTCGGCTGGAGCGCATCGTCCAAATTGGACAGCACCCAGCAGGCAGTGGCATCACAACTGAAGACGACCCAACAGTCGATTCAGCAGGACATGTCCTCCCTGAAAGACCGTTTGGCGCAGGATGAGAAGGCGAATACCGATCTGCAGGGCGATTTGAAGGTGGTCACGGATAAGCTAAAGATCACCCAAGGGCAGTTGAAGAAGGCACGGGCGGAATCCGCAAAGTTGAACGACGAAACGAACCAGAAGGTAACGGCGCTCGACACTTCCGTGCATTCCGAACTGGCCACGAAGGCATCGAGCGATGACGTCAAGTCAGTGGATACCAAGGTTGTCGGCGTTAGGACCGATCTGGATACGACGCGCGAAGACCTGAAGATGGCCAAGAGCGAGATGGGAACCCTGATCGCTCGCAACCACGACGAAATTGACCAACTCAGGCGCTTGGGCGAGCGCGACTACACCGAGTTCACCATTACCGGCAGAAACCGCCCGCAGAAGGTCGCCAATGTGACCGTCGAGCTGAAGGGTATAAACCAAAAGCGGAATCTGTTCAGCGTGGCCATGGTTGTGGAAGACAAGCGCTTTGAGAAGAAGAATCGTGCGATAAACGAACCCATTTTCTTCTACATGACCGGGACGCATATTCCTCAGGAGCTCGTCATCAACAAAGTGTCCAAAGACGCTATCAGCGGATACGTGAGCATCCCGAAGGCAAACTCGCAAGGCACGCCCGGCGCGACGAAGTCTGGTAACTAACCTAAGAGAGAACCCTGGCTCGTCGAGCCAAGTACATCAAAAGCGGGCAGAGGAATTCTGCCCGCTTTTTCTTCCTCCCTCCATAGCCATCCCATTCCGCTAAAATCAGAGCGCCCGACAATGGGAGATTTGCTTGCGCCAAACCGCCAGCGTTCTCTATATAGCGGTCGACCGCCTCGTTCCTGAGCGTGGCAAAGGCATCGCCGGCTTCGATGAATTCACTGCAGCGCTCGACCACGCCGGAGTCCCAGCCGTGTGGCTTACCCGTCGCTCGCGCCTCCAATTCGACGAGCCTCGGCGAAAGCTGGGCCACGCTCACCCATTTATTGGCGAAGACGGATGCGGCGTCTATCTTCCCGAGGACTATTTCCACTTACGTCCGGAATCCGGAAACTTCCGGTCCCGTCCGACCTCGACGCTGCGCCTCGGACGGTTTACTTGCATCCCTTTGGCGGAACCTCTGCCGGCCGCCTCCGATGCTCTGGAATCGCTTTCACAAGAGACGGGAGTGCCGGTCGTGACCTTGCGCTCGCTCTCGGTTCGCGAGTTGGTTCAGAACACGGGTCTGCGCACGCGTGAGGCAGAACTAGCCCGGCAGCGCGACTTTGACGAGTTATTCTTTTTTGCGGGCGCCTCGCCCGCCCAAATTGAGCGCTTCCTGGCGGACGGCCGTAAACAAGGAATCGATTTACGGCAGCACGAGGTCTTCTGGTCGGCTGCCGTTGGCGCGAGCATTCAGCGTTCGATCGCCGCGCTGTCAAGATTATATGACCGGGCGCTGCGCTATCATGCTCCGTCCGTGGCGGTCGCGACCCAAGATCTTGCTCCTAGCCTTTTTCCCTTCTGCGACCGGAGCATTTTGTTAGCTGATCATACCGCTGAGACAGAAACCGACCCCCACAGGCGTTCGCGAGCCCGCAAAATCCGGCTGCTTTCCCGCGACGTTTGGGAGCAAGTGTTGGAAAGCGTCGCTTCCAAAGCGTAACATCCGGAAAAAAATTGCTCACTCGTTAGCAAGTTTGCCTGGCGGGCTTTTGCGCGCGCAAAGAGAAGAACGCCGCAGTTTGAGACAAGGTATGTATTTTCCGCGACATGAGTGGCGTTAGAGAAGGTTCGCGTGTGGCGGTCCGATTGCACGGCTCTTTTGCCGACAGCGACGAGTCCCCAACCACTGTCAGTTTCGTAAGGCTCAGCAGTACTAGGAGAATCCCTACCATGGAATGGATTCGCCGTGCCTTTCGCAGTGAGATTCACGAGTCGCATGTCGGGATCGCTCTCATCCTCTGCCTTCTAGTCATGGCTGCCATGTCTATCGCCCTGCTGTGGCAGGCGCAGATCATTGCCAACCAGCGGGATGCCATCCGCTGGCTCGAACAAGTCAAGCTCGGCAATTGAAACGATCACGGATGTCGATGGCGGTGGAAAAAGGGGCCAAAACAGCGGTGGTCTGGTTACTTTTCACTCTGCCCCTTTCCCTCTTGGAAGGGGATGTTCTCTCAGAACGGCCCGCAGCGGTCAAGGGCGCGCCGGTGTTGCGCGGCGAAGCGAACCCTTCACGGCGAGGACCGTTCTGAGATCCTCGACAAGAGGGAAAGGGGTGGCCCTAAATGGACCGCTAAAATGGCCCACCCAGTCGCTCACCGCCTCTGACACACGGCTTCGAAGCAAAGCAACCGCCTCCGCAACACCAAAGTCTTACGCCTGTAACCGGCGTTCCACTCTCTCGAAACAGACTCCCGGATCGGCATATTCGCGATTGATACGTACCTCTAAGATTGCCTACAGGCCATGAAGGGTGCTTGAAGTCTTCTGTTCCTTGCGGGAATTTCTACAGGGATTCGCGATTTCGTGTTGATGACAAAAAGGGGAACCTGGCGGCTCCCCTTTTTGCCAAATTGGCATATCGTTTCGAAAGCGCACCAACAAAATGCGCGTTTTTTCAAACGACTCGCACCGCAAAAGTGGTGCGTTCAGTTTTGGTGCAGCTCTAAGCCCGGTGGAGTCATGTTCCCTCCGGAGCTCGTGGAGCTCACGTCTTTCTTGTACTCCCAGAAATTGCTGGACGCAAGAGAAAAATTAGCGAACCCACCAACTCTCTCGCACCGAGCGGCGGGAGTCTTGTTACTTGATGAAAAGGGTCTCGCGCAGTTGATCGCGACCGACAAAGGATTTCACCGTCCGATAGCGGCCGAAGAGATCCTGGATTTCCCTGTTCTGATAAACCTTCTGCGCCGGGCACAAAACCGGGGTCGGAACCATTTGCAGGGTATTCGCGTCCACAACACGGTAACGCTGGAACCCTTCCGGCTTCTTGTTGTGAAACATCGCGAAAACCACGCCGCCGGGCCGCAGTAATTCCGTGAGGCTCGCCACAATCTGCTTCACCAAAGCTAGCTCGAGATAATCCAAGAGGTCCCAGAGGAGCACGGCATCGAAGGAGCTGCGCGGGTATTGCAAACTTTCTTTCAGAAAGCGCGCGGCCCTCGCGCTGGGAGTCATCTCGAGCGTTTCACCAGCAGCAAAATCCTTTCTCAATCTGGCTTCTTCTTCCGCCAGAAATGTTTTCCAGGCACGAAGAATATCTTCGGAAGAAACTCGGAACCCTCTTGCAATGAAGAAACTCAAGGTCGTCTGCCAAGCGGGCCCCAGATCCAAGAGCGCACCGCGCTCCAAGCCATCCAGATTCCACAAAAGTTCTTTTAGTCCGTTCGAAAGCCGGTTGTATTCCAACTGATCGGGAGCGTGCGGAGTGCTGGCCTGCGGAGAAGCACCGCTAGGAGTGCGCGTCCGGGACGTCGTCAAATGAATCGGCCCGGTATCTTCGCGCTGCACGCCCTGTGTGCTGCCAACCCCGATTCCAAGTTTGTCGAGGAAGCTCATCGTGGCTCAATCCGCCGCCGTTTCAGAACCAAGCGCCGTGGGTTGAGGAGAGGGCTTGGTGCTATTGGTATTAGCCGCAGCTGCCGCCGCAACCGTTTTCGTCTCGGCGGGCCTGTTCACTTCCAACTTCCCTGCTTCCACTTTGCCCCGAAGGGTGGCACCGTCTTCGATGACCAACCGGTTGGTTTGCACTTCGCCGGTAATCTGGCCGGTGCTGCCGATTTGCAGTTTATCCCGGGCGATAACTTTCCCCTCGACCTTGCCCCGGACAATAATTTCACGGGCATTGAGGTCGGCCTTCACGTTTCCGTTCGGCCCAACGGTCAAGCAACAATTCGAGGTGAGGTTCAGTTTTCCTTCGACGAAGCCATCAACGAAAAGGTCTTCGGTTCCCGTTACTTCGCCTTTGACTCGGATTCCCTGACTGATGCTTGCCGCAGCTTTGGGAGAACCTGATAGTGAGTTAGAAGAATCAGAGCTCGGTTGAAACCCGGCAGTTCCTAAGGGACTTTCAGTCATAGTTTGAAACTTTGCATCTTCTTTTCTCCACATCGGACACCTCGACGTCGAAAATGGGGTTCTCGAAGTCGCTCATCGCAGGGCAGGTCCGGAAGCCGCGACCGAGAAGAGTGAACATAATACAGTACTTAGGGACATCCTCCCCGCCGCAAGCGGCGAGGATTCCTACGGCCTCTCGGTTTATTGTCCCGAGATGGCTTCGGTGGGTTCCTCCCACAACCGCCCTACTTCAGCGGAGGACCACGAAGAGGCTTTACTTTTGGGCTGCCCGCCCATAGGTCGTTCGGACACAAGAAATATAGAACAGTTCGGAAGGAAAAGAAAGAGTGGCCTTATATCCTCGGCCTAAAAACGCCGAGGCTTTTCCTGAATAGCTACACCATGGATAGTGGACTTCGTTTGCCCCCTTCTACTATCCCTTGCGAGGCCGAGGATGTTTCTGTTCCATGCCGACGTTCCCAAACGGCTACCATCATTCCGAGGATCTCCCGCATAAACAGTTTGCTGGACTTGCGTTTCTCCCACCAAGCCTCCGGGTCAAAGTCGCCATCACGCGCGCTGGCCACACGCACATCGATGCCGCGTGGGAAGACGTGCCGGAAGATGTACCGGGCGCGGCGGGTGTGGTAGTTGGAGGTGACGACAATGGCGCTGTGCCATTTTCTTGCCTGGACGAACTTTGCCAATGTTTCGGCCTCTTCCAGTGTGCTGTCCCCTTCCTGGGGAACGCGCAAAATCTTGTCTTTGGGTACGCCGCGCTCGATCAAATCGTGTTCCATTAATTCCGTGATTCCGGCACTCGGACGCAACCTCCGTCCACTCGCGACGACGAGCGAAGCCTTGCCTTCCCTGAACAACTCCGCGGCGCGTGTGGCGCGGTCCGCATAGAAATTATCGTCACTCAAAACAATCAAGGCGTCGGCCTTATTGAGAGGATCTTCGACGATCCAGGATTCCGCTATGAAACGAAACATCGGGTGACGCACCAAATAGAAAAAAAAGAGAAAAGTCACGACGCCCAGGGCGACAATCAACTTCATTACGATGCCGCCACTCTCCTGCCCGAAATGTTTCATGAATTAGGATCCAGGGCTCGCAAGTTGGAGGCTGCCTGTTCGGGCAATTCGGGATTGAAGTAAACTTCTTTGATACTGTAAGACTTGCTGCGCTTTTCCAGGATTGGCAGGATCTCGATGTGCCAATGGTAATCGTCCGCGAGCGTCTTCCAATAGCCTGCCATCTCACCCTTCTTGTTCATCGTGCTCGGCGACGTGTGCACCACCAAATGGTAGGCCGGCGCAACTTTTTCCAGGCGGCGCAGGATTCTTCCGAGCAGTGCCGCCAGTTGACGGCGGTTGGAGCCTGGCCGGGGCTGCTCGAAAGTGTGGTTGTGCCGCCGGTGCAGCAGCCAGATCTCGTATGGCACGCGCGAAGCATAAGGGCACAGCGCATAATAATCGCCCTGTACGTCCACGATGCGCTTTCCCTGTTTTTCTTCCTGCCGCACCATGTCGCAGAAAATACAGCGCTCTTTGTCCTTAAACCATTCATGGGCCGAATTCAATTCGTATTTAATGCGGCGGGGTACAAAGATGGTGGCGGTTAGCTGGGAATGGGCATGGGGCCACTCCTCCCCCGCCAGCGCGCCTTGGTTTTTGAACACGCTGATATATTTGAACCGCACGTCCTTCTTTAGATCGGCGATGCGTGAGGCCCACACCCAGAGTACCCGCTCGATCTCTTCATCGCTGAACAGGGACAACCGCCTGTCGTGCTGCGGCGTTTCCACCACGACTTCATGGGCGCCGAGCGCACCCATCTTATCGTACATTCCTTCGGCTAATCGTCCGGGATCGCTCTCGACGTGATACAGCGGATCAGGGTGTGGAACGACTCGTACCTGCCAAGGCCCCGCGGCAGGCCAGATCATGATGGCGGGAACTTTCTCGATCTTTTCCGGCTCTAAGGGACACTGCTCCGCAGTCTCCGCAACAACTTCTCTTTGTCCCAGGATGACCCAACTTTGCGTGATGGGATCTTTGCGAAGTTCCATGCATTATCTTTAGCGGGTATAGCGCGCGGGTGTGGGCCCCTGCTCCAAACGGTGGCGGTCCCAGATTGCTCCTTCGCGAGTGTAATAGGCCATTTCGAAATCCTGGGTTAATTCCAAGGCGTCGGTCGGACAGGCATCTTCACACAGCCCGCAGAACATGCAGCGCGAAGTGTCATAAGTGAAGTGGGTCAGCACTTTTCGGCGGGTAGCATCGTCTCTCAGCCATCCGACAACGATGAGGTTTTCCGGACACGCCAGGGCGCACAGATTGCAGCCAATGCATAGCGTCTCGCCGGTTTCGGGATGGTTGTTGAGACGGGGCGCGCCGCGATAGCGCTCCGCCACCATCGGCCGCTCGAGCGGATACTGTTCGGTGACAATCTCCTTGGGATTCTGCATCCGGAAAGTAACTAGGAGACCTTTAATGAAATCGACTTGAAATAACCGCTCGAGCAGTTCCCTCATAGCATGTAGTTTGTTTCGCTTGTCTGAAATTGTCAAGCAATCCGCTCATCGAATTTGCTACGCCGTCGCGAATACAGGACCTCGAGCGACCGTATGGCGAATCTGCCGGCTGAGTTTTTACCGGAACGAACCCCTTGCATTTTCAGGAGGTCTCGCGCAGAGGTTACAGGGTTCGCCGGATTGTTTGTTTCTGCGATTGGAGCGAAAGTTCGGTTGTCAGGCTTCGGTAGACACGGACCCGGGCCAAGTTTCTCGGCCCGGGTCGGAGGACGCAATGCTAGCCTACGACGGAGCAACGCGGCGAAAACGAAGACACCGATTGTACCCTCCTCATAGTATTTCTATCATCGCATTTGCTACATTTCCCGAGCAACTATTTGAGACGGTTGCACCGATTGCACCATGCTTCGGTGGGAACGCCCCTCGAAGTTGAACACTTGAATCTTGGCGGCACGCCACCGCTTGTCCTTGCGGCATTTGCGCTCAATGGCCTAGTCGTTACATTCCTAGCGGACGTTCTGCTCAAATTACGGATCAGCCGGGAATCTTTATTGCTTTCACGGTGTACGTCATCGCCGTCGAAGAGGTTCATTGGCGCATTCACATCGGTGGATGGCTTCCTTCGTGGCTGCACTCTGGGCGCGAACATCATTTGATCCATCATGATCGTCCTACGGGGCGCTACAACGTGTTTCTCCCGCTGTTCGATTGGCTTCTAGGCACTGCCAAGGATTGACGGATAAGCATTTTTCTTGGCAAAGAAAAAGGCGGCAAGGCTGACCGCGATGCGGCTTTTCGGAAAGTAATTTAGGGCTAAGTCTTTTTTCGAGCGTCGCGTGTTATTCTCACGGCGATGACAGAGTCTGACAATGCCTACATGCAAAAGGCCCTCAACGAGGCCCGCGCTGCGGCTGACGCCGGAGAAGTGCCGATCGGAGCGGTGTTGGTGCACGAAGGCAGAATCATCACGCGCTCGGGGAACCGCACCATCCGGGATTGCGACCCGACGGCGCACGCCGAAATCGTTGTTTTGCGCAAAGCCGCACGGGTTCTCGGCAATTACCGGCTTGCAGAGACGACTCTCTATGTAACCGTTGAGCCGTGCAGTATGTGCGCGGGCGCAATGATTCAAGCGCGCATTCCGCGGCTGGTCTACGGCGCGAATGACCCAAAGGGCGGGGCGGTACGCACTTGCTTCCAAATCCTGTCCGACCCCCGGCTCAACCACCAGGTGGAAGTCACTCTCGGCGTGCTCGCACCCGAATGCGCGGCGGTAATTCAGTCGTTCTTTGCCGAACGGCGCTAGCGGAGAAACAAAGAAGCACCTGGCGCCGAGTGACGCATTGCCGCGCAATCGAAGGCTCTGCTACGATGGGAGCTGCAACCACCCGGGAGAGGTGACTGAGTGGTTTAAAGTACTCGCCTCGAAAGCGAGCGTGCGGGAAACCGTACCGTGGGTTCGAATCCCACCCTCTCCGCCATACCTATTCTTCCCTGCACATTACTGCATTCTTGACTCCTTGCTACCTCCGTGCTACCGTTTTTCATCATTTATTTGGGATGGTGTCCAGCATGGCCAGCGTCTACGCAAGGTTCAAAGGCCCCCAGGGATGGGAGTATCAAAGGGTTGGAAAAGGCC
>WNGG01020098.1_pt1 | contig 19273 bp, 18 predicted proteins | sample 5400661 | NCBI WGS metagenome assembly WNGG01 (sample SAMN13153372, study PRJNA577476) | soil metagenome | isolation source: 100 cm soil or saprolite under Garry oak tree replicate 1 | place: USA:California | collected 2016-06-15
GCGCGTCCACGGCCCGCGTCGCGCGATCCTGCGCTTCCTTCTCGGGCGGGTTCGGCTTCTCGCCGGTCTTCGCGAGCAACCGAAGTTCCAGATCATGCGAGTCTTCGCACTCGGCCACGCGCTCATCGCGCCGGTGGGAGCGGAGCTCGCCGAACGGGGACTGCTCGACGCGGCCGACGACGCGTTCTTCCTGACGCTGCCTGAGCTGCGTCGTGCGATCGCTGGCGAAGACCTGCGCGGGACCGTTGTTGATCGCCACGCGCTCTATCGGCGCGAGCAGAGCCGCCGCCACGTACCGCGCGTGCTTCTCTCCGACGGCACGGACGCGGAGACCGAAATTGCGGCCCCGACGGACGGTGCCATACGCGGCACGCCGGCATCTCCGGGCATCGCGCGCGGGGTCGCGCATGTCATCCGGTCGCCGGTCGGCGCTCGGCTCGAACCGGGAGAGGTCCTCGTCGCTCCGTCGACCGATCCAGGATGGACCCCACTCTTCCTGACCGCGGGCGCGCTCGTGATGGAGATGGGCGGGATGATGTCGCACGGCGCCGTCGTCGCGCGCGAATACGGCATCCCCGCCGTCGTCGGAGTGCCCGGCGCCACCGATCGCATCGCGACGGGCGAGCACGTCACGGTCGACGGTTCAGCCGGAACGGTGGCAAAAGAAGTGGCAGCGGTCTAAGCGGCTTTGCTGCCCCAGCCGGCGTGACGGTGCTCGCCGCGAGAGCATTCGAGGCAGTAGTAGGCGCCATCCATATAACGTCCGAAGGGAACAGTCTTGTCGCAGCATGCGCACTGGTAGTAGAAGATTCGCTCGAGGACTCGGAACATCGCTGGACCTCCGCCGTGATCACGCCGAGCCGGCGAGGTTAGCTGTCGGGCTGGGGCGGCGTGCTTAGCGCCCCGCCTGCTTGCGCAGGTTTCGCCCCGGTGGTGGTTTCCCCGCTCCTGGTGGATTAGGCCTCCCGAATGGTATTCGGAGGCCTATCACAGCGACCGCATCGGCCGTTACTGATTGAGACGATTTCCCCCATAAAGGGGAGACCGGCCGCCCCTAAACTCACGCGAACGCGGAAACCGACGAGCGGGAGTGAGGAATAGATGGCATTACTGGAGCGCGTGCCCCAACTGGCACCGGCCGCGACGTCATCCGCGGAAGCTCCCGCCCCGATCGCGCCGGTCGCGATCGAAGAGACCGGTCTCACCCAGCAATTCATCGCCGACCTCGTCCTGAAGATCCTCTACCAAAAAGGTCAGGCGACCGCGGCCGACCTGGCCGACGTGATCTGCCTGCCCCTCGCCAAGATCCTCCTCGCCATCCTCGAGTTCCTCAAGGCGGAGCACCTCGTCGAGGTCAAGGGCAGCTCAGGCACGGCGGCGGCGACGTACATCTACGTCATCTCCGCGAAAGGCCAGGAGCGCGCGCGCGAAGCGTTCGCCAAGAATGGCTACGTCGGGGCCGCGCCAGTCCCGCTACCCGCGTACGTCAATCGCGTTCGCGCGCAGTCCATCGGCAGCATGCAGGTCACATTCGACGAGATCCGCAAGGCGCTCCACCATCTCGTCCTTCCCGAGAAGACTCTTCGCCAGCTCGGTCCCGCGATCAACAGCGGGCGCTCGATCTTTCTCTTCGGACCTCCCGGCACCGGGAAGTCCTCGATCGCGGAGACGCTCGCCACGATGCTGCGCGGCAGCATCGTTCTGCCGTACGCGATCCTCGTCGGTCAGCAGATCATCCGGGTCTTCGACCCATCGCGGCACCGTCCGCTCGTCGCCCTCGACGCGCGGTTCGACCGACGCTGGGTCCCGATCGCGCGGCCGTTCGTGGAGGTCGGCGGCGAGCTGACGCTCGAAGACCTCGACCTGACATTCGACGCGAACTCGAAGGTGCACGAGGCGCCCTTCCAGATGAAGGCGAGCGGCGGCGTGCTGCTCATCGACGACTTCGGACGGCAGCGCGCGTCGCCAGAGATGCTCCTCAACCGGTGGATCGTCCCGCTCGATCGCGACGTCGACTTCCTCACGCTCTCCGACGGGCGGAAGATCGAGGTCCCGTTCGACGTGCTCCTTGTCTTCGCGACGAACCGCACGCCCTCTTCGCTGGTGGATGAAGCGTTCCTGCGGCGGATCCAGTACAAGATCGAGGTGAAGCCGCCGACCGAGCAGGAGTTCTCGGAGATCCTGCGCCGCGTCTGCGAGACGCAGAAGATCACGTTCTATCCCAAGGCCGCCGAGTGGATCGCCGCGTACGCGCGCGAGCGCAACATCCCGCTCCGCTCGTGCCACCCGCGTGACCTCATGCAGCACCTCGGCGCCGCATCGCGCTTCCTGCTGAAGCCTGCGGAGCTCACGCCCGAGCTCGTCGAGCTCGCATGCGAGACGTATTTCGTTCCGATCTAGGGTTTAGGCGGCAACATCGTCCCAGCCCGATCGGACTAGAAATCGACGAAGTAGTCGAAATTCCGTTCGCGTGGCTGCGGGGTCGTCCGCAGAACGACCCAATGGTGTTTCGCGTCGGCAACGCCCTCCTCTTCGACCCTCCACCCAAGGTTGCTGGAGCAGAATGCGGCTGCCTTCTTGACGGATGGGAGCTGGTAGTCGTCGAGGAAGATCACACTGCCACCATGGACCAATCGCCCAAGAAACATGAGGTCGAGGAACACGCCATCGAAGCGGTGGTTGCCGTCAACGAATGCGAAGTCGAATTGGCGCGTCTCGGCGAGCAGGCGCGGTAGCGCGATTTCCGACCGTTCGGGGTAGAAATCGAGACGATCGCGAAGGCCCGCGTCGTCGATCAGCTGGAGGCCGATCGCGGCGAATGAGAGGATCTGGTTCGGGTCGATTGCTAGATGACGGATGCGCGGCGAATGATTCGATAGCAGCCCGCGAAAAATGAAGAGTGCCGAGATCCCGTAGCCAAGCCCGATCTCGATGCTCGACGCTGCGCGCTCCTTGGTTACCCAGTGGCTCAGAGCCTCACCCTCATGAGGATGGATCGCGACGGGGAAGAGCGTATGAGTTGTGCCGTCCGATCGAGCCTTCACGCTGCCACCGCCCGCGCGGTCAATGACCTTTTGGACCTGCTCGATCTCGGACCCCACGGTATAAGTCTCACCGCCGTCGTTAGCCTCTGTCCAACCTGGACGGGTCACCCGTGCCCGCACGACGCCCGTTTCATTAGCGCGCTGGCTCGAACTCCTCATCCTCGACCGCCTCGATCTCGGCCGTTCCGAGCTTGTGAATTGGCGGCGAGAAGAAGCGTTGCGCTAGGAAAGTAGGCACGATCGCAGAGAGGATCACAGTCGTGATGAGCACCGAGAACTGAGTCCTGTCGATGATCCCCGCGTTCAGCCCGTAGAGCGAAGAGATCGTTCCAAACGTCAAGCCGGTGCTCATGAGCAGCGTCGTGTAGATCGCGTGCGGCCGCAGCCACAGCAGGGAGGCCGGATAGACCCCGACGAACTTCGCGGCGATCTTTACGACGAAGAAGGCTGCAAGGAGCGGGAGCGCGCCGGCGAGCGCGCCGAGACTCACGTTCATACCGCCCTTCAGGAAGAAGAACGGGGTAAGAAGTGAGAAGGCGACGACACGGAAGCGCTTCTGCTGCTCGCGGTGCGTTCGGAAGACACGGGCGACGGCCAGACCAAGGAGGAAGGCCGGTAGTACGGCCTGGCTCTTCGCGAGGTCCGCCGTCCACATGAGGACGAATATCGCGAGGAACGCTCCCTTGATCTCGGGCTCGATGACCCGGTCGCCGTAGCGGCGGAAGAACCAGGGCTGCAGGGCGAGCATCGCGACGATCACGACGACCGATACCGCGACGAAGAGCGCCAAGAAGGGCGTGGGCTGAACGAAGAGCGCCGAAAGCGCGGTCGCCGTCCCCAGATCGGTGACGAACGTGGCGGCCATGATGATCTTGCCGATCTCGGTGTTCGTGAGGCCCGTCTCGACGAGCACCGCATAGACGACCGCGAGCGACGTTGTCGATAGGGCGATGCCCGCGATCTCTGACTGCCGAATATCCCAACCCGCCACGACGTACGCAAAGAGGCCGGCCGCCGCGAACGGGACAGCGAACGAAAGACCGCCGATGACCACGGACTCGCGGAAGCGCTGACGGAAGAGGCCGGGATCGACCTCCGCGCCAGCGAGGAAAGTCAGGACGATCCCGGCGAACGCAGCGAGGAAGTCGATCCACGGCGTGCTCGTCACCCCGAGGACGTTGCCGGCGAACACGCCGAGCCCGATCTCGATGATCGCCACGGAGATGCCGAGCTCGACGCTGGCCATAGAGGCCAGGAGCACGAGCGCCGCGAGGATGGTCGCCGCCGCGAGGGTTTCCATGTCCGACCTCCACCAACGTCGTCTTGGTAGAAGCCATCAGCCGCTCGGGCGGCGGTTCCGGGGAGCCTCATCCCCCGCGGGAAGCTAGGTCTTCTTCTTCGCCTTCGTCGCGGCTTTGGCGATCCGGCTGCGTCGCCGGCGGGCGCTGTTCTTGTGGATCGACCCGCGTTTTGCGGCTTTGTCGAGAGCGCTCGCGGCGGCGGAGATCATCTCGCCGGCCTTCTCACCACCCTTGCTGATGGCGTCGCGTGCCGTACGCACGGCGGTCCGGGCCGCTGAGCGGCCGATCGTCCGCATCGATGTCCGGCGCTGGGTCTGGCGGATGCGCTTGAGTGCGGAGCGCTTGCGTTTCTTAGCTGGCATAGATGCGAACGATACCGGATGCCTCAAAATCAACGGCCTTGCCGATGTCGATCGCGCGCGCCTCGGCGATCATGATCGTCACCCTCGTCGCGAGCCGGGTCCTTGGCTGGCTGCGCCTGTCGGTCATCGGGGCGCATTTCGGCGAGACGCCCGAGCTCGACGCTTTCTGGGCTGCGTTCAAGATCCCCGACGCCATCTTCGGCCTGGTGGTCGCGGGCGCGCTCGCGTCCGCGTTCATTCCCGTGTTCACGAGCTACCTCGCGCGGGAACGCGAGGACGAGGCGTGGCACGTCGCGTCGAGCGTGATGAACGCCGTCCTGCTCCTCCTCGTGGGCTTCTCCGTCGTCATGTGGGTCGCGGCGCCGTACGTCGTGCCGACATTCGTGGCGCCATTCCGCGACCCGAAGCAGATCGAGCTCACCGTGAACCTCACCCGTCTCATGCTGCTGTCGCCCATCTTCATGGGCCTCTCGTCCCTTACGACGGGGATCCTCAACTCGTACCGGCAGTTTCTTTCGAGCGCGACCGCGCCGCTCGTCTACAACCTGGTCATCATCCTGTTCACACAGTTCGGATATCCGTTCCTCGGCATCCATGCGGTCGCGATAGGCGTCGTCGTCGGCGCGCTGGTGATGTGGCTCGTCCAGCTTCCCGAGCTCACGTTCCGGCGTACGCGCTATTCGTTCTCACTCGATCTCTCGCACTCCGGCGTTCGCGACGTCATGCGTCTCGCCGGCCCGCGCACGCTCGCCTTGGGCGCCGTCCAGATCGTCTTCTTCGTGGACACCTATCTCGCGTCGGGCATGGCGGCGGGCTCGTTGACCGCGCTCGTCTACGCGAACCAGCTGTTGCTCCTCCCGCTCGGCGTCTTCTCGATCGCGATCAGCGCCGCCGTCTTCCCGACGCTTTCGCACTACGCATCGCTCGGCCAGGTGGCTCGCATGCGCGATACGGTGCAGCAGGCGATCCGCTGGATCCTGTTCCTCACGCTGCCGACCGCGATCGTGATGATCGTGTTGCGCCGGCCGATCGTGAACCTCCTTTTTCAGTACGGAAGCTTTGGGCCGGAAGCGCGCGAGGCGACCCAGGCGGCCTTCCTTTTCTACTCGCTCGGCCTGGCGGGGCATGCCCTCGTGCAGATCCTCGCAAGGGTGTACTTCGCGTCGCGTGACACCACGACGCCGCTCGCGCTCACGCTCATCTCGATCGGAGCGAATGTCGTCCTCAGTGTCACGCTCGCCCTGGGCCTGAATATGGGCATCAATGGTCTTGCGCTCGCGAACTCGATAGCGACACTGCTCGAAGCGGCGCTCTTGTTCATCCTCCTCGCGTCCCGGGCTCGGCTGCGCCTTGTCGGTCTAGGCGTTGAAACGCTCAAACAGCTCAGCGCGAGCCTCCTCATGGGCGTGGCCATGTTCGGGTTCATCCGCGTCACAAACCTGCCGTTCGATCTCTTCGTCGACCCTCCCAAGCTCGTGCTGGCGCTCCAAACGATCCTCGCGGCGGCGGTCGGCGGGCTCGTGTATCTCGCCGCGGCCTACCTGCTCCGGATCGGCGAGCTGCAGGAGATCGTCGCGGTCGTCCGCGCCCGAGTCATGCGCAAACGCGGGCCGTAAGCGCGCCACGAGATCAGGCCTTCCGCTTCCTTCTCCAGCTGATACCGAATATTCACTCAGCAGTGATAGTCAATGCCGCGTAGAGTATTCATGTGGCAACGACGCTCTTCGTGCTCGCTGCCGCGCAGCACTCGGTGCGCGTGAGCGATCTAGCCAAAAGCCTCCACATGAGCCTCGCCAGCGCGTCGGCGCTGAGCGACCGGCTGGTTCGTCTTGGATACATTGGCCGCCGGGAAGATCCCTCTGATCGCCGCGCGGTTCTGCTCGAGCTCGCTGCGAAAGGGTCTCGGCTCCTCGCGCGTCTCGAGCGTCGATCCAATGCGCAGCTCCGATACGCGTTGCGGCGGATGAGTCAGCACGAGCGCGACGCGCTCGCTACCTCCCTTCGCGCGTTCGTGCGCGTCCTTTCGCCCAAAGCTCGGTCGTCGACTCGGACTGTGATAAAGAGATCGTCGTGACCGCACAGAACGGCAACGTGATCGAGACGACCGACCTCACGAAGCGATACGGCGATGTTGTCGCGGTCGACCATCTGACGCTGCGGGTACCGCGGGGCGGCGTCTTCGGATTCCTCGGCCCCAACGGGTCGGGCAAGACGACGACGATGGGCATGCTTCTCGGGCTCGTGCACCCGACCTCCGGAGAGGCGCGGATATTCGGCGACCCCGCTCGCCATCCGGCGACGCTCCGGCGTGTCGGCGCGATGGTCGAGACGCCCACGTTCTATCCGTACCTGTCGGGGCGGGCGAATCTGCGCTACTTCCAAGCGATCGGGGGGCGCGGCGCGCCAGCCGACGTGGATCGTCTTCTCGACCTCGTCGACCTCGGAAAGCGTGCCGGCAGCAAGTACGCGACCTACTCGCTCGGGATGAAGCAGCGCCTCGGGATCGCCTGCGCGCTTCTCGGCGACCCCGAGCTCGTCTTCCTCGACGAACCGACGAACGGGCTCGATCCTGCGGGTGTTGTCGAGGTCCGCGAGCTCGTCCGCGATCTCGGAAAGGGCGGACGGACCGTCGTCCTCTCGAGCCACCTGCTCTCGGAGACCGAGCTCGTGTGCGACAACGTCGCCGTGCTTTCGCGCGGCAAGCTCATCGCCCAGGGCTCCATTCAGGAGCTGCTACGGCAGCACGACGGATTTCGCCTGCGCACGACCGACGATGCGAAAGCCCGCGCGACGCTCGCCGAGATCCGTTGGGTGCAGCACGTCGAGCCTCAGGACGGCGGCCTCATGGTCACGGCCCCTCCGGACCGCTCGTGGGAGATCTCGCGGGCCCTCGCGTTGCGCGAGGTCTACGTGAACGAGCTCATGCCGGTGCACCGGTCGCTGGAGGAATTCTTCATGGAGATCACCGGGACGGATCCGGCGACCGGGAAAGAGCGGTCGTGATCGGTAATGTCGCGAACCTGTCACGGTGGGAGTGGTTCAAGCTCCGCAGGCGCTGGATGCTGTGGATCCTTCTGGTGTTCGCGATCCTCTTCGCTCAGCTTGCGGTGTGGGGTCAGTTCTTCTCATACCGGAATCTTCAGACGACCGGCGGAGAGCTCACCGTGCCCGCGTCCCTCCAGCAGCAGCAGGGACGGGCGCCGCGCACCGTCGCGTGCAACGACCTCCTCTCGGGGGATCCCGCGCGGCAGCCGTCCGATCTCGACGCCCAGGTCGTTGCGGGGCTCGCGGCGCAATGTCGCCAGCAGGCGGCCACATTGCCGGCACGGCTCGCGCGCGCGTACCAGGGCTTCACTCTGCCGGGCAGCGTTTCGACCGCCCTCGGGATCGTGCAGAGCCTCGCCCTCATCCTCATCGCGATCCTCACGGCGTCGGCGATCGGGATCGACTACGGAGCCGGCACGCTGCGATCGGTGCTCACGCAGGGTGTCGGGCGGTGGCCTTACTTGACTGCCAAGATCATCACCCTCGCCGTCATCGCATTCTTCGGCCTCGTTGCGGCGCTCGCGACCGTGGCGATCAGCAGCCTCATCGCGTCGGCCATCGCGGGCGCGCCCCCTGAGGGCGCAACGACGGCGAGCTGGTCGGACGCCGGGCTTGCGCTCTGGAAGGCCTGGAGCTCGACCCTTCCGTACCTCGCGCTCACGACCTTCGTGACCGTCGTTGCGAGATCGTCCGCGGCGGGGATGGCGATCGGGCTTGGCTACTACTTCGCCGAGCAGCTCATCGTGGCGCTCTTCTCGAACCTCTTCAGCTGGTTCCAGAACGTCGCCGATTTCTTCCTCGTCCGGAACATCTCGGGTTGGATCGGCGGCTCGGGTGGCCTCGCCGGCGGGACGCTTCCCGATCAGACGCACGCCGCCATCGTTCTCGCGGTCTACACGCTCATCCTTGGCGGCGTCGCCTTTTGGCTGTTCGAGCGGCGCGACGTCCAGGGGGCGACGGGCGGAGGGTGATCCGGCGCGTCTGACCCTAATCTGAGGCGCGATGGCTGAGCTCGCCCGTATCCGCAACTTCTGCGTCATCGCGCACGTGGACCACGGCAAGACGACCCTATCCGATCGCCTGCTGGAGACGACCGGGACCGTGCCGCTCCGCGAGATGCGCGATCAGATGCTCGACTCGATGGAGCTCGAGCGCGAGCACGGGATCACCATCAAGGCGCGCGCGGTCCGCATGGCCTGGCGCGACCACGAGCTGAATCTCATCGATACTCCCGGCCACGTCGACTTCACCTACGAGGTGAGCCGCTCCCTCGCGGCGTGCGAGGGCGCGGTGCTGCTCGTCGACGCGTCGCAGGGGATCGAGGCGCAGACGCTCGCGAACGCCTACCTGGCCGTGGAGCAGGGCCTCGAGGTCATTCCGGTCATCAACAAGATCGACCTCCCGAACATCGACATCGACGTGATCCGCGAGGAGCTCCGCACGACGCTCGGCTTCCGAGACAAGGAGATCCTCCTCGTCTCGGGAAAGACCGGCGCGGGCGTGACCGAGCTGCTCGACGCGATCGTCGAGCGAGTGCCCCCACCCGTGGGCGACGTGGACGCGCCGCTCCGCGCGCTCATCTTCGACTCGCATTACGACGCGTACAAGGGTGTCGTCGCGCACATCCGCGTGATCGACGGCTCGCTCACCGCGCACGACCGCATCCGTCTCATCGCGACCGAGCGCGAAAGCGAGCTGCTCGAGCTTGGCGTGTTCGTTCCAGACGCGCGGCCCATCCCGCGGCTCGAGACGGGCGAGACCGGCTACGTCGCGACCGGCCTCAAGGCGGTCGCCGACTGCCGCGTCGGCGACACGCTCACCCTCGCGTCGCGGCCCGCGACGAACCCGCTTCCGGGCTACCGGCCGGCGAAGCCGATGGTCTTCGCAGGGTTCTATCCCTCCAACGCGCAGGACTACCCGCTCCTCAAGGACGCGATGGAGAAACTCCGTCTCAACGACGCCTCGCTCATCTACGAGCCGGAGACCTCCCAGGCGCTGGGCTTCGGATTCCGCGCCGGGTTCCTCGGCCTCCTCCACCTCGAGATCGTGCAGGAGCGGCTTGAGCGTGAGTACGACATCGACCTTATCGCCACGTCGCCGTCCGTCGAGTACCGCGTGATCACGCAGAAAGGCGCGGAGGTCGCGATCGACAACCCGGCGCTCCTGCCGGACCCGGGGACGATCGTCGAGATCCGCGAGCCGTGGATGAAGGTGACGGTCATCGTGCCGACCACGCACGTCGGTCCGGTGATGGAGCTCGCACAGACCAAACGCGCGTCCCTCGCGGACATGAGCTACGTCGATCCGACGCGGGCGATGCTGAAGTACGACATGCCGCTGTCCGAGGTGATCGTCGATTTCTACGATCAGCTCAAGTCGAGCTCGCGCGGCTACGCCTCGCTCGACTACGAGTTCGCGGAGTACCGCCCGGCGGATCTCGTGCGCCTCGACATCCTCGTCGCGGGGACGATCGTCGACGCTCTCTCGATCATCACGCACCGCGAGCGCGCGCAGCAGTCGGGCCGCGTCCTCGTGAACAGGCTCCGCGGCCTCATCCCGAAGCAGATGTTCGATGTGCGCATACAGGCCGCGATCGGGGGGAAGATCGTCGCGAGCGAGACGGTGAAGGCGAAGCGCAAGGACGTGCTCGCGAAGTGCTACGGCGGCGACATCACCCGCAAGCGGAAGCTGCTCGAGAAGCAGAAGGAAGGCAAGAAGCGCATGAAGATGGTGGGGTCGGTCGAGATCCCACAGGAGGCCTTCCTCGCGGTGCTCCGGATCGGCGACGAGACGTGAGGGGGCCGAAGATCCAGTTCGAGCACCCGACGCAGCTCGCAGCGTCCACCTTCCTGCGCGCCGTGTCCGAGAACGACGCGGCCGCGATGTGGGAGAAGCTGTCGCGCGAAACGCGGGGCCTGCTCGAAGGCCTCTACGCGGCGCGCTCCGCGGTGGCGCTCCAGCACGCCGCGGGCGTCGAACCGACCGGCCTCGACGCGCGCCTCGCCGAGGTCGTCGCCCCGCTTCGCGTCTCGGTCATCGCGGCGCTGGGCGGAGCGGAGCGGATGGGCGAGTTCGGCGTCTCGGGAGCGCGCCTGGTGGACCGCGCCACGGCCTACGTGCTCCTGCTCCCCGACTTCGGCGAGGAGCGGATCGTGAGGGAGACGGAGTGGAAGCCAAGTCATCTGCTCGCCTTCGTCCACGAGTCGCGCGAGTGGCTCATCGATCTCGGGCGCACCGCCGAGCTGTCGGCGGAGGCGGAGCTGCCAAATCCGCTGGGGGTGACGCGATGACACGCGGGATCGGCCTCTATGTGCACATTCCCTTCTGCGCCTCGCGCTGCCCGTATTGCGACTTCGCGACCGCGCCGGCGACGACCGCGCTCCGCGGGCGGTACCTCGAGGCGCTTGGCGGCGAGATCGCTCGCGAAGGCGAGGTCCAGAGCCGGCCTCGGGTGCGCACCCTCTTCTTCGGCGGCGGCACGCCGAGCCTTCTCGAGCCTGCCGAGATCGAGCGCCTCGGCGACGATCTCCGGCGAGCATTCGTGTTTCGCCCCCGCGAGGTGACGCTGGAGGCGAATCCGGCGACGCTCGACCGGGCACGCCTCGACGCCTGGCTCGCGCTCGGCCTCACGCGCCTCTCGCTCGGCGCGCAGAGCTTCGATGCGAGCGGCCTGCGCGCCCTCGGACGGACCCACCAGCCGGAAGACAGCGGGGCCGCCGTCGCCGTCGCCCGTGAGGCGCGCCTCGACGTCAATCTCGATCTCATCTTCGGCTGGCCGGGGCAGACAGTCGCGGCGTGGGAGCGCGATCTCGACGTCGCGGCCGGGCTCGGGCCCGATCACGTGTCCTGCTACCCGCTCGAGCTGCGGCTCGACCCCGACGGGTCCATCCCGAACTGGCCAGGCGGCGGGTGGCCGGTGCTCCAGCGGTGGCGCGCTGCGGCCGCCGCGGCACAGCCCGACGACGCCGGTATTGCCCGTATGTACCGGGTCGCAGAGCGCTCGCTCGGTCGCGCCGGCTATCGCCATTACGAGATCGCGAACTGGGCGCGGCCCCAAAAGCGTTCGCTGCACAACCTCGGGTACTGGCGCGACCGCGACTGGCTCGGCGTGGGCGCCGGCGCGCACACCCATCTGGCGGGCGAGCGCTCGGCGAACCCGGCTGATCTGCGCGCGTACATCGCGCGGGTCGAGTCCGGGTCCGCGCGGGCCATCGACGCCGACGCCGATCCACCGAGCGAGAACGCCATGCTCGCGCTGCGACTTGATTCGGGCCTCGATCTCGAGCGGTATGCGGCGCGGTTCGGAGATACGGCCGCGACACGCGTACGCAGCGCTCTACGAGAGGTCGAGCCGGCGCACCTCGTCCAGGTGAACGGTCGTCGCGCGCGGCTTACCGCCCGGGGACGCCTGCTGGCGAGCGAAGTCTTCATCCGTCTTCTCCCGTAGCAACGGCAGCGCTCAATTCCCGCGCTTGCTATGCAAACCGGAATTCGATATGCATCACGCGAACACTCCACCGATTTTTGGGGAGGAACCATGCAGGAAGACGAAGGCACCGATTGGTCCGCGCAGAAGGAGCCCGGCTCGGTCTGGCCCACGCCGCTTCCATCGAGCCCCACGCCACCCCCGCCGTCGCCGATGAGCGGCTCATCGACCGGCGGCGGCGGTCGCAAGACCACGCGTCGCAAGGCGACGGCGAGCGCAGGCGGACGAAAGAAAACCGCGAAGCGCGCGACGCCCCGACGTAAGGCGACCGCGAAGCGCAGCACGGCAAAGCGCGCCACCGCCAAGCGCAGCACGGCGAAACGGACCACGGCGAAGCGTGGCGGCCGCAAGACGACGGCTCGCCGCAAGACCGCCAGGCGTTCGACGGCGAAGCGCACGACGCGCCGCAGCTCCGCGACACGCAAGAAGCGCCGCTAACAGCGGCCTGAGGCTCTGAAAGAGGGAGGGCGCGCCGTGTGGCGTGCCCTCTCTTAGTTGCGCTTTCCGCGGCCCATCCCGGGCTTTCGCCCGTGATTGGCCTTCTTACTCCGCCAGCCCAGCTTTCCGCTGGTCTTCTGTTTCTTTTGTCCTTTGCCCATTTCCTACCTACCTATGGCGGGGGAAGCGGGGGCAGGGGCCCCCGTGCGCGAAGCGCCCCGCACCCCTCCGTTAATCGCGAGCTTTTGTGATCCCAAAGAGATGGAGCTGCAGCGCGCGCGTCGGCGGCGCGATGAGCTCGGTCACGAGCCATTGTGCGACCGAATCGGGCTGCGCGTCCTCGGGAAGTCCAACCCGGACGCGCGCGGTCGCGACGTGACGGCGGACGGCACGCGGGTCCACCCCGAGCGTGCCGGCCGTCTCGGACAGAGAGCGCTCGAGGACGTCGCGCAACACGAAGGCGCCGAGGTCGGCCCCCCGCAACGCATACCGCCCGACGAGGTCGCGGAGACCTGCCGCGAAGAGCCGGCCGCTCTGGACCGCATCTCTGATCGCCGTGGCGGTGTCGCCGTCGAGCTCGCCCACCCGCAGGAGCGCCGTGACCTCCACGGCCGGAAGCCGGCGCGCGTGCTCGAGGCTCGTGATGAAGCGCTGTACCCGCGTCACCGACCCGACCGCCGCGAGCGCGGCCGCAAGAGCTCGCCGCAGACCTTCGAGGTCCGCGAACTTCACGACCTCGACGACCGCAGGATTCCCGAGCAAGAGGCGCGAGATCGGCCGATCCCGCTCCGCGACGACGATGACCGGCACGGCGTGCTCTCGCGCGAGCTCGACCTCGATACCGACCCCGAACGATGGGATGCCGGCGTACGCGATGACGACCGCGGCGCCCGTGACGTGCGCGCGGTCGATCTCGTACACGGCGCGTGGATCGAGGTGCGCCGCCGCGACCGGATCGCTCACCCGATGCGGCAGGTACGCGCGCAGACCGGCGGCCTCCGCGATCTCCGCGAGGACTTCGTAGAACAGCTTGGTTCGCGGGGCGTCGTCGAGCGCGGTCAGCGCGCCCGAGATGTACGCCTCGCCGACCGCGACCGGTGTCTGTTCCCTGCCTTCGTCCATGGGCCGCTCATGATGCTCGGGGCGTCAAGTTGCGCACGTACACTCCGGCGGATGCCCGAGCAGCGCGTGTCGGAGTACCTCCGTCACCTTCCGCTCTTTTCGCGGCTCCCGGACAGCGAGCTTGCCGAGCTCGCCGATCGCGTCCGGACCAAAAGCTTCAAGCGCGGGGAGATGATCTTCCGGAAGGACGATCCCGGGACCCACCTGTACATGGTCCTCGAGGGCGGGGTGAAGATCGCCTTGCCCGGCGAATTCGGCCAGGAGGCACTGGTCGCGATCATGCGGCCCGGCGAGTTCTTCGGCGAGCTCGCCCTCTTCGATCGGAGTCCCCGGTCGGCGAGCGCGACCGCGCTCGAGGATACCCGCGCCGCGCTCCTTGCGGGCGACGACTTCCTCGCGTATCTGGAATCACACCCGGCGTCATTTCGCGTTGTCCTGGAGACGCTTGCTCGCACTATCCGCCGGCTCTCCGATCGGGTCGAGGACCTGATCTTCCTGGACGTCCCGAGCCGGGTCGCGAAGTACTTGCTCGACCTCGTGCGCTCGAGCGGCACCGATGGGAACGAGCTGACCCTAACGCAGGACGAGCTCGCTGCGTTCATTGGGGCGTCACGGGTGTCGGTGAACCGCGTGCTGGGCGACCTCGAGCGCCGCGAGATCATCTCGATCCGTCGCAGACGCATCGCGATCAAGGACGCCGATCGGCTCGCGAAGGAGGTCCGCTTCTAGGTGGCAACACCGCGCAAGCGTCCGCTCGTGCTCGTGGTTGAGGACGATCCGGCGCTCGGCGACGTGATGCTGACCGCGCTCAAGGACGACGGCCTCGACGCGAAGCTCGCCCACGACGGCGACGAGGCCATGCGGGACGTCGACGACCTCTCGCCGTCGGTCATGGTGCTCGACCTCATGATGCCCAAGCGCGACGGCTTCTCCGTCCTACGCGAGCTCCGCGCGGACGGCCGTATCTCGCACCTTCCGGTGATCGTCGTGACCGCCATCTTCGGGATGTCCGAGCGCCTCTACGCGACGGAGCTGGGCGCGGCCGACTACGTCACCAAGCCCTTCGAGCTCGATGACCTCATCTCCCGCGTCCGCGCGCTTCTGTCTCCGACCGCCGCTTGATTACGCGCGCGCACCCGCCGTCAGCTGGCTGGTGCAGTAGCGGCAACGCTGCGCGGAGGCGAGGATCTCCTCGCCGCAGAACGGGCAGAACTTGGTCGGTGCGGCCTTCGGGATCATCGATCGCGCGATCAGGAATACGACGAATGCGACGATGATGAACGCGATCACCGTGTTGATGAACACGCCGTAGTTGATCGTCGCCAGGCCCGCGTCCTGCGCGGCCTTGAGGCTTGCGGGGTGCTTGCCTGAGAGGTCGATGAAGAGGTTGTTGAAATCGACCCCACCGAGGAGCAGCCCAACCGGCGGCATGATGATGTCCTTGACCAGTGAGGTGACGACGGCCGCGAGCGCAACGCCGATGATGAACGCGAGAGCCAGCGCGAGGACATTCGCCTTGAGCAGCCACGCCTTGAATTCGGACATCATGGCCTGGAACCTCCACCCCTACGTCGCGCGAGACAGCAGCATGCTGGGTGCCAGGGATACGGGCGGGTAGGCGAGCGTTACATGCTTGACGGAGGCGCCCGGGCCTTGGTAGGCTCTTAGCACTCTCGATAGGAGAGTGCTAATTGACCAACAAGCCCGATTCCACCGAATTTCCCGCGCTCGATCCGCGCGCCCGACAGGTGCTCGGCGCGGTCATACGCGAATACATCGCGACCGCCGAGCCGGTCGCGTCGACACAGCTCGTCCGCGGGTACAAGCTCGACGTTTCGCCGGCGACGGTCCGGGGCGAGCTGGCCGCGCTCGAAGAGGCGGGCCTCCTGACGCACCCGCACACCTCGGCGGGACGGGTGCCCACCGACCTTGGCTACCGGTATTTCATCGAAACGCTCATGCCGAGTCCGTCCCTCCGTCCTGAGGAGCAGGTCACCGTCTCGCACCAATTCCAGCAGGCGCTCCAGGACACCGCGGCGTGGCTGCGGGTCGCGGCGTCGAGCCTCGCGCGTCTAACCGCCGAAGCCTCGATCGTCACGACTCCCGCGAGCAAACGCACGACGCTGCGACACGTCGAAGTCGTGCCGATCCAGGAGCGCCGCGTGCTCCTCGTCGCGGTCGTCGACGGCGGCGCCGTGCGCCAGCAGATCCTCGAGCTCGGGACGGCGGCAACCGCAGAGCAGCTGCGATCGCTCTCGACCCGGCTCACGGAATCGCTCGGCGGCGCGACGGCGACGAAGGTGCACGAGGCGATCACGGCCGAAAAGGGCGCCGACGCTGATATCACCGGAGCCCTGGCGCGGATCCTCGACGAGTACGACACGGTTCGCGCTCGCGAGGTCTACGTCGACGGATTTCAGAACATCCTCGCCCAGCCGGAGTTCGCGGAAAGCGACCGCAGCCGGGCGATGCTGAGCCTCTTCGAGGACCACACGCGGCTCTCGGAGATCCTGCCCCTGGATCTCGGCGACGGCGAGGTGCACATCACGATCGGTCGCGAGCACCGGCACGAGTCGCTGCGCGACTGCAGCCTCGTCATCGGCCGCTACGGCGCGAGCCGTGACGTCGTCGGTTTCGTGGGGGTCGTCGGGCCGACGCGGATGGACTACGCGCGGTCGATAGGGGCGGTCCGCTACGTGGGGTCGCTCATGAGCGACCTCGTTCGAGTCATGGAGGGACGTTGATGGACGACAAGATTCGCCGAGCGGAGGAGCTGCTCGAGCAGCGGGCGCGCGAGCGCCGAGGGAATGGACACGCGAACGTCGACACGGAGGGGCCGGCTGCTGAACAGGCGCCGCCCCCCACGAGCAGCGAGGACCAGAAAACGGAAGAGCTAACAAACGATTTGAAGCGCCTGGCGGCGGACTTCGCCAACTACCGAAAGCGCAACGAGGCGGAGCGCACAGAGTTCGCGAAATTCGCGAAGTCGGACCTCATCTCGAAGATTCTCGACGTGCTCGACGGGTTCGATCGCGCGCTCGCGACCATACCTGAGGAGCTCAAAGGCACGCCGTGGGTCGAGGGGATGTGGCTCCTCGAGCGAAAGCTGCGCGGGATCCTCGAGGTGGAGGGCCTGAAGCCCGTCGACTCGATCGGCGCGCAGTTCGACCCCTACCAGCACGAAGCCGTCGCGCACGTCCCTTCGGACCAGCCCGAGGGAACGGTCATCGCGGAACACCAGAAGGCATACCGCCTATACGACAAGCTAATTCGTCCGGCGCTCGTCACCGTCTCAAGTGGGAGCGAAGGCAAGGAGAAGAACTGAAATGGCAAAAGTCATCGGCATCGACCTAGGAACCACGAACTCGGCCGTCGCTTACATGGAAGGCGGCGAGCCGACGATCATCCCGAACGCGGAGGGCGGGCGGATCACGCCGTCGGTCGTCGCGTTCACCAAGAACGGGGAGCGCCTGGTCGGACAGGTCGCGAAGCGGCAGGCGATCACGAACCCCGAGAACACCATCTACTCGGTCAAGCGCCTCATGGGTCGGCGCTTCACCGATAACGAGGTCCAGCGGACCATGAAGATGGTCCCGTACAAGATCCAGCCAGCATCGAACGGCGGCGTCGAGATCGTCCTCGGCAACGGGCAGAAGCTCACGCCGCCTGAGGTGTCGGCGATGATCCTTCAGAAGCTGAAGACCGACGCCGAGGCGTACCTCGGCGAGAAGGTCACTCAGGCGGTCATCACCGTTCCGGCGTACTTCGACGACCAGCAGCGTCAGGCCACCAAGGACGCGGGTCAGGTCGCCGGTCTCGAGGTCCTCCGGATCATCAACGAGCCCACCGCTGCGTCGCTCGCGTATGGCCTGGACAAGAAGAAGGACGAGGTCATCGCGGTGTACGACCTCGGTGGCGGCACCTTCGACATCTCGGTCCTGCAGCTCGGCGAGGGCGTCTTCGAGGTGAAGGCCACGAACGGCGACACACACCTCGGCGGCGACGACTTTGACCAGCGGGTCATCGACTGGCTCGTCGAAGAGTTCAAGAAGGACCAGGGAATAGACCTGCGCAACGATCGTCAGGCTCTGCAACGCCTCAAGGAGGCCGCGGAGAAGGCGAAGATCGAGCTCAGCTCGACCCAGCAGACCGAGGTCAACCTCCCGTTCATCACGGCCGACCAGTCCGGCCCGAAGCATCTGGTCATCACATTGACGCGCTCAAAGCTCGAGCAGCTCGTCGGCGACCTTGTGGAGAAGACGATCCCGCCCGTCCGGCAGGCGCTCAAGGACGCAGGCGTGACCCCCGATCAGATCAACGAGGTCGTTCTCGTCGGCGGCCAGACCCGTATGCCGCTCGTCGTGGAGGCGGTAAAGAAGCTCTTCAACGGAAAGCAGCCCAACCAGAGCGTGAACCCGGACGAGGTCGTGGCAATCGGCGCCGCGATCCAGGCAGGCGTGCTCAAGGGCGAGGTGAAGGACGTCCTTCTCCTCGACGTCACGCCGCTCTCGCTCGGCATCGAGACGCTCGGTGGCGTCGCCACCAAGCTCATCGAGCGGAACACCACGATCCCGACGTCGAAGTCGCAGGTCTTCACGACGGCGTCCGACGCGCAGACTCAGGTGGAGATCCACGTCACGCAAGGCGAGCGCGAGCTCGCGGGTGACAACAAGAGCCTCGCGCGCTTCATCCTCGATGGGATCGCACCCGCACCGCGAGGCATCCCGCAGATCGAGGTCACGTTCGACATCGACGCGAACGGCATCGTCAACGTCAAGGCGCGCGACAAGGCGACCGGCCGCGAGCAGCACGTCACGATCACGGCGTCGAGCGGCCTGTCCAAGGACGAGGTCCAGCGCCTCGTCAAGGACGCCGAGATGCACGCCGAGGAAGACCGTCGCAACCGCGAGAAGATCGAAGTCCGGAACCAGGGCGACACGATGGCTTACTCCGTCGAGAAGACGCTTCAGGATCTCGGTGACAAAGTTCCGGCGGACACGAAGAAGGACGTCGAAGAGAAGATCGCGGCGCTACGCGATGCACTCAAGACGGACGACGTCGAGCGGATCAAATCCGCGACCGAAGCGTTGCGGGCTTCGTCGATGAAGATCGGCGAGATCATGTATCAGCAGGAGCAGGCGAAACAGCAGGCAGAGCAGCCCGGACAACCTGGACAGCCCGGTGCCGAGCAGCCTGAGGGCGAGCCCGCGGGCGCCGGCGCGAAGCGCGACGGCGACACCATCGAGGGCGAATTCAAGGAGCAGAACTAGTACGGCGACGCTCTGACTGAAGACGGCGCGGCGAAAGCCGCGCCGTTTTTGGTTTCGTTACGCGCAATTGTCCTCATCACGCCTGGACGTATGCTCAACGAGCAAGCGGCAGCTGACTGGGATTGGGGGTGGGATGAACAGTAATCTCGTGCGTTTCGTGTGTCGCGCAAAGGGGCACCTCGACGCAACGCCCGACGCGATGGCG
>WNGG01007774.1_pt1 | contig 19265 bp, 16 predicted proteins | sample 5400661 | NCBI WGS metagenome assembly WNGG01 (sample SAMN13153372, study PRJNA577476) | soil metagenome | isolation source: 100 cm soil or saprolite under Garry oak tree replicate 1 | place: USA:California | collected 2016-06-15
AGGCGGGAAGGCAGCATGTCCACGTCGCCGTTGGCGAGGCGCAGCTGCAGGAAAAAGAACCCCGCCAGAAGCAAGAACCCTGTCGTCGGCAGCAGTACCAACAGCGGCCGCTTCATGACCCAGGTCGCAAGCGCGGCCCAAAAACCACGTCCGGTTCTGTTGCGGCGGAGCGAGGGAATGCGAATTCGGTTCACTCCCGGCCCGATGACCGAAAGCAGCGCCGGCAGGAACGTCAGGCCGTAGAGGACAGCGACGGCGACGACGATCGCGCCCGCCGCGCCCATCGAAGCCATGAACGTGCCCTGGTAAAAGAGCATCGCCGACAGCCCGACGGCAACCGTCAGGCCCGAGAACGTGATGGCTCGGCCGGCCGTGGCCATCGTGGTCGCGATCGCCTCTTCGCGGTTGGCGCCGCCCGCGAGCTCGTCGCGGAAGCGGTTGACGATGAACAGGGAGTAGTCGATGGAAACGCCAAGTCCGATGAGGGTCACGATGTTGAGCGCGTACTGCGAGACGTCGGTGAATCGGTTCAGGAAGAAGGTCCCGGCCAGGCCGCCGACGATGGTGAGCACGCCAACGCCGAGGGGCAGGCCGGCGGCCACGATCGAGCCGAAGATGATCACGAGCAGGATGAGCGTGAGCGGAAGGGTCACCGTCTCCGCCCTCTGCAGGTCGGACTCCAGCGTCTTGTTGAAGGCCTCGTTGATGGCCACGAAGCCGGTGCCGGTCACCGTCAACGTGCTCGACTTGACCTGCTTCCGAAGCGCGTCGTAATCCTGGTGCGCCTGCGTCCCGGTCGACTTGAGGTCGATGCTGACGAGGGCCTCGTGACCGTCCTTGGAGGTGAAGGCCTGCGCCACGCGTGCATCCGGCGCGTTGTACGGCGTGACGATGGTCGCGATGCGAGGGTCGGACTTGATCGGAGCGAGCGCGGTTTCGACCGCGTCCTTGAAAGCTGCGTCGCCCACCGACAGCTTCGGGCTCGAGAAGATGAGCACGAAGTTCGAGGTGACCGGCGTGCCGGAGCCGAGCTCCTTGGTGATCAGGCTGCCCGCCTTGGCGGCTTCAAGGTTGCTGGTCAGCGGGCCTCCGCTGGTGAGCGTGCCGCCCATCAGCAGGCCGGCGATGGAGATGCCGAGCACCAGGCCGGAAGCAACCAGCGTGGCCCAGCGGAAGCGGTAGACGAAACGACCCCAGCGCGCGAACACTTTCCTTCTCTCCTCTCAGGCGGGCGCTAGGCGCCCTGCGTGGACGGGTAAACAGCCGACAACGACATCGCGGCCAGGGCGTCGACCGCCTCATCGGCGTTGAACTCGGGATCGATCAGGGTCTGCACGATGACCCCGAGGATTCCTGCCCACACAGCACCGGCGATCGCCCGTGCCGGGCTCGGATCCACCTCTCGCTGGGCGAGCACCTGCCGCGCGATGTCCTCGACTCGTCCACGCTCGAGGCGGATGTTGTCGCGGATGCCGGCGCCGATCTCAGAGTCGTGCAGACCCACGCCGATGAGCTGGATGTACAGGGCGTGGACATCCCGCCTGCTGTGGAGGATCGACTTGAAGTTTTCGAAAGCCGCCAGCGCGGCGGCTTCGCCCTGTTCGGCGCCGTAGATCTCCATTTTTTCGCAGACGGTGAGGAGAACCTGGAGCACCAGCTGCTGCTTGGACTTGAAGTAGTAGTGGACGAGGCCCTGGGCTACGCCTGCCGACTCGGCGATGTCCTTGATCGAGGTGTTCTCGTAGCCCTGGTGGCTGAGGACGTCGAAGGCGGCCTGCAGGATCTTTTCTCGGTTGTCGCTCGGCACTTTCTTGGCCTCTCCCGTGTTGCTGGTTGAATGCTCAACCAAATCTGGTTGGTCATTCAATCACACCCATTGGCCGGCTGTCAAGGGCCAAGAAAAAGTGGACCAGGCCCACGACGGCCGGGCCCACTCCGGGCTCTCGGGAGCCTTTATTCCGGCTCGGTGAATGGCCTGAGCGTGAACCTCGCCGTGTGCACGCTTCCGTCGCCGAACATCACGTGGACGACGCCGCTGATGCTGCCGTCTCCGTTCACCGTCGCGTCGGCGGTCAGGGTCGCGAACGGCGTCAGGCTGATGATGTGTATAGGCGCCCCCTTGTCAGGGTCTGGGGGGACAACCCCTACGGTGGCCCCGTAGGGAACGCTCATGCCGCCGGCTGCCAGGTCGCCAAAGGTCGCCATCCCCGAGAAGTACGAGCCCACCTGCCTGACGACGATGATCAGGGCGCCCGTCTGTCCGTCGTCCCGGGTGAAGCTGCCCGTGTACGTGTTTGCAAGCTGCAAGGGGTTGTCGGTCGGGATCGGCTTGAGGAAGAGCAGCGTGCCCCTGTCGGCCCCGAGCTTGTAGTGGGACATCGCCACCACCGAGCCGTCGCCGTTGACCTGCAGGATCTTTCCGTGCGCCACGAACGCGCCGTGCTGACCGACCGCTGTGAAAACCTGGCTCTGACCGATGGTCACGTTGAACGGGATGGTCATCCCGGTCACCATCAGGTTGCCGTGGAGCTGGCGGTGGTGAATCGGCGTGAGGTCCATCGAGAACATGCCGTTCTCGCCTGTCATCGAGCTCAGGAAGAATCCCTGGTAGCTGCCCGCCGCATACTCGACGGCCGTCGGGTCGGCCGCCTGGGCAGGGGCAACCCCGAATGCAATCGCCACCGCCAGGGTCGTCAGGATTCGCAAGGCCCGCTTCATCGCCCACCCTCCTGGATCCCGTGAAGGTCCTCAAGCGCCCTCGCACCAGGATCCGATGTTGGTGGCAATACTCCCACTGTGACTCCCGTGCCGCAACCAGTTAACGATTGCTGCTTAACACGGGAAGATGGGAAGCCGGCGGCGGGGCAGATCCGCCGGCGCGTCGGGGAAGGGAGACCGCTCTGCCCCTGAGCGGTGTGGCGGCTAGCTGATCGCGGGCACGATCCCCGGTGATCATCCAACGGGCTGAGGGCTTCAAACTTGCGCCCAGGCGCCGGCGTCCACAACGGGGGGATTGACATGACCGAGCCCAGAAAGATCGCTCATTACGGCTGGATTCCGGACCTGCCCGACCAGCGCGACCACATCTACGCCGCGCCTCCACAGTACCTCGTTGAACGCCCGATCTCTACCGACCTGCGCGCGCAGTGTCCGCTCGTCTACGACCAGGGGATGTTGGGCAGCTGCACCGCGAATGCAATCGGCGCTGCGATCGAATTCGATCGGCTCAAGCAGCAGCTCTCCGACTTCGTTCCCTCGCGCCTGTTCATCTACTACAACGAGCGGGTCATCGAGGGCACGGTGAACTCAGACAGCGGCGCACAGATCCGCGATGGGATCAAGTCAGTCGCCAGCGAGGGCGTTTGCCCCGAGCCCGAGTGGCCTTACGACATCTCCATGTTCACGCAGAAGCCGCCGCCGCAGGCGTACAAGGATGCCCTCGAGGACCGCGCGGTTTCGTACTTGAGCCTCATCCAGGATCCGAACCAGATGAAAGGCTGCCTGGCGTCCGGCTATCCGTTCGTGTTCGGATTCACCGTCTACGAGAGCTTCGAAACCGAGGCGGTCGCGCGCACGGGACACGTGCCGATGCCGTCCTTTGGCGAGCGGGCGGTGGGCGGGCACGCGGTGGTGGCGGTCGGTTATGAGGACGCCCACCAGCGCTTCATCGTTCGCAACTCATGGGGGACCGGCTGGGGCATGGACGGCTACTTCACCATGCCGTACGCGTACCTGATCCAGCCCGGGTTGTCGTCAGATTTCTGGACGATCCGGATTGTCGGGCCCTGACGTGCTCACGGGAGGGTATTGGACGGGACCGTGTTGCAGTAGGCAGCCTGCGCGGCAAAGACGGGCGCGTCTGGAAGCGACGGCGGCGTGGCGAAGCTCGCGTGGCTGAAGTCGAAGAACTCGAGCATCGGGTTGGCGGCCGCATCGCGACGCGTGAGCGTGGGCAGGCCGAATCGGTTCTCGATGAAGTGCAGGATCGAGGTGTGGTCGTTGACGACGTGCGAGACGAAATGCGGTCGCGAGTATGGGGAGACGACCACCGCCGGCACCCTTGGGCCGTACATGTCGAAGGCGCCCGGCACGTCTCCTGGCAAGAGCAGGGGCGGAATGTCGTCCGGCATCACGGCCGCGGGCGGCGCGATGTGGTCGTAGTAGCCGCCGTGCTCGTCATACGTCAGAAAGAGCGCTGACGAGCTCCAGTTGGGGCTTGCGAACAGGGCTCCGATCACTTGCGACGTGAACTTCTCCCCCACCTGCACGTTCGCCGGTGGGTGCTCGTCGTTCTCGATGTTGTTGGGAGCCACGAAGATGGGGTCGATGAAAGCGACCTGGGGGAGGGTCCCAGCGGCGGCGTCCTGAAAGTACCTGCTGATCGGAAAGACCTTGAAGAAGTCCGCCGTCTCGCGCACATGGGAGAAGAGGAAGGCGATCGCGAACGGGTACTGGGCCGCGTAGACCTTCCAGGTGATGCCCGCCTCGTCGAGCGAGTCGAAGACCGAGCGCTGTGAGAACTCGCCCGTGACCGGCGGGAAGTTGTCGTTGCGGATGTGGCCGAACGATGTGCCGGCGAGGAGATAGAGGCGGTTGGGGAACGTTTGCGTGGGCGCAGATGCGAAATATCGATCGCCCATCGCGAAAGTGTTGTAGAGCGCGTAGTAGTAGGGCAGGTCCGACTGGTCATAGTTGCCCATCGCACGGCTTCCGGTCGGATCGTTGACGTCCACGTTGGTGGAGGTGAAGCCGTCCATGCGGCCGCCGTTGATCTGCTCGTGGGTTCCGTTCCAGGAGTGGTTGAGGTCGGCGACCTCGCAGTACTGGGTCTTGGCGAAAGAGCGGATCGGCGGCCCGTTGGGGTTAGTGGGATCTGGGTTCATGGCTCCGGGCGGTTCGGGCAGGGTGTGCGGCTGACCCCGGAAATGAAGGTTGCCGAAGTAGCTGTCGAAAGAGCGGTTCTCTTGCATCAAGACGACGACGTGGTCGATGGGGATCTGCGCCGCACTTGCCGTCGATGCGCCCGTACCGACCAGCAGCGGTGCGAGCAGCAAAGCCGACATGAACCGTGAGCCGAACCGCCTGCGAAGCATCGCCCTTACCCCCTGGCGCGAGATTCCGCGCAGACACAGTAGTCCTGCCCGGCGGCGCTGTCCAGACAGCCGGCGCTAGACTCGTCAGCCTGATATGGACCGGGATCTCTACGCCGCAGTGGAGGTGCTGGCCGGCCTCGTCGTTGCTTTCGTGATCCTCGGACTGGTCGGACTGCGCTGGCGGAGCGCCCGGCTGGCGCTGGTCGTGCTTGGGCCGATGTATTCGCTGGTGGTGTTCGCGTATTTCCTGGTGGCGGGGGCGGGCAGCACGTGCAGCGGCGCCGGGTCGAGCTTTCGCTGCTGGGAGGTGTCGTATGCCTCCACGTGGGGCGCCTACGAGTCGGCGTTCGTAGGTATGGCGATGCTCTTCAGCTTCGCACCTTTCGCGTCGGCATGGCTGCGAAGCCGGGTGCCTTCGGTGCTCGGCGGCATCGCGCTCCTGGCGGTGATCGTGCTCTTCATCAGCGGCCTGTGGGTGTGGTTGCCCGCGTGCGCGGCGTTGTTTGGGGCCGCGGTGGCGGGGCCACCCTCGCGCGGCCTGAGGCTTGCCGAGGTGCCGGCTCGCGGCCAGCAGTAGCCAGGTGAGGCCAGACTGACCGCCATGAAAACGATCGCCGAAGTCGCCGGGCAGGAGCTCGTGCACTTCAAGAGCCACGCGGGAATCTTGAAGATGGAGGGGCAGGTCGAGGTAGAGCCGGGGGCTCACGGACTTCAAGAGTTGCCTCTGCTCGTCGTCCCTGGTTGGTGCCTGCTAATCCTTTTCGCCCGCGACGCGGCCTCCGCATCGGCGGGAAGCACAGCAGCCATCATGTCGACAGGGAGCTGAACCTGCCTGACGCGATCACCGCCCAGCGCCTGAGCAAGGTCTACCGTGGCGGCAAGGGCATATTCGACCTCGAGTTCTCGGTGCCCGAGGGCGAGATCTTCGGCTTCCTCGGGCCGAATGGAGCAGGCAAGACGACCACGATTCGCGTGATCCTCGGCCTGCTCAGGCCCACCCGGGGCAGCCTGAGCGTGTTCGGCCTCGACTCCTGGCGCGAGTCGACCGGCGCCAAGGCACGTCTGGGTTTCGTTCCAGGCGATCCACGCCTGTACGAGAGGATGAGCGGCGCGGCGTTCCTCGAGTTTCTCGCCGGCTTCCGCCCGCCCGGGACTATGAATCGGGCGCGCAAGCTTGCATCACAGCTGGAGCTCGACCTGCGCCCTCGCATCCGCCACCTGTCGAGAGGCAACCGGCAGAAGGTGCTGCTCGTCCAGGCCCTGATGCACGACCCGCCGCTCCTGGTTCTCGACGAGCCGACCGGCGGGCTCGACCCACTGGGCCAGGGCTCCTTTCTCGAGCTCCTGAAGGACGAGAGGTCTCGGGGCAAGACGGTGTTTCTTTCCTCGCACGACCTCCACGAGGTGGAGAGGGTCGCAGACCGCGTCGCCGTCATCCGCGACGGCAAGCTCGTGGCGGTCGAGGACGTGGAGAAGCTGAAAGCCGTGCGCGAGCGAAGGATGGAGCTGACGCTGGGCCGCCCGCTTCGCGATGGATTTTTCGACGGGATGACCGACGTGCGACTGATCGCCTCGCAAAATGGCGGCAATCACGTCGAGCTGTCTGTGCGGGGCAGGCCCACGGCTTTGCTCGAGCGACTGGCTCAGGAGGACGTGATCGATCTCGTGTATCCACCGGCAGACCTGGAGAGCGTGTTCTTGCACTACTACACGGACATCGAGGAAGCGCACGAATGATCCCGATGCTCAGAAAGTCGCTCTGGGATTTGCGATGGACCGCCTTCTGGTATGCCGCCGGGGGCGCTATCTACATCTTCGCGATTGCGCTGTTCTATCCGACGGTGCGCGAGCAGGCCGAGACCTTCACGAAGCTGGTGGCCGTCTATCCGAAGGCGGTGCTGGCCATTTTCGGATTCACCGACCTCACGACCTACACGGGCTTCATGGGCACCGAGACGCTGAATCTCATCTGGCCTGCCGTGATCATCGTGTTCGCCACGCTAGGTGGTTCCGCGGTGGTCGCCAAGGAGGTCGAGGACGGGACCGCCGAGCTGCTGCTCTCGGTGCCGGCGCGACGCTGGCGTCTGCTGCTGGCCAAGGAGGCAGCGCTCGGCCTCGGGCTGCTGGGGACGGTGGTGGCGGCTGCGCTGGCGTTGGTCATCGGAGCGGTGGTCGTCAGCGCCTCGGTAAAGGCCGATGGCCTGCTGGCCATGACGGTGGTGATGGCCGCCTTTCTCTGCACGGTCGCCGCCTACACGTCCCTGTTTTCCTCAGTGACCAGCTCGCGCGGCGCGGCCGCCGGCATGTCGCTGGGCGTGACGGTCGCTTTTTACCTGATCTGGGTGGTGGCCACGCTCGGCGATTCCTGGAAGTGGCTGAAGAACCTCTCGATCTTCACTGCGTATACACCTCAGAAAGCCCTCGAGACCGGCAGCATCGACGCCGTGCCGATCGCAATCCTGGTCGCGATCACCGCCGCGTGCGTGCTGCTGGCGCTGGTGCTGACGCTCAGTCGATCATGTTTCTGAGTGAGTCGGCAAGACGCGCAGCTGGCACTCGGTCCTGCTTGGTTGAGTCGCGCTGGCGGATCGTGACTGCCTTGTCGTTCAGGGTTTCGAAGTCGATGGTGATGCAGAACGGGGTGCCGATCTCGTCCTGCCGCCGGTAGCGCCGGCCGATGTGACCGCCGGTCTGGTCGTACTCCACGCGGAACTGGCCCTGCAGTGACTGCTGGACCTCGCGCGCGACCTTGATCAGCTCGTCCTTCTTCGACAGCGGCACCACGGCGACCTGCACCGGCGCCACGTTTGGGTGCAGCCGCAGCACGACACGCGGCTCTTCATTGACCACGTCCTCGTCGTACGCATCCAGGAGCAGCGTGATGAAGATTCGCTCCAGGCTCACCGCCGGCTCGATCACCCAGGGGAGATAACGCTGGTTGGACTCGGGATCGAGATACGTCAGGTCGACCTTCGACCGCTCCTGATGGACGCGCAGGTCGAAGTCGGTCCGGTCCGCGACTCCCTCCAGCTCGCCCCACCCGAACGGGAACTCGTACTCGATGTCGGTCGTCTGCTTCGAGTAGTGCGACAGCGATTCCTTGGGGTGGTCGAAGTACCGCAACCGCTCGGCCTTGATGCCCAGCACATCCGTGTACCAGCGCAGCCGCTCCTCACGCCAGTAGCCGAACCACCTGTCATCGTCGTCCGGCTTCACGAAGTACTCCAGCTCCATGAGCTCGAACTCGCGCACCCGGAAGACGAAGTTGCCCGGCGTGATCTCGTTGCGAAACGCGCGCCCCTGCTGCGCGATCCCGAACGGCACCCGCACGCGCGTGGAGTTGATGACGTTCTTGAAGTCCACAAACATGCCCTGCGCGGTCTCCGGGCGGAGGTAGACCTCCGACGATGAGTCCTCGGCAGGCCCCACGTGCGTCTTGAACATGAGGTTGAACATGCGCGCCTCGTCCAGCGGGCCGCCGCACTCCGGGCATTTGTCGCCGCTAACGTGGTCCGCGCGCCACCGCTTCTTGCACAGGCCGAGGCACTGGCGGAGCGGGTCGACGAAGTTGGTGAGGTGGCCCGAGGCCGCCCACACCTCGGAGGGCATGATCAGCGTCGATTCGAGACCGACAACGTCGTCGCGCAGGTCGACCACATGGCGCCACCACAGGTCGCGGATGGCGCGCTTGAGCGCGACTCCGTAAGGGCCATAGTCATAGAAACCCGACACGCCGCCATAGATCTCGCTCGACGGAAAGATGAAGCCGCGCCGCTTGGTGAGGGCGACCACCTTCTCCATCAGCTGGTCGCGAGCCACGGTCAATCTAGGTGGTTGCTCCCCACCCGGCCGCGCCCGCTTCGCGGACAGGGCCGACCTCCCCACACGGTGGGGAGGGTGCCACCTTCTCCATCAACTGGTCGCGTGCCACGGTCAATCTAGATGGTTGCTCCCCACCCGGCCGCGCCCGCTTCGCGGGCAGGGCCGACCTCCCCACACGGTGGGGAGGGTTGCTCCCCACACGGTGGGGAGGGTGCCAGCTCTTCCACGAGTTGGTCGCAAGCCACCGTCAATGTAGATGTTTGCTCCCCACCCGGCCGCGCCCGCTTCGCGGGCAGGGCCGACCTCCCCACACGGTGGGGAGGGCGCGAGCGACTGTCAGGGGTGCGCCCTCATTTGGTGCAGGAATGCTAGCGACTTCAGGCGCCGGTCCAGGTGGTGCTCCAGCTGCGACGTCAGCACCCCCTCAACCGCGTCCATCAGCTCGGGTCCGAGCTTCAGTCGCCGATACGTGGCGAGGTCGCCGCTCGCCATCAGACGCAATACCTTGATCGCCGCCAGCGGGACCAACGCCATGCCTGGCAGCGCGCAGTCAGCGCACAGGAAGCCGCCGGCAGTGGGGCTGAACGCGGCCGGCTTGGCCGGCAGCGACTTCCGGCAAGACGCGCACTCCACGAGCTGCGGCGCGTATCCGAGCAGATCGAGCGCCGCCATCAAGAAGTAGAGCGACGCCCTTCTCGGATCCGTCTCGCGCGCCAGCTCGTCGAGCGCCATCACCGTCAGCTCGTACACCCCGTCCAGCGGATGCCGGTCCTCGCAGACCCGCTCGGCCAGCTCCGCGATCAGCGCGGCATGCGACATGCGCTCGACCTCACCCGCGATCCGCGTTCCCGGGATGCGCTGCACCTGGGCCACAACATCGAGCTCGCCGCGGCCCTTGGCCAGGAGCACGTCCACATGTCCGTACAGCTCGAGCGACGGCCCCAGCTTGCTCTCTTGCCGGCGAACCCCTTTGGCGATCGCACCCACCTTGCCGTGGGTGCGGGTCAGGAGCGTGTAGATGCGGTCCGCCTCGCGGTAGTCGAGCTTGCGCAGCACGACAGCCCGGTCACGATATGTGGCCAGGCTGCTCCTCCAGAGCCTCGTCAACCGCGCCGTCGTGCCGGCCCGCCGGCCTGGGTACGTCGATGCCCGCGGCCTCGAGGGCTTCGTTCGGCCACGGCTGGTCGGCCTTGAGCCGCACGGTTTCGATCCGGCGGCCCTTCACCTTCTCGACGGTCCATGTCGCCTTGCCGCCTCGGAACGAGTCCCCGGCCTGGGCGATACGGCCCAGCATCGCGTGCACGTAGCCGCCCACCGAGTCGTAGTCACCCGACTCCTCGATGGCCAGGCTGAGCCGCTCGTTCAGCTCCTCGAGCGGAAAGCCGGCGTCGACGCGCGCCTCGTGCTCGTTGAGGATCGTCAGCCTGTCCTCGTCGCCCGAGTCGTACTCGTCGCGGATCTCGCCCACGATCTCCTCGAGCAGGTCCTCGAGCGAAACCAGCCCCGCTGTGCCGCCGTACTCGTCGACCACGATCATCATGTGGACCTTCTCCGTCCGCATCTCGTGGAGCAGCTCGTCCACCTTCTTCTGCTCGGGCGTGAACTTGATCGGTCGCAGCATCTTCTCGATGTCGAACTTCTGCGCGCTCGACAGCGTATAGAACAAGAGCAGGTCTTTGGTGTGGAGCAGGCCGACAACGTGGTCGAGGTCCTCCTCGTAGACCGGCATCCTCGTGTGCCGGTATTCCTTGAAGACCTTGACGATCTCCTTCAAGCCCCAACTCTTCTCGATGGCGATGATGTCAGTCCGCGGAACCATGATCTCGCGCACGGTCTTGTCGCCGATCTCGATGATCCCGTGGATCATCTGGTGCTCCTGCTCTTCGATCACGCCCGCCTCCTCGGAGACGTGCAGCAAGGTCAGCAGCTCCTCCTCGGTGAGGAACGGGGCCCGCGCAGCGCGTCCGCCGGTGAGGGCACGCGAGACGATCGTGACCGCCCACAGGATCGGACCCAGCGCGCTTGCAAGCCGGTCCACGGGGCCGGCGGCCCCCAGAGCGACACGCTCCGCGTAGCGGATAGCGAGCGTCTTCGGTGTCACCTCCGCGGCGATCAACAGGACGACCGAGAGGAAGAACGACACCGTGAGCGCGAGCCAGAGATGCCACTGGTCGGGCACACCCCATGCCTTGAAGAGATCGTCAGACAGGAGCGTGGCCGAAGTCGACGCCACGATCAGCGCAAGGGTGTTGGTGAAAAGGACGGTCGACAGGTACCGGTTCGGATCGGCGCGCAGCCGCTGCAGGATGCCGGCGGCCTTGCTCCCCTGCTCGGCCAGGAACCGCACGCGAAGGCGGCCGACCGAGAGCAGCGCGGTCTCCGTCGCGCTCGCCAGAGCGGACACGAAGAAGCACGCAACGAGGACGATGACTTCGATCCAGTCCTGCGTGTTCATGACCGAGGAGCTATCGGAAGAGCTCGCTGACGCTCCGGTTCTCGTGCACCCGGATGATCGCCTCAGCCAGCAGGGGTGCCACCGACAGCACCGTGATCGGTGGCCCGAGCTTGTCGGGCGGGATGGGAATCGAGTCGGTCACGATCACCGCCTCGACGTCCGCTTTCCGGAGGCGAGCCACCGCATCCCCGGTCAGGACCGGATGGGTGGCTGCGATCAGCACCCTGTTCGCCCCCTGGCTGCGCAGCGCCGCGGCCAGCTTGGAGATCGTGCTACCGGTGGTGATGATGTCTTCGACCACCACGCAGTCGCGGCCTTTGACGTCACCTGAGACCGCGATCACCTCCACCTCGTCATCGCCCGACCGGCGCTTGTAACCGAATGCGATCGGCGCTGACAGCTGGTTGGCGACCGCCTCGGCTCGACGACCGCCGCCGGCGTCGGGCGCGACGATCGTGACGTGCTTGAGGTCCAGGGTGCGCAGATGGTCGGCGATGATCCGATGCGGCGAGAGGTGGTCGGTCGGCACGTCGAAGAAGCCTTCGATCGCCTCGGCGTGGAGGTCCAGCAGCAGCAGTCGATCTGCGCCCGCGAGCGTTATGAAGTTGGCCACGAGCTTCGCCGAGATGGGCTCGCGGGGCTGCGTCTTGCGCTCCTTGCGGGCGTAGCCGTAGTAGGGGATGACCGCGGTGACCCTGCCCGCCGATGCACGGCGAAGGGCGTCGAGGATGATGAAGAGCTCCATCAGGTGCTCGTTGACCGGCGGTGAGGTCGGCTGGATCACGAACACGTCGTGCCCGCGCATCGAGTCCTCGATCTTGACGTTGATCTCGCCATCCGGGAATCGCCGCAGCCGGGGGTCGGTGAGCGGGACGTCGAGCTGCTCAGAGATTCGAGTCGCCAGCTCCGGATTGGCGGTGCCCGCGATCAGCTTGAGGGCGCCCCACGGCGAGGCCTCCTCGCCCGCGAACTCGACAGCCGTCTGCAGCCTCCCGATCACTTCGACTCGCCCTCCGGGCCCACCTGCTTCCTCCGTATCACCCTAGCTGGAACGCCGACGGCTGTCGCGCCGTCGGGGACGTCCTTCGTGACCACCGAACCGGCCCCCGTGCGGGCGCCCTTGCCAAGTTTGACGGGAGCGACCAGCATCGTGTCCACCCCCACGAATGCGCCGTCACCGATCTCGGTGCGGTTCTTGTTCGTGCCGTCGAAGTTGGCCGTGATCGTCCCGGCGCCGATGTTGGCGTCCTCGCCCACGTCCGTGTCTCCGAGGTAGGAGACGTGCGGCACCCGGCTGGCGCGGCCGACCTTCGTGCGCACGAGCTCCGCAAAGCTGCCGATGTGGACGTCCTGAGCGATCTCTGTCCCAGGCCTGAGCTTCACGAACGGACCGCAGTCGGAGTGGTCGCCAATCTGCGCGTCCTCTATATGCACGTGCGGGCCGATGCGGCACTCCTGCCCGATCACGCTGCTGCCCTTGATGACGCTGAAGGGCTCGACCACCGTGTCCTGCCCGATGCTGACCGTGGCATCGATGAAGGTGCTGTCCGGGTCGACGATCGTGACCCCTTCGATCATGAGCCGCTGCAGTATCCGGCGCTGCAAGATGCCAGCCGCAGTCGCGAGCCGCACGCGATCCTTGACGCCCATCGCCTCATCAGGGTCGGTCAGCCGAAACACGGTCACCGGCTTCAAGTGCAGGAAAACGTCGGTCAGATAGAACTCACCCGCCTTGTTGTCGTCCGAGACCAGAGCCAGCGCTTCCGACAGGCGGCGGCCGTCGAAGCAGTAGATGCCGACGTTGACCTCGTGAAACTGGCTGCGAATCTCATCTGTGGCGTCCTTGCGCTCGACGATCCGGCCGAAGGAGCCGTCCGGACCGCGCAGGATGCGGCCGTCATCTCGGCGCGGGTCCTCGACGCTGGCGAGCGTGGCCGGGCCGCCGGCCTCGCGGTGCGACTCGACGATCCGGCGCACCGTATCGGCTCGGAGGAGCGGCGAGTCGCCGTTGACGACCAGCGTGTCGCCCTTGAGGTCTTCGACCTGCTGCAGGGCGTGCGCCGTCCCGCGCGGATCACGCTGATACACGACCTCTGCGCGGCCGTCCAGGTGCGCCGCCAATTCCGCGTGGTGCGGGTTGGCGATGACCTTGATCTTGGTCGCGCCGGCCTCCGAAACGGCGTCGATGACCCAGTCGATCATGGGCCGACCGCACAGCGTGTGCAGGACCTTGGGAGTCCGCGACCGCATGCGAGTGCCGTGACCGGCAGCCAGGATTACGGCCGTTAGGGCTGAGCTCAAGATTTCGCCCGCCGCGGGCTGATCGGAATTATACGGAGGGCGTTTTGACCCCCTCTCACGAGTGAGACAGGGGGTGGCGGGGGATACTGGTGCTGTGAGCGAGGTCCCGGCAGCCCCGAACCTGGAAGGGGCGGTGCCGAGTCATCTACCAGTCCTGCCGTTGAAGTCGACGGTGGTCTTTCCGCGGATCTTCATCCCGCTTTCCGTCGGCCGCCGCCGCTCGCTGGAGCTTCTCGACGACCTGCCCGGGGCCGAAAGGCACATCGCGGTCGCCACCCAGCTCGACGAGACCGTCGAGGAGGTGGGATTCAACGACGTCCACCACGTGGGCGCGATGGTGCGCGTGCAGCACATGCTCAAGCTGCCCGACGGCACGGTCCAGCTCGCTGTCCTCGGGCTGCGCCGGATCAAGCTCACCGGCGTGATCGCCGAGGAGCCGTACCTGAGCTGCAGCGTCGAGATGCTGCCTGAGAGCCACGAGTCGATTCCCGCCATCGAACGCGAGGCGCTGCTGCGCCGCGCGACCTCTTCCTTCCAGCAGCTCGTGACGCTCGCCCCGCACCTGCCGGCCGAGCTTGCATCCGCCGCCGGCGCCATCGAGGAGCCGCTCCACCTCGCTTACTACATCGCAAACCACATCCGGCTGACGACCGAGCAGCGCCAGGAGATCCTCGAGATGGACTCGGCGAAAGAGAAGCTCGAGCGACTGCTCGGATACATGTCGCACGAGCTGGAGGTCCTCGAGCTGGGTCGCAAGATCCAGTCGCAGGCCGAGGAGCAGATGGGCAAGGCCCAGCGCGAATACTTCCTGCGCGAGCAGGTAAAGGCAATCCAGCGCGAGCTTGGCGAGCTGGACAGCGAGCATGCGGGAGAGATCGGCGAGATGCGCGAGCGTATCGAGAAGGCGGGCCTTCCGCCGGAGGCGCAGCGCGAAGCAGACCGCGAGCTGGCTCGACTCGAGCGCATCCCTTCGGCCTCGCCCGAGTCTTCGGTGATCAGAACCTACCTGGAGCTGATCGTCTCCCTGCCCTGGAACGCGTCGACGGGTGGCGAGGTGGACGTCGCGAACGCCCGCAAGATCCTCGACGATGACCACTACGACCTGGACAAGGTCAAGCAGCGCATCGTCGAGCACCTGGCCGTGCGGAGGCTGAAGCAGGTGCGCGGCTCGACGGAGCGAGGACGCGAGCCGATCCTCTGTTTTGTGGGACCACCGGGCGTCGGCAAGACGTCGCTCGGCCACTCGATCGCACGCGCCATGGGCCGCAAGTTCGCGCGCGCTTCCCTTGGCGGCATCCACGACGAGGCGGAGATCCGCGGCCACCGGCGCACCTACATCGGCGCGATGCCCGGACGGATCCTCCAGGCGATCCGGCGCGCGGAGTCCAACGACCCTGTGTTCATGCTCGACGAGGTCGACAAGATCGGCGCGGACTGGCGCGGAGACCCGTCTTCGGCGCTCCTCGAGGTGCTCGACCCAGAGCAGAACAAAGACTTCCGGGACAACTACCTCGACGTGCCCTTCGACCTCTCCAAGGTGATGTTCATCACCACCGCCAATGCGCTTGACACCATCCCCCCTGCCCTGCGCGACCGCATGGAGGTGCTGGCCCTCTCCGGCTACACCGAGGAGGAGAAGGTCCAGATCGCAGAGAAGTTCCTCGTCCCCAAGCAGCTGCAGGCGCATGGGCTGCGGCCGGGCGAGGTGACGATGTCCGAGGACGCGGTCCGTTTGATCGTGCGCCAGTACACGCGCGAGGCCGGCGTGCGCAACCTCGAACGCGAGATCGCCTCGGTGATGAGGCGCGCGGTGGCGGACATGGCGGTGGGCAAGCGCCCGCGCCGCGCGGTGGACGTGAAGCGCGTGCGTGCGGCACTCGGGAAGCGGCGATTCCACGATGAGGCGGCAGAGCGCATCGACCGCCCCGGCGTGGCGACCGGGCTGGTCTGGACGCCGACGGGGGGCGAGATCGTGTTCGTGGAGGCTGCTCTCACGCCGGGAAAGGGTGAGCTCAGGCTGACGGGACAGCTGGGCGACGTGATGAAGGAGTCCGCTTCAGCCGCGCTCTCCTATCTGAAGGAACACGCCGCGGCACTGGGCATTGACAACAGCGTGTTCGAGAAGAACGACATCCACGTGCACATCCCGGCCGGCGCACAGCCCAAGGAGGGCCCGTCCGCGGGCGTGTCAGTGCTGACGGCGATGGCGTCCATCCTCACCGGCCGTCCGGCCCGCGACGATATCGCTATGACCGGCGAGATCACGCTCCGCGGGCGTGTGCTGCCGATCGGCGGCGTCAAGGAAAAGGTGCTTGGCGCGCATCGCGCGGGGATCAGGCGCGTGTTGCTTCCGTCGCGAAATGATGCAGACCTCGACGACATTCCCGCCGACCTGCGCAAGGAGATGCAGCTCGTGCTGGTGGATTCGATCGACCAGGTCCTGCGGGAGGCGTTGACCAGGGCGCCCGCGATCGCGAGGTCGGGCGCCAACGGCTCCAGTCGTACGAGCTCGGCCGCGCGGGCTACCGTCTCGGCGCGCGCTCGAGGATCCGCTCGTGCGCAGCGAGCTCTGCCGAGTCGTCGAGCGGTGCGAGCTCGCCGCCGCCCCGTCGCCTGAGCGCGCTCCGGATCAGGTAATCCGCCAGCTGCGGATTTTTGGGCAGCAGCGAGCCGTGGAGATACGTGCCGATCACGCCTCCCTGCAGGCAGCCTTCGGTGTGGTCCTCGCCGTTGTTGCCGAAACCCAGCCGGACACGACCGAGAGGCTTGGCCTGCGGCCCGAGAAAGGTGCGGCCGCTGTGGTTCTCAAACCCGACAAGCGTCGCGGGCTCGATGTCCACCAGCGCCGCGTCAACGACCACGTCGCCGATGAAGCGCCGCCGACCGGCTTCGGTGCGAACGTCGATGAGACCGATCCCGGGGAATCTCTCACCCTCGGCCGTCTGGTAGTAGTGACCCAGAAGCTGGTAGCCGCCACACACGGCAAGGATGCCAGCGCCTGATGCGGCCGCTCGGCTCAGCGGCGCCTGCTTGCTCTCGACAAGGTCCTGATAGACCAGGGCCTGCTCGCGATCCTGGCCGCCGCCGAAGAAGAACACGTCGACCTCATCCATGCGGCTGGTGATGCCGCGGCCAAGCTCCACCACGCGGGCGTCGTAGTCCCGCCACTCCGCGCGCTTGAGCAGCGTGAGGATGTTGCCGCGGTCGCCGTAGATGTTCATCAGGTCCGGATAGAGCCAGCCGACAATGAAAGTCTTCCTGTGTCTTGCCATCAGGTCTCCCAGTACGGCCTGGCCCAGCCCCGGCGGACAAGCTCGGCGCGAAGATCGAGCATCGCCGTGTATGTGCACAGCAGATGGGCCGTCTCGCCATCAGGCGTGGCCTCGATGAGGGCGTCGAGCGCGCGTCCGGGATCAGTCTCGGGTTTCGCAGCCGCGACGCCCGCGTACTTGAGTCTCACGGCGAGGTCGTAAGCACGGTTGCCCGCCGGCACCACAACCCTGGCCCTTCCACGCAAGCGCTCGAAGTCAACATCCCAGATCCACGAGACATCGGTGCCGTCGGCGCGGCGGTCGTTCAATGCGAGCACAAAGCAGTTTCCTTCAGCGAGGTCGACCGCGGTCCGCAGTGTCTCGTTGAACCCAGCCGGGTTCTTGCTGAGCACCAGGTTCAGATGCCGGCCCTTGACGTCCAGTCGCTCCTGCCGTCCGAACGCAGCGCGGAAGGTACGTAGGCGGTCGGCGATGAAGGCGGGCTCGAGGCCCAGCGTGCGGCCGATCGCGAAAGCCGCCAGCGCGTTGTAGCAGTTGTAGAGGCCGCCGAGCGGAAGCTCGAGACGCGCGCCGCTCACGCCGAGGGCCAGGCTGTCGAACCCGTGGAGCTCGATGTGCGTTGCGGCCAGCTCCGGTGTTGGTCGTTCGAAATCTCCATTGGGGCAGCGATATACGCCGTCGTGGCCCACATAGACCGCGTCGAAGATCAGGCTCGCCCCGCATCGCGGGCAGGTTCTTGCGTCCGCGGCGTGCGGCAGCTCATGCGCCGCGATGTCGGGGTCGTCGATCCCAAACCACAGGGGCGGCCGGCTGAGGTTGAGGCCGATCTCCGCCACTCGCGGGTCGTCGGCGTTCAACACCGCTCGACTGTCGCCCGGCAGCTGGCCGAGGGCTTTCTCGATCCTCTTCGCGATCGCCTCGAGCTCGCCGTAGCGATCCAGCTGGTCGCGGAAGAGGTTGAGAACCACGACCGCGCGAGGCTGGATTTCGTCGACCGCGCGACCCAGGCTGGCCTCGTCGATCTCGAACACGCCCCAATCCGCGCGGAGACGGCCGTTGGCGCCGGCCCGTTCGAGGGCGGCTGCTGTGGCGCCGAAGATGAGGTTCGCGCCCGCACGGTTGGAGACGACTGGATGCCCCGCACCCTCGAGCAGCCAGCTGACGAGCCGCGCGGTGGTGGTCTTGCCGTTGGTCCCCGTGATGACGACGCTGCCCTGCTTGAGGTCGTTCGATAGCTTGCGAAGGACGTCAGGGTCGATGGCCCGCGCGACATCGCCGGGGAGTGTCGTTCCGCCGCCGCGGCCGCTCAAGCGAGAGAGCGCGCCGGTGGCTTTGCCGGCCCAGACCGCGGCGGTCCTGCGCATCATCCCCATGCCCCCACCGCGTAAGCGACTACTGTCCAGCAGTCGAGCGAAGCTATCGCCTGGCGCGCCTCCTCTGGATGAGCGCAGCGGCGAAAGAACGCCGAGCCGCTGCCCGTCATCTGCCATTCATGACCCAGCCGCTCGGCGAAATCTTGCACCCGGGGCTCGACGTGAGCTGCCGCACGCTGGAGCTCGTCGGGCCCCTCGCCTTCCACCTCGTCCCATGCACGGTAAACGGCTGCCGTCGACAGTTCGATACCGGGCCAGGCGATGGCGAACCATCCAGGTTCGAACGGGGTGGGCGTGAGACGCTCGCCCCCGCCTTCGGCCACGGCTCCTCCGCCGACCAGGAAGAAAGGCACGTCACCGCCCAACCTGGCTGCGATCGGCTGCAGATCCACGTCCAGGCCATGGATCTGCTTCAGCGCCCTCAACGTCGTGGCCGCATCCGAGCTGGCGCCTCCCAGGCCCGAACCCGGCGGAATGCGCTTGAGCAGGTGGTGGTGAGTGGGCAGGCGGCGGCCGATCGCTTCCTCGACCGCGGAATGAGCTTTGAGCACAAGGTTGTCGTGCCCCTGCGGAACCGGCAGGCCGCCGGCGGTGAATGCAGTCTGCGCGGCCGGTGCGGACGTGATCAGGTCGTGCAGGTCGATCGCCTGCATGTGTGAGCGGATCTCGTGGAATCCATCGCCGCGGCGGCCGACCACGCGAAGGTCGAGGTTGAGCTTGGCGCGCGCGGGCAGCGCGACCCTCAACTGCGCAGCGGTCGAAGGTTCGCCCGATATTTCGCAGCCCGCTCGCGATAGTGCTTGGCGGCTGTGCCCACCCAGCTGGCCGACGAACCGGCAAGTCGCTTCTTGACCGTGGCTGGGGCGCCGGCGCCAAGATGTCCGGGCGGAATCTCCTTGCCTTCGCCCAGCACCGCGCCCGCCGCGAGCATGGAGCCGGCGCCGAGGCG
>WNGG01010159.1_pt1 | contig 19254 bp, 14 predicted proteins | sample 5400661 | NCBI WGS metagenome assembly WNGG01 (sample SAMN13153372, study PRJNA577476) | soil metagenome | isolation source: 100 cm soil or saprolite under Garry oak tree replicate 1 | place: USA:California | collected 2016-06-15
CCGCCTTCGCACCCAGGACGGCGACCGTCTTCGCCTCGCGGAGGATCGCGGCGAGCCCCACGTCGTCGTCGATCAGGTTGGCTGGCCAGCCCGTCATCGATCTCGAGCCTCTCACGCCGGCCCGAGAGCGGCAACCATCTCGCCGCCGAACGCCTCGGCGCGCCAGCGCCTGACGCCGTCAACCCTCGCGAGCTCGGCCCGGTCGCGGGGGCCCGCCAGGGCGATCACCGTGATCAGGCGGTTCGGCAGGAGCAGGCCGGGCTCGATGCCGACGCGTGGCGCCGCCTCGCTGCGCCACTGCCTGAGCCGCTCGATGCGGCGCTGGACGGCGGCCGCGATCCTGGGGCGCGGGCGGTGCTCGATCCGCGGCAGCTCGTCCTCGCCGAGCGCCAGCCCGCGAGCGACGGCCTCGAGGATGGCGTCGCCCCAGCGCGTGATCACCCTGGGCGTGCAGCCGGGAACCTGGACGAGCTCGTGCCCGTCTCTCGGTGCGGCTTGAGCGAGCCGTACGAGCGTCTCCTCGGAGAGGATCTTGAACGGCGGACGGTCGTGGGTGCGGGCCAGGCGCTCGCGGAGCTCGTAGAGCTCCTTGAGCACCGCGAGACCCCGGGGTGAGAGCTCCCGCGCCCCCTTGAGTCTCGTGAATGCGTTCGGGTCCTCGACACGCTCGGCGACCGGCTGAGCGGCGAGCGCCGCGCACTCCTCCTCGACCCACGCGAGCCGCCCGCAACGCTCGAGCTCGTCGACGAGTCGGCCCTTGAGCTCGATCAGATGGAAGACGTCGGCTGCCGCGTAGTGGAGCTGCGCCTCCGTGAGCGGTCGCGCCGACCAGTCGTCCTTCTGCCGCGAGGGCGGGAGCCGGGCGCCAAGGTAGCGCTCGAGGAGGACGTCGAGACCGAGCGCGGCAGCGCCCAGGAAGCGCGCCCCGACCGCGGTGTCGAAGAGCGAGGCGAACCGGAAGCCGTAGCGACGCTTGAGGTGCGTGAGATCGTTGTCGCCGGCATGGAGCACGGTCGTCGTCCCGGCCTCGGCGAAGATCCTGCCGAGCGGCGACAGGTCCTCCACGGCGAGCGGATCGACGAGCCAGACGTCGCCCGACGCGCTCGCGAGCTGGACCAGCGCGAGCCGCTCCGGATAGTGGTGGAGGCTGTCGCCCTCGGTGTCGAGGGCCATCTCCGCCGAGCCGGCCAACCGCTCCGCGGCCCGGCCGAGGTCGGCGGGAGTCTGGATCCAGCGCGAGGGGATCGTGGTCAGGGCTTCCGCTGGCGGATCGTCCGCTCCATCCGCTCGAATCGCGATCGAAGGGGCTCGAGCCCCTCGTCATGGGTGATCACGTAGAGCTCGTTCCGGCGGATCGCGCCGAGGACCATCTCGGCCACGGTCTCGGGCGCGAGATACCGGCCCATCAGCTCCACGGGCTCGGCCTCGGAGGGCTGGTCGTTCTTGAGGTGCGCGGGGCGGTTCCGCTCGCTCGCGCGGATATTTGTGGAGACGCCCATCGGGCACAGCACGGAGACGCCGATGTTGTAGGGCTTCAGGTCCTTCGCGAGCGTCTCGGAGAGGCCGACGACGGCGTACTTCGACGTGTTGTAAATGCCGAGCCCGCGCGTCGCGACGAGTCCGGCCATGGACGCGGTGTTGACGATGTGCCCGGGCTCCTTCTGCGCGATCATGCGCGGCAGGAACGCCTCGAGCCCGTGGATGACTCCCCAGAGGTTGACCCCCAGCACCCACTGCCAGTCCCTGTGCGTGGCCGTCTCGAGCCCGCCCCAGAGCGCGACCCCCGCGTTATTGCAGAGCACGTGGACACGGCCGAAAGCGCCGAAGGCGCGCTCGGCGAGCGCCTGGACCGATGCGAGGTCGGTCACGTCGGTGCGCACCGCGAGCGCCTCGCCGCCGCGCGTCCGGATCGGGCCGACCACGTCCGCCATGCCCGCCTCGTCGAGATCGGCGACCACCACGCGCGCGCCTTCGCGCGCCAAGGCCTCCGCCAAAGCGCGGCCGATGCCGGAACCACCGCCCGTCACGACGCCGACCCGTCCTTTGAATGAGTCCACCGTCACGCCTTCCCCCTGGAGCGCTCCGACGCTGAGCGTAGCCGCGCTCGTCGCCCGGGTCAACGTGGCGTGGTAGGATGCCCCGGCATCGTTGCGGGAGGAGCTCGATGGCCAAGGAAATCTCGATCGTCCATCACGCCGACCGGCGGACCGACGTGATGATGCCCTACGCGCCCGGCATCGTCGTCCGCCGCGGCAGCCTCGTCTTTCTCTCGGGCGTGACGGCCGCCGCCGTCTACCACAGCCACCCCCACCGCGAGGAGGAGTTCGACCTGCCGGCGACGATGGAAGAGCAGGCAGTGCGCGCGATGGAGAACCTCCGGAAGACGCTCGAGGCCGCCGGCTGCACGCTCGGCGATCTCGTCGCGGCCACCCGGTATCTCACCGACCTCGGCGAGCAGGACGCCCTCAACCGCGTGTGGGCGCGGTACCTCGGCGGCCACCTTCCCACCACGACGACCGTCGAGGTCTCGCGTCTGGCGACGCACCCGCGGTGCAAGCTCGAGATCAGCGCGATCGCCGTCGCCGACGCTGAGCCGCGATGACGCTCGGCTTCGTCGGGCTCGGGGTGATGGGCGGGCGCATGGCGAAGCGGCTCCTCGACGGGGGCCACCGCGTGATCGGCTACAACCGCACGCGCGAGAAGGCGCGCTGGCTCTCCGACGCCGGGATGCGCGTCGCGGACTCGCCGCGCGAGGTCGCCATCCAGGCGGACATCGTGTTCACCATGGTGACCGACACACCGGCCCTCGACGCCGTCTGCCGTGGTCCCGACGGCATCCTCGCGGGGCTCCGGCGGGGGACGGTGCACGTGGAGATGAGCACGGTGAGCCCGGAGGCGGTGCGCGCCATCGCCGCCGAGGTCGCGTCGCGGGGCGCCGATCTGCTCGACGCGCCCGTGTCCGGGTCGCCCGTGACGCTCGAGGCCGGCCAGCTCTCGTTCATGATCGGCGGCGACCCCGCGACGCTCGAGCGGGTACGGCCCTACCTCGCCGCGATCGGCCCCACGCTCACGCACGTGGGCGCAGTCGGGCTTGCGAAGGCGATGAAGATCGCGATCAACCAGGGGCTCGCCGTGCAGATGGTCGCGTTCTCGGAGGCGGTACTGCTCGCCGAGAAGGCAGGGATCGCGCGCGAGCGCGCGGTGGAGGCGCTGCTGAGGAGCGTCCTGGCCTCACCCATGCTGAAGTACCGCGGCCCGTTCGTCCTCGGCATGCCCGCCGAGGCGTGGTTCGACGTGGGGATGATGCAGAAAGACCTCAAGCTCGCGCTCGACCTCGGGCGCGCGACCGGCGTGCCGCTCTCGAGCGTGGCGATCGCCAACGAGCTCCTCACCGCGGCGCGCGGGATGGGGCTCGGGCGCTACGACTTCGCGGTCGTGTTCGACGTGCTCGCCACAATGAGCGGCCAGGTACCGAGTCACAAGACCTGATGGCGGACGCCGCTCAGGCGCTTGCCGAACCGCGTGACGATCGCGTCCCCCAGATTGTGCTCATCATCGCGGCGTGAGCGTCGCGCGGCCCGAGGCCGCGTCGACGGTGAGGGTGAACGCGTCGAGGGCGTCTCGGCCGAGGAGGCCGTCGATCGCCTCGAAGCGGCCGGCGGCCGGTAGCGCGTGGACGATGACGGCGAGCGGGCCGATCCGGGCGCCGGCGACGTCGAGCAGCGGCACGGTCACGAGGACCGCGGTCGTCACGCCGGTTGCCCCCACGATCTGGACCGGCCGCCCGCTCTGGCCGCCGAATCCCGCGCGCTCGATCGCCGACGGCGAGAGGACTGTGCGGTCGGCGCCGGTATCCACGACCAGCGTGAGCGGGATGCCGTTGAGCCGGGCTGCCACGGTGATCGGCGCGCCGGAGCCGGCCCGGAGCACCGTGGGCTCCGGCCCAGGCGGTGGCGCGGGACGCGGCTGCGGGGCGCTCAAGAGTTGCGCGGCGGCGCGGTGGGCCGGCGGGATCGCGTCGAGGTCGGCGGTGTAGTGCACGGTCCCCTCGCCGTCAGTCCACCGGTAGAGCTGGGCGGCTGCCGGCGTGGCGACGAGGCAGATGGCAAGCGCAGCGGCCCGGAGTCTCAGCATGATCTAGAGGATGACCTTCTTCGCGCGGAGCTCGGCGATCCGCCCGGCGCTGTAGCCATGCTCGGCGAGCACCTGGTCGGTGTGCTCGCCCTGGCGCGGCGCGGGCGTGCGGACGCCCGGCCGCATGCGGGAGAACTTCACCGGGGTACCCACGACGGGGATCTCGCCGAGCCGCGGATGCACGACCCGCTCGATGATCCGCCGCGCCGCCGTCTGCGGGTCGTCCATCACCCGGTCCACCGTGTTCACGGGTGTGGCGGGGACGCCGGCCTCCTCGAGGATCTTCAGCAACGGCTCCCGGTCGTGCATCGCGACCGCCTGCTCGAGCTCTTTCTCCAGCTCCTTCCGGTGGTTCACGCGCTCGATGTTGGTGGCGAAGCGCCGGTCCGTCGCCATCCACGCGAGCCCGAGCGCCGGGACCAAGCGCTGCCAGAACCGGTCGTTGGCCCCCGCGATGAACACCCACTGGCCGTCACGGCAGCGGAAGTTCCGATAGGGCGAGAGCGAGGGGTGCGACGAGCCGAGCGCCGTGGGGATGGCGCCGGTGAGCAGGTAGCCTTCGGCGTGGTAGTTCAGGAGCGCGACGGCGGTCTCGAGGAGCGAGCCGTCCACGCGCTGGCCGAGACCCGTCCGCTCCCTGTGGAGCAGCGCGTTGACGATCCCGAACGCGCAGAGGATGCCCGTCGTCAGGTCGAGGAACGAGACGCCGCAGCGGACGGGCGGGCCGTCGGGCTCGCCCGTGATCGACATGATGCCGCTGAAGGCCTGCATGAGCGCCTCGTAGCCGGCGCCGTCGGCGCGGGGCCCCGTGCGCCCAAAGGCCGAGATCGAGCAGTAGATGAGCCGGGGGTTGACGGCCGCAAGCGTCTCGTAGCCGAGGCCGAACGACTCCATCGTCCCCGTGCGGAAGTTCTCGATCAGGACGTCGCTCCGGCCGACGAGGGTCGTCAGCACCTCGACACCCTCGGCCGACTTGAGATCGAGCGTGATGTCGCGCTTGTTGCGGTTGATGACGAGGTACGCCGCGGACTCGCCCTCCTTGTGGGGCGGCCACGTTCGTGACTCGTCGCCCGAGCCCGGGTCCTCCACCTTGATGACGTCGGCGCCGAGGTCGGCGAGCAGCATGCCGCAGAAGGGGCCGGCCAGGACGCGAGAGCAATCGAGGACACGGATGCCGTCGAGCGAGAGGGTCGGAATCGTCATGTAGGTTACTATACCTCTATGTCCTCTCTTCGCGACGCGCTCGGGCAGCGCATCCTCGTCCTCGACGGCGCCATGGGCACCATGATCCAGGCGGCGGGGCTCACCGCCGCAGACTTCGGTGGCCCCGCGTACGAGGGCTGCAACGAGCACCTGAACCTCACGCGCCCGGACGTGATCCGCCGCATCCACGCGGCCTATCTGGACGCCGGCGCCGATATCGTCTCGACCAACACGTTCGGCTGCGCGCCGTACGTCCTCGCCGAGTACGGTCTCGGCGCGCGGGCCTACGAGATCGCGCGGGCCGCGGCCGTCCTCGCACGCCAGGCGGCCGGCGCGCGGTTCGTCCTCGGCGCCATGGGCCCTGGGACGCGCTCGATCTCGGTCACGCGCAACGTGACCTTCGACGAGGTCCGCGAGGCCTATGCGGTCCAGGCGCGAGGGTTGATCGACGGCGGCGTGGACGCGCTGCTGCTCGAGACCCAGCAGGATACGCTGAACGTGAAGGCCGCCGCCATCGGGGTCCGCCGCGCCATGCGCGAGGCCGGCGTGGACCGGCCGCTGATGGTCAGCGGCACGATCGAGCCGACGGGCACGATGCTGGCGGGCCAGGGCGTGGAGGCACTCTACGTCGCCCTCGAGCACCTCGACCTCTTCGCGATCGGCCTGAACTGCGCCACCGGCCCCGAGTTCATGACCGACCACCTCCGGACGCTCGCGGCGATGGCCACCCGGTTCGTCACCGTCTACCCGAACGCGGGGCTGCCCGACGAGCGCGGCCAGTACGCCGAGACGCCCGGGAGCCTCGCGTTCAAGATGCGGCGCTTCGTGGACGAGGGGTGGGTCAACGTCATCGGCGGCTGCTGCGGCACCACGCCGGCCCACATCCGCGCCCTCGCCGAGCTCGTGCGGGGCCGGCCGCCCCGCGTGCCCGCGGCGCGCGAGCCCCAGGCCGTGAGCGGCATCGAGGTCGTCTACCCGACCGACGACAACCGCCCGCTCTTCGTGGGCGAGCGCACGAACGTCATCGGCTCGCGCCGGTTCAAGGAGCTGATCGTCGCCGGAGAGTTCGCGGAGGCGGCCGAGATCGGCCGCGCCCAGGTGCGGAGCAGCGCCCAGGTCCTGGACATCTGCCTCGCCAACCCCGACCGCGACGAGGCGGCGGACATGGACCGGTTCATGGCGCAAATCACCCGCAAGGTGAAGGCCCCGCTCATGATCGACTCCACCGACGCGCGGGTCATCGAGCTGGCACTCAGGCACTGCCAGGGCAAGGCGGTCGTCAATTCGATCAACCTGGAGGACGGCGAGGAGCGGTTCGAGAAGGTCGTGCCGCTGCTCAAGACGTACGGCGGCGCCGTCATCGTCGGCTGCATCGATGAGGACAAGCGGCAGGGCATGGCCGTCACCCGCGCGCGCAAGCTCGCGATCGTCGAGCGCAGCCACGACCTCCTGACGAAGAAGTACGGCGTGCCCGCGCGCGACTTGATCTTCGACGCGCTCGTCTTCCCCGTGGGCACGGGTGACGTGAACTACGTCGGCTCGGCCGTCGAGACGATCGAGGGCATCCGCGCGATCAAGCAGCGGTTCCCCGAGTGTAAGACCATCCTCGGGATCTCCAACGTCTCGTTCGGCCTGCCGCCGGCGGGCCGCGAGGTCCTGAACTCGGTGTTCCTCTACCACTGCACGAAGGCGGGGCTCGACTACGCGATCGTGAACACGGAGCGCCTCGAACGCTACCCCTCGATCCCCGAGGCGGAGCGACGGCTCGCCGAGGACCTCATCTTCTGGCGCGGCGCGGATCCGGTCGCTGCGTTCGCCGCGTACTTTCGCGAGAAGAAGAAGGCGCCCGCGACGGCGATCCGCGCGCTCCCGCTCGACGAGCGGCTGGCGCGCTACATCGTCGAGGGGAGCCGCGACGGCCTCATCGCCGACCTGAACGAGAAGCTCAAGGAGGCCGCGCCGCTCGACATCGTCAACGGCCCGCTCATGCGCGGCATGGACGAGGTCGGGCGCCTCTTCGGCGACAACCAGCTCATCGTCGCCGAGGTGCTCCAGTCCGCGGAGGCGATGAAGGCCGCGGTCGCGCACCTCGAGCCGTTCATGGAGAAGGCCGGGGCGGCGACGCGGGGCACGATCGTGCTCGCCACCGTGAAGGGCGACGTGCACGACATCGGCAAGAACCTCGTCGAGATCATCCTGTCGAACAACGGGTACCGTGTGATCAACCTCGGGATCAAGGTGCCACCGGAGGAGCTGATCGCCGCGTACCACACCCACAAGCCGGACGCGTTCGGCCTCTCGGGGCTCCTCGTGAAGTCCGCGCAGCAGATGGTGGTGACCGCTCAGGACCTCCGGGCCGCGTCCATCGACCTCCCGCTCTTCGTCGGCGGCGCCGCGTTGACGCGGAAGTTCACCGCGACGCGGATCGCCCCCGAGTACGGCGGCCTCACCCTCTACGCGAGGGACGCGATGGAGGGGCTCGACCTGGCGAACCAGCTCTTCTCGGCGGTGACGCGCGACGGCCTCGTCGAGCGCGTGCGCGCCGAGCAGGCCGCCCTCGCGGTGGGGACCCCGACGGGCGGCGAAGGCGCGCGCCCCGTGCAGGCACCCGAGCGACCGCGGGCGCGGCTCGAGCGGATCCCGGTGCCGACGCCGCCGGACCTCGAGTCTCACCTTCTCCGCGACGTGCCGCTCACCCACATCTACCCGTACCTCAACCTCCAGATGCTCTACGGTAAGCACCTGGGCCTGCGCGGGCTCGTCGAGCGGCTCCTCGCCAGCCGCGATCCGAAAGCGCTGGAGCTCCACGAGACCGTCGAGCGGCTCAAGCACGACGCCGTCACCGAGCGCCTGCTGAGGGCCCACGGTGTGTACCGCTGGTACCGGGCGCGCGCCGCCGGCGACGCGGTGATCGTCTTCGACCCCGCGGGTCGGGAGCTCGCGCGCTTCGAGTTCCCGCGGCAGACGGACGGTGAGCGCCTCTGCCTCGCCGACTACGTCCGGGACGACGTGGACGACTCCATCGCCCTCTTCGCCGTCACCTGCGGCGAGGGCGTGCGGGAGCTCGCGGCCCGTTGGAAAGATCGGGGGGAGTACGTCAGGTCTCACGCCCTGGGCGCGCTCGCAATCGAGTGCGCGGAGGCGTTCGCCGAGATGCTGCACGCGCGCCTCCGGACGCTCTGGGGGTTTCCGGATCCGCCCGATCTCGCGATCAGCGAGAAGCTCAAGGGCCGTTACCGTGGGATCCGCGTCTCCTTCGGCTACCCGGCGTGCCCGAACCTCGCGGACCAGCAGACCCTCTTCCGCCTGCTCGAACCCGCGACGATCGGCCTCGATCTCACGGAGGGCTTCGTGATGGACCCGGAGGCGTCGGTCTCGGCGCTCGTCTTCCACCACCCCGCCGCGAAGTACTTCAAGGCCGACTGAGCCGGGGATTACTCGTCGCCGGGGGTGACCACGGCCCCAGGCCTTGCCGGGAGCTTCACGATGAAGGTCGAGCCGCGGCCGGGCTCGCTCTTCACCTCGATCGTGCCGCCGTGATTCTGGACGATCCCAAGGCTGACCGAGAGGCCCAGGCCCGTGCCGCTCACGTCGGGCTTCGTCGTGAAGAACGGCTCGAAGATCCGGTCGAGGTGCTCTGCCGCGATCCCGGGGCCGCTGTCGATGACCGCGACCTGGACCGTGTCGCCGACGACGGACGAGCGAACCGTAAGGGTGCCGCCGTCCTTCAGGACGTAGACGGCGTTGTTGATGAGGTTCAGGAACACCTGCTTGATGCGCGGCACGTCCACCTCCACGGGCGGGAGCCCGGGGGTGTACTCCTCGACGAGCGTGATCGCGTCGAACGCGCCCTGGCGGCGCACCATGGCGAGGAGCCCCTCCAGCACCACGTTGAGGTCCGTCATCTGCGGCACGAACTCGCGCTGCCGGCTGAAATGGAGGAGATCGCGCACGATGTCGCGGGCGCGTCCGGCTTCCTCCTGGATCAGATCGAGCTCCTCCCGCATCGGCGCGCCGGGCGGAACCCGCTCGGCCAGGTAGGACGCGAAGCCCAGCACGCTCGTCAACGGGTTGTTGATCTCGTGGGCGATGTTGGCGGCCAGCTCGCCGATCGCCGCGAGCTTCGTCGACTGGATCAACTGCGCCTGGGTCTGCTTGAGCTCGGTCATCTGCCGCCTGACGCCCTCGTACAGGCGCGAGTTTTCGGCCGCCACGGCTGCCTGGAGCGCGATACCCTCCGCCAGCCGCAACTCGTCGGTCGTGAACCGATGCTGGTCCTTGAGCCAGGCGATCGCGAACCCGCCGATGGTCGCCCCTTTCCAGCGCATCGGCTGGATGAGCAACGACTTGTGGGCCAGCAGCCGGGTGATCGGATGGGCGAACCGCGGGTCTGTCTCGCTGTCGCTCGCGTAGATCGTCCGCTCGTGCGTCCCCCACTCCTCGACCCTCAGATCGGCCGTCGCGATCTCCGTCTTCGCGAAGATTTCCAGAAGCCCCTTCGGCACGTGATACCCGACCATGGGCACGAAGCGGTCCTTCCCCGGGCTCTGGAGCCACGCGCCGCCCGTGTCGGCGCCGAGGGCGCGCACCATCGCCCGCGTCGTCCGGCGTAGGACCTCCGTCAGCTCGAGGGTCGAGCTCGTGTCCTGGCTCACCGCCAGGAGCGTCTCGGTGTGACGCAGCCGCTCCTGTGTCTCCTCGTAGAGGCGCGCGTTCCGGATCGCCGCCGTCGCCGACGTCGCCAGCGCCTCGCCGAGCGCGATCTCGTCGGGGGCGAAGCTGTGGGGCGTCCGGTACCAGACCGTGAGGATGCCGACGAGCTGGTTCTCGAGGAAGAACGGGAGGCCGAGGAACGACGCGAAGCCTTCGCTCTTGAGCCAGTCCCGGTTCCAGCCGGCGAGCCCCTCGTCGTCGTCGTCGGCCGCGGGCTGGGTGGCCTGCGTGGGCACGCGCGTCGCGCCCGCCTGCGCCTCGAGGCGGAGGCGGCCTGGTGTGTCCTCGGCGATCAGGATCCGGACGACGTCTGCGCTGAGGCGAGTCCGCACGAGCTCGCTGAGCCGGTGGAGGACCTCGGAGACCTGCAGCGTGCCGGTCAGCAGGCGGCCGGCCTCGACGAGGCTCTCCTGCGCCGCCGCGCGGCGCATGACCCGCTCGTAGAGGCGCGCGTTCTCGACCGCGATCGCGACCCGGTCGGCGACGATCTTGAGCAACTGTTCCTCGTCGGCCTTGGCGCCCGGCGGCATGACGTGCCGCGCCACCATCGTGCCGAGCTCGCGGCCCCGCACGGTGAGGGGCAGCGTCCACTCGACCTCGGTCCACTCGTCGGCCGGCTCGATGCCCGCGCCCGCGAGCACGCTCCGCGGCTGGGCGCCGGTCTCTCCGCGCACCACGACCCGGACGCCCGGTGGATCGGTGAGCTCGACGCGGAGGCTCGTCGTGCCGATCGCCTGCGCGAGCCCCCGCAGCAGGCGCTCGAGCATCTCCGCCACGCCCGGCTCTGAGGTGATGTCCTGCACCGCACGGTGCAGGTCGGCGAGCTGGCTCGCGCGCCGGACGAAGTGCTGGTTGAGCCGCTTGAGCTCCTCGACCTGGTTCAGCAGCCGGTAGACCAGGCGCTGGTTGAGCTCGCGGAGATAGACGCCTTCCTCCCGGCCCTCGACGCGCTCGCGCTTGCCCCCGAGGAACTCGGCGACCTGCCGCGGGAAGGCGTCCACGTTGATCGGCTTCTGGAGGTAGCCGTCGCAGCCGGCGACGAGCGTTCGCTGCCGGTCGCCCTGCATCGCGTAGGCGGTGACGGCGATCACCGGGGTGGACGCGAGGTTGGGGAACGACTTCAGGATGGCGACGATCTCGTAGCCGTCGACGCCCGGCAGGTTGATGTCGAGGAGGATCAGCGCGGGCTCCTCGCGGATCGCGGCCTCGATGCCGGCCAGGCCGTCCTCGGCCTCGACGAGGTCATACCCGGCGGCCTCGAGGACGGCGCGGACGAGCATCCGGTTCTCGGGGTTGTCCTCGATGTAGAGGATCTTCGGCTTCTTGTTGAGTGCGCGTCCCGGCATATGGTCGCCCGTCTCCTCAGCTCAAGGGTAGTGTGAAGTGGAAGGTCGATCCCTGGTTCTCACGGCTCTCCGCCCAGATCTTGCCGCCGTGGAGCTCGACGAACTTCTTGCTGATCGCCAGCCCGAGCCCGGTCCCGCCCGCGCCCCGGGCGACCGGGTTGTCCAGCTGCTGGAACGGCTCGAACAGGCGCGTGAGGTCTTCCTGGCGGATGCCGATGCCCGTGTCCGACACCCTCACGCGCACGGCCTCCGGCTCGGCCTGCACGCTGACGAGCACCCGGCCCTGCGTCGTGAACTTGATCGCGTTCGACAGGAGGTTCAGGAGGATCTGCTTCACCTTCGTCCGGTCCGCGACGAGCCGCGGCAGCTCGAGCGGCACGTTCTTCTCGAGCTTGAGCTGCTTGCCGCGGGCGAGCGGCATCGACGATTCGATGCACTCGTCGATCAGCTCATGGAGGTCGACCTCCTCGGACACCATTTCGACCTTGCCCGCCTCGATGCGCGAGAAGTCGAGGATCCCATTGATGAGCTGGAGCAGGTGGGTGCCACTGTTGTGCACCGAGCGGATGTAGGTCTCCTGGCGCTCGGTCAGGTCGCCGTCGAGCCGGTTCAGCAGGACCTTCGAGAAGCCGATGATCGAGTTCAGCGGCGTCCGGAGCTCGTGCGACATGCTCGCGAGGAACTGCGACTTCAGCCGGCTCGCCTGCATGAGCTGGGCGTTCGAGGCCGACAGCTCCTCGTAGAGTCGCGCGTTCTCGAGCGAGATCGCCACCTGGTTCGCGAGCACGGCGAGCACCTCGAGCTCCTGGTCGTCGAAGATCTCGCCCGAGAGCTTCTCGCCGACGAGGAGGATGCCGGTGAGCTTGCTCTCGATCTTGAGCGGCACGATGAGGGCCGCGCGGATCGCGTCGAGCTCGCCATCCGTGGTGTCGAAGTACGCGGCGATCTCGGGGTTGAGCTTGACCTCCTCCTTGACCAGCAGGCGACCCGTCCGGCTGAGCCACTGGACGACGGGGCCGTCGGCCGGGATCACGCCGACGGCCGCCCCCTCGCCGAGGTTCGTCTCTTCGCGGTAGACGGCGAACGCGCTCCGCGTCGCGTCGTAGATCATGAGCGAGCAGTGCGTGAGCGGGACGCCCCGCACCAGGCCGTGCACGAGAGTCTCGATGAGCCGGCCGAAGTCGAGGATCGTGCCCATGCGCTTGCTGAGATCGAGCATGGTCTCGTAACACCCGTGGCGTCGGCTGAATATGAGACGCTCGAGCGCACGCTCCAGGCGCTGACCCAGCGGGCTCACGAGGAGCGTCATGACGAAGCCGAGCGGCAAGATCACCCACAGCGGGTTGATCTGCTCCCAGTCGGCGTACTGCTCGGCGGCGACGAGGACCGACGTGAGCGCGGCCCAGAGCACCAAGTAGATCGCGCCCTTCTTCACCGCCACGTTCACGTCGACCAGGCGATAGCGCACGATCGACGTACCGAGCATCAGCGCGAACACCATGTTCGCCGGGATCCCCATCGGGTAGACGAGGTCTGCCGCCGGGACGAAACCTGCCAGGATGAACCGGGCGAAGTCGATGAACCCTCCGGCGAGGCTCACGAGGGTTCCGAGGACGATCAGCGTCGCACGGTTGCGGCGGAAGCTCGAATCGACGCCTCTGTACACCCTGACGAGGTGTGAGAGGCCGTAGATCAGGAAGAAGTTGAAGTAGAGGAAGAACGGCGTGTAGAGCAGCCCCGTCGCGGGCGCCCACCCCCAGTACGTCCGCTTCACCCCCGACATGAAGAGCGGCGAGCCGCTCAGGTTGACGAGGCTGAAGAAGACCGCCAGCAGGTAGGCGGCGACGAGCGAGCGCCGGTGCTCCGTCGTGGCCTCCAGGAAGATGAGGACGAAATGGTAGTAGAACGCGGGCAGCAGCACGACGCCGGCGTGGATCACGATCTCCCAGAACTTCGCGCTGGCCTGGTCCGGCGAGCCACGCAGCATGAACGAGCCCAAGTTCCACACGGCCATGCCGGTCACGAAGTACGCGAAGACCCTGTTCAGCCGGCTCCCCGGGTTCCGCAAGAGGGTGATCCCGACGAGCAGGACGTTCAGGACGAGCGCGGTGAGAGGGAGAAGGCTATGGAGCGTCACACCGCGTCCCCCTCGGATTCAGCGAGAGGCAGGTGGGGGGTGTCTTTCTTCCGCTGCTCCTCGATCTCATCCTGCAGGATGCCGAACACGAAGACGTCCCAGGACCGGCCGTCCACGGCCTTGCGGAGCACGCCCTCTCGCTGGAAGCCGTTGCGGCGGAGCGAGTTCGCGCTCAGCCGGTTGTACTCGAAGACCTTCGCCTCGATGCGCCGCAGCCCCAGCACGTCAACTCCATAGTACGAGATGAGCTTGCCCGCCTCCACGCCAAATCCTCGGCGCAGCGCCTTGGGGTCCATCAGCATCACCTCGAGGAAGGCGTAGCCCTCGAGGAGGTGGATGTTGAAGAGGCGCGCGAGCCCGAGCGGCTTCGTCCACCCCCGGTTCGCCTCGACCACGAGCACGACTTGCGTCGTGTCCGTAAGGACGGCCTCGTAGAACGACGGGTCCTTGTCATAGACGTGCTTGTACGTGTTCAGTAAGTCGCTGCCCACCATGCGCGCGATGAATGGGTCCTCGGCCCACTCGGACAGGTGCCCGAGATCCTCGAGTCTGAGTGTGCGCAGGTAGACTCGCGTGCCCCGCGAGACGATGCCCCGCCCGTCCGGCTCGCGCCGGCTCTCGCCTGCGGGCGATGTCGGCTCCGCGGTCACCACCGCACCCGCGCGCTTTCGAGCCGTCCGAGGACGTCCGCCGTGCTAATCGACGTTGATCTCAGGCGCACGGATTGGAAATCCTGGCGTGCGATCGACCGGCGTCATTCGCGGGCCCGGACCCAGGCCAGATGGCTGAGCCCCGCCAGGAAGGTCCGGTGCGCCTCGAGTACGTCGAAGCCCGCCCGGTCGAGGGCCTCGCGGAGTTCGGTCTCGCTCATGTAGCGCGGCTCGCAGTCGCGGAACCTCTCGAAGGCCGCCGTCGGCACGAGCCAGCGGAGGGCGCGGACGGCGGCGCCGAGCCCCTGCGATCGACGCACCTCCCGAAACGTCTGGATCACCCGCGCCGGGCGGTTGTACGTGAGAAAGATCGCGTGCCCGCCCGGCTTGAGCGCCCGGCGGCACGCCGCCAGGAGCGCCCCCGGGTCCGGGTGCCAGTAGAGCGTGTGCATGCTCACGAGCACGTCGAAGGTCCCCGCCGCCGGCAACGCGTCGCACGCGACGTCCAGGTGGTGGAAGCTCAGGTTCGGCGCGCCGCGGTTTGTGTGATGCTTCTCGCGCGCAATCGCGACGAGATGGCGGACCGAGTCAACGGCCACCACCGTGTAGCCCATCGGGGCCAGCCGGAGCCCCACATTCCCGATCCCGCAGGCGATGTCCAGGACCTTGACCGAGCGGGGGCTGCCCGTCACGGGCGCGGAGCGGGTCACGAGCGCGACGATCTCGTCGAGCATCGTCTCGTACGGCCGGAAGCGCGTGACGACCGTATCGTAGGTGATGCCGTACGTCACGGCGATCATGTGCTCCACCACAGCGCGAATGGGCATATGGTCTCCGGCTCCACGCGGGGGTTCGCACGTCTGGCCGGCCCGAGGCCGAGGGCGATAGGACGCGAGCTCCTTGCGAGTCACTCACTCTCCCGTGTTCTTCCGCGCCCAGACCAGGAGGCTGGCGCCGTTCAGGAACGTCCGGCGCAGCTCGAGGACCGTGAAGCCCGCGTCGCGCAGGTGAGCCGCAAACGCGTCCTCGTCCCAGTAGTGGGGCCCGATCGGCATCCGCGCCGCCTCGAAGATCGAGTTCGGGAGCACCCAGAGCAGACACCGAAGCGCGGCGGCGAGCCCTTGCCGCTTCTGGATCTCTCTGAGCGTCGACCACTGCCCGATCTGCCGCGTATGATTCACGAACACCGCGTGCCCGCCCGGCCTGAGCACCCGATACGCCTCGCGGAGGAGCGCGTCCGGCGCCGGATGCACGTAGAGGGAGTGGATGTTCACGACCTGGTCGAAGGCGCCCTCCCTGAAGGTGTTGCCCCGGGCGAGATCGGCGTGGCGGAAGGCGACGTTCGACAGATGCTTCGCGCGCCGCTTCTCCTTGGCTACCTCGACCAGGGTGCCGTAGGTGTCGAGCCCGGTGACCGTGAACCCGCCCTCGGCCAGCAGGCACGTGAAGTTCCCGGGGCCGCACGCGATGTCGAGCACGCGCACCTCGCGCCGGTCGACGGCGGCGGGCACCGACGCCTCGACCAGCGTCCGGACCTCCTCCTGGAGCCGCTGGTATGGGGCGAAGCGGTCGAAGATGTAGTCGTAGACGACGCCGTAGGCGACCGAGAGCATCTGATCGAGGCTCCACTGGAGGCCACCAAACAGTGCGTTCATAGCCCCTCGCGTCGATCCCAGCGTGCTGCCCGCCAGCGCACCAGACCGCATTCCTTCGCCTAGGATTTCCTGGCGAGGACTTTGTCGACCGCTCCGCGCAACTCCGACGGCGTGAACGGTTTTAACAAGATGTAGTTGAAGCCGAGCCGCGTCGCCTCGTTGATGATGTCCGGCGTGCCGTGCGCCGTCATGAGCATGCACACCATGTCGGGACGGATCCGGCGCGCCTGCTCGAGCACCTCGAACCCGTTCATCCCCGGCATCTTGTAGTCCACCACCAGCAGATCGAACGGCTCCTTGCGGACCAGCTCGATCGCCGCCTCGCCCTGGTTCGCGGCCCGGATCGCGTATCCGAGGGCCTGGAGGACATTGACGCAGAGGATCACGACCGGCCCTGCATCGTCGACCACGAGGATCTTCGGCTTGGATGTCATCACTCAGCGTCCGCGAGCAATCGGGCGGCAGCGCCCGGCGCCTCCGCCGGCCGCAGATCGAATTGGCGGCTGATCTGCTTGAGCCGGGCGGGCGGAATCGTGACGAACGCTTCCGCGATCACCGGGTCGAACTGGGTCCGGGCCCCGCGGGAGATCTCATCGATCGCCGCCGCGATGGGCCGCTTGGCGCGGTACGGGCGATCGGAGGTCATGGCGTCGAAGGCGTCCGCCACGGTCACGACGCGCGCAATGAGCGGGATGGCCTCGCCCTGAATCCCATCGGGATAGCCCTTGCCGTCGTAACGCTCGTGGTGGTGCCGGACCGCCTTGGCTTCGCACGAGAGGAACCGGAGCGGCTTGAGGATCTTGTCGCCGACCACCGGATGGCTCCGGACTATTTCGAACTCCTCCTCGGTGAGCTGCCGCGGCTTGCGAAGGATGTTGTCCAGCATGACGAGCTTGCCCAGGTCGTGCAGCAGGCCCGCCCGGGTGTACAGCACCACGTCCTGCGTGGGCATGCCCATCACCTTCGCGATCTCCCCCGTGTAGAGCGACACGCGCGCGGAGTGGCCCTTGAGGTAGGGGTCCTTCGACTCGAGGGCGATCACGAACGAGGAGATCGTATCGACAAGGTTCTTCTCGATCTGCTCGCGGAGCACGATCTTCTGGAGCGCGACCGCGGTGGTCTGCGCATAACCGAGGAGCAGGCCTTTCTCGTCCGGCAGGAACGCGCCCGTCCGCGCGTCGCGACCCATGCACAGGATCCCGACGGCGTCGCCCACACCCGGGATGAGGGCGGCGAGCGCCTCGAAGCCGTGCTCCTTGTTCGTGAGCGCGTAGGTCTCCCGCCCGCCGGCCTTGACGACATCGGCGAAGTGCGCGTGGAGGAGGGTCAGGAGCTCGCCGACCATCGCAGGCTGACCCATGCGGCTCGCGTTGAACTTCCCCTCCTGGTCGGACAGCACCATGATCGCGGCGTCACAGCGCAGGTTCGCGAGCGTCTTCTCGAGCACCTTCTCGACGAACCGGGCCGGCTCGAGCCCCTGGAGGGCGAGCTCGCCGATCGAGGAGAGCACTTCCACGCCGCCCTGGCGGCGCTGGAGCTCCTCGTTGAGTCCCGCCGGGTAGGTGACATTACCGTTGCCCTCCGCGCGGTCCCGCCGGAGGCGGTGGATCAGCTCCCTGACCTCCGTGACCGTGAACGGCTTCGGCAGGTAGTCGTACGCGCCGTGGCGGAGACCGAAGACGGCCGAGTTCACCGACGGGACGCCGGTGATCAGTACGACCGGCGTTGCCGGTTGCGTGCCCTTGATCGCACGCAGGAGGTCGAGCCCGGAGAGCCCGGGCATCTGGATGTCCGACACGACGAGGTCGAAGGGGGCGTTGCCGAGTAGCTCCAGCGCTTGCTCGGCCGTCGACGCCGTTGTGGCCGCACAGTCGTTCGATGCGACGGCAGACGCGAGGAAGCGAAGCACCGGGGCGTTGTCGTCCACGAGCAGGACGCGTAGGGTCTCCGGCGGGATTTCGCCGGTCTCGTTGAGCTGCGTCGCCGTCTTGCTTGTCACCGATTGCCTCCTGGGCTCGGGTCGCGAGCCGGTGCGGTTATTTTGCCCCGTTGAGCTGGTTGAGGAACTCGAGCCACTGACGCGAGAGGCCGTCTTTCGGGAAATGCAGCGACTCGAGCTCCGGGTGGTCCGGGATGGGCTCTTTGCGCTTCGCCACCACAGGCTTCGGGCCTGCCGCCGCGGCGGGCTGCGGCGCCGGGGCGGCGGTGTGTGCCGCGGGCGCGGCGGGCAGCCGTGAGGATGCCGCGGGCCGCGGCTGGGCTGGAGCTGGGACCTGTTGCCACGGAGCTACCGTCTGCCGCGCCGGCGCCGAGTCCCTGGCCACCTGCGAGAAAAAGTACGTCCGCCCGCCGCTCGGCGGCAGGACCTTGTTGGCTGAGGGCTTCGCCCAGAATGGCCGCGTCGTGGCGGGCGCCGGAGTTTCGACTTCGGCCGGCGCCGCCGCCTGCGAGGCGTGGCACTGGCAGAAACACACCGCTGACGGGTCGTGCCAGCAGCTTCGCCCGGTTGGATCCACGTGCCCGCCTGAGCAGCCGATGAGCTCAGCGCCGGCCTGCTCCTCGACGGCCGCGGCGTTCGTCTCGACCGGTGCCTCCGCGGGCGCCTCGGCCGCGCGCTCGGTCGACTCCACCTCGGCTTCATCTGTCGGAGGCTCTATCTCAGGCTGCGTCTCTACGTGGAGCTCTCTCAACAGCGTCTGCAAATCGGAATTCGCCGCCACATCAGCCGACCGGGACGGCGACTCCGGCTCCTCCTGCCGCGCCGTCGCGTCGATGGACTCGAGCCGGAGCGGGGGCTCGTCGGTGACCGCTTCCGCATCGACGACTTCCAGGCTGGGGACCGCATGCTCCTCCTCCGGGGCCGCGTACTCTTCAGTCGGCATTTCAGCCGAGGACGGTATCTCCGCGGCGGACAGCTCGGCGAAGAGCTCGGCCATGCGCGACTCCAGCGAGACGCCGACCTCGGGGACCGCCGACGCGACTTCTTCGACGGACGGCGCGGGTTCGGGAGCCTGGAACGGAGCGGAGTCGCTACTGGCTGACGCCACGGCCGAGGCTTGCACAGCTTGTGGCTCGGGGAAGGAGGGCCACGCCGGTGGGACGACGGGCGGCTCGGCCTCGATCCGCGTGGGAGTCTCTATCGCGGACGGCGTGTCCTCTGTGGACAGCTCGGCGAAGAGCTCGGCCATGCGCGACTCCAGCGAGACGCCGAGCTCGGGGACCGTCGACGCGACTTCTTCGACGGACGGCGCGGGTTCGGGGGCCACGAACGGAGCGTGGTCAGCGGTGGCCGGCGGCCCGGCCGAGGGTTCCACGGCCGGCGGCTCGGCGACCGGGCGCCACGCCGGTTGGACGACGGGCGGCTCGGCCTCAATCCGCGTGGGAGTCTCTATTGCCGACGGCGTGTCCTCTGTGGA
>WNGG01008973.1_pt1 | contig 19246 bp, 17 predicted proteins | sample 5400661 | NCBI WGS metagenome assembly WNGG01 (sample SAMN13153372, study PRJNA577476) | soil metagenome | isolation source: 100 cm soil or saprolite under Garry oak tree replicate 1 | place: USA:California | collected 2016-06-15
CCCGCCGTCTGCTCTTCGGCGAGGACGACCGTTCCGGATGGTGCACCCTGTGCCCCAAGGTCGTGAATCGCATCGAGACTGGAAGTGAGCGTACGAAACACACCGCACTGCGGCACGCCCCAGCGGCGCGCCAGGGCTGCGGCGGGAATGTCGTCGATCGCTAGCCGTGCCACAGCGCGTACGCCAGCGTGAACAACCCGACCGCAAAACAGTAGGGCGCAAACGCGTAGAAGCGGCCGCGCCTGAGCATCGCCACCAGGAATCGAATCGCGAAGACGCCGGAGACAAACGCGACGATGCAGCCCACGAGCAACGGGACGGCGCCGACCTGCACGATGTCCACGGAGGCATGGCGCGCTTCGACCAGACCCGCGCCCGCGATGAGGGGAATAGCCATCAAGAAGCTGAAGTCCGCCGCAGCCACCGCGCCGAGGCCGACCCACAGCCCGGACGAGATCGTGGTGCCCGAGCGCGACACGCCGGGAAGCGGGGCAAACGCCTGCGCGAGTCCGATGATGAGCGCGCCGCCGGGGGTGGGCTGAGACGCGCCCTCGGGTCCCTTGCGCCGGGTGGACCAGAGACAGGCTCCCGTGACGAGGAAACCGATACCTGCTGCCCACAGCGATTCGAACGCGCGCTCGATGAGATGCTCGAGGAAAATCCCGACGAGACCAGCGGGGATCATGCCGATGATGAGCAGACCCGCGTACCGGAGCGCCTCAGGTTGCCGCCGCAACACCTCCAGCGCCAGGCGCCAGAACCGACCGCCGTACACGACGAGGATGGACCCGAGCGTCGCGACGTGCAGCGCGACTTCCACGAACACTCCGGGTGTGTGCACGCCGGCCACGTGTCCGATGACCGCGAGATGTCCGTCGCTCGAGACCGGCAGAAACTCGGTGAGTCCCTGGACCAGTCCGAGCAAGATGCCCTGCCAGAGAGTCATGCGACCTTTCCCGCGAGCAGCGCGATCAGTCCGACCACCATGGCGCCTTTGAGCAGCGGACTCACCCGTTCGACTCTGCCGAGCAGCAGCCACGTCGCGGCGACGAGCACCGCCATTTGGGCTGCCAGAGCGATCACAAAGTACGCCCCTCCGTAGCCGGCGTTCCGCGGCAAGAGCAGACTGGCGGGCACGAACAGCAGCGCCACACCCGCGGCCAATACCATTGCCGGCCGTCGCCCCAAGGCGATCGGCAGCGTGCGCCGCCCGATCGTCCGGTCGCCGGGCTCGTCTTCGACGTCTTTGACGACTTCCCGCACGAAATGCAGCAGCGCCGCCAGTACCCAGGGCACGGCGCCGGCGGCCGGAGCGCCCAGCGCAAGTGCGCCGTAGAACGGCGGCGATCCCGCGACGACCGCCACCGCCACATTGCCGAGGAGCGGCCTGGGCTTGAGGAGCGGCGAGTAGATCAACATGACGGCCAGGGCGGCAACGGCGGCCACGACCTGACGGCCGCTGACGAGCCCGGCGAGCGCGATGCCGAGCAGCGAGCCGTCGAAGACGAGCAAGTCCGCAACGCCGCGCGAGAGCTGTCCCGTCGCGAGTGGCCGCGCGCCGGGGCGGTTTACGCGGTCAGCCGCGACGTCACGGATGTCGTTCCACGTGTTGCCGACGGCGCCGAGCGCCAGCCCCGAGATGGCCGCGAACAGCAAGTCCGTGGGAAGCGCGATCCGGCCCAGTGCGATCCATCCGCCCGCGAGCACGCCGGCAGCGGCGATAAGGAGATTCGGCGCCCGAATCAGTCGCAGCAGCGGCCGCACTACGAGAGGACCTCTTCATAGAGTGCCTCGTACCGCGGCACGACACGGTCGGCGGCGAACTCGAGCGCGCGCGCCGCCGCGGCGCGCCTCAAGCGTTCATGCTCGGCGGGATTCTCCAGCACCTGGAGGGCCCGCTCGGCCATCGTGGCGACATCGCCGGGAGACGCGAGGAAACCGGTCTTGCCGTCCTCGACGACTTCGGGAATGCCGCCCGCGGCGCTGGCAATGACCGGCACCGCGCACGCCATCGCCTCGAGGGCGGCAAGCCCGAACGACTCGGTGGCGGATGGGAGCAGAAACAGATCGGCACCGCGCAACACGTCCCCCACGTTCTCCACCTTGCCTAGGAACCGCACGTCCTTGCGCAGCCCGAGCTCGTCCACCTGATGCTCGGCTGCATCGCGATCGGGTCCATCGCCCACCAGCACCAGGGTCGCCGGGAGCGTCTTGCGAACTCCGGCGAAGATCTTCACGACGTCCCCAATGCGCTTCACCGGCCGGAAGTTCGAGACGTGCACGAGGATACGATGGCCCTTCGGCGCGAGCCGCTTGCGGTCGGAGTCGCCCTCGGGCGGATGGTAATCGGTGGTCGAGATGAAATTCGGAATGACGCGCACGTCGCATTGCCCGCAACCGAAGGCGCGGTAGGTCTCCTCGCGCAGGTACGCCGAAACCGCGGTCACGCGGTCCGACTGTTCGATGGAGAACCTGGTCAGCGTATAGTAGGACGGGTCCTGGCCGACGAGTGTGATGTCCGTGCCGTGCAGCGTCGTCACGATCTTCATGTCGAGCTTCTCGTGCAGCAGCATCTGCTTGGCGAGCCACGCCGTGGCGGCGTGGGGAATCGCGTAATGCACGTGCATGAGATCGAGCTGCTCGCGCTTGGCTACTTCGTGCTGTTTCACGGCGAGCGCCAGCGCATACGGGGACGACTGCTCGAACAATGGATATTCGAGCTGGGTGACTTCGTGGAACGTCACCCGCTCGGCGAAGCCGCGCAGGCGGAACGGGCTCGCGTAGGAGATGAAGTGGATGTCGTGGCCGCGGCGCGCGAGCTCGAGGCCCAGCTCGGTCGCGACCGCCCCCGAGCCACCGTACGTTGGGTAACACGTGATTCCGATTCTCATGACCTAGCCGTCTGACATCAGCCGTCAGCCATCTGGTTCCACCGGTCCATGATTTCGTTCGCCAATGTTTCAGGTGGTCGCGTCGCGTCGGGAGCCCACACCGTAGCCTGCTGACGGCTGACGGCTGATGGCTGATGGCTGAGCTGATTTCGGAACCAAGTATCCTGCCGCTTCGCGTAGCGTCGCGTCGACACGAGAATCGCGTCTCGCAGCGCAGTCTCGGCCAACTGCCCGTTCAACATCGCGACGACCTCCCGATACCCGATTCCATCGAGTCCCGCCGCGTCCGCGGCAACGCCGGCATCCAGGTGGCGCCGCACCTCAGCCACGAGTCCCGCCGCGAGCATTTGATCGACGCGGGCCGCGAGCCGCCGATGCAAGACCTCGCGCGGCACCGTGAGGTGAATGTACCAAGGCCGGAGCGTTCCGCTGTCACGGGCCTCGCGCTGCCACCAAGACAGTGCGTGTCCCGTCAACAGGGCTACCTCGACCGCGCGAGCGGCACGCTGCCGGCCGCCGCTGAGAAACGCCGGATCGAGCCGTCCCGCCCATCGCGCCAGATCGGTGCCCTCGAGCGATTCGGACCAGCGACGGAGCTGCTCGCGCCGTTCCGGATCGAACGGCGGCTCACGAAACAGCCCCTCAGCGAGCGCGCGGATGTACAACCCCGTCCCGCCCACGACGATCGGCTCGCGGCTTGCCGCTCGCGTTTCCGCAATCCAGCCCGCCGCATCACGGGCGAACCGTCCCGCGCTGTACCGCTCTCCGGGAGCGACCAGATCCAGCCCGCGATGCGGGACGCGGGTCTGCGTCGCGCGATCGGGCTTGGCCGTCCCGATGTCGAGCCCGCGATACACCTGGCGGGCGTCGGCCGAGATCACGGTGAGGGGAGCGTGGGCCGCCAGCGCAACGGCGACGGCAGTTTTGCCGACACCGGTGGGGCCTACGAGCAGGGGGGTAGGGGTTGGGGGCTGGGGACTAGGTGCGGCCAAAGCGGCGTTCCAACTCCTCTTTGGGCAACTGAACCATCGAGGGTCGCCCGTGCACATCGTGCGCGGGGAGCGTCGCGGTGAGCAACCGGACAATGAGCTGGCGCATTTCGTCGGCGTCGAGTGCCTGTCCCGCCTTGATCGCCGCGCGGCACGCGAACGTGGCGGCAAAGCGCTCCAACCGATTCTGCCAGCCGCCGAACCGCCCGCCCGCCAGATCGGCGACCAGCTCCTGCAGGCAGCGGGCGGCCTCGAAACGCGGATGCGGGTTCGGCGCGGTGTGCACGACGATGCTGCGGCCGGAGAACGGCTCGATCTCGTAGCCGATGCGCGCGAGCAGCTCCCGATGGGCCTCGATCGCGTCGAGCTCGGCGGGGGCGAAGTCGAGCGTGAGCGGCAGCAGCAGACGCTGCGCCGGCGCGCCGTCACCCGAGAGCTGGCGCATCACGTCCTCGTACAGCACGCGCTCGTGCGCGGAGTGCTGGTCGACTATCGCTACACCGGAATCGGTTTGGAAAATGATATACGTATCGAACACTTGCATCAAAGGCGCTATTGGGTATCGGCTATCGGCTATCGGGTGATCCGCTCCGAAGAGTTCGAGAGGCATGCCACCGGGCAGCGTTACCTCCTGGTCACCCCCAATACCCGATAGCCGATAGCCGATAGCTCCCAAAGGCGCAGCCGCATCCAAGGGAGCAAGCGCTGCTCTCACAGCCTCCTCAACCACCTTTTCCACGAAGAACTTGTCGCGGAACCGCGCCTCGAGCTTGGCGGGATGGACGTTCACGTCCACGGCATCGCCGGGCAGATCGAGAAACAGCAGCAGCGATGGCCGGTCACCGGGCGCAATCGTCGAGCGATAGCCGGCCTCCGCGGCGCGGAGCATGAACGGATCGCGAATCGGACGGCCGCGCACGAACACGTACCCCTTCCGTCCTGCCGGCCGGGCTTGCGCCGGACGCTGCACGAGCCCGGTGACCTCCAGCGGGCCCGCGCGATGCGAGACCGCGAGCAGCGTGTCGGCGAGCTCGCCACCCCACAGGGCGTGGACACGATCGATGAGCCGGGTTGTGGGCGGACAATCGAGCAACTCCCGTCCGTCGCTCGTCAGCGAAAACGCGACATCGGGACGGGTCAGCGCGAGCACCGTGAGCGCCTCGACCGCGGCCCGCGTCTCCGTCGCGGTCGCACGCAGGAATTTCCGGCGCGCCGGCGTGTTGTAAAACAGGCCCCGCACCGTGACCGTGGTGCCACGCTGGCGGACGGCGTCCTCCGCTCCGCTCCCGTCGAGCTTCCCACCCGTGACGCGCAGACGCGTCGCCGCGTCGCCATCGCCGGACGTTTCCAGCTCGAAGCGCGACACGGAGGCGATCGCCGGGAGCGCCTCGCCGCGAAATCCGAACGTGCCGACGCCGATGAGGTCGGTGGCCGTGCGAATCTTGCTCGTGGCGTGGCGCTGCAGCGCGAGCTGCGCGTCCTCGCGATCCATGCCAGAGCCGTCGTCGCTCACGCGGATCAGGGTCTTGCCGCCGTCCTCCAGCTCCACGCGGATGGCGCGCGCGCCCGCATCGAGCGCGTTCTCGACGAGCTCTTTGACGACCGACGCCGGGCGCTCGACGACTTCGCCGGCCGCGATCTGGTCGGCGACATTCCCCGCGAGCACCTGGACGCGCGAACGCGCGAGTACGCTCACAATCCCGAGATCTCCCCGCCGAGCACCCAGCCGTGGATTCCGTCGCTCCGATGCACTTCGACCCACGGACCATAACCGCGGCCGACGAGGAGCGCACCACCGGCCTGTACCGTGGCCGCCGCGCTCGCGCCGCCGTAGGGCGCTGCGCGCACCGGCGCACCGGCGGCGATCACGACCGCGATCGGCTGATCGCGACGTCGCCACTCGAGCGCGCCGAGCAGCGACGCCGCGATGGCAACGGCGCCGAACAGCGCCAGCACGACGCGCCGGCGGCCGCCGCCGGCAACGGTCAACCACAGGAGCACCCAGCCGGCAGCGGCGATCAAGCCCCATTCTGCCGGCGTGGCCCAACCCACGCTCAGCATCCGTTCGGTCACCGGATCCGGCGCAGGCAACAGCCGCAGCCCGCGCCGGATGGTCGGGTCGCGCGGCGCCAGGCGCGCCGCCCGAATCCAGGCAGTTGTGGCTTTGCCGTCCGCCCCGGCGCGATACAGCGTTGCGCCGAGGTTGTACCAGTGGGCCGGATCGCGTGGCTCACGCGCGGCGCGCGCGGCAAAGGAATCGGCCGCCGCTCGCAGGGCTCCCGCCTCGAATAACGCCTCGGCACTGGGCGTTTGAGCGGGGGGCGATTGTACCGTCACGAAACCGATCCCGATCACCAACAACGCGGCAAACGTCGGCCGGGGACGTCGTCCTGCGGGATGTGCAGGCGCGTCGGAACCGGCGCCCAACACCCGTAGCACCTGCTCGATTTCTGCCGCGAGCTCCGCGGCGTCGCCCAGACCGCGCGGCCCATAGCGCGCGGCCCGCAACCGGTCGCGCAGGCGCTTCACGTGATCGGCGACGGCGCCGTCGACACCGGCGGCACGGAGCGCCGGGGCCAACCCGTCGCCGTCGCGCGCGAACGGATCGGAGACATGGCTCGAGAGCACGGCGAGAAACTCCCGCTCGAGTCGGCCCAACGGCGTGAGCCCGGGTCCAGGAGTCACGACGGTCGCGGCCGGCGCTCGACGCCAGCGGCGGCTCGCGAACAACGCGATGAACGGGGGCACGAGCAGCAGCGCGAGCCACCCCTGCCATCCGAAGCGCCGGCTCAGGGTGTCGGCGGGGAGCGCTCCCCGCGCCGGCAGCAGCGGCGGCAACACGCGGGCCGCGCGCGGCTCGGCGCCCGGTGCGACCGCGAGTGCGCGCGGCGCGGCCGTCGCCACTTCGTAACGACCAGCGGTCGCATTGAAGTAGGGGTAGCGGACCTCGGGCAGCACGAAGTTGCCCGACGAATCGGGCACCGCGAGGAAATGAAATGTCTTGCTGCCGGCGATGCGCCCGGCGTCCGCCGCCAGCCGCATTTCAGTTTGGGCGGGATACGAGCGGAATCCTGCCGGCCATCTGAGCCCAGGCTCGGGTGGCGGCCACAACGCGACGTTGCCGATCCCATTGATCGTGATCGACGCCTCGACCGGCTCCCCCACTCGGGTGCTCGTCGGGTCGATCTGCAGATCGAGACTCAGCTTCTCTCCGACCACGTTCGTGAAGGGATTGGCGGGCGGCAGAGGCAATACCGTGATGGCGATCGAGTCGCTGCGCAGCGCGTAGCGTTCTTCGCGGCTGAAAAACGAGAACGTGACCGGCAGCGCGTATTCCACCGACGCCGGCGGCACGATGACACGGCCGGCTGCGAGCGGGAAGACGACCTGGTGCGCGATGAACAGATCCATCCAGCGCCCACTCACCTGACGCGAGAGCGCCACGCCGGACGACGCGGCCGTGGGATAGGCCCACACCCCTTCCGGTGTCTCGAGCGTCAGCAGCGGCGGCCGGCGCATCCGCTCGCCGAGCTCGCGAGGAATCCAGGCGGCGGCGATGAGGTCCACCTGCTGGCCGACGAAGACCGTATCGCTCGGCACGAGCACGGTGAGCGCGACGCGGTCTGCCCGCCGCGAAACTGGCGCCGGGGTGGTTTCGAGGAGCGAGCGCGCCAGCGGGCTCAACGTCGATGCCGTACGATCGGCGGCACTATCGACGGTGACGAGAATCGGGTCGGTCGCGACGACGCTCCCGCCCTGGCGCGCGCGGACCGGTCCGATGAGAAGCGCACCGGGCTGCTGCGCGCGCAGTTGGAGCTCGCGGACGGTCGTGCGGATCGACCCGGAGCCGCCGCTGATCGCGACTTCCGTCATGTCGCGCGAGCCCACGATCGCGAACCCGTTCAGCGGCGGCAGCATGATGTCGACGGGATCCACCGCGCGGGTGTGCGCGCGGATCGTCAACATCAGCTCTTCGCCGACGCGCAGGTGCGTGCGATCGACGCTGGCCGTCACCTCCGCTCCCTGCATGACGAGGAGCGCGGAGATGACTGGAAGAAGTCCGGTCACCAGTCCTTCACTCCCGCCGGCGCGGCGCGACGGGTGCGGCCCGTGCGATCGCGGCGCGTGCGCAGCTCTTCCTGGCCGATCGAGCGCAACACCTGATCGGCCTGCGACTCGCTCACGCCTCCTCCGCCGCTGGGCGGCGGCGGCTGCTGTTGCTGCTGGCCGCCGCCACCACCGCCGCTTTGCGGTGGGGGAGGCGGTGGATTCGGTTTGTTCGCCTGTCCACCGCTCCCACGACGCAGACGGTTGACCAGCTCGAGATTCCACTTCGCGTGTTTGTCATGCGGCTTCAGCAACAGAGCCTCTCGATAAGCGCGCTCAGCATCGGCGAGGTGCGCCTCGCGACTGGCCGTGTCCGCCTTCGCTTGGAGTAGCGCGAGCAGGCCCAGGTTGTAGAGCGCGCGAAACCGCAGCTCGGGATCGAGCGAGGCCGAGGCGCGCGCGAGCGTCGAACGCGCCAGGTCGGGATCGCCGGCGGCGAGCGCCGCGGTCCCCGTGTTGTACCAGGCCGTGTCGTCGTCCTCATGCGCCTTGAGCTCCGTGAGATAGGCGGTTGCGGCCGCGCGCACGTCACCCTTGTCCCACGCCTTCTCGGCAGGAGAACGAGGCCGCTGCGTCTGCGCCGCGGCTGGAGCCGTTAGACAGAGCAGGACGCCGATCAACGCGGCGGTGCGCCGCGTGAACGTCTGCGCCCCCAGCACCAGCGCGGCGAGGAACAACGGAATCCACGCGCGCGGCCGCCCCCGTTGCGTGCGACTCTCCGTCGCGGTCGCGCGCTTGTAGGACGCCACGAGATCGCGCACGGCGCCGGCCTGGTCGGGTAGCTCCGCCGCCACAATCGTCCCCTGCGCGGCGTCGGCGACCGCACCGAGCACATCTTCGCGCCTGCTGGTGAGGATGGGACTCCCCGATGCATCCTGCTGCCACGAGACCAGCGTGCCGCGATCGTCACGCACGGGAATTTTGGTGGGCTGGCGCCCGCCTTCGGCGACGAGAATCAGATGAATGCCGAGCGCCGCCAGGCGCCGCGCCTCCTGCAGCGACTGCTCGAGTGAATCGTGAGCCTCGCCGTCGGTGAACACCACGAGCACGCGATCGGCGATCTCCGGGCTGGCGTGCAGCAGGTCGATTCCCTGCGCCAGCGCGGGCGCCAGCGACGTGCCGCCTTCCGACGCCACGTCCGGATCGAGGGCATCCAGATACAGCGTAAGCGCCGAGCCATCCACCGACAGCGGGGACAGGATGTAGCTCGTGCCCGCGAATGCCGAGAGCCCGAGACGATCACCATCGAGGTCTTGGACGAGACGCCGCGCTTCACGCAGCGCTCTTCCCAGCCGGCTCGGCTTGGCGTCTTCTGCCAGCATCGAACGCGAGATGTCGATGGCGATGACGAGGTTGAGCCCGCGCGTTTCGGTGACGATCCGCTCCTCACCCCAGCGCGGCCCCGAGAGCGCGACCGCCGCAAGCCCGGCAGCGAGGCCCAGCGCCGGCGCCCCGAGCTTCCCCGCCGCGCGCGCGATGCGGGCGGTACTCTCGGACCAGGCGGCCGCTCGCCGGACGCGGGCGCGTCGCGCCCACGCGGACGCCGCCCAGACCGCCCCGGCGACGACTGGGGCGAGAATAATCACGACCGGCGCGTCGTAGGTGATCATGGCACGCGCACCGCAAATGTGCCCGCGAGGACCAGCTCGAGTGCCAGCGCCAGCAACCCGATCCCAAGCGGCACGCGATACGCCTCTTCGAAGCGATGGTAGACCAGATGCTGCACCGGCGTCTTCTCCAGCCGATTGATCTCCGCAAAAATGTTCGACAGCGAGGCGGCGTCCGTCGCGCGGAAGTAGCGGCCGCCCGTCGTGTGCGCGATCTCGCCGAGGAGCTGTTCGTCGATCTGCACCGGCATCGTCTCGTAGCGCAGGCCCAACGGGCCCTGCCCTGTCGGGACCGGTGCCTCGCCCTGGGTTCCGACGCCGATCGTGTAGATCTTGATGCCAAACGCCGCCGCGGCCTGTGCCGCGGTGCGCGGATCCACCGTGCCCTTGTTGTTCTCACCATCGGTGAGCAACACGACGACCTTGCTCTTGCCGGGAGTGCGGCGCAGGCGGTTCGCGCTGGTGGCGATGGCGGTTCCGATGGCCGTCCCGTCTTCCAGGATACCCACGCGCAGCTGGCGGATGGCTTCCTCGAGCACTTCGTAGTCCGTGGTGATCGGCACCTGCGTCAGCGCCTGTCCCGCGAATGCGACGAGCCCGATGCGATCGGAGGCGCGCGCGCGCACGAATTCCGTCGCGGTGCGGCGCGCGACGTCGAGCCGGTTGGCGGGCGAGAAGTCTTCGGCCAGCATGCTGCTGGAGATGTCCATGGCCAGGACGATCGAGATTCCTTCGCTGCGCAGCTCGGCGCGCGCCGATCCGAGACGCGGCCCGGCGGCGGCGACGATCCAGGCGGCCAGACACAGCGATCGGAGGGACACCGGCAACCGCGCGATCCACAGCCGTTCCACCGGGCCCATCGCCGGCCGCACATCGCTCATCGGCGCGCCAGCCAGCCGGGAGAGCCGCTGCCGGCGCCACCACCACCACAACGGCAAGACGAGCAGCAACCCGAGCAGGAGCGGGCGCGCGAATGTCATCGCGGCCCTCCATTCTTGCTCAGCTCGCGTGCCAGCACGCGTGCCCGCGCCGCGAGCGGCGCGACCTCCACGCCGTGCGCGGACGCGAACGCCACCTGATCGAGGCCCAGCAGCAACTCGCGCAGATCGCGCAGCGGCGCATCCGGCCGCGCGCGTTCGACCGCGGCCAGACACTCCTCGGTACTGAGGGCCTCGTGGGCGTCGGGGATGGCGTGTGCCACCGCGCGGCGCAGCCGCTGCGCGGCACGTGCGGCGACCGCCTTCGGCTCTCCGGCCGCCAGCCAGCGTGCGTCAGCAACCTCGGCATCGACGGCCAGGCCGGTACCTGCGACGATACTCCGTGGTGCGCGCCGTCTCCACAGGATGAGAATCAGCAACGCGCCACCGCCGGACAGCGAGTCCGCCGTCCCATCCGGACCGAGGCGCCACATCGGCGGCATGTCCAGCGCGATGTCGCCCGGCGTCCAGGCGACCACCACATAGCGCACGACCCACGCACCAGGCGCAGCGAGCACAACCGCATCGCCAAGGGGTTCCGCGACGGTCGCCGAGCCAAGCTTTCCCGCTCGTATGCGCCAGCCAGGTGGCGCCGAAACGGTGCGCTCGAGTTGAATCGTGTCGCCGACCGTCGGCTGACTCGGTGCGGCCACCCAGCCGTTCGTCTGGACGACGAGCATCAGCAACGCGGGTGCGATCATCGGCTCAGCCGCTTGGCCCGCTCGGCGAAGGCACGGCGCAGCGGGACACCATAGGGCACCGTCGTGAGCAACGAGACGCGGTCCACGCCGGCCTGCACCAGCTTGCGGCTGCGCTCCTGCTGCACCTTCTCCGCCGCAACACGGATGCGCGTGCGGGTGGGTGCGTGGCTGGTATCCACCAGCAGGCGCTGGCCCGTCTCGGCGTCCTCGAGCTCCACCCACCCCGCGTCGGGCAGATCGTATTCGCGCGGATCGTCGACCGTGATCGCCACGACTTCGTGCCGTGCGGCGAGCTGGCCGAGCGGTTCTTCCCACCCCTCGGCGCGGAAATCGGAGAGGACGACGATGATCGCGCGGTGTCGCAGCAGCTTGCCCGCATAGGCCAGGGCGCCCGCGAGGTTGGTGCCGCGGCCCCGCGGAGCGAACGCCACAAGGTCACGAATGACGCGCAGCGCGTGAGCCCGCCCCTTGGCGGGCCGCACGACGTACTCGGGCATGTCGGCAAAGAGCAACGCGCCGACGCGGTCGTTGTGCCGCGCGGCCGCGAGTGCCAACACCGCGGCGACCTCGACGGCGAGGCCCGCCTTGGTGTAGGGACGGCCGAAGTGCAGCGAACCAGACTGGTCCACGATGAGGAGGAGTGTGAGCTCGCGCTCTTCCATGAACGTCTTGACGAAGGGATGACCCATCCGCGCGGAGACGTTCCAGTCGATTGCCCGGAAGTCGTCGCCCTGCTGGTAGGCGCGCACCTCCGCGAACTCGATGCCCTGGCCCCGAAAGACGGAGCGGTACTCGCCCGTGAACAGGGTATTGACCAGGCTGCGGGCGCGGAGCTCGATCCCTTTGACATGCCGAAGCACTTCCGCCGTCACGGCCCGCCGGCGCACCCGGTGGGCGGGAGTCCCGCCCCGCCGCCGCTCCTTGCCTTCGAATGTCACGGCACTCCCACAGCCTCCAGGATCTTCGCGATGACCTGGTCGGCGGTCATGTCTTCCGCTTCGGCTTCGAACGTGAGCAGCACGCGATGCCGGAGTACATCGAACGCCATCGCCTTGACGTCTTCGGGCACGACGAACGCCCGCCCGCGCAGGTACGCGTGCGCGCGGGCGGCCTGCGCGAGGTAGATCGAGGCGCGCGGTGACGCGCCGAACGCAATCAGCGGCTTGAGTTCCGGCAGGCCGATCGCCTGCGGCTCGCGCGTCGCCCGGACGGCATCGACGATGTAATCGACGACTTTCTGGTCCATGAACAGCTCGGCAATCGCGCTGCGCGCGGCGAGGATGTCGTCCGCCTCGGCGATGCGCTGGACCTCGATGGGTCGGCCCCCCGCCATCCGCCCGACGATCTCCTTCTCCGCATCACGCGTCGGGTAGCCGACGCGCACCTTGAGCATGAAGCGGTCGAGCTGCGCCTCGGGGAGCGGATAGGTGCCTTCGTGCTCGATCGGGTTCTGTGTCGCGAGCACGAGGAACGGCTCGCCCAGGAAGAAGGTCTCGCCGCCGATCGTCACCTGCTTTTCCTGCATCGCCTCGAGCAGCGCCGACTGCACCTTGGCCGGCGCGCGGTTGATTTCGTCGGCGAGCACGAGGTTCGCGAACAGCGGTCCCTTCTTGGGATAGAACTCCTGCGATCGCTGGTCGAAGACCATCGTTCCGATGACGTCGGCAGGCAGCAGGTCCGGTGTGAACTGAATGCGTGAGAAGCTGATCTTCAGGCATTCCGCGACGGTGCGGACCGCGAGCGTCTTGGCGAGTCCCGGGACGCCTTCGAGCAGGATGTGGCCGCCGGTGAGCAGGCCGATCAGCAGCCGCTCCACCATGACCTCCTGGCCGACGACGCGCTTCGCCACCTCGCGGGTGATGGTCTGCGTCAGCACCGCGTCGTTCGTCTTCGCTGTACGTGTCGTCATCTCAGAGACGCTTCCGCTGCCCGCTTCACTGTCGGCTCCTTATCTCGAGCGTAGAGTTCCAGCAACGCCTTCGCCTCCAGGCGATCCAATCGCGCCAACCCTTCGATCGCCGCGGCGCGCACGAACGGCGTGCGGCGCGGCTTGCCACCCGGCTCGGCGAATTTCGCCAACACTTCCAGCGCTTCGGTGGCGCCGAGCTGGCCGATCGCTTTCAGCAACGCAGCCAATACCCCTTCGTCTTTCTCCTGCTCCAGGCGGCGTACCAAAACGGTGGTCGCTCCCACGTCGCCCGCCGCAGCGACGGCCCGCGCGGCCGCGGTGCGCACCAGCACGGATTCATCTTTGAGCGCCGGCATCGCCGGCCGCGAAATCTCGCGCCCGCCCAGCTCGGCGAGACCGAGCAGAGCTGCTTCACGCACGCGCTCGTCGGCGTGACGCGTCAGTTTAATGAGCAGCTCGGCGACGTGCGGGTCACCCGTCAGCCCGAGGAATTCCGCCGCGGCGGCGACCACTTCCGGCACTTTGCTCTCGACGCGGGCTTGCAGCAGCTCCACCGCGCGCTCGCCGGCGGCCCGCATGGCTGCGCGATAGGCTTCGCGCAGCTCCGGTGCCGCGTGCAGATACGCATCCACGACCGACCCCGCCGATACCGCGCCCAGCGCGCCGACCGCATTCACGAGATGCGCGCGCTCGGCAGGGGGCACGCGCGGCTCGCCGAGACGCGCCACCATACGCTCCACAATAGCCTCATCCGCAAGCGCCCCCGCCACCTCGCCGATCGCCTCCTGAATCTCGGGATCTTGCACCTTCCCGAGAGAGCGATCGAGACCGGCGACAACTTCGGCGACCGCGCCAATATCGCGCAACGCGATCACGTCCGGCGTGAGCTGGCGCAGCTTTTCGACGTTCGCACGCTGGTCTTCCGGTTGCGATGCCGCCAGCAACGCCGTGACAGCCCGCCGTGCTTCGACATCGGCGGGCAGCACATTCGGACGAAACACGCTGCTTTGGCGCGCGGGACTGACGGACTCGGAAGGCGTTGGCGGAGCGGGGGCGGCGGCGATGAAAATCGGCGCCGATGGGGCGGCCTGAACCGGGGGCGAAGGGGCGGCGGCGGGCGGCGCGGGAGCGGCGACAACAGGCGCCGGCGGCACATCGCCGAGCGCGCGCGAGGCCGACAAGCGCTGGCTCGCGCGGCGGCCCAGGTGCACCGTGATGCGTCCGAGGACCGCGTCATCGGGCGCGACGTTGCCAACAGCGACGCCGAAAAGGCCGAGCCAATGCTCGGGCGTTACGCCGGGATTGATCTGAATCGCGCGGATGCCGCGCGCGAACAGCAGGCCGGCGAGCTCGGCGACTTGCGTGTTGCGCGGCAGCAGATGCTGGCCATGCCAGTGCAAACCGGTCGCCCCGATCTTCCACTCTACCGTTCCGAAACCCGCGAGTCCCGGCAGCGATGCGGCGATATGGCGCATCGCTTCGAGCACCGCCGGATGGGACGGCGGATACAGGCGCGTCAGCCGGAATGTCGTGCCGATCGCGCCAAGCGCACGGTCCACTGCTCCAGTGTCGATCGCCATCAGCGCTTGATCCGCGTCCCCTTGTCCTCGACGGTGAAGACCCACGTGGCGAAGCGTGCCGGCTCGATCGAATCGTCGGGACCGATCGCATTCCAATCGACGTCGCTGCCGGAGCTCTGCGGTCCGCTCGCGCGCATCTCCGCGTCTCGCACCATCACACCTGCCCTCGTGATCCACACACCGAACTGCTCCGCGCGGAGATCCACCCAGCCGCGCGGTGCCGCGCTCAGCGGGTCGCGCCCGCGCCCCGGGGGGGGTGGCACAACTACTATGCTGCCGCGGTACACAGCCTTTCCATCCGGCGAGACGATGGGCAAACCCACCGAGATAATCTGCTGCCGCAGCGCGGCGTTGGTCTCGAGGAGCCGCCACGCGGCGTCCGCGAGCGCACGGGCCTTGCTGCCGGCAAGCGCCCGCACGTTCGGACAGAGCTGACGGCAGAGATACGCCTCGTACAGCAATTTGGTGAGCCGGGGGGGCCCCAGCATCTCGTAGGCCACGCCGCGGGCGTTCCGGCTGTCCTCGAGCGCCCGCAGACGCCCGATGGCGTTGCGGCGCAGCACCCCGGCGCGGTAGGTCGGTCCGGCGGTCGAGGCGTCCAGCGCCGCGACGATGTCCTTGCCCGTGGGCCGGCCTTGCAGCTCCAGCATCACGTAGTCCGCGACCTCTTCGGGCGTGATGAACTCCATCTGCCCGAGCGCGGTAACGGTCTCGAACTCGTCACGCGCGAACAATCCATTTTCCCCGACGTCAATGTAGACGCCCTCGAGCGGCCGGCCGAGCTCGCGCCACGGTGACGCGCCCGGCGCGAACGCCTCCTGCAACGGGACCGGCGTCTCGCAGTCCACGAGCGGGATCGGCTTGCCTTTGCGGCGCACCGGACCATGTGCCACCTCGCGCCACGCGATCGTCGCCGTCGGCTTGATTTCTACCGTGACCGGCGCGTCGGGCGTACGTCCCAACAGGAACAGCAACATCGAATGCGCCCCGGCGATCGCCGACTTCGTCAGCAGCGTAGCGCTGGGCCGCTCCTCGGAGTGCGTGTAGGGAATGTTGAAGCCCATCCCGCCCGTGCCACTGGTCCCGATCTTCACATAGGCCTGAGTGCCCGCGCGCCGCAGGGCTTCCGTGATGATCTGCGCATGACGGATCAGCTGGGGCAGCGGGAGACGCAACAGATGCTGCTCGATCGCGGCGCGATCGATCGGCGGCCCTTCCGCTCCGCCATTCTGGGCGCGTTCGAGCAGGTCGCGCGCGCTCTGAAAAATGTCCTGATACGCAAACGCGGTCGCGGTATTGATGCTGTCCACGACCGCGTTGGGCTTGTAGCGCACCAGCAGCCGAAACAGCAGGTTGCGCTCCAGGACCGTGTCGGTGAGATCACCCAGCAAGTCGCCGAGCACCAGCGCACGGTGGTCGGCCTTGGACATGATGGTGGCGATATCGAGTCGGGCGACAGGCGCGGGCATGAAGACGTTGCCCCATTCGACATCGATCGTCACCCCACCGCGGTAGGGCTCGAGCGCGCGGGCCGCGGCCCGCACTTCATCCTCGAACAATGCGACGAGCACGAGGCGGCGCGGCGGCGGTGTCGCCGCGAGCACTCGCCGCGCCACCGCGTGGCCGACGAGACCGCTCCCGCCCAGCAGCATTACCGTCCGATCAGCGAGCTCCATGTAGTCGCTCGATTGCTCCGATCTCCTGCCGGGTGAGCTCCCGCCAATGGCCCTCGGCCAGCTTGCCGAGCCGGACCGGGCCGTAGGACACGCGGTGCAACCATTCGACCTTGAGACCCAGCGCTTCTGCGATGCGGCGCACAATCCGCTGCCGCCCTTCAGCCAGCGTCAGCTCGATCTCGACCGACTTCCCCTGCGGCCGCACACGCGACTCGACGACGCGCACGGCCCGGCCGTCGATAACGATCCGTTGCGCGAGGGCGGTCCGGATCGCGCCGGCGTCCACGCCGTGCACGCCCAGCCAGTAGCTGCGGGGCACCTCGTAGCGCGGGTGCATGAGCCGGTGGGCCGCGGCACCGTCAGTCGTCAGGAGCAGCAGCCCGGAGGTCATGACGTCCAGCCGCCCAACGTACGTGAGACCGGGCACCTTCGGGAGGAGTCCGAACACCGTGCGCCGTCCTTCCGGATCGGAGCGGCTCACGACATAGCCGATCGGCTTGTTGAGCGCGAGCCAGGTCGTGCGAGTCGCGGCGCGCACGGGGCGGCCATCGACGGTGATCTTCTGCCCGTCGGGATCGACGCTCATCCCGATCGTCGCGGTCTGGCCGTCCACCCGCACGCGGCCGGCACGGATCAGATCTTCCGCCTTGCGGCGTGAGGCGACGCCCGCGCGCGCCATGGCGCGCTGCAGGCGCATGAGGGTCATTCGGGTTCGTCGACGGGCGTGGGGCGCCGGAGGGCGACCGACAGCTCTTCGAGCCGCGGCAGGTCCTCCAGGTTCTTCAGTCCGAGAATCTCCTGAAACGACGGCGTAGTGCCGTAGAGCAGCGGGCGGCCAAGGCCTTCGCCGCGCGTGACGACTTCGATGAGACCACGCTCGACCAGCTTGTCCATCACCGCGCCCGAATCCACCCCGCGGATCTCGTCGACTTCGAGGCGCCCGACCGGCTGGCGGTACGCGATGATGGCGAGCGTTTCGAGCGCGGCGGGCGACAGCCGGCGCGGCCGCAGCGCGAACTGCGCGCGCTCGATCGTCTCCGCATACTCGCGCCGCGTCAGGAACTGCCATCCCTCGGCGATCTCGACCAGTTCGACGCCATGCTCGTCGCGGTAGGCGGCTCGCAGCTCGGCAAGCGCCGCCCGCACGGCGCTCTCCCCTGCCATGGGATCGAGCGAGCCGAGCTCCTCCAGCGTCAGCGGGCGCGACGCCGCAAACAACGCGGCTTCAAGCAGCTTCGTGAGGGAGTGCACGCGTGATCACCATCGGGCCGAACGGTTCGGGCTGGGACAGCGTGAGCGAGCTGCGTTTGGCGAGCTCGAGGAGGGCGATAAACGTCGACAACACGTCCACGAGCGTGGCCTGCGGTCCGACCGCTTCCTGCCAGCCGACCGTCTCGCGCTCGGCGAGCAGCGCCTGGATCCGCGCGGTCGCGCCCTCGACATCGAGCGGGCGCGACACCACCCGGTGCAGCATCGGCTCGGGGATGAGCGCAATGACCCGCTCGGCGGCCGCGAGCAGATCGTTGAGGTCCATCTGCAGCGGCGCGGGAGGCGCGTCGGGCGGCGGCGCTTCGTAACCGCGGCCGAACCGCTCCGCGCGCGCATCGGCGGCATGGCCGAGCCAGTCCACGAGCTCGCGAATCTGCTGGTACTCGAGCAGGCGGCGCACCAGCTCGGCACGTGGGTCTTCCCATTCGTCGTCGCCGAGCCGGCGCGGCAACAGCATCTGCGCCTTGATGCGCAGCAGCCGCGCTGCCATCTCGAGGTAGTCCGCCGCCTGGTTGAGCCCCAGCTCGGCGATCACCGACAGGAACTGATCCGCGATCTTCGCGATCGGGAGATCGGTGATGTCGACTTCGTCTTCCTTGATCAGGTGCAGGAGCAGGTCGAGCGGGCCGGAAAATTTCTCCAGCTCGACGACGAACCCGCTGTTACCAGGATCGCGGAGCATGGGACTTGTCACGAGGGAATTCCACCCGGAAGAGCGACGGGCCCCACCACGCCGAGAGCGAACCGCATGAGCTGGAACGCAGGCCAGAGGAAGAATTGCACGACGCCCGGCAGCAGGTAGCTCACAAGCAAGATTGGGAAAAACCCAAAGCGCTGGAGTTGCCGGTACTGCACCCCAGCGCCGGGGGGTAATAAATGATAGAACACGTGGCTGCCATCGAGGGGCGGAATCGGAATCAAGTTGAAAAATGCGAGTACGAGATTCCACCACATGCCATAGAAGGTCATCCGCTGCAGAATTTCGAGAGTCGGGTTAAGCGCGGGAAGGGCTTCCGCAATCGTTCCCACGGTCGCAAACAGTGCGGTAAAAATCATGAATAGCACGAGATTCACGGCTATGCCGGCGAGTGATACGATCACATCTCCCCTCACATAGTGCCGGTAATTCCGCGGATTCACCGGCACCGGCTTCGCGCCGCCGAAGGTATAGGCGCCGTGCGACTGAAACCACAGAAACAACGGCAGTATCACGGTCATGAAGGGATCGATGTGTTTCAGGGGATTGAGCGTCAGCCGGCCGAGCATGTACGCCGTGGAATCACCCTGCCGGTAGGCGGCCTCGGCGTGGGCGTATTCGTGGGCCACCATCGAAAACAGCAAGACTGGAGCCCAAAGGAGGATATCGACGGAGATAGCGTGTGCTCGGGTAGGTGACGGCCAAAGATAGGTATACGCTTGACCCGACGCAACTTACCGTCTACTTTCCGCGCCATGCCGAAGATCAAATCCGCGAAGAAAGCGATGCGCCAGGCGCGCTCGCGTACCGTCCGCAACAAAGCGCAACGCTCGTCGCTGCGTA
>WNGG01003102.1_pt1 | contig 19243 bp, 17 predicted proteins | sample 5400661 | NCBI WGS metagenome assembly WNGG01 (sample SAMN13153372, study PRJNA577476) | soil metagenome | isolation source: 100 cm soil or saprolite under Garry oak tree replicate 1 | place: USA:California | collected 2016-06-15
CCGCGGGCGCCATCGCCATATTCCGGGTCGGGGCCACCGTCAACACTGGGACCGGTGGCGGCACGCTCACCAACACAGCCAGCGTCGGCAGCGACACCTCCGATCCCGACCCGGCCAACAACACAGCCTCGGCGTCCACTTCTATCGAAGGCGCCGACCTGGTGCTGACCAAGGCCGGGCCGGCAAGCGTCAACGAGGGCGACAGCGTGTACTACGAGCTAACGCTGACCAACCTCGGGCCCGCCGACGCCGCCAACGTGGTGCTCGCGGACACGCTGCCGCTGGGGCTGACGCCAAGCCTGTTCGCGCAGCTCTCGGGTCCTGGTGCGAGCCTTGCCTTCGACGGCATTCGCACCTTCACGGCCGCCTTTGGCAGCCTGGCCGCGGGTGCCATCGCAATGTTCCGGGTCGGGGCCACCGTCAACACTGGGACCGGTGGCGGCACGCTCACCAACACAGCCGGCGTCGGCAGCGACACCTCCGATCCCGACCCGGCCAACAACACAGCCTCGGCGTCCACCCCCATCGAAGGCGCCGACCTGGTGCTGACCAAGGCCGGGCCGGCAAGCGCCAACGAGGGCGACAGCGTGTACTACGAGCTAACGCTGACCAACCTCGGGCCCGCCGACGCCGTCAACGTGGTGCTCGCGGACACGCTGCCGCTGGGGCTGACGCCAAGCCTGTTCGCGCAGCTCTCGGGTCCTGGTGCGAGCCTTGCCTTCGACGGCATTCGCACCTTCACGGCCACCTTTGGCAGCCTGGCCTCGGGTGCCATTGCGATGTTCCGGGTCGGGGCCACCGTCAACACTGGGACCGGTGGCAGCACGCTCACCAACACAGCCGGCGTCGGCAGCGACACCTCCGACCCCGTCCCCGCCAACAACAGCGCCAGCATCGACATCACCGTGTCGCCTGCAGCACCGCCCGCGCTGTCGGCGCCCGACCTTCTTGCGGCTGATGACTCCGGCGTCTCGAGTACCGACAACCTGACCAACGTCACGACCCCGCACTTCGCGGTTCATGGTCTGCCACTGCTGCGAATCGCACTGCTCGAGGCCGCGGTCGAGCTTGGTTCAGCCTTCGCTGACACGCTGGGCGACGCGCTGATCGAGGTCGCGACGGCGCTCAGTGATGGCTTGCATCCGATTTACGCTCAGCAGTTCGCGGCCGACAGCACCCCGAGTGATCCCTCCGAGTCGCTCACGGTAAGGATTGACACCGCTGCCCCCGCGGCGCCGCTGCTGGACCTGCCCGCGGCCGAGGACTCCGGGGTCTCGAGCTCCGACAACATCACCAAGGTCGACGTCTGGCACTTCTTCGCCGCGCCGCCGACAGAACAGACGGTGACCGCGATCACGGAGCTGGCGCCCAACGGTCGCCTCGACACCTCGAGCTGGCCGGGCGACCCCACCAGCGCCTGCCACTGCTACTACTTCCCGGACACGGGTGGTGGCCTGGGGGCGGACAACCGGCAGGGGCTGTGGACCTACACCGCCAGCTTCACCGACCTCGCCGGCAACGCCTCGACGCTCTCCAACACGCTCGCCATCAGCTTCGACTCCATCGCCCCGGTGGCGCCCGTGCTCGACCTGCCGGCATCAGAGGACTCGGGCTTCAGCAGCACCGACAACGTGACCAACGTGGCGAGCTGGAACCTGGTCGGGAGCACGCCGGAGGCGGGCACGGACCGCTTGCTCCTGCACGAGTCGGCGCCCAACGGGCGGCAGCTGGACGGTGGCCCCTATCTGGGCAGCCTGGGTTGGAGCGGCCTGGTCGCGTTCCCCGACAGTGGGGGCGGGCTGGGGCCGGACGGCCGCCAGGGCCTGTGGACTTACACCGGGTTCGTGCGCGACCTGGCGGGCAACCAGAGCGACACCTCGAACACGCTCGCCATCAGCTTCGACTCCATCGCCCCGGTGACGGTCGCGAGCATCACAGGCAACCCTGGCGACAACGGATGGTGGAAAGCCGGCAGCCCGACCATTCTGACTCTGACCGCCACCGACGACCGGAGCGGTGTGGCCGCAACCACGTTCACGGTCAACGGCGGGGCGACGCAGGTCTATAGCGGACCTGTGACCTTCCCCGATGGCATCTACCACGTGACCTTCAACTCCGCCGACATCGCCGGCAACACCGAGACTGCCCAGGCCGCGGACTTCATGGTCGACCAGACGCAGCCTGTCGTCACCATTGGCGGCGTGACCGACGGCGCGACCTACTTCCTGAACGGCGCGCCTACGCCAACCTTTACGGGCAGTGACGCGCTCTCCGGAATCGCCACGCAGTCAGCCACGCTGACGCCGCCGTCAACAGCTTCGGGCGCCGGCTTCTACGTCTATCGCGTGACCGTCACAGACAGCGCCGGCAATGTTACCGTCGCCACCGCGAGATACCTGGTCATCTATCGCTTCAGTGGATTCCTTTCCCCGCTGACTCCCGGCGGCACGTACAAGCAGGGGCGGAAGCTGCCGGTGATCTTCACGTTGCTCGACAGCGCCTTTGCACCGGTTGCAAACGCAAATGGCACCTTGTACGTCGACGGCGCCCGAGTAGGCGACTTCATCTATATGGGGTCCGGCATCTACCAGTTCAATCTGAACACATCGAGCCTGTCGCTCGGCCGCCACACGCTGACCGCGCAGCTCGATGACACGACCACGCACAGCATCGACATCTTCATCCGCAGCTGACGCACGGCCTGTCGGCCGTCAGTCGTGGATCCAAGCCCTGGATGCCGGCGCCATCGCCGTGGCCAGGAATCCGCGCACCTGCTCGCCAAACGTCCTGGTGTCGATAGGCTTGGGGATGTAGCCGGTGCAGCCGGCAGCGAGCGCCTGCTCGCGGTCCCCGGTCATCGCGTGAGCCGTGAGCGCGACGATTGGAATCGCCGCCGTGTCGGACGAGGCCTTGAGCATGCGGGTGAGCGCGAGACCGTCAAGTCCGGGTAGCTGGATGTCCATCAGGATGAGGTCGGGCTTGCGAGTGCGGAGAATCTCGAGCGCCTCCACCGACGAGCCTGCCAGCTCGACGCGATAGCCCTCGCGCTCGAGCACGGAAGATGTCAAGAGCTGGTTCGTGATGTTGTCCTCGACGACCAGGATCAGGGAGCTGTCGCTCATGCTTCGGCGGCGACGTTCTGCATGAGCGCGATGACGTCCTTCATCGGACGTCAGGCGGCGCTCAGACGCTGGATGGTGGGCAGCTCAGACACGAAGAGCTCGACCAGCCTGGGGTCCCACTGCCTCCCCGCGCCTCCGATCAGGATTTGAATCGCCTTTTCAACCGAGCGGCTCTTGCGATAAGGGCGATCGTTGACCAGCGCGTCGTATGCATCGCAGATCGAGACGATCCTCGCCAGCAGGGGGATGTCGTCTCCGCGCAGGCCGTCGGGATAGCCGCGCCCATCGAACCATTCGTGGTGGTGACGGATGATCGGAATCAGGCCGGACCCCGAGCGCAGCGGCTTGACGATGTTGGCGCCGATCACGGGGTGCGCGCGCATCAGCACCATCTCCTCCGGGTTCAGGGGTCCGGGCTTGCGGAGGATTGCGTCGTCGACGCCGATCTTGCCGATGTCGTGGATCATTCCCCCGCGATACAGGGCGTCGAGATCGAGCTCGGCAAGACCCATGCGCGAGCCCAGGTGTCGCGCTGATTCGGCGACCCGGTGCGTGTGGCGCTCCGTGTGCGAGTCCTTCGCCTCAACCGCGGCGGCGAGGGCGAAGATCACCTGCTCGGCGCTGTCGAGGCGGTCGTACACGGACTTCAAGCGCAGGGCCGAGCGGACGCGGGCGACGAGCTCGACTCGCTCGACCGGCTTCGACATGTAGTCGTCCGCGCCCATTTCCAGGGCTTTGACGCGATCGTCGGTGCCGTTCATCGCGGTGATCATCACCACCGGTACCAGGCGGAGAGCCGGGTCAGCCTTGATGTGGGCGCACACCTGATACCCGTCCATGCCTGGCATCTGGACGTCGAGAAGCACCAGGTCCGGTGGTGTCGACTGGATGATCCGCAGCGCGCTTGGCCCATCCTCGGCCAGCACCACCCTGCAGTCCACCTCTGCGAGGCAGGCCTCGATGAGCTCGCGGTTCGCCTCGCCGTCGTCGACCACCAGCACGGTGGGGATGTGATGTGGAGCGCTGGGTCGGGGACGCCGGTGCGCCGCATCAGTCATCTCCTGCCGCGTCTGGCTCGGCCACGCCGCCGGCGTCAGCGCCTGCACGAACTCGCTCGCGCTCCGATGGCGATCGGATGGAACCTTGGCCAGGGCCTGACGCAGCGTCGCCTCCACATGGTTCGACAGCTCGCCCACAAGCTCCGGGGTCGGCGGCATCGCCTTGTTCATGTGCGACAGCAGCACAGCTGCGGGCGTTTCGGCCTCGAATGGAACCCGGCCGGTCAGCATCTCGTAAGCGACCACCGCCAGCGAGTAGAGGTCCGAAGGCGGACCGATCGGCTCTCCAGCCGCCTGCTCGGGCGACATGTACTCAGGCGTGCCCATGACCGTGCCGCTCGCCGTGAGCCTGCGGATCGAGTCGGCCATCTTGGCGAGCCCGAAGTCGCCGAGGACGGGGGTGCCATTTTCGTGGATGAGGATGTTCGACGGCTTGATATCCCGGTGCAGAACGCCAAGCGCGTGCGCGTGGTCGAGCGCGGCTGCGATCGGCCGCAGCATCGCGACCACGTCCTGTAGGTCCATGCGGTCACGCAGGCGGTCGCCCAGGGTGCCACCGGCGACCAGCTCGAGGACGAGGTACGTGATGCCGTTTTCCTGTCCGAAGTCGAACACGCTGAGGATGTTGGGGTGCCTGAGCCGCGCCACCGAGCGGGCCTCGTCCTGGAAGCGCTGCCGGTAGATCTCATCCTCGGCGAAGAAGTCGGGCAGGACCTTGATCGCGACGAAGCGGTCGAGCGCCGGGTGATGGGCCCTGTACACAGTGGCCATGCCACCGCGCCCGATCCGATCGACGATCCTGTACGGTCCGAGCGTGGCGCCCGACGCCAGGCTCATGTGTTCTGGCTCGCGCGAGCCACGATTACCGCCAGCGGACAGACCACGGCCAGGCGGCCGAGATCGAGGTACGGCTTCACGACCTCACTCCAGCCAAACCAACGCTGAAGCTGCTCGAAGATCCCGGCGTCGAGGATCGAGATCGACCCGATCAGGGCAGGCGTGACAACCAGCAAGAACGCCGCCCCAAGCAGGGCGAGCACGACGAGTGCTCGCCCTTGCGGATCGCCCACCACCGCGCACTCGTCGACAGTCCCCGAGGCTTGGGGAACCTCAGCGATAGGGCATTGCCGGAGCGGGGTGCTCTGAGTCGGGTGGCGGGCATGCATGGGTGGGAGCGCCGTGCAACATGCGCGACGACAATTTGAAGGCTAGGCCACGGCAAGTTCAGACCGTGTTATCTGATGGTGTTAATTCAGTGTCCGATCGGGTCAATTCCCATAGCCGATCGGCTATACGAGGCTAGAACCAGCCTTCTTGGGTCGCCTTGCGGGCGAGCTCTGTCCGGTTGCTGACGCCGAGCTTGTCCAGCAGCTGGCCGACGTGGAACTTGACGGTGTGCTGGCTGAGGTGGACCTTCTCGGCGATCAGCCGGTTTGAGAGTCCCTCCACCACATAGCCCAGGATCGCCTTCTCCAACCGGCTCATGTCCGGCACTGGCAGCCGGGGCTTGCGGGAGCCTTCCGCACCTGCCAGCTGAAGGCGGCTGTGCATGGCTGCGTTGTCGATGGCGATGGCGGCGTCGCTGCCGATCGCGTCCAGGAACTCCAGCCATTCCTGGTCGGGCTGCAGCTGCGACCGGTGGAACACCTCGAGGACCCCGGCGAGCTTGCCGCCCGCGATCAGCGGCACGGCCCCGTACGCCTTGAACCCCTCTCGCGCGAACAGCGATCGGCGCCGGAACTGGCTGAACGCGCCGAGCACCGTCACCGTCTCGATGCGCCTCCGGTGAAGGGCGCGGCCGGGCAGGCCCTCATCGATGGGAAGTCGGTAGTCGGGGACTGAGGTGGACTGAAACCCGGTGCTCGCCACTGCCTCGAGCATCCCATCCTTCTCATCCACCAGCAAGATGTCTGCGGCATCGACCCCCAGCCCGGCCGTCGCCTGGTCGAGGATGACCTGCAGCGTGAGGCGGAGGTCGGGGCTGCCCGAGATCGCCAGACGCACGCTCCGCAGCGCTGTCAGGCGTTCGAGCCGGTGGATGGCGTCAACGTAGAGCTGAGCGTTGTCCGCGGCGACGCCGGTGCGGTCGGCAACGTCCTGAACCCACCGGATGTCCCTTTCCGTGAGCGGGTTCGAACCCCGCCTCTCGAACAGCCCGAGCGTTCCGACGGTCGACCCTCGCGCGCGCATCGGCACGACGAGCACGCCCAGGTGTCGCACCGGCGAAGAGATTGGGGGACGGTTTCGTTCCACGTACGCGCGAATCTCCTCGCTCAACGTGCCCATGAAGTCTTCGTACGGGATGCTCGGGATCAACAGCGGCTCACCGCTTTCGATCACGTGTGTCGAGATCGGCGTCGTCATCGACTCTCCGCCCGACATCTGCAGGGTCTCGACATATTCGGCGATCTCGGGGTCTGCATCGCTGGCGGCCACGATCCGCACCGTGCGCGGATCCTTGTTCATCATGGTCGCCACCCAGGTTCCCGACCGCAGCCGGCTCAGAGTGGAAGTCACCGTTTTGAGGATCGCCTCGGGGTCGAGGCGCGCTCCAGCCAGCTGCTCGGTGACCTCTGCCACCGCCTCGGCGCCGTACGTCGGCCGAGGGAGCCGGACGTCGGTGAGGATCCTGGAGACATCGGCCAGCGTCAGGACGACATGACTGACTGCGGCGGTGTCCGTGAGGACTGGCACCGCGTCCACGTGGATCCAGGCCTCGGAGCCATCCGGCCGCGTGACCCGTGCGACCACGTCCCGTTCCGGCCTCCGGCTGCGCATCGCCGCCAGGGCGGGGTGCAGGTTCTCGGCGTCCGGCCAACCAGCGGCATCTGTGAGGAACCAGCCGGCGCTTTCTGCTCGGGAACCGATCAGGTCATCGACGCTGGCGCCGAGCAGCTCTGCTGCGGCTGGGTTCGCGTTGATGACGCGCCCGCCCGCGTCGTAAACGACCAGCGCCCCGGGAAGATCGTCGAAGTCCAGGTGCAAATTCGGGCTCACGGCCGGCACTGCCTCAACGAGGGCGATCGGAAAGTGACTAGTAAAAAGATGGTACGAAATCCAAGACCACAATAGCCCACGCGCCGACGAATTCGATCTTGCAATCCGGCGTTTCGTGCGCTCCGATGGCTCGATAAGCGAAACCAATGGCCGCCGCCAGCGGTTGCATTAAGCGCTCGCCTTAGTCTCCTCCTCGCTCCGGGGGATGGTGGGCAGGCGGCGCCGCGCCGGCCACAGGAACAGCGGCAGCGAAATCAGCATCACGGCCGGCATCACCCATATCGCTGCGGCGTAGCCATAGCGCGCAGCCGAGAGGCCGAGCAGGACTCCTCCCAACGAAGCTCCCAGGTCGATGGCGCTGTTCCAGAGCGCGCTGATCGGTCCCCAGCCGGCGCCGCCTCGCTCGACCATGACGAGGTAGACCGCCGTCTGCACCGCGCCATAGCCGGTTCCGTAAGCCGTCGCGGCCATGACCACCCCGATCGGTCCGCTCGGAACCGCGAGCGCAACCAGACCCAGGAGTGTGATGGCGATCCCTCCCATCAGAACCAGTCGGGCCGGCCGGCGGTCGCCGAGCACGCCTGCCAGCCACCTGCTCGCGGCCCGAGTAGCGCCCGCGATAAAGAGGAAGACCGCCGCCGAGCCGAGCCCTTCGGCCGGCAACGCCACAGGCGCGTAGGTGAAGACTCCGCCGAAACTGCAGCTGACGATCACAAATCCGGCAAACAGGGCGAGCAGGCCAGGACGCCGCGCTGCATCGATCAGATTGCCCGCGCCGGGAACCCTGGCCGCCGAGCTGAGCGGCAGCAGCACCGCCAGCGCCGCACCAAACAAACCACTGGTGAGCGCAATGATCGCCGCCACGTCGATCCGGCCGGCCTCGACCAGCGACACGCCGAGCGACGGCAGGACCACGCCTGGCACGCTGAGGGCCAGGCCGTAGTAGCCGATCGCGGTGCCGCGGCGGTGGGGCTGCGAAAGCTCGGCCACCAGCGCCACGGAGACCACGATCGAAACACCGAATCCCAGGCCGCGCAGGCCGGCCGCGGCCAGCATGGGCCAGGTGGTGACAGCCGGGATCACGTAAACGAGACTGGGGACGGCATAAAGCAGCTGCCCTCCGATCAGCAGTCGCGTCGAGGTCCACCGCGTCAGCAACCAGGGCGACAGCAGCTCACCAAGGACTGCGCCGAAGAACAGTGACGCCGTGGCAGCGCCTGCGGCTCCGTGGGGTCCGTGGCGCTCCACCAGCACCGGGACGGCCGGCAGCAGGATCTGAAAGCTAGAAGAGATCGAAGCGGCGATGCCGGCGAGCACCAAAGAGGGGTTCGGCCGGTGTGCGGTCGAGGTCAGCTGTTGTCGAACCGCCGGCAGTGGCTGCGCGGCTGCTGTGGTTGGGGGGTCACTTTGGCGAGGTGCGCTTGCACGAAAGCAGTCGGGTCGACGAAGCGATGCGGAAACGCCGGAAAACCGTCGCAGCGCGTGGTCGGCAGCGCTCCTCGCCATGCGGTGGCTTCGAAGTCCCCGACGAAAACAGCAAAATGAAAATGCGTGCGCGAGCCCATGTCGGCGATGTCGGCGAAGGCCTGACCCTTGGAGACAGTGGTGCCGACCTTGAATCCAGCACGTGGCCACACATGCCAGTACTGCGTGATCACGACGCCCTGTGATGTCTGGTGCCGGATGAGGACCCCTCCTCGGAAGGTGGGATCAACGATGTAGCCGGCGATGACCCCGTTGGCTGCCGCCCTAACCGGTTGAATTCCGGTGCGGACGTCGAAGCCCGTATGCAGCCAGACCGCGCCCGTAGTCGGGCACGTCCTCAAAGCGGTGCCATCGCAGAGTCGCCACTGGCTGCCAAAACCAAGACAGTGCCGGGTCCATGTCGGAAGCGGGAACTGAAAGCTGTCGGCCGGTGCCGCCGCCAATGCCCGCTCGACCGCGGCCGGGGCCGACGCAATCCGCGGAGCCGGCGTGAGCGCCCACGCGGCAGTCATCAGAATCGCCACCGCAGCAGGTGCTCTGGCGGCCAGCTGCCTCACCCCAAAAGATTATGCCGGGCTCACCTTTCAGCGGCGCGACCATCCGGGTGTATTGGAAGAACCAGAGTGAAGGTCGTCCCCTGCTCCAGATCGCTGCTTTCTATGGTCAGGCTTCCCCCCTGTGCTTGTGCCAGCTGGCGGCTGATGTAAAGGCCGAGGCCCGAGCCGGCGACATGGTCGAATCGAGGATCGCGGCTGCGCAAGAAGGGCTCGAACACGCGCTCGCGCTGCGCGTCGGGAATCCCCACTCCGTTGTCAATGACCCGGACCAGGGCGCGATCGGCATTGCTCGTGGCGCTCATCGACAGTCGCGCCGTCCGCGTCGAGTAGGCGAAGCTGTTGTTGATCAGGTTGTCAAGAATTCGAGCGAGCTGGTCGGCATTCGCCTCTACCTCGATTGGGTCCCGCGGCAGCTCGAGCTGGATCTTGGCTCCGATCAGATCCGCCCGGGGCTGAGCCCGTTCGGCAGCCTCCTGCACGACCACTCTCAGGTCAATCCGCCTGCGGTTCCCCGCCGTGGTGTCGGCATCGATGCGGGCGGCCTCGAGGAGGTCGTCCATGATCTTGTTCAGCTCCTGAGTCTTGGTGGCGAGGATGTCCAGCGTTTGGCCCCAACGCTCGGGAGGCGGGCCGAGCTCGCCGGAGGAAAGGAGCGACAGATATCCGTTCAGCACCGTGAGCGGGCCCCTGAACTCGTGCGCCGCCAGGCTGAGGAATTCGCTCTTGGCCTCGATCGCCTGCTGGGCGAATCGATACCGGCGAGACATCTCCTCCTGTCGCTCGCGGGCGTCGACAAAAGATGCGAGCACGAAGGAGGCGAGCGCCACGCTGACGTTGAAGACCTGCAGCGTGACCATCTTCTCGAACAGCGGCTCCGAGGCGAAGGGGCCGGTGCCGCTCACAGCGGCCCAGATGGCAACCCCCGAAGCGACAAGCGCGGCTGGAGCTGCTCCGCGCAGTCGAAACCGCAACGCGGCGATCATGATCAGGGGCAGGACGAGGTACTCCAGCCTCAGCTCGTTCTGGAAGAGGAGATAGGCCGCGACTCCGATCCCGGCGAGAAGCACTGTCAGCTCGGCGAACTGGCGCCAGGTCAGCTGCGCCTGCCCCGGGCGGGGACGCAGGCTCAACAGGAAGGGAGCGACCAGCAGCACGCCCATGGCGTCGCCCGTCCACCAGACCGCCCAGGTCGGCAGGAAGTCGGTTACAGGGACGGCGCCGGACAGCGTGAGCACCGCAGTGCCCAGCGTCGCGCTCACCGACATGCCGCCGAGCGCGGCAAGGAAGACGATCGCCAACGCGTCGCGCAGCCGATCGAGCTCCAACCGGAAACCCACTCTCCTCAGCAGCTCAGCCGACGCCAGCGGTGCGAGCGTGTTGCCGGCCGCGATGACGGCCGCGCCGGCAACGGAAGGACCGATCGGAAGGTTGACCAAAAAGGCGGCCAGGGCAATGGCAGGCCACACCCGGCGCCCGAGGATGAGGATCGCGACCAGGGCGATTCCAGTCGGGGGCCAGATCGGAGTCACCTGGCCGTGAACCAGGGCCAGGTTCAGGCTGAGGCGCGCCGCGACCCAATAAGCCAGCGCGACGAGCGCCAGCTGCAACAGCGCTTTGGCCGGCGCTGCCCGACGCAGAGATCCGATCCTGGTCCGCATGTTGTCGTCAACCACCAGTGCTCTTGTCGACACCCCGTCGCCGCACACGCTGCCCGAGCAGCCGGGCGCATTCGCGCATCAGATCCAGGATCTCGGCCTCGATCTCGACCTCGCCTTTGCTGGCACCGCACAGCGTGCCGAAGAACTTTCCGTCCGCCGCAAAGACAGGATAGGAAACGAACGTGCGGATCTCGAGCAGCCGAGCGACGCTGCTCTTCGGAAAAGCCCTCGGCACGTCCTTCGAGTAGTTGGGACCGCCCTCGACGACGAAGCGGCAGACCGCTTCGGACCACGGCAGCGTCACGCCTTCTGGGATGTGAAAGATCTGGCTCGTGTTGTGGGAGAACAGGATGAGCTGCTCGTCCTCCCTCAGTCGGGTCTCGGCGAGGTAGGTCGAGCTCAAGCCGGTGAGCTCAGCCAGCCTGGCGAGAAGTCCCCGCGCCACCGACTCCAGATCATCTCCAGTAGCGGCTTCAGCCAGGAGCTCTCGCGCGGTGTGCCTCACGGGCCGTAACGGTAACTCTGGCGCACCACAGGTTGATGACGTTCGGCATCTCAAGGCCGAGCTGAAGTCCCGGTGTAGAGTGGCCCGATGATTCGCGTCGGTTCGATCGTCATCCGCGTCGACGATCTACAGCGCCAGGCAGAGTTCTGGTCGAAGGCACTCGACTATGTGCGACGGGAGGGCGGGGACGACGATTTCGTCCTGCTGCGCCCGAGGGACGGCGCAGGGCCGAACATCTCGCTCGACCAGGTTCGCTCGACGGTGCAAGTGCCGCCGCGCATCCATCTCGACCTGTACACAAAGGATCAGGCAGGAGAGGTCGAGCGCTTGAAAGGATTGGGCGCTACCGAGGTCCACTGGAAGAAGCGACCGCCCGATGCCGACTACGTCATCCTCGCCGATCCGGAGGGCAACCGCTTCTGCGTCGTGGACATCAACCGGTAGCCTAGAGCGCCCCGACCGCAGCTCCCAGTGAACGGAGCAGCGGCCGTCCGGCTTCGGCCCAGCTCTCGGGCCGGCTGGCGACAGGCGCGCCGGGCAGCGTTTCGGCAAAGGCATCGACGACCTCGGCGTCCCACTGCGTGCCTCTGCCCCGCATCAGCTCGGCCAGCGCCACATCGCCGTCGAGCGCCACTCGATAAGGGCGGTCGGAGGTCATGGCGTCCCAGGAGTCTGCGACTGCGATGATGCGCGCGCCGAGTGCGATGGCCGAACCGGCCAGCCCTCTCGGATACCCGCGTCCGTCGATGCGTTCGTGGTGTGCGAGCACGAGCTCGCGCCCCCGCTTGTACTCCGGAAACTTGGCCAGGATCTCGGCGCCCGTCTCCGGATGCTGCTTCATCACCTCGAATTCTTCGCTGCTCAGCCGCCCAGATTTGTGCAGCACCTCGTCCGGTATTGCGATCTTGCCAAGGTCGTGGACGCGCGCGGCGAGGCGTATCAACTCGACCTCGTGGTCAGGCAGACGGAGGCGGCGCGCGGTGCGAACCGCATGCTCGGCGACGCTTTGCGAGTGCTGGTACGTATAAGGATCGCGCCGGTCGACCACGTCCGCCATCGACTCGACGGCGTTGATCGTCTGCTCTCGCAGCAGGACCGAGCGCTTGAGCGCGAGCTGGATGCCGGCGACGGGCACCATCATCGCCACCGCGAGCAAGGTGTGGCCGGTCGAGAGCACGGCCAGCAGGTAGCCGGCGACGTACAGGGCGGCGGTCTGCCTGAGATCGACGGCTGCTGCCTCGGCCCATATGTGTAATGGGTTCCGACCGGTCATCAGGCCGGCCCCGATCACGACCAGCACAGTGCTGACGGCGTACATGACCGCGGCCGAGACCACAACGCCGACGACCTGGGCGTAAGGTCCGCCACCAAACGCCAGCGCTTGATACGCGAGCGCTGCCGCCGAGGCGGCGATGACCAGCTGGGAGGTGTTGAAGACGACGTCGATCGGGCGGCGGCGCCAGCGCCCGGTCGCAGGGTTGCGGCGCATGCACAGCGCGGTATCGCCAACCGCACGGCTCAGCCCGATCATCGCCACCGCGGGCGCGGGCGCGAAGAGCACGATGCATGCGAGGTAGACCGCCGGGGTCGGGTCGACCTTGTATCGCGGCGAGACCATCACGGGAAAGTTGGCCGCCACCGCGCCGACCGCGACCAGCACCGCCATGAGCACCGGGTCGGTGACGGCGCTGGGTGCAGTCGGCAGCAATGCGACGATCGCCATCGCCGGTGCTGCCGGAGCCAGAAGGTACGCGCGGAGACCGGGGCTCAACTGGCCTAGTTCGAGAGCACGATCCCAAACCAGGTCGTCTTGCTGGTGCTGCCGGCATAGACGGTCCCGGAAACCAGGCCGGTCGAAACCGTCGCGTCGGCTTTGAGGTGAAGCGGAGTCCCGATCGGAACGACTGGATCATCCGAACAGATGACGGCCGCGCTGACGTTGGCTGCGCCGGCCACGAGAAGGCCCGTGCTGAAGAGCATGGCAAAGAACAGTCGCTTCATCCCAATCCCACCTTTTGACTTGCGGCCGACCCCCGGCCGATGCGCCAAACGTAGGCAAGGCGATGTTGTGAAAGGTCAAGACATTGTTAAGAGTTCTTCAGACATCAAACCGGCGCGCGACTCCGGGAAGATCTATGGCCGAACCCGCAACGAAGGCCGCCAGTGCCGGCAATCGCGGGTATCAGGTGGCCGACGTTGGCCTCGAAACCCGCCGGGTGCACACTCGCGGGCTCAGGCCAAGAGTGGTATTGACCACTTGCCGGGTTTGTGCTTAACTACCGGCGATGCAAAGGACAAGAGGGCCATACCACTTGGTCAGGAGCCTCCGATGACCAAGCAGGACGACACACGCGACCGTGTCCTCGACCTGATGGAGGCGCTCGTCGTGGGGCAGGCCATCCCCAGCGAGCGGCAGCTCACCCACGCGCTGGGTGTCTCGCGATTGACCATCCGCGCCGCCCTCGATGAGCTCGTCCGCGACGGCTACCTTGACCGCCGTCACGGGAGCGGCACCTATGTGACCGAGCCCAAGATCGCCCAGCCGCTGACGCTGACCTCGTTCAGCGAGGACATGCGGCGGCGGGGGATGGTCCCGGGCAGCCGCACGCTCGAGCTCACCACGACGTCGGCAGGCGCCCGGCTGGCGCGCCGCCTCCAGGTCTCACCCGCGGAGCGCCTGGTCCGTGTCAAGCGGCTTCGCCTGGCGGACGCCGAACCGATGGCGATGGAAGTCCTGCACATCCCGGAAGCCCTGGTCCCCGGGCTCACCAGGGCGGATCTCGAGGATCGCTCCTTCTATGACCTTCTGCAGGAGCGATACCGCATCGTCATCGCTGCCGGAACCCAGAGCATCGAGCCCACCGTCACCAACGAAGAGGAATCCGAGGTGCTGGGGGTGCCCCTCCACACGCCGGCATTCCTGTTCGAGCGGACGACCGTCTCCGAGTCAGGGCGGATCGTCGAGTTCGTCCGCTCCATCTACCGCGGCGACCGATATCGCCTGGTCGCCGACCTGACACCGCAGCGGGGCCGCAACGGGCGCATGGCCGGCGCCCAGCGCGCGCATAACCGGGCCGGCGAAGGCGCATTACGGCGACGGCAACCAGGGCGCTCGGGCGCCGCATTCAAACCACAGGGGGAAAACCAAGAATGAAACCCAGGCAGCTCGTTTTCGCCATCGCTACGGCGTTTGCGCTGCTCGCGACGGCTTGTGGAGGCACCTCCGGTACGACCGGCAACGAGTCGGGCTCGCTCACGGTGTGGCTCATGAACGGAAGCGCTCCTCAGAGCGTTGTCGACGGTGTCAACGCCGACTTCAAGGCGAAGCATCCCAACGTCACCGTCAACGTCGAGATCCAGCAATGGTCGGACGTCACCACCAAGCTCGACACGGCCTTTGCGGGCAGCAACCCACCTGACGTGATGGAGCTCGGCAACACGCTGGTCGCGAAATACGCGGCTGCAGGCGCGCTCCAGGACATCACTGCCAAGAAAGGCAGCTTCGAGAATTCCGGCACGTGGCTGCAATCGCTGACCGACTCGTGCACGTACCAGAAAAAGCTCTACTGCGTGCCGTACTACGCAGGCAGCCGAGCCATCATCTACCGCACGGACATGTTCGCGGCCGCGGGCGTCCAGCCGCCGACGAGCATGGACGACCTGCTGACAGTCGGCCAGAAGCTGATGACCAAGTACGGCTCAGACAAGAACTTCTCCGCGCTCTACTTCCCAGGTAAGTACTGGTACGCGGCGGCGCCGTTCGTCTGGGACTTCGGCGGCGACATCGCCACCTCCTCAGGCAGCAAGTGGACGGGCTCGCTCGACTCATCACAGGCGCAGCAGGGCCTGTCAACCCTGAACAACCTCGTGGCCAAGCTCTCGCGCGCCGACAAAACAGGCGACGAGCTCAAGCAGGACCAGGCCTTCGCGCAGGGTCACATCGCCATGATCGTGGCCAACGGATGGGAGGTCGGCTCGATCACCGACGCCAAGCTCGGCAACCCGAGCCTGAAGGACAAGCTCGGCGCCTTTCCGATCCCCAGCCACAACCCCGGCCAGACCGCGCCCGTGTTCCTGGGTGGGTCTGATCTCGCGATCGCCGCCAAGAGCAAGAACCAGGCTCTGGCCCAGGAGTGGGTCGGCCTGCTGGGCGGCACCAACGCGCAGAGCAAGATGGTGACGGTGGGCGGGGTGATTCCGAACACCACCTCACTGGTCTCGCTGAGCAGCGGCCTGCCGGCGATCTTCGCGGCCGCCGCCAAGAACAGCCGCTTCACGCCGAACTCGCCCAACTGGGCGAGCGTCGAGTCGGCTAACGTGCTCCAGGACATGCTGGTGTCGATCTTCACCGGAAGAACCACGATCCCAGCGGCCACCACATCAGCCAGCGCCAAGATCACTCAGATTCTCAACGGCTAAGTCAAAGGGACCAAAGGGGGTCGGCTTCGATGGGAGTGGCCGGAGAGACACGCGCTCGCGTGGCCGCCGGAGCCAGTTTCGAGGCCGGCCCCTTGAGGTCGATCCTGGCCCGGCGCCTGCTGCCGTACGCGCTGATCGCGCCCGCGGTCCTCGTCATCGCCGCGGTCCTTGCATACCCGCTCGGCATGCTGCTGTGGCTCTCGACCCAGCACTACGGCCTCCGCGAGCTGTTCCAGCACCAGGGCCAGTTCGTCGGGCTGCAGAACTACGCCAAGATCCTGACCGATCCCCAGTTCCGGTATGTGGTCCAGATCTCGATTCTCTTCACGGTCGTCAACGTCGCTCTGTCGATGTTCCTCGCGACGCTGATCGCCCTCCTCCTCGAACGGGTAAGCAAATTCGTTCGCATCCTCCTCAGCTCAGGGCTCGTGTTCGTGTGGGCGACACCCTCCATCCCGGCGATCAACCTCTGGCAGTGGATGTTCGACTACGAATTCGGCGTCGTTAACTGGCTGCTGACACGCATCGGCGCGGGCAACTTCATCCACCACAACTGGTTTGAGAGCCCGATCCAGGGCTTCACGGTGATCACAGTCATCGTCGTCTGGGGGGCGATCCCCTTTCTAGCCCTGATGCTCTATGCCGGCCTGACCCAGGTTCCGCGTGAGCTGGTCGAGGCTGCGGAGATCGACGGTGCGCGCCCGTGGCAGGTCTTCGCGAACGTCACTGTGCCGATCCTTCGTCCGCTGCTGATCGTCCTTTTCAGCCTGTCGACGATCTGGGACTTCCAGGTGTTCAACCAGGTCTGGGTGCTGCTCAACCAGAGGCCAGGCAAGGACTACTTCCTGATCTCCGTCTATACCTTCCAGGAATCGTTTCGAGTCAGCCAGTACGGGCTCGGGTCGGCTGCCGCCGTCGTGATGGTCGCGATCCTGATGGTGGTCAGCTTCTTCTACGTCCGTCAGACCGTGCGGCTCACAGAAGAGGCCGGGTGAGCCGCCGCGCGGGCCGCGTCGTCTACGACGGCCTCGGCGTCTTCATCTTCCTGGTCATGATCTTCCCGATCTACTGGATGGTGTCCACAGCTTTCAAGCCGGGCAGGGACATCCTCAGCCTGAACCCTGTCTGGATCCCCACGTCGATCACGCTCGACAACTTCCAGACCGCGATCAACGTGCCCTTCTTCTGGAATGACGTCGTCAACAGCCTGGTGGTCGTGCTGACCGTGGTCGTCATCTCGGTGCTGCTCGCCTTCCTGGCCGCGGTTTCGGTGGCCAGATTCGGGTTTCGCGGCCGCGCCGCTTTCATCGTGATGGTGATCGGTGTCCAGATGGTTCCTCTCAACGCGCTCGTGATCCCGATCTACCTGCTGCTCGACCAGGTGGGACAGGTGGACAGCCTGCTCGGTGTCATCGCCTATTACCTTGCGGTCGTGCTCCCGTTCATGATCTGGACGCTGCGCGGCTTCATCGCGAACATACCCGTCGACCTAGAGGAATCCGCGATGGTCGACGGCGCCACCCGCGTGGGCGCATTCATGCGCATCGTCTTCCCGCTGGTCGCCCCGGGCCTGGTCGCGACCGCGATCTACGGCTTCATCCAGGCGTGGAACGAGTACATCATCGCCTACGTCCTGTTGAGCAGCTCCTCCAAGCAGACCCTCACCATCTGGCTCGCATCGTTCACCACACAGCACGGCACCGATTGGGGCGGGCTGATGGCGGGAGCCACCCTCACCGCGCTGCCGGTGGTCGCCTTCTTCCTGATCGTCCAGCGACAGGTTCAGGGCGGGCTCACCGCCGGCGCGGTCAAAGGCTGAAAGCTTGGAAGCACTGCGCCGGCTCGCCGACCGGTGCCTGATGCCCGGCTTTGTCGGCATCACCCCGCCGGGCTGGATGCTCCATCGGGCTCAGCACCTGGGCGGCGTCTGCCTCTATGCACGCAACGTCACCGGCCCGGACCAGCTGGCGGCGCTCAACCAGCGCCTGCACGAACAGAATCCTGGCCTCGTCATCGGCATCGACGAGGAGGGCGGTGACGTCACTCGGCTGGAGGCCCGGGCGGGCAGCTCGTATCCGGGCAACCTGGCGCTCGGCGCAGTCGACGACGTCGCGCTGACACGGGCGGTCGCGCGCTCCATGGGCGCCGAGCTCGCCCTGGCCGGCGTCGACCTTGACCTGGCGCCGGTGGCGGACGTGAACAGCAACGCCGCCAACCCGGTGATCGGCGTGCGTGCCTTTGGCGCGGAGCCGGCCCTGGTCGCCCGCCAGACCGCCGCCTGGGTGGAAGGCCTCCAGGCTTCAGGCGTGGCTGCATGTGTCAAGCACTTTCCCGGCCACGGCGCCACTTCGCTCGACTCCCACCTCGCGCTGCCGGCGGTCGACGACGACCCTCACGACGGCGCGCTGGAACCGTTCCAGGCGGCGTTCGCCGCCGGCGCGCGCGCCGTGATGAGCGCGCACATCGTGGTGCGGGCCGTCGACAGCATTCCCGCGACTGTGAGCCGAAGGATCATGACCACTGTCCTGCGCGACGAGCTTGGATTCGACGGGCTGGCGGTGAGCGACGGCCTCGAGATGCGCGCCATCAGTGACGGCGTCGGTCTCGCCGACGGCGCCGTGCTCGCGCTGGCCGCGGGCTGTGACCTGCTCTGCATCGGTGGCGGGCTGGCAGGCGAGGACGTGGTCGACCTGCTCCGCGATGCGATCGTCTCCGCTGTACGGGAAGGGCGCCTCGAGGAGCAGCGACTGGTGGAGGCAGCGAGCCGCATCGATCGGCTCATGGAGTGGCGTGCCGAGCAGCACCACCCGAGCGGCCGCAATCGCGAGGTGGGAATGGAGTCGGCGCGCCGCGCCGTGCGCGTGGACGGCCCGGCTCGAGTCGGGTCCGACGCCGTGGTCGTCCAGCTCGGGTCCACTACTTCCCAGGCGGCGGGCGTGGTGCCCTGGGGCCAGCGGATCTTCGGCGCCCATGCGGCCCACTGCCTCCCATACCTTCGGTATGGGGGCCCCAAAGGTCTGTGCTCCTCGCTCACGCATCAGCCGATGCCCTCGCTGCGGTGCTCGGCGGCTCCTCCCATCTGGACCACCTGGTCACCGAATCTCTCGCTGTCCCCAGCAGGTCGGTCACCCGATGAGCGAAAACGCCCACCCGCGAGCCGATGAGGTGGATTCATTCTCCACGCGCGAGCTGGTCGAGCTCATGCACAGCGAAGACGGGCGCGGGGTGGAGGCGGTGCGCGCCGCGCTCGACGGGATCGCGGCCGCCGTCGATCAGGTCGCCGACCGACTGCGTTCGGGCGGCCGGCTGCACTACTTCGGCGCGGGCACCAGCGGCCGCCTGGCTGCACTCGACGCGGCAGAGTGCCCCGCCACGTTTGGCGTGAGCTCGGAGCTCGTCCAGGCTCATGCGGCGGGCGACGGCGAGGCGGAAGACGACGCAG
>WNGG01002961.1_pt1 | contig 19230 bp, 16 predicted proteins | sample 5400661 | NCBI WGS metagenome assembly WNGG01 (sample SAMN13153372, study PRJNA577476) | soil metagenome | isolation source: 100 cm soil or saprolite under Garry oak tree replicate 1 | place: USA:California | collected 2016-06-15
GGCGAGCCGAGCTCGTCAATGGTCGGAAGGTGCGAGGTGAGCCGCCGTCGCGGCGGCGAGCCGAGCTCGTCAATGGTCGGAAGGTGCGAGGTGAGCCGCCGTCGCGGCGGCGAGCCGAGCTCGTCAATGGTCGGAAGGTGCGAGGTGAGCCGCTCGTCAATGGTCGGAACGTGTGAGGTGAGCGCCGGAGGGGCTCGATGAGGCACGGACGGGGCGGGTACAAGCTCGGACGGGTCACGGCGCACCGGTGGGCGCTGTTCCGGAACCTCCTGGTGGCGCTCTTCCGCCACGAGCGGATCACGACGACGGTGGCCAAGGCCAAGGCGGTGCGCGGCCTGGCCGACCATGTCGTCACGCTCGCGAAGCGCGAGGACCTCCACGCGCGGCGCCAGGTGCTCGCGCTGGTACCGGACCCCAAGGTGGTCGCGACGATCTTCGACACGATCGCCGCGCGCTTCGCCGACCGCCACGGCGGCTACACGCGCATCCTCAGGGCCGGCGTCCGTCACGGCGACGCGGCGCCGCTGGCGCTGCTCGAGCTCGTGGACCGCGCTGCGGCACCGACGGACAAGGCCAAGGGCGCCAGCAAGGAGAAGAAGGAAAAGCCGCCCAAGGGCGAGGCGCCAGCTTCGTCCCGTCGCGGCCGCAAGCAGAAGGCCGCCGCCGCGTCGGCTTAGGGGCAGCGCCCGCCGAGGCGTCTGCTACTTGAGATTCGCGCGGAAGTGCGCCAGGGTACGGCGCCAGGCGTCGTCGGCTCCCGCCTTGTTGTGGACGTCGGGTCGGTCGTCGTTGAAGAAGCCGTGGTCCACGCCCGGATAGATGTGGATCTCGGATGCCTTGCCGGCCTTCTTGATCGCCGCATCCACGTCTTTCGCCGTCTGGGGCGTCACGAACGCGTCCTTCTCGGCGAAGAGCCCGAGTACGGGGCCCGAGAGCTTCCCGTAGTCCGGCTTCACGTTCGGGTGGATCCCGTAGAAGTTCACGCACGCGCCGACGGCCGGGTTGAGCGTGGCGGCGAAGAGCGCGAGCTGTCCGCCCATGCAGAAGCCGACCGCGCCGAGCTTCGCCGTGGACGAGTGGCCGGCCAGGAACTTCGCGGCGCCGCGCAGATCCTTCTCGGCCTGCCCGATGTTCAACGCCATGAAGAGCTTGCCCGCGCCGTCCGGCTCGTCGGCCGTCTTGCCGTGGTACATGTCCGGCGCGAGCGCCGAGAAACCCTCGGCCGCGAAGCGGTCACAGACCTTCTTGATGTGCGCGACCAGCCCCCACCACTCCTGGATGACGATGACACCCGGCCCCTTGCCGGACGCCGGCGTGGCGAGATAGGCGTCGGTCGTGCCGCCGTTGGAAGGGAACTGCACCATCTTACCGGCCATGGTCGGCTCTCCTTTCAGGATGCGGGCCCCGACGTCGCCGTCGGGGCGATCTTCACCGCGATCACCTGTCGCGCGTCGGCTTCGAGCACGGTGATCGCGTACCCCGGCACCTGGAACTCTTCACCGGTCCGGGGTATCCGGTTCAGCGTCGAGAGCACGAGACCGGCGACGGTCTCGTACTCCGCCTTCGGCAGGGTCCACCCCAGGGCCTCGTTCAGCTCGTCGATGTTCGTCCGCGCGGCGACCCAGTAGCTGCCGTCGGGCAACCGCTCCACCGTCTCCGGCGTCCGGTCCTTCTCGTCCTGGATCTCACCGACGATCTGCTCGAGGATGTCCTCGAGCGTCACCACGCCGGTCGAGCCGCCGTACTCGTCCACCACGACCGCCATGTGGTTGCGACCGCGCTGCATCTCGCGCAACAGGTCGTCGAGGCGCTTGGTCTCCGGCACGTAGTAGGCGGGACGGCGGAGCTCGTTCACCGTCGCGATCTCCGCGCCTCGCCGCAGGATGTCCATCGCGGAGACGACGCCCACGACGTTGGTCTCGCGCTGACTGTACACGGGGATGCGCGAGAAGCCGCGCTCCACGACGAGCCGGATCGCCTCGGAGGTCGGCGCCGTGTCCGGAAGCATCGCCACCTCGACCAGGGGCACCATCACCTCGCGCACGGTCTTGTCGCCCAGGTCGAAGATCTTGTCGATCATCTGGGCTTCCTGGGTCGAGACCTCCGCCTCGCCCGGCTCCATCGAGAGGAGGGCCTTGAGCTCCTCGCGGGACACGAAGTGACGGACGTCGGGCCGGGGGCCACCGAAGGCGCGGAGGATCGACGCGACGATCGTGTTGGCGGACGCGACGAACGGCGCGAGCGCGGTCGACGCCCACGTGAGCGGCCGGAAGAGCCGGAGGATCAGGCTGGTGGCCCACTCGCGCGCGATCGCCTTGGGGATGATCTCGCCGAAGACCAGCATGAGGGGGGTGAGCGTCAGCGTGACGATGAGCCACGCCCACGCGCCGGCCACCGGCTGGAGGCTCCGCGTGGCGGCCGAGGCGGCGACGATGTGCGCCACGGTCACGCCCATCATGGCCGTCGAGAGCGCGCGCTCGGGCTCCCGGAAGGCGTCGAGGTACTGCCGCGCGACGGTGTGCCCCTCCTCGGCGAGATGCCGGAGCCGCAGGCGGTTGGCCGCGATGAAGGCCATCTCGGCGGCCGAGAAGAACATCGTGGCCAGCAGGCACGCGACTGCGATCCAGAGCAAGGTCACGCCGCGGCCTCCCGCCGGGTGGGCGCGCGCAGCGACAAGAGGATCTCGACGACGCGCGTGCGCTCGACCTTCTCCACCGTGACGCTCAGCTCCGGCGTCTCGAGCGTCTCCGCGCGGCGCGGGACGCGGCCGAAGAGATCCAGCACCCAGCCGCCGACGGTGTCGTAGGCCTCATTCGAGATCGAGAGCCCCGTGGCGGCGTTGAGCTCCTCGACCGGCAGCTTCCCGGCGACCCGGAAGGTGCGTGCGTCGAGGCGCTGGATCAGCCGCTCGGGCTCGTCGTACTCGTCGGCGATCTCGCCGACCAGCTCCTCGAGGAGGTCCTCGAGGGTCACGAGACCCGCGGTTCCACCGTACTCGTCGACGACGATCGCCAGCTGGACCTTCTTCGCCTGCAGTTCCGGCAGGAGGGCGTCCGCGCGCTTGGACTCCGGCACGAAGTAGGGCGGATGCAGGTGCGCCCGGAGCTCGAAATCCGCGGGCAGCCCCGCGATCCACGGCAGGAGCTCCTTCGCGTAAAGAATGCCGACGATCACGTCGATCGAGCCCTCGTAGACGGGCACGCGCGAGTGGAGCTGCTCCCGGAGCGCCGGCAGGATGGCCTCGCGGGGCGTCGCGACGTCGAGGCAGAACATGTCGGTGCGCGGAACCATGATCGAGCGGACGAGCGTGTCCTCCAGCTCGAAGACCTTGTGGATCATCTCCCGCTCCTGGTACTCGACGACGCCCTCCTCGGCGCCGACGTCCACGAGCGTGCGGAGCTCCTCCTCGCTGAGCTCGGGCTGCGGCTCGCGCCCACCGCCGATGAGCCGAACCGTGAGCGCCGTCAGCGCGCCGAGCGCCGCGCGCACGGGCGCCAGCAGGGCGCCGAGCCAGCCGACCGGCCGGTGGACGACCCGGAGGGTCGCCTCGGGGTACTTCACGGCGAGGGTCATCGGCAGGACCTCGCCGAAGGTCGTCAGCACCACGATCATCACAACGACCTCCACGATGATTCCGAGGGGCTCCCCGAGGAGCCCGTAGGCGATCGAAGAGGCGAGCGCGGCCGCGGCGATGTTGATGAGCGTGATGCCGACGAGCAGCGTCACGAGGAGCTCGTGCGGCTGCTCGATGAGCGGGGCGGCGCCACCGGCACCGTCCGCGGTGGGCGCGACGCGGCGGAGCCGGGCCCGGCCGAGCGAGAAGTACGCGGCCTCCGCGCTGGTGAAGACGGCCGAGCAGACGACGAACGCGATGAGCAGCGCCAACTTGAGGACGAGCCAGTCGCTCGTCACCGGCGGGCCCCGGCCGCCGCGCGCCCGACGAAGTGCTCCCATCCGGGGGTCACGGCGACGGACCGGCCGGCGGCGTCGAGCCACGTGACGCCGGCTCCCGGGACGACCTCGCCGACGGCCGTCAGCGGCGTGCCGGTCGCCTCCTCGAGACCGCGCGCGAGCCGCGCGAAGACGTCGGGAGGGCAGGTGAGCAGGAGCTCGTAGTCCTCGCCACCGCCCGTCGCCCACCCGACCGGATCGGCGTCGAGCGCGGCGCCGAGGGTGCGCGTGGCCTCGTCCACCGGCAGGCGTCTAAGCTCGACGCGCGCGCCGACTTCGCTCGCGACGCACAGACGCGGCAGGTCGCTCGCGAGCCCGTCGGACACGTCCATCATCGCGCTCGCCGAGCCGTCCCGGCCGAGCCAGCGGCCCTCGTGTACCCGCGGCCGGGGCCGGAGATGTGTCGAGGTCAGCGCCGCGAACGTCGCCGGCGGGACTCGGGCGGGGACGGACTCGAGCTCGAGCGCGGCGAGTCCCGCGCCCGATCGGCCGAGCACACCGGTCACCGCGATCACATCCCCCGGGTGCGCCGTCGAGCGCAAGAGCGGCCGGTGCGCGCTCTCGCCGAGTAGCGTGACGTTCACCAGCCAACCCGCGGGCGACGCCGACGTGTCGCCGCCGACGACCGCGACGTCGTGCTCGGACGCGCAGGCGAGCGCGCCATCGTAGAAGGCCCGGATCTCCGCTTCGCCGACGTCGCCGGGGCAGCCGAGCGCGACGAGCCCCCAGCGCGGCACGCCGCCCATCGCGGCGATGTCTGACAGGTTGACCGCGATGGACTTCCAGCCGATATCGGCGGGGCCCGCCCAGCGCCGGCGGAAGTGGACGTCCTCGACGAGGAGGTCGGTCGTCGCGAGCAGGAGCCGGCCGCCCACCGTTTCGAGCACGGCGGCGTCGTCGCCGATCCCGGTTCTGACGCCGCTGCCCCGGCCCGTGGCGGAGGCCATGTGGGCGATGATGCGGACCAGCGCGTCCTCGGCTGTCGGGGGACTGTTCATTGGACCAGGAAGTTCCGGAGCAGTCGCTTGCCTTCGACCGTCAGGATGGACTCGGGATGGAACTGTACCCCCTCGATCGGGTAGCGACGGTGGCGGACTCCCATGATCTCGCCGTCCTCGGCCGTGGCCGCGACCTCGAGCTCGTCGGGCACCGTGTCGGCCAGGATCACGAGCGAGTGGTAGCGCGTCGCCGTGAAGGGGCTCGGCAGCCCCGCGAACACGCCGCGCGCGTCGTGACGGATCTCCGAGGTCTTGCCGTGCATTTGCGTTCCGGCGCGTGCCACCGTCGCGCCGAAGGCCCGCCCGATCGCCTGATGGCCGAGGCAGACGCCGAGGGTCGGGGTCGTCGGGCCGAAGCGGCGGATGAGGTCGATGGACACGCCGGCCTGGTCGGGCGTGCCCGGGCCCGGCGAGATGACGATGCGCTCGGGACGCATGCGGGCGACGTCGTCCACGGAGACGGCGTCGTTGCGGACGACCTCCATCCGCGCGCCGAGCTCGCCCAGGTACTGGACGAGGTTGTAGGTGAACGAATCGTAGTTGTCGACGACGAGGATCATACGCGAGACCGTAAATCGGCCATACGAAGTGCCAAGACCAGCCCCCGCGCTTTCGAGCAGGTCTCGAGCCACTCGGTCTTGGGATCGGAGTCCGCGACGATCCCCGCGCCGACCTGGATGGACGCGCGCGCCCCGTGGCAGACGATCGTGCGGATCGTGATGCACGAGTCGAGATTGCCGGAGTACGAGACGTAGCCGACGGCACCCGCGTACGGCCCGCGCTGGGTGGGCTCGATCGCGTCGATGATCTCCATGGCGCGGATCTTCGGCGCGCCGCTCACCGTTCCCGCCGGGAAGCAGGCGCGCAGGACGTCGAAGGCGTCGGCGCCCGAGCGCAGCCGGCCGACGACGTGGCTCACGAGGTGCATGACGTGCGAGTAACGCTCCGTCACCATGAACTCGGTCACTTTGACCGAGCCAAGCTCGGCGACGCGCCCGACGTCGTTGCGCCCGAGATCCACGAGCATGACGTGCTCGGCGCGCTCCTTCGGGTCGGTCTGCATCGCGTGCTCGATGGCCGCGTCCTCGGCCTCCGTGGCGCCGCGCGGGTGCGTGCCGGCGATGGGTCGCTCCTCGACGCGATCGCCCTCGACGCGTACCAGCACCTCCGGCGAGGAGCCGACGATCGTGATCCGGCCGAGGCGAAGGTAGAACAGGTACGGTGAGGGGTTGATCGTCCGGAGCGCTCGGTACACGGTGAACGGGTCCGATCGCAGGCGCGTGTCGAGCCGGCGGGCGAGCACGATCTGGTAGGCGTCGCCGGCCGCGATGTATTCCTTGGCACGCTGGACGGCCGTGACGAACGTGGGCTCGTCCATCGTCGAGCTGAACCCGTCCTCGCCGAGTGCCAGGAGGGGGCCCGGCGGCACGAGGGGCAGCGGTTCGGGGGCTCGCATCGGGCGCGCGAGCTTCGCGAGCGTCATGCCGATCTTCACCGCGGCGCGATCGTAGGCCCGGTCGAGCGAGGCGCGGTCGTGCTTGTCCACGCGGGCGTTCGCGATGACGAGGAGGCGGTGTCGCAGGTTGTCGAAGACGAGGAGCGTGTCGGTCAGCATGAAGACCGCGTCCGGCAGGCCGAGGTCGTCGACGGTCCTGCGCGGCAGCCGCTCCATGTGGTGGACCATGTCGTAGGCCAGGTAGCCGACGGCGCCGCCCTGGAAGCGGGGGAGGCCGGGCACCGCGACCGGCGTGAACTCGCGCAGCAGGCCACGCAGCGCCTCGAGCGGATCGCCGTCGGGCAGCCGCTCGGCGCGGCCGCCGCCGCGGCGGACGGTGAGCTTGCCGTCCTTGGCGACGAAGATCAGGAGCGGGTCGGTGCCGAGGAACGAGTAGCGCGCCCATTTCTCGCCGCCCTCCACCGACTCGAGCAGGAACGCGTACGGTCCCGGGCGGAGCCTGAGATAGGCCGACAGGGGCGTGTCGAGGTCCGCCGGCAGCTCGGCGAAGACCGGGACGAGGTTCCCCCGTCCCGCAAGCGCCAGGAATTCGTCGCGGGTCGGCGACAGCGAAGGGATGGCTATGCCGGCGGGGCTGATGCGGCGCTCGACGGCGCGCTACGCGGAGAGCGCGTCCAGCTTCTCGCGCAGCCGGGCCTTCGGTACGGCACCGATCACCTGCTCGGCGACCTTCCCCTGCTTCACAAACAGGATCGTCGGAATGGACCGGATCCCGTAGCGGGCGGCCAGGCCGGGGTTCTCGTCCACGTTCACCTTGGCCAGCGTCACGCGCCCCGCCGACTCGCGCGCCAGCTCTTCCAGGACAGGCGACACGGCCCGGCAGGGCCCACACCACTCGGCCCAGAAGTCCACCATCAGGAGCCCGGGGCTCGCCGCCAGCGCCTCGTCGAAGTTCTGCTCGGTGAGATGGAGTGTTGCCGTGTCGGCCATTGGCTGATCTCCTCGGAAAAGGTCAACGACCACGCTAACATGGCGACCGATCCCGCGCAACCGGCACGCCGGCATAGGACTAACTAATGCTTGTCAGTTTGACACCGCGACGTGCTAGAGTCGGTGTGTCGTGGAAGCCGCAAAGATTCTGGTCGTCGACGACGAGCGGCCCATCCTGCTGCTGCTCAAGGAAGCCCTCACCCAGTGGGGCTACCAAGTGACCTGCGCCAGCTCCGCCGCCGAGGCGCTCGAGCTGCTGCGCACGGAGATCTTCGACGCCCTCATCACGGACATCCGGATGCCGGACATGAACGGCCTCGATCTGCTGCGGAAGGTCCGCAAGCACGACGAATCGATCGAGGTGGTCATAATGACCGGTTATCCGACGATCACGTCGGCGGTCCAGGCCCTCAAGGAGGGGGCGTACGACTACCTGTCCAAGCCGCTGATCCTCGACGAGCTGCGCCATCTGATGGCGCGGATGATGGAGCGCCGGTTCCTGCGCGGCGAGATCCACTCGCTGCGCGCGCGGCTGGGCGAAGAGCTCACCGTGAACGAGCTCATCGGCAGCTCCGAGGTGATGCAGAAGGTCAAGGAGATCATCGGCAAGGTCGCGGCCGCCGACTCGCCGGTGCTCATCGAAGGCGAGAGCGGCACCGGCAAGGAGCTCGTCGCCGCCGCCATCCACCGCCTGTCGTCGCGCGCCAAGCGCCCGTTCATCCCGGTCAACTGCAGCGCTATTCCACAAGATTTGCTCGAGTCGGAGTTCTTCGGGCACGTGCGCGGTGCGTTCTCGGGCGCCGTGTCGGACGCGCTCGGCCTCTTCCGCGGCGCCGACGAGGGCACGATCTTCCTGGACGAGATCGCCGAGCTGTCGCCGCCGCTCCAGGTGAAGCTGCTGCGCGTGCTCCAGGAGATGCAGGTGCGCCCCGTCGGCTCGACGAAGGCGTATCCGGTCAACGTGCGCGTGATCGCGGCGACGAATCGGGACCTGGACCGCGCGATGACCGAGGGCGTTTTCCGGCAGGACCTCTTCTACCGGCTCAACGTCGTGCGCATCCAGCTGGCTCCGCTGCGCGACCACCGGGAAGACGTCCCGGCGCTCGTCAACCACTTCCTGCGCCGCTTCAACCGCCGCTTCCACCGCGAGGTCAAGAGCGTCGCGCCCGATGCCCTCGCGGCCCTCGCGGGCTACACGTTCCCCGGCAACGTGCGCGAGCTCGAGAACCTCCTCGAGCGCGCCTTCGCGATGGGCGCACGCGAGTCGATCACGTTCGACGACCTGCCGATCCTGACGAAGGCGCCGATGACCTCGGCGCCGCTCGCCGCCACGCCCCAGACGATCCCGACGCTCGGCGACGTCGAGCGCGAGCTCATCCTGAAAGCGCTCTTGCTCCTCAAGGACGACAAGGAGGCGGCGGCCAAGGCGCTCGGTATCTCGCGCCGGACGATCTACCGCCGGCTCAAGGAGTACGGGATGCTCTGAGACTGCCCAAGGCCGTCAGTCACATCGTGCCGCTCCGGCACGAAAACATCCACTCCCGACGACCATTCCTCAATTATTTCAGCCATTTACAGCTTGGCATCCCGGCTGCACTCAGAAAAGCGCGTATGGCAGCGACGATTCTCACCCAAGAGCTGCTGGCTTCGCGGCTGGAGATCGGCTGCGGCTCCGCGACGCATCCGGAGGCGCCTCAGGCTGTGGTCCGTGCCGCGACGCTCGCGGGCGAGCGCCTCAACGGCGTGGATGCCGATCTGGCGCTCGTCGTCACCGCCGGCGGGCGTCACGGCGACATCGTGGGCGACGCCCGGGGCGTGCTCGGCCCGGTCGCGGTCGCCGGGGGTGAGGTCGCGGCTCTGCTCACCGACCAAGGCCCCGCGCGGAGCGGCGCGCTCGTGATCGCGATCGCGAACGCGGAGGGCGCCGCGAGCGGCGCCGCGGCCACCGGAGCCCGCGAGCCCCGGGATGCGGGCCAGGCCGTGGCCCGCCTCACCCTCGCGGGCTGGCCGTTCCGCGCCCACTATCCGCGCGGGCTCGGTATCGCGTTCGCGCGCGCCGCGACCGACAACTCGGCCCTGGCGTTCCTCGACTCGTGGCGCGCCTACATGGGGCCCAAGATGCGCACCGTGTGCTGCACCGTGGCCTCGAATGTCGTCCACGGCGCCCCCGATGCGACGGCGAGCGTCGCGGCGATCGAGGCGTCGTACGCGACGGGGCTCGGCTACCACGACGCGGCGGCCTCGGACGGGGGAGGGGTGACCCCCGTCCAGCTCGTTCATGGCGCGGCCGACGCCGCCCTGACGGCGCTCAAGCGCCTCGAGGTCGCCCGGCGCACCTCGTTCTCGTGATCGAGAGCGCGGACCGTCGGGAGCTCCTCGGCGGTGCGGCGGCCGACGAGTGGTCGGCGATCCGCTCGCTCGTAGACGAGCGTACGCCGTGCGTCGGCTGGGTCGCCGAGCGTGTCGCCGCGTATGGGCGCGGCGTCCAGCCGACAGCCGCACCGGGTTCTCTGGTCGTACTCGCCATCGGCGAATCGCCCCGCGCCTGACCGCGGGGCCGTTCCGCTAGAATCAACCCCGGTGGTCACACCCTCGCCCGTCCCCGAGCGTCGGACGTATCTCGGCCTTTTCCTCGTGACACTGGCGACGGTCATGTACGAGATCGTCCTCACGCGGATTTTCAGCGTCACCATGTGGTACCACTTCGCCTTCGTCGCCATCTCGGTCGCGATGTTCGGCATGACCGTCGGCGCGCTCATCGTGTACCTGGCTCCCCGGCTGTTTCCTGTCGCGGGTGTCGGCGGCCAGCTCGCGTGGTCTGCGCTGGGCTTCGGCGTGTCGATCGTGGTGAGCTTCGAGCTTCACCTGCGCGAGCCTCTCCGCGGCGACCTCACGCCCGCCGGCATCCTGGCGGCGACCTGGGGCTATGGAGTGCTCGCGCTCCCCTTCGTGCTGAGCGGCGTGACCGTCTGCCTCGCGCTCACGCGCTTCCCGCGTCACGTGAGCAGCCTCTACGCGGCCGACCTGGCGGGGGCGGCGCTCGCCTGCCTGCTCGTCGTCGTGGCGCTGGAGGTCGCCGACGGCCCGACCGCGGTGGTCGCCATCGCGGCCCTGGCGACCCTCGGCGCCGTCTGCTTCGCCGAGCGCGGGCGGGGCCCGGCGCGCGCGGCTCTGCTGACCGCGCTCGTGCTGGGATGCCTGGCCGTGACCAACGGGGCGTTCGCGCGCGCGCAGGCGCCGCTGCTGTCGCTGCGCTGGGTCAAAGGCGTCCCCGAGGCGCGGCCCCTGCACGAGCGCTGGAACTCGTTCTCGCGGATCACGGTCTTCGGAGATCCCCACAACGCGACCCCCGCCTTCGGCTGGGGCCTGAGCGACCGGATGCCGAAGGACGCGAAGGTGCGGCAGCTGCTGCTCCTCATCGACGCCGGAGCCGGGACGCCCATCACGGCTTACGACGGCACGCTCGACCCCCTCGAGTTCCTGCGCTACGACGTCACCAACGTTGCGCACTGGATCCGCCGCGACGCCCGCGTGCTCGTCATCGGTCCCGGAGGTGGGCGTGATGTGCTGTCGGCGTTGCTCTTCGCCCAACGGTCGGTCGTCGGTGTCGAGATCAACGGCGCGATCATCGACACGGTCACGCGCACCTACGGCGACTTCACCGGGCACCTCGACAGGAACCCCCGGGTGACCTTCGTCAACGACGAGGCCCGGAGCTGGGTCGCGCGCACGCGCGATCGGTTCGACATCACTCAGGTGTCGCTCATCGACACCTGGGCCGCGACCGCGGCGGGCGCGTTCGTGCTCAGCGAGAACTCGCTCTATACGGTCGAGGCGTGGACGCTCTTTCTCGACCGGCTGAGCGACCCCGGCGTCCTCTCCGTCTCGCGCTTCTACGCCAGCGCCCGACCCGACGAGATCTACCGCCTGACGACGCTCGGCGCCGCCGCGCTCCGACGGCAGGGTGTCACCGAGCCGAGGCGGCACGTCGTCATCGTCCGGCAGCTCGCTCGGCGGTCGCCGCGCCGGGGTCCGGACGGCGTCGCCACGGTGCTCGTCGCGCGCCGTCCGTTCGCCGAGGCCGATCTGGACACGCTCGAGGCGCAGGCCGCCCGGCTGGGCTTCGACGTGGTGCTCAGTCCGCGGCGGGCGCTCGATCCGACCTTCGTCCGCATCCTGTCGGCCGACGGGCTCGCCGCGCTCCTCGCGACGTTTCCCGTCAACATCGCGCCACCGACCGACGACAGCCCCTTCTTCTTCCACACGCTCCGTTTCCGTGACGTGTTCGATCCGGAGCGTTGGCGCGCGTCCGCGGACAACGTGAACATGCGCGCGGTGTCGGTGCTCGGCGCACTGCTCGTCGCCGTGCTGACGCTGACCACATTGACGGTGATCGTGCCGCTCCTGGCGACGGTGTCGGTGCGGGCGCTCGCGGGCGGATGGACGCTCCTCGGTTTCTTCGCGGCGATCGGGCTCGGCTTTATGCTGATCGAGGTGTCGCAGATGCAGCGCCTCATCGTGTTTCTCGGCCATCCGACCTATGGGCTGTCCGTCGTGCTGTTCGCGCTGCTGGCGTCGAGCGGGCTCGGCGCCTGGCTCGCCGGCCGGCTGCGCCTTTCCGAGCGTGGCGGCGGTCTCGCGCTGCTGCTCCTGCTCGCGGCCCTCCTGTTTTTCGGCCTCACGACGCCGACGCTGATCCGCGCGTGGCAGGGCGCGACCACGCCGATCCGCGTCGCGGTGTCGGTGTCGATCCTCTTTCCGCTCGGTCTCCTGATGGGCACCGCGTTCCCGCTCGGCATGGCCCGGGCCGCGAGCCGCTCGCCGGGACTGACGCCGTGGCTGTGGGGCGTGAATGGCGCGACGTCGGTCTGCGGCTCGGTCCTGGCGCCGGCGATCGCGCTGGGCGCCTCCATTTCGGCCGCGTTCTGGACGGGCGCCGCGTGCTACGCCGCCGCGCTCGTCGCGTGGGTCGCGACCCGCCCCAGGCCGGCCGGATGACCGCCACCGCGACGCGGCGCGTCTCCGGCGCGCTCGTCGTCGCCGTCACGTTCGCCCTCGGCCTCACGCGCGTGGAGGACTCGGACGCGTGGACCCACTTGGCACTCGGCCGGCTGATCGCCGGGCTGCGCGGCTTCCCGTCCCACGAGGTCCTCAGCTACCCGAGCGTGGCGATGCCCTTCTACGACACCGAGTGGCTCTTCGACGCCGGGCTCTATCTCGTCTGGGCCGCCTCGGGGTTCGCGGGCGTGGTCCTCCTCAAGGCGGTCGTCCTCGCGCTGGTGGCCTGGATCCTCTGGCGCGACGCGATCCTGTCCGACGAGCCCGTAGACGCGCTCCGCCCCGTGCTTGCCGCGTCCGTGGTCCTCGGCGTCATGCTCTCGATCCGTCACCGTTTCGTCGAGCGCCCGGATCTGGGATTGATGCTCTTCATCGCGTGCACGATCCTGGCGCTGCGCGCGTGGCTCGTTCAGGGCCGCCGCTGGCTCTGGGGATTGCCGCTCGTCCAGGCGGTCTGGGTCAACGTCCACCCGAGCGCGATCGTCGTCGCCGGCCCGTTCGCCGCCGCCGTCGCCGGGACCCTGGCCGATCGGTGGCTCAGCCGCCGATACGCGCCCACGGGGTCAGCCTCCGACCCCCTCCAACGCGACGGGCGGATCCGGACCATCCTGGTCGTTTTCGTGCTCGTCGTGCTGGCCTCGTTCCTGAACCCGTACGGCGTCGACGCGCTCACGCTGCCGTTCCGACTCGCGACGACGCCCTGGCTCACGCAGGAGATCGGCGAGCTTCAACGACCCACGCTCTCCGAGCACCCGGCACCGTACGTATTGGCCGCGCTCCTCGTCGTGACCTTTCTGGCGCGGGGACGGCGGGCGTCGATCGTGGACCTCCTGCTCGTGGCGCCGTTCGCGTGGCTGGGGTTCTCGGCCACCCGGTTCGTTTTCCTCTTCGCGATCGTCGCCGCGCCCGTGGCGGCCCGCAACCTCGCCGCCCTGGCCGGATGGCTCCCATCGGGCGCGGCGCGGCGAGTTGCGCTCCCGGTCGCTGCGCTGCTGCTCGCCGGCGACCTCGTGCTCGGCGGGCTCGCGCTCGCGGGGCGGGGGCCATTCGCCGAGTCGCGCAAAGTCTTCGGCGTCGGGGTCGATGAACGCCACGCGCCCGAGCGGGCGCTCGCTTACCTCGACCGTATCGGCGCCGAGGGGCGCATCTTCAACGCGTTCCACTGGGGCGGCTACGTCGCGTGGCGGGACTTCCCGCGACGCTCCGCGATCGTGGACGGGCGCGGCTACGTCCCGCCGGACCTCGTGGAGGAGATCCACTTCGCGCGCGTGTATCCCGGACACCTCGCGCGGCTCGCGAAGACGTACGGCTTCGACGCCGCGGTCGTCGAGTACCCCACCTACACGGGAGTGCGGATCGAGGACGTCGTGGGACCCGACGCGGACCGGGCGCTCACCTCGCCGGAGTGGGCGCTCGTGTACTGGGACGACGTCGCGCTCGTCTATCTCCGTCGCGGCGGCCGATTCCACGCCGCGATCGAGCGCGACGAGTACCGTCGGGTCAAGCCGGCGAACGGCGCCCCGGGGTTGATGCGGACGCTCGCCTCGCGCGACGCGTGGCCCGCGGTGCGGGCCGAGCTCGCGCGCAACGTCGCCGAGACGGGCTCGTCGGCGGGCGCGACGCTGCTGGGCTTCGGCCGCCTCGAGATGGGCGATCCGGACGGCGCGATCGCGGCCTTCGACAGGGCGCGCGACGAGCGGACGCGGGCCGCGGCCCTCCAGGGTGAGGCGCTCGCGTGGTGGCGCAAGAAGGACCTGGGACGCGCGGCGGCGGCGTATCGACGCGCCGGCGCCCTCGGAGGCGACCCGCGCGTCGACTATCTTCTGGGATCGGTCCTGCTCGAGGCCGACGACGCGCGTGGAGCCGCCGACGCGCTCGAGCGCGCGTGCCGCCGGGAGCCCGACCTCGCCGCCGCGTACCCGGCGCTTGCCGAGGCGTACCGTCGGCTGGGCGATCCCGGCCGCGGCGCGGCGCTCGAGCCGGAGTGGCGCGCGGCCCTGGCGAAGAGCGAGAGCGTGGAGCGGAGGCGGCGCGTCCCCGGGCTCGTCTGGAGCGGCCGAGCGGAAGAGGCCGCGAAGGAGGCCGCGGCGGCGGTGGCGCTCACGCCCAAGGACCCGCAGGCGCACGCCGCGCTCGGCGACGCGTATCTGGCGCTGGGCCGACTCGAAGACGCGGTCCGCGAGCACCGCGCGGCCCTGGTGCTCGACCCTCGCTTCGCCGGCGCCCACCTGAGCCTCGGGCTGATCTTCCGGCAGCTCGGCGATCAGCGCGCGGCACGCACGGAGCTGCGCGAGTACGTGCGGCTCGAGCCGCGCTCCTACATGGCCTGGCAGCTCCGGCGCCAGCTAGAGCGCTGACGCGGGCTTCCGGAGCACCGCCACTAGCTCGACGCCCTTCCACCAGCCCGCGAATGCCAGATCCAGGCTGAAGAGGGTCGTGAGCGCCCGGCTGAACACTCCCAGGGCGAGTCGCCTGAGCCCGGTCGGCTCGACCTCGGGAACGACCGAGTCGTGGACGCGCGCGAGGAGGGCGAGATAGGTGCGCATGAACGGAAAGCCGTAGTCGAAGAGCACCTCGGGTGTGCAGGGCGCCCAGACGGAGAGCAGCGCGTCCCGCGTGTAGCGGCGGACGTGGCCGTTGGCGGCGTCGATACGCGAGTACAGGCGCGGGTTCTCCGGCACCATGCACAGGACCCGGCCGCCCGGCCGGATCACGCGGAGGACCTCCGCGGCGACGCCGCGGTCGTCCTCGATGTGCTCGAGGACGTCGATCATCGCTACCCAGTCGAAGGCGCCGGTCTTGAAGGGTAGGGCTTCGCCGCCCCCGACGACACAGCCGCCGGGGCGGGCCCGGCGCGCGCGGGTGACGCGCACGCCCGACAGCGCCGGGTCGTAGGAGACGAGCGCGTTCTCGCGCTCGAAGAGGAGGCTGTTGTGTCCCGTGCCGCAGCCGAGGTCGAGGACACGCTGGCCGCGCATCGGCGCGCTGACCCGTTGCAGCACCCTGTCCATGAACAGGGCCGTGGGGCCGTACGTGCGGACGAGGTGGAGGTGGTCCTGATACGCCTCGTAATCAAAGGTCACGACGCTGCCGGCCCCCGCGCTATAGTGGGTGCGTCGTTTCCGAGTCTCGCACACGAGCCGAGATGCCCGCTACGGGATTCGAGCCATCCCACGTCCCCGCTCAGCCGGGTCCGGTCGAGCGACCGCTGGTCTCGGTGGTCGTCGTGAACTGGAACGGCGAGCGCTACCTCGCTCCGTGCCTGGAATCCCTGGTGCGACAGACGTACCCGCGGCTCGAGATCGTCGTCGTGGACAACGGCTCCACCGACGGCTCGCTCGCGCTGCTGCGCCGGGACTGGGCGGCTCGCGTGCGGCTCGTCGAGCACCCGGCGAACCTCGGCTTTGCCGGCGGCAGTAACTCGGGGATCCGCGCGGCCGAGGGCGAGTACGTGGCGCTCCTGAACAACGACGCGGTCGCGGATCCCGGCTGGGTCGGCGCGCTCGTGAGCGCCGCCGAGGCCGACCCGGCGATCGGCATGTGTGCGTCGAGGATCTACGTCCAGGACCGGCCCGGCGTCCTCGACAGCGCGGGACTCCTGATCTCACGCGACGGGGTCGGGCGCGGGCGCGGCCGGCTCGAGCCCGACGGGGCGGAATTTGCGCGCGACGAGGACGCGCTCGTGCCGAGCGGCTGCGCGGCGCTCTACCGGCGCGCGATGCTCGACCGGATCGGCCTCTTCGACGAGGACTTCTTCGCGTACTGCGAGGATTCCGACCTCGGTCTGCGCGCGCGGCTGGCGGGCTGGCGCTGTCGTTATGCGCCGTCGGCCATCGTCCATCACCGCTACTCCGGCTCCGCCGGCGCCTACTCGACGTTCAAGGCCTTCCACGTCGAGCGGAACCGGATCTGGGTCGTCGTGAAGAACTTTCCGCCCGCGCTGATCGCGGCGAGCGTGCCGTGGACACTCGCGCGCTACCTGGTCCAGGCGTACGGGGCGCTACGCGGCCGGGGCGCCGCCGGGCGGCTCGCGGACGGCGTCCCGCCGTGGGCGCTCGCCGCGGTCGTCGTCAGGGCCTGGGCGGCGGCCCTGGCACGCATGCCGGAGATGTGGCGGCGCCGGCGCCGCGTGCAGGCGCTCCGCCGCGTGCCGCGTCGCGCGCTCGGCCGTTGGCTCGCCGGCCACCGCCTGGGCCTCCGAGAGCTCGGGCTGAAGGACTGATGGCCTGTCTGGTGTGCCGCTCCACGCGTCAGGCACCGCTCTACACCGGTGTGCGCGACCATTACGGCGTCGCGACCGGGACCTTCGCCTTCCTGCGCTGCGACGAGTGCGGCTCGGCCACCCTCGACCCGCTGCCGACGCCCGAGCGGCTGGCCGCGCTCTACGTCGATGACTACACCTTCAAGCCGCGCGGCGCGGGCGCGTCCGGACCACCGGGCTGGCTCGCCGAGCTGGAGTGGCGGCTCTTCTACCGTCGCGGCTACGCGGCGCGCCTCAGGATCATCCGCGCGCTCACCGGCGTGCGCGCCGGGCGTGTGCTCGAAGTCGGCTGCGGCAGCGGTCTCTTCCTGCGGTTCCTGCGCGACGCGGGCTACATCGTCGACGGACTCGAGACGTCGAAGACCGACGTGGCCTACGCGCGCGAGCGGTTCGCCCTCGAGGTGCGGGCAGGGTCGCTCGAGACCGTGCCGCTCCCGGCCGACGCATACGACCTGGCGCTGCTCGTCTACGTGATGGAGCACATGCCCGATCCGCACGATGCGCTCGCACGCATCCGGAGGGCGCTCCAGCCGGGCGGGTGGGTGGTGCTCGGCCTGCCCGTGATCGACAGCGGGCAGGCGTGGCTCCTCGGGGCGCGCTGGAGCGCCGTCACCGAGGCGCCGCGGCACGTGCTGCTGCCGTCGTTCGACGGCGCGCGCCGCCTGCTCGCGGCCGCCGGCTTTCGCGACGTCGCGGCGGTGCCGTCGCCCGCCCTCGAGAACGCGGGCCACGTCGCGCTCTCCTGGCTGCCGGGCGCGGCGACGCCGCTCACCGCGCCGCGCTCGACGCCCGGAGCGCTGCTGCGCCGGCTCGCGGGCGGCCTCCTGCTCGGCCCGGCGCTCCTCGTCGCGTGGGCCGAGCGGTGGCCGCGCGGCCGGGCGGGGACGATGTTCTTCTGCGGGCGCCGGTGATCGGAGGAGCCAGCCGTGTACCGTGACACGCGCGTCTCGGTCGTGATTCCCGCCTTCGACGTGGGCGAACGGATCCGCGCCGTGCTCGCGGCGATCCCGACGTTCGTGGACGCCGTGATCGTCGTGGACGACGCGAGCCACGACGGGACGGCGGACCGGGCCCGCGCCGCCGCGGATCCGCGTGTCTCCGTCCTCGTCCACGGGGAGAACCGGGGCGTCGGCGGCGCGAGCGTGACGGGCTTTGCCGAGGCGCTCCGGCGAGGCGACGGGATCGTCGTGAAGATGGACGGCGACGGGCAGATGGACCCGTTGATGCTCCCGCGCCTGCTCGACCCGATCGTGGACGGGCGGGCCGACTATACCAAGGGCAACCGCTTTCTGTTCGACCGCGCGCTGGATGCCATGCCCGCCCACCGCCGGGCCGGGAACTTCGCTCTGACGTTCCTCACCAAGCTCGCCTCCGGTTACTGGCACGTCTTCGATCCGCAGAACGGCTACGTGGCGATCCACACCGCCGCGCTCCGCCTCCTGGATCTCGACCGGCTGAGCCCGCGCTGGTTCTTCGAGAACGACATGCTGATCCACCTCAACGTCTTCGACGTTCGCGTGCGCGACGTCGCGATGTCGGCGCGCTACGGCGACGAGCGCTCGTCCATGCGTGTCGGCCGGGTCCTCGCGACCTTCCCGATCCATCTGGCGCGCGGCTATTGGTGGCGCTTTTACCAGAAGCACATGCTGCGGGACTTCTCGCCCGTCGCGCTGTTCATGCTCACGGGCGTCCCGCTCCTCGCGTGGGGCACGTGCTTCGGAGCTTGGACGTGGCTGCAGTCGTGGCTCCACAACCATTTCGCTTCGACGGGGACCGTGATGCTGAGCGTGCTGCCCTTCCTCGTCGGCTTCGAGCTCGTGCTCCAGGCGCTCGTGCTGGAGATCCGCGACAGCCCACGCTAGCGGTCTTAGCCGAGATACGAGGCGACAAAGGTCGAGCCGCCCGCGGCGCCCGCGAAGCGGTCCAGGCGGAACGGCGCGAGGCTCACCGGAGGCGTCCCGCCCGTGATCGCGGCGGCGAGCATCTCGCCGACCGCGGGCGCCAGCTTGAAGCCGTGGCCGCTCATACCCGCGGCGATCCAGAATCCGGTCAGGGGCGACTCGTCGAGGATCGGCATCCAGTCGGGCGTGATGTCGAAGGCGCCGGCCCAGCCGCGCCGGTAGGCGGCGTCCGTGAGCCGGGGCAGGGCGCGTCCGGTCCGCTCCAGCACCGGCACGGCCTCGTCCAAGCCGACCTCGGCGCCGAGCGACTCGGGATCCATCGGGTGCTTCGCCTCGTCGTCGGTGAGCGAGCCCGTGAGCGTGAGGTTGCCGGTCTCGGGACGTACGTAGGCGCCGCCCGCGAGGTCGAGGTAGACGCGGTGGGCTGGCCCGAAGTCCGGCGCGCGCTCGACGACGAAGACCGGGTGACGCCCGACGACGATCGGCAGCTCGACGCCCGCGAGGCGCGCGACGGCGGGCGACCACAGGCCGGCGGCGTTCACGACGACGGGCGCCTCGAGGCTGTCGCCGGACGCGAGGCTCACGCCGCCCACGCGGTCTCTCGCGCGCGCCACG
>WNGG01003173.1_pt1 | contig 19221 bp, 23 predicted proteins | sample 5400661 | NCBI WGS metagenome assembly WNGG01 (sample SAMN13153372, study PRJNA577476) | soil metagenome | isolation source: 100 cm soil or saprolite under Garry oak tree replicate 1 | place: USA:California | collected 2016-06-15
ACCTGGTCGCGGAGGTCGTCCCCGGCGACCGTTTCGAGCTGCGTGGGCCCGTCGGCGGCTACTTCGTCTGCGACGCGGACGCTTCGCCCGAGCCGCTGCTTCTCGTCGCCGGCGGGTCGGGCATCGTGCCGTTGATGGCCATGCTCCGCCATCGCGCGGCCGCGGGCTCGACGGTGCCCGCGAAGCTGCTCTACTCCTCGCGCACGTACGAGGACGTCATCTACCGCGACGAGCTCGAGCAGCTCGACGGCCGTGGCGACGGCTTGGAGATCGTGCACACGCTCACGCGCGCCCAGCCACCCGGATGGACCGGGCATGCCGGCCGCGTCGACGTCGACCTGCTGCGTGAGGTCTCGTTCCCAACTGAGCGCAACCCGCGCGTGTTCGTCTGCGGCCCGACGAGCTTCGTCGAGGCCGTGGCGGAAGGTCTCGTCTCGCTCGGGCACAGGCCGGGACGGATTCGAACGGAGCGGTTCGGAGGGACGTGACGTGACCCATCTCGACGGCAATGCGATCGCAGGCGTGCTCGAGCAGCTCTTCGGGCGCGATGTGACCCTTGCCTCCGGCCGCTGCACGGGCTGCGGCGCCGTGCGCGAAGTCGGCGCGATTCACGTCTACCGTTCGGCCGGCATCGTCGCACGCTGTCCCGACTGCGACACGGTGTTGCTGCGGATCGTCGAGACCCGTGACCGGATGTGGCTCGACTTCCGCGGTTTCTCGTCGCTGCAGGTCTGAGCTAAGCGGCCTGCTCGGCCGCCGCCTTCAGTCCTTCGGAGAAGCTCGGGTAGACGTGGTGGACGCTCGCGAAGTCATCGACCGTCGCACCTAGCTGGAGGGCGACGGCGAGACTGCCGACGATGTCGGGTCGGTGAAGATCGTGGTCGGCAGCACCGAGTAGTCGACCGTCCGGGAGCCGTCGCCGAACATGTTGTCGATCGCAACGCGCGCCTGATACTGGGCAGTGGGAGTGAACATCGGCCCCGCCGCGACGTCGCCCGCGGCCCAGATCCCGTCGACGGTCGTGCGCTGGTGCTCGTCGACGACGATGCCGCCGCGCGTCACCTCGACGCCGATGCGGTCGAGCCCGAGCTCCTCCACGTTCGCCGTGCGGCCCGAGGCGAGGAGGACGTGCGAGACGCTGAGCGTGCGTCCCTGCACGAGCGCCTCGATCCGGCCGTTGTCGCGCGAGAAGGAGTCCACGCCTGTGTTGAGCACGATCTCGATCCCCTCCTCCTCGAGCGCCAGCCGAAGCTCGTCGGCGGCGTCCGCATCGGCGCGCGCGGCGATCTGCGGCCCGTGGTTGACGAGCGTCACGCGCGAGCCGAAGCGCCCGAAGATCTGCGCGAATTCCAGGCCGACCGGACCGCCGCCCACGACGAGCAGGGATTCGGGAACCTCCTCGAGCTCGAGGGCGCTGATGTGGTCGATCCAGTCGATCTGCTCGATCCCGGGAATCGGCGGCACTGCCGTCCTGCCCCCGGTCGCGATCAGGATCTTCTCGGCGCTCAGCACGGCGTCGCCGACACGGACTGTGCTGCTGTCGTCGAAGGTCGCCTCGCCGGGGTAGACGTCGTAGCCGGCGTTCGTGAGGAGCTCGACCCAGCTCTCCTGATTCCTGATCAAGGACGCCTTCCACGCGCGTGTGCGTGCGAGGTCGATGCTCGGCGCCGGCAGGTCGATCCCCCGCTCGGCCGCGTGGTGGCTGACGTCGTGCATCAGCTCGGCAGCGACGAGATAGGCCTTCGTCGGCCGGCAGGCGACATTCGGGCACGAGCCGCCCCAGCGTGTGCGCTCGACGATCGCGACGCGCGCGCCGTGCTCTCGCGAGGCTTTCCCGGCGGCATCTCGCGCTGCCGATCCCGCCCCGAGGACGATCAGGTCGTAACGCTCGTTCGTCATCTTCGCCTCCGTCTGTCTTCGTGCGAGCGTACGGCGTTACAGTCGCCCGCGATGGAGCAGCTGCTGTCGCCGGAGGACGCCCGGCTCGTCGAAGGCCTCCGCAACGGCGACGAGGCGGCCTTCCGAGCGGTGATGCGCGAGTACGGCAGCGCCATGCTGCGTGTCGCCCAGATGTACGTCTCGAGCCGAGCGGTTGCCGAGGAGGTCGTCCAGGAGGCGTGGCTCGGCGTGCTGAGGGGGATCGGCAGGTTCGAGGGCCGCTCGTCGCTGAAGACCTGGCTCTTCCGGATCGTCGCGAACACGGCGAAGACGCGCGGTGTGCGCGAGGCGCGCAGCATTCCGTTCTCGGCTCTCGGCGACGACGAGGACGCGGTCGACCCGGATCGCTTTCTCGGCTCGGAAGAGCGGTTTCCGGGCCACTGGGCCCAGCCTCCCGAGGGCCGCGTCCTCGGGGACGAGGCGATGCAGGTGATCGAGCGGGCGATCGAGCGGCTCCCGCCGGCGCAGCGCACCGTGATCACGCTCCGCGATCTCCACGGGCTCAGCTCGGAGGAGGTCCGTAACGCTCTCGACCTCACCGAGACCAATCAACGAGTGTTGTTGCACCGCGCACGAGCGAAGGTGCGAAGCGCTCTCGAGGAGTACATGAGATGAGGCTGGACCGAGAACTTGCGTGCCGCGACATCGTCGAGCTGGTGACGGCATACCTCGAGCATGCCCTCCCACCCGGTGATCGCGAGCGCTTCGAGGAGCATCTCGTCTTCTGCGACGGCTGCGGCACGTACCTCGACCAGATGCGCGCGACGATCGCGGCGACCGGCCGGCTCGAGCCGGCCGCGCTTCCGGCGGAGCTGGAGGCCCGCTTGCTGGAGGCCTTCCGCGGGTGGAGCCCAGCCTGATCGCCTACAAGTTCCTCGACGAGGGTGCCGTCGGGCCGTTCACGGGCTTCCGCTGGCCGGTCGGCGAGTGGGTCGACGCCGGCGGCGTCGACCCGTGCCTCGAGGGGATCCATGCCTGCCGCCTCCGCGACCTCCCCGTCTGGATCGGCCGCGAGCTGTGGGAGATCGAGCTCGACGGCGGGCTGGTCGAACAGGAGCGGAAGGTCGTCGCCCCGCGCGGGCGGCTGACTCGGCGGGTCGACGTGTGGAACGGACAGGTCGCGCGCGAGTTCGGTCGCTTCTGTGCGCGCCGGACACGCGAGCGGGTCGGGTACGTGCCCGTCCTGGCCGGTTTCGTCGCGGACGTCGAGCGCTTCGTGGCGGCGGGTCGGATCCCGATCGCCGGGTTTGCCGCAGCGCGCGCCGCGGAGCTTCGGGATGGGCCCGCCGCGTACGAGGAGGAACGCCTCGCTCAGGCGAACTGGCTAGCCGAGCGGCTCGGGCTCGACGGCGGCGACCGCGGCTGAGCCTTCGCGCAGAAGCGTCAGCGCGGCCAGCGGGAAGAGGAGCACGGACAGCAGGCCCGCCGCCACGAGAGGGCGCCCGTGGCCTGGCTGATCAGCCCGAGCTCCATCCCGATCTGTCCCGCGACGACGAGAAAGCTCAGTGACGTCGCCTGGAGCAGCGCCGCGGCAGCCGTTCTCCGTTCGCCCAGCGTGCGGCGGTAGAGGAGCGCCGGCCCGCCTCTCGCAGCCATCAGCGCCACCGCGAAGATCGGCACCCGTGCAATCGTCGACCCGCTTGCGAAGAGCGCGTCGAGATTGAAGCGCACGCCGCTCGTGACGAAGAAGAACGGCACGAAGACGCCGAAGCCCGCCGCTTCGAGCTTCCGGCGAAACTGAGGGTGCGTCATCGCGCGATCGGTGTCGACCAGCTTGAGCACCGCTCCGGCCACAAACGCGCCGAGGATGGCCTCCAGCCCGAACTTCTCGGCGAGGACGACGAACGCCGTCAGCAGAACGAACGCTCCGCGCACGCGGATCTGCGCGGTCGTGTCCTGAAGCCGCACCAGCGCTCTCGAGATGCGCATCGACCGCTGTGCCTGCAGGACTGCGATCCCGATTGCCCCGACGAGCGCGACGAAGCCGCCGAGGAGAACGAGCTTGGCGCCCACGCCGCTCGACTCGTGCGAGAAGAACAGCGACAGCAGCACGATCGTCGCGACGTCGGCGATCGAGGCGGCGGCAATCACGAGCTGCCCGAACTGCGTCGAGGCCTCGCCGCTGTCTTTCAGCACGGGAATCACGACGCCGAGTGATGTCGCCGACAACATGATCGCGATCAGCAGAGGCGCGCCGGTGACGCCTGCGGCGTCGAGAATCAGGCCCGCCGCGAGCGCGATCCCGAACGACAGCGCGAAACCGAGCGCCGTGAGCCGGAGCAGCCGGCCACGGAGCATGTCGAACTCCACCTCGAGGCCTGCAAGCAGCAGTAGGAACGCGAGCCCGAGCAGCGAGAGCACCTCGACGGGCGGATCGACGCGTACCCACCCGAGCACCGAGGGGCCGACGACGATGCCGAGCACGATCTCGAGCACAACCGAGGGGAGTCGCAAAGCCGGCGCGAGGCCCAGTGCGAGCGGCGCCGCGAAGGCGACGGCCGCGACGATCGCCAGGCTCGTGAACGAGAGGTGCACCCGCGAAGGTCTGACACCAGTGGCGCTTCGTTACAAGGGCAGGTTCCAAGGGCGCGCTCGCGGCCCCCGACCAGAGAGGCCGCGCCGGCTTCGCCGGCGCGAGCTGGGGCCCGGGCGGGCGCGGCTAGACGCGCCCACGTCCGACCCGACTGCGGCTGCGGACCGGACTACCCGGACCCCGGTCCTAGAGTGCCCGATTGCGGAGGTTTCTGACGGGTAGCCTGAGCCCCGTGGAGCAGGGCGGAATCGAGCTGATCCAAGCCGAGCAGCTCTGGAGCGACGACGACGCGGCTGACCACGGCGGCTGGTTCTGTGTCCGCACGGATCCGTTCCCGTGTCCGGCCAACGGCTGCCCTTTCGTCGCGGATTTCATGACCGCCGCCCACCTGATCCTGGTGTGGGAGCAGCGCGACGATCCGAATCTTCTCCACCATGCGCAGCGCGCCAAGGAGGTCGGGCGTAACCCACGTGTCGAGGCGTACGCGAGCGCGTACGGCCCGAGCGCCTCGTACTACGCGTGGGAGGCGGCCGGGGGCCCGGTTCACGGCGTCCGCGCTCGGTGATCGAGCAGAACTTCGGACGCTCCTTGACGCTGGGGGTCGAGGAGGAGCTGATGATCCTCGACGCGGAGACGCATGCCCAGAAGCCGGCGAGTGCCGAGCTGATCCCGGCGGTGGAAGTGCCGCGCGGTGCCGTGAAGACGGAGCTGTTCCAATCCGTGATCGAGCTCAACACGGACGTCTGCGACTCAACGGCCGACGCCGCGGAGGTCCTGCGCAGCCTGCGGCGTGGCACGACAGACGCTGCGCAACGGCTGGGATACGTGATCGCGGCGGGCGGGTCGCATCCGTTCGACATCGCGTCCGAGCAGCCGATCGCAGACAACCCCCATTACCGGAAGTTCGTCGACTATGCGGGCCCGGCGGCGAGGCGCCAAGGCGTGAGTGGGCTGCACGTGCATGTCGGCATGCCGGACGCGGATTCCTGTCTCCGGGTGCTGGAGCTCGTTCTGCCCTGGCTCCCGCTCGTGCTGGCGCTCTCGGCGAATTCGCCGTGGTTCGAGCGCGAACGCACCGGGCTGAAGTCGACACGCGCGGCGATCCTCGGGCTGCTGCCGCGACACGGCGCGCCTCCGCATTTCGATTCGTGGCACGCCTGGGAAGAGCTGGTCGACACCTTCGTCCGTTCGGGCGTGGCGAGCGGGTACACGGCTCTTCACTGGGACATTCGCCCGCACCCGACGCTGGGGACACTCGAGATCCGGGTTCCGGATCAGCCGACGTCCCTGATCATGACGACCCGCTTTGTGGACTTGTTGCACGGGCTCTGTCGGTGGGCGCTCGACGAAACCCCGCGCAATCCGCTCTCGAGGGCGATCTACGAGCAGAATCGCTGGGCAGCGTCGACCCACGGCCCCGGCGCGGAGCTGATCCATCCGGACGATGCCCGGGCCGCGAGCGTTCCGGATCTCTACCGGGAGCTGGTCGACAGGATCGGCCACGACCCGAACCTCGACCCGACCGTCTGCGAGGCCGACCGGCAACTCGAGTTCGAGCGGCCGGAGGAGGCGACGGCGGACCTGGTGGAGCGCTCGATAGCCTGACCGTCGTGCGCCGCGAGGAGACGATTCAGGTCAGCGGCATTCGCTGCGAGCGCTGCGTCCTGCGGCTCGCCAAGGTGCTCGAAGGACACGACGGCCTGGAGGCCGCGAATGCAAACCTGATCGGCGAGGTCTCGCTCGCCTGGGACGACGAGCGAACGTCCCGCGAGGCGCTGCTGGAGGCGATGGCGCGCGGCGGCTTTCGGGAGTTAGTGGCTCAGAGCCACTAACTCCGTTCCGGCCCTTTTCATCCCTTTTCCGCATCCGGAATGAGTGTGGATAACCGGACGTTTATGCGGAGAACACCTTGCTAGGGTGGCCCGGATGAGCGAGACGACCCGGGAGCCCGATGCTCGGAGACTGGCAGCTGATGCACGCGACCGCGTGCGCTTCGAGGAGGACGCTCTTGCATTGTCGGATCAGGTCTATCGAGTCGCCCGCCATCTCGTCGGCTCCCGTGAGGAGGCGGAGGACCTGATGCAGGAGACGTATGCGCGCGCGTTCCGTAGCTGGCGTTCCTTCCAGCCCGGGACGAATCTGCGCGCCTGGCTATTGCGGATCCTCACGAACCTGAACATCGACCGGGGCCGCCGGCACCAGCGCTCGCCCGACATGCAGCCGCTCGAGGAAGGCGACTACTTCCTCTACAACAAGCTCGAGGCGGCGGGCGACGGGACAACGGCGGAGGAGCAGGTCGTGGAGCGCCTGTCGCAGAACGACGTCGTCGCCGCGCTCTCCGAGGTGCCGCACGACTTCCGCGACGTCGTCGTGCTCGTCGACATCGGCGACTTCACGTACGCCGACGCCGCCCAGATCCTCGACATCCCGATCGGCACGGTGATGTCGCGTCTGCACCGCGGTCGGCGTATCCTCAAACAGGCCATGGCCGAAACGGCGGTTGGAGGCGAAGTGGCATGACCGCATACGACCCATGCGCGCACTGCGAAGAAGTGATGCAGCCGTTCATGGACCGCGTCCTCACAGACGCGGAGCGCGCCGAGGCCGAGGCGCATCTCGACGAATGTTCCTACTGCCGTAAGCGCTATCGCTTCGAGGAGAACCTGCGCGTCTTCGTCCGGCAAGCCGTCGCCTCAGAGCCGATGCCGGTCGACCTCAAGCAGAAGCTCCTCGACCTTCGCACTCCTCTGCAGTAGGCAGGGGTCTGACCCCGCAGGGTCTGACCCCAGCAGTTGCGCGCGCGCCTATTCGCCCGGCCCGCGCGCAAGGCCGACGATGACGAAGAGCTGGCACGCTCCGGTGCCGCCTGGGAGCGGTTCCGTCGTGACGCCAAGTTGCTTGGCGAGCCGTAGCGCGACGCCTTCGCAGTTCGGGGGGAAGTAGACCGTCGTCTGCGGATACGAGAAGTTCGATGCGCGGCCGACCTTCTTGATCGTGTAGCCGAACGCGCCGACGTGGCTTGCGACCTGCCGCGTGTAGTTGATGTCCCCGCTGCCGTTCAGGACGGTCACGGCGATCCGCCACGGCGGCGGGAGGATCGCGCCACTGCTACCCGTGGCGTGCTTGCCGCCGGAACGGGGGATCAGCAGCAGTGTTGCGAAGACCGCCAGCGCGATCAACACGGCGCCGATCACGACGAGTCGCGGCCGCGGATCGCGCTGGACGGGCAGCTGCGGAACCGGCAGGCCGGCGAGCTCCCGCGCCTCGCGGTTGTCGATTCCGAGCGCGCTCGCGTAGAGCACGGTTGCGGCGAGCGCGTCGTCCGGCCGCGGGAAGCGGTACACGCGGCCCTCCTCGAGCCAGCGCACCTCCTCCACGGAGATCCCGGCGCGCCGCGCCGTCTCCTCGACCGTCAGCTGCCGGTGCAGGCGCGCACGCGCGAGTGCTGACTCTTCGCCGGTCGGCTCGAGCGGCTCAACGAGCTCCATGCCGGTAGTCATTCTGCTCCTCGGTGCGGCCACCTTCAGCAACCTGATCGGCAAAATCGACGTCGCCTGGAGGGTCGAGGTCGTCGCAGGGCACCAAAGCGGCCGGCAGGGCCCTCAGACCGGCGTCGGGGACGGCATCCCAGGCGTCGCGCGCCAGCAGTAGCGGATGGAGCCGCACGCCCCCGTACGTCGCCGCCACGCGCTCGCCGGCGCCCCCACGCCAGGCCGCGATCACGCGGTCGATCGCCCGCGGATCGATACCCGGCCCGTCGCCGAGCACGACCACGGCGGCTTCGACCTCCTCGCCGAGCGCCGCGAGCCCGCAGCGGAGCGACGCGCCGGGCCCGCGCTCCCACTCCCAACAGTGGACGACCCGCGCGCTCGTCTCCGCCTCGTGCGCACCGAGCACGGCCACCACCTCGTCGACCGCGCGGCTCTCGCGCACGCGCTCGACGACGGGCTCGAGCAGCACGGCCTGCTTCGGGGAGCCGAACCGCCTCGAGGCGCCGGCCGCGAGGACGATCGCCGAGATCACGAGGTCAGGCTACGTCGTGAGGGTCATCCGCAGCACTGCCACACGGCGCGTCGGCCGTTCCGTCACGCGGTTGCCGAGCCGGGCGATCCGTTCCACAACGTTGAGGCCCGTCGTGACCACGCCGAGGATCGCGTAGTCCGGCGGCAAGCCCGCGTCCGGGCCGGTGACGATGAAGAACTGGCTCCCGGCCGCCCCGCGCGGCTCGCTCGAGGACTTCGCCATCGCGACGACGCCCTCCGTATACAGCGCATTCGCCGGCGGCACGTCGACGACCGTGTACCCGGGCCCGCCCCGCCCGGTTCCGGTTGGGTCACCGCCCTGGATGACGAAGCCCGGGACGATTCGGTAGAAGATCGTCCCGTCGAAGAAGTGCTTCCGCACGAGCGCCGCGAACGACGACGTCGTGCACGGCGAATCCTGGACGTCGAGACGGAACGCGAACTCTCCGAGGTTCGTCAGCACGTCGACGTTGTGCGGCTTCTTCGGGTCGAGCAGCGGAAACGTCACCTGGGCTCCCGTTGTCGGACAGCGGTTCTCCGTCTTCGCCTTGCCGTGCCCACCGCAGCCGCACGCGGCGAGCAGGAGCACCGCTGCGGCTAGCGACAGCCGCGCAAGTCCCGCCACGGGGCGGTCACGTCGGCGGCCGATCGGCGACCTCTTCCAGCGCGCGCCGTACGAGCGCGCGCGCGATCTCGACCTTGTAGGCCGTGCCCGGCAGGGGCGTGGCGTCGTCGAGAGCCGCGGCTGCGTCGAGCGTCCAGGGCATCGGAGCTACCCCGGCGAGGGCAATCCGAATCCCGCCGGCGCCGCGCGCCGCGGCGACCCCGACGAGCGGGAAGGCCCACTTCCGGCGGTCCATCGCCTTCAGGTACGTGGACGCTTCGGGCACGGGAACGTCGACCTGGAGGATCAGCTCGTCGGGCGCGAGCGTCGTCGTACTGCGTGCGCTGTCGCTCGGGAGCCGGTACAGGTCCGAGACCGGCAGCTCGCGCGCGGTCGTCCGCAACGTCGCGCCCAGCGCGACCAGAGCGGCGGCGACGTCTGACGGATGCGCAGACGCGCAGAGCTCGTTCCCGAAGATCGCGTGCTCACGATGCGCGCCCTCCTTGGCGAAGCACCGCTCGCCGCCGTGTAGCCAGCAGTCGAAGCCGAGCCGCCAGTACCAGCACCGCGTCGCCTGCAGCAGGTTTCCGCCCAGCGTCCCCATCGACCGCAGCTGCGGCGAGGCAGCCAGCGAGCAGGCCTCCCGCAGGGCCCGCGGGATCTGCGGATCGACCTCCAGCTCGGCCAGCGTCGTCCCGGCGCCGATCGTCGTCCCGTCGATGCCGCGCGGGACGGCGTTCGCCAGTTGCACCAGCGTGTCGGCCTGGACGAGCCCGTCACGCAGCAGTGGGACGAGCTCGGTCCCGCCCGCCAGCGCGACGGAGCCGTTGCCGAGCGCGGCCTTGGCCTCCTGCGCGCTAGACGGCCGCAGGAGCTCCACGGCGCTCCCTCTCGCGCTCGGCGGCCTCGCGCAGCGCGCGGAGCATTTCCTCGCGGCTGATCGGCAGCGAGCGGACGTCCGCACCCGTCGCATCGCGGATCGCGTTCGCAATCGCCGCGGCGGTCGGGACGATCGGCGGTTCCCCCAGGCCCTTGGAGCCGAGATTGGTCAGGTGCGGATCGGGCACGTCCACGAGCTCGGTGACGATCTCCGGCACGTCGGCAATCGTCGGCAACTTGTAGGCGTCGAGCGTCCGCGTCAGGATCGAGCCGGTCGCGGGGTCGACGATGCGCTCCTCGGAGAGCGTGTGGCCGATCCCCTGGATGATCCCGCCCTCCACCTGGCTCGACGCGCCGAGCCGGTTGATCACGCGGCCGACGTCGTGGATCGCGACGATCTTCTCGACGCGCACCTCGCCCGTCTCGACGTCGACAGCGACCTCGGCGACCTGCACGCCGAAGGTCAGCACCTGCATGCCGGCCGGGTTGGGGCCGCGCGCGCCCTTGCCGAGGATCTGGCCGTCCTCGAGCAGGCCGGTGATCTCCGTCAGGGGCCAGGAGCTCCCGTCGGTGGAGACGATCCGGCCGTCCTCGAGATCGAGCACGCGCTCCTCGAGCTGGAACCGCTGGGCCGCGATCTCGATCAGTTGGTTCTTCGCGTCGGCTGCCGCGGAGCGCACGGCCGGGCCCATCGAGGGCACGGTCGACGAGCCGGCCGAGATCGACGCGAACGGCCCCCGCGCGGAGTCCCCGAGCGACACCTGCACGTGCTCGATCGGAACGCCGAGCTCCTCCGCGGCGATCTGCGCCATCGCGGTGCGCGTGCCGGTGCCGATGTCCTGCATCGCGGTGACGACCTGAGCGCGGCCGTCCGAGCCGACGCGGATCCACGCGTACGAGGGCGGCCCGCCGCCGCCGTACCAGATCTGAGAGGCAAGGCCGATGCCGTGCTTCCACGGTCCTGCGCTGCGCGCACGTACCTCGTCGCGCTTCGCCCAGTGCGGCTCGGCTCGCCGGTAGCACTCGGCGAGGTTCTTGGACGAGAACGGACGGTCGTCGACGCGGTCGGAGCCGGTGTAGTTGCGACGGCGCAGCTCGAGCGGGTCGAGGTCCAGCTTCGCCGCCAGCTCGTCGAGGAGGCATTCGAGCGCGAACGTGCCCTCGACGAACCCGGGTGCGCGGAACGCGGCCATTGGCGGCAGGTTCAGCTTCGCCGGGTACTGAACGGTGCGCACGTTGTCGCACGCGTACAGCATCTTCATCGGTCCCTCCGTCGAGGCCGACCAGCCGGAGAGCCCGATCGCGTTGACGAACTCGCCGCCGAGCGCCACCAATGTCCCGTCGGACTTGGCCGCCGCTGTCAGTCGCTGGATCGTCGCGTTGCGGTTGCCAGCCGCAATGTTCTCCTCGCGCCGCGTGAGCGCGCACTTGACGGGGCGGCCGGTGCGTTTCGCGAGCTCGGCTGCGATCGGCGTGTAGTCGCCGGGGCCGTTCTTCGAGCCGAAGCCGCCGCCCATGGCGTGGCAGACGACACGTACCTTGTCCGGGAGCAGGCCGAGGTGCTCGGCAACGGAGTCGCGGACGCCCCAGATGTACTGCGTGGAGATGTAGACCGTGATGCCGTCGTCCTCCCAATGGCAGACGGCCTGGTGCGTCTCCATCGAGTTGTGCAGGACGACCTGGGTCCGGTACTCGGCCTCGACGACGACGTCGGCCTCCGCGACGCCGCGCTCGAAGCCGCCGCGCTCGTACGTCTTCACGTCCGAGATGAACGATTCGCGGCGGACGGCCTCGTCCGGATCGAGCAGCGGCTCCAGCACGTCCCAGTCGACATCGAGCCGCTGGACCGCTGCCTGCGCCTGGCCGAACGTCTCCGCGGCGACGGCGGCGACGGCGTGCCCGACGTAGCCGGGCTCGTCCGTGAGCTGCTCGAGGTCGCTCGGTCCGATCACGGCGCGAACGCCGGGAGCCGACCGCACTGCGTCCAGGTCGATCCTTGTTACACGCGCGCGCGCGTACGGGCTGCGCAGGACCGCCGCGTGGAGCATGCCCGGCAGCTGCAGGTCGGCGGTATACGGAGCTTGGCCCCGCGCCCGCTGGAGGCCGTCGATGCGGGGCACCTCCCGTCCGACGGTCGTCAAGGGACCTTCGGGCCACTGCTCGAGCGCGTCCTCCTCGACGACGATCCAGACGTCCTCGTAGCGGCCCTCGACTTCCTTCTCGGTGCGAATCAGTCTCGCCACGTGCTGATGGCCTCCTCGATCTTGGGGTAGGTGCCGCAGCGGCACAGGTTCCCCGACATCGCATGTCGAATCTCGTCGCGCGACGGCATCGGATTCGCCTCGACGAGCGCCGCCGCGGACACGATCTGGCCGGGAGTGCAGAAGCCGCATTGCACGGCGTCCGTGCGGACGAACGCATGCACGAGCGGATGGTCGCGCAGGCCCTCGATCGTCGTCACCCGCCGGCCGTCGACCGTGTGGACGAGCGTGATGCACGACAGCGTCGGCACGCCGTCGAGCAGCACCGTGCAAGCTCCGCAGTGGCCCTCGCCGCAGGCGACCTTCGTCCCGGTCAGGCCGAGGTCCTCGCGCAGCACCTGCGCCAGCGAGCGGCCGACGGGCGCGTCTACGTCGTAGGCGTCGCCGTTGATGCGCAGCTCAGGCAGGAGTCGTCACCGCCACGATGTCCGCAAGGTGGATCAGCCTGAAGGTCGCACGAGTGTGCGCCATGCGGTCCTGCTCGTCGCCTTCCTCCGGGAGCGCGCGCCACATCTCCTGCGCGGCCGTCAGCAGCTCGCGGATCTGCTCGAGCTCGTCGCGGTGGCCGTTCGAGCGGTCGTCGCAGGCGTTCAGCGCCAGGCCGAGCACGCCGACGCGGTCGGGCTGCCGTGTCCAGAGCAGCGGCGTCGCCATCGACAGGTACTGGTGGATGCGCGCGAGCGCCATCGGCTGCTGGAAGACGTCGCTGCCCTTCGGTGCCGACGGCTCGAGCGGCGGCTCGCCGGCGGCGATGCGGTTCGCGTTCCCCGCGAGCACGCCCCGCACTTCGTCCTCCGTCAGCTGTGCAAGCCGCGCCGTGCGCAGCGCGATCAGCAGCGAGGCGGGCTGCTGTCCGTACGGATAGTCGGAGGCGTACACGACCTGCTCCGGCCCGACGAGCCGGTACAGGCCGAGCAGGTCGAGCGGGCTCCAGACGGACGTATCGAAGAAGACGCCGGCCTTGCCGCCCAGCCGGTCGGCGAGCGCCGCCAAGTCGGCGATGCCGGCGTGCGCGACGATCAGCCGAGCCTCGGGATACCGGTCGACGACCCGGCCGAGATCATCCGCGATCGGCGGCAGCCCGCGGCCGCCGTGGATCAGCACGGGCACGCCGCGCTCGGCCGCGAGCTCGAAGATCGGCGATAGCCGCTCGTCGTTGAGAAGGAACTTCTGTGCGCGCGGATGCAGCTTGATGCCCCGCGCGCCGAGGTCGAGGCAGCGCCTTGCCTCGCCGATCGGATCCTCGGACAGGTCGAGCCGGACGAACGGAATCAGCCGCCCCTCCGAGCGGGAAGCGAAGTCGAGCGTGCGTTCGTTGCCGGCGCGGAAGCCCGGGTGGCGGTCGGGCTCGTCGAGACAGAACATGAAGCAGCGCGAGATCCCGTACTTGTCCATGCCCCGCATGAGGTCGTCGTAGATGCCGACCATGCCGTCGATGTCGGCGCCGAGATGGGTGTGGGCGTCGAAGATCTCGGCGCCCTCGGGGAGCTCGCGTTGCAGCTCCTCGTCCCACTGCCCCATCAGTTTCTGGGCACGCTGCAGCGGGTCGTCCACGGTTTGGAGTCTATGCGCGGCATGGCGAGCTGCGCCGTTAGGATCGTGCCGTGTCCGAGATTCTGATCCACGGCGACACCATCCGCTCGCCCGAGCTGCGGCACGAGGTGCCCGTTTCAATTCCCGATGCGTTTCTGTACGCGGAGAAGGGCGACCGGCGCGTCGTGATCCTGCACTCGCTCGAGATCGCGCGTGTGCGCGAGGACGCGCCGCAGCTCGAGATCATTCCGCTCGAGCAGCTCGGCACGGACGAGCTGTTCGCGCAGGGGAAGCAGGGGTGGGAGATCGAGCTCGAGGTCGCGTTGCGCGGATGCCGCGAGCTCGGTCTCGAGCGTGTGACGGTCCCACCGTCGTTCCCGGTCGCGCACGCCGACCACCTGCGCGCGAACGGGGTCGAGGTCGTCGTCGACCGCGATCTCTTCAACGACCGGCGACGCTCGAAGAACGACACCGAGCTGGCCGGCATCCGGCGAGCGCAGCGCGCGTGCGAGGCCGCGCTCGACGCTGCGCGAGAGCTTCTCCGGCGGGCGGATCCGAACGGCGCCGGACTCGAGGTCGACGGCCAGGCCCTGACGTGCGAGCGGGTCAAGCGGGTGATCGAGGACGTCTTCGCCGACCACGACGTCGAGGGCAGCGACATGATCGTCTCGCACGGCGCGCAAACCGCAGTCGGCCACAATGCAGGCTCCGGGCAGATCGCGCCGAACGAGCCGATCGTGTTCGACCTCTTTCCGAAGGACAAGGCGACAGGCTGCTATTCCGACATGACGCGCACGTACGTCGTCGGCGAGCCGTCCGACGAGGTGAAGGAGTGGCACGCGCTCGTGAAGGAGGCGCTCGAGAGCTCGACGGCCGGCGTCAGGCCCGGCGTGAACGGGCGGACGCTCTTCAAGCAAGTCTGCGACCAGTTTCAGGAGGCGGGCTACAAGACACAGCTGAACAAGGAGCCGGGCGAAGTGCTCGAGGACGGTTTCTTCCATTCGCTCGGCCACGGCGTCGGGCTCGAGGTGCACGAGCTGCCGTCGATGGGCCGCAACGGGCACGATCTCGTTCCGGGCGATGTGATCACGATCGAGCCGGGCTTGTACCGCTCCGGGTACGGTGGTGTTCGCCTGGAGGACATCGTGGTCGTCACGAAGGATGGGCACGAGGTGCTCACGGATTACCCGTACGACCTCGAGCCTTGAACACCATCGACACGATGCTGCTCGAGGAGCGGCGCTACGCACCCGATCCCGAGTTCGCGCGGCAAGCGAACGCGCAACCGGAGATTTACGAGCGCGACTGGGAGGAGTTCTGGGAGGCTGAGGGCCGCAACCGGATCACGTGGTTCGAGCCGTTCACGAAGCTGTACGAGTGGGAGCCGCCGTACGCGAAGTGGTACCTCGGCGGCAAGCTCAACGTCTGCTTCAACTGCGTCGACCGCCACGTCGCGGCCGGGAACGGCGACAAGGTGGCGTACTACTGGGAAGGGGAGCCCGCTGACGAGCGCCGGACGATCACCTTCGCCGACCTGCAACGCGACGTCGTCCGGTTCGCGAACGCGCTCAAGCAGCTCGGCGTCCGCAAGGGCACGGCCGTCGGGATCTACATGGGCATGGTCCCCGAGCTTTCGATCGCGATGCTCGCCTGCACGCGGCTCGGAGCGCCGCACACCGTGGTGTTCGGCGGTTTCTCCGCCGACTCGCTCTCGAGCCGCCTGAACGACATGGAGTGCGAGGTCCTGATCACGCAGGACGAGGGTTGGCGTGCCGGCAAGCAGGTGCCGCTGAAGCAGAACGCGGACGAGGCGGTCGCCGGCTCGCCGTCGGTCAAGCGCGTCGTCGTCTGCCGCCGCACGGGCGGCGAGGTGGCGTTCGACTCGTCACGTGACGTCTGGTGGCACGACGCTATTGAGGGCAAGAGCGACGACCCCGAGTCCTGTCCGTGCGAGCCGATGGACTCGGAGGCCCTCCTCTACCTGCTCTACACCTCGGGGACGACCGCGAAGCCGAAGGGCATCGTCCACACGACGGCGGGCTACCTCGCCGGCGTCGCGACGACGCACCACTACATCTTCGACGTCAAGCCCGACTCCGTCTACTGGTGCGCAGCCGACGTCGGCTGGGTGACCGGGCACAGCTACATCGTCTACGGCCCGCTGTGCAACGGGACGACGGGCGTGATCTACGAGGGCGTCCCGAATTACCCGGACCCGGAGCGCTGGTGGGAGATCATCGAGCGCTACCAGGTCGACATCCTCTACACGGCCCCGACCGCCATCCGTTCGCACATGAAGTGGGGACCGGAGCATGCCGAGAAGCACGATCTCTCCTCGCTGCGCCTGCTCGGAACGGTCGGCGAGCCGATCAACCCGGAGGCATGGGTGTGGTACCGGGAGCACATCGGCGGCGACCGCACGCCGATCGTCGACACGTGGTGGCAGACCGAGACCGGGATGATCCTGATCACGCCGCTGCCGGGCGTGACGACGCTGAAGCCGGGCTCGGCGACGAAGCCGTTCCCGGGCGTCGACGCGGCGGGGTACAGCGAGAGCGGCGAGGAGGTCGGTCCCGGCGGCGGGGGTTACCTCGTGCTCGAGCGCCCGTGGCCGGCGATGCTCCGCGGGATCCACAAGGACGACCAGCGCTACCGCGAGACCTACTGGTCGAAGTACGAAGGCGTCTACTTCGCCGGAGACGGCGCCAGGATCGACGAGGACGGCGACTTCTGGCTGCTCGGGCGCGTCGACGACGTCATGAACGTCTCGGGGCACCGCATCTCGACGATCGAGGTCGAGAGTGCGCTCGTCGATCATCAGGGTGTTGCCGAGGCCGCCGTGTGCGGCCGGAAGGACGAGCGCACCGGCCAGGCGATCGTCGCCTACGTGACGCTCAAGGGGAGCGCAGAGGGCTCGGTCGAGATGCTGGAGGAGCTCCGCAACCACGTCGGCAAGAAGATTGGGCCGATCGCGAAGCCGGCGAACATCGTCTTCACGCCGGAGCTGCCCAAGACGCGCAGCGGCAAGATCATGCGCCGGCTCTTGCGCGACGTCGCCGAGAATCGTGCGCTGGGCGACACGACGACGCTCGCAGATCCGCTGGTCGTCGAAGAGATCAAGACCCGCGCGACGACCGAGACGCGCGAAGACTAGGTCAGAGCTTGCCCGCGCAGGCGATCGCCGCGCGGCGGATCAGCCTATGCATGCGCGGCGGGATGCGCCCGCCCGAGAGCCCGATCCGGGCGAAGTCGGCGGTCGAGACGGTGTCCGAGAGCTTGTCGAGCGTGCAGGCGCAGTACGCCTTCGTGACTGAGGCGTTCTTCTGGCAGCTCCGCATGTAGTTGGTGACGACCGCGTCGGGATAGTGGAAGCGGCCGTGGGTCGTGACCGCCGCGGTGCCGGTCGGGTTCGTGGCCGTGGCGATCTGCGCGTTCGGCTTGCTACTGCTCCCGCACCCCACGATCGCGAGGGGGGCCAGAACCCCCGCGACAAGGACGACCCTCACGCGAGCAGCTTCTCAAACCTCGAGGCGTCGTCAAAGGGGCCGATCACGGCCAGGTTCGGGCCGCGCGTCGCGATCACGTCGCCCGCTACCCGCTGCACGTCCTCCGCGGTCACCTTGTCGAGCTCCGCGAGCACTTCCTCGGGATCGGGCGTCCTGCTCTCGAGCACCTCGCGGCGCAACCCGAACATGATCAGGCCTTGTGACGTCTCAAGCTGGAGGACGAAGCGCCCCTTCGCGAAGCTCTTCGCCTTCTCCAGCTCGTCCTGCGGTACGGCCTCCGCGGCGATTGCCCGCAGCTCGGCGGCGATCGTCGAAACGGCGTCGTCGATTCGGTTGATGTCGACGCCGGCCTGCGCGTAGAGCGTGCCGGCATCGGTGTAGCTGTGATTGAGGCCGTAGACGTAGTAGGCGAGCCCCCGGCGCTCGCGCACCTCCGTGAAAAGACGTGAGGACATGCCGCCGCCGAGGATCGTCGACAGCACCTGCAGCACGTAACGGTCGGGATGCTCGAGCGGATAGCTGTGGACGCCGAGGCAGATGTGCGCCTGGTCGGACGCCTTGGTGTGCACCTTCACCCGCGCGTCGCCGTTGACGCTCAGTCGCACCGGCTCCGGCTCGCCGGTCTCCGCCTCCGGATAGTCGCCGAGCAGCTCGGCGACGCGCTCGTGCAGGCCGTCGCCGATCTTCCCGCCGACGCCGACGACCATGCGCGACGGTTTGTACCAGTGGCCGACGTACGAACGGAAGCTGTCGGACGTCGCGCCGCGGATCGTCTCCTTGCGGCCGATGATGTCCCAGCCGAGCGGCTGATCGCCGTAGAGCAAGTCCTCGTACACACCGCTGATGAAGTCGCGCGGCGTGTCGTAGTACATGTTCATCTCCTCGATGATCACGCCTTTCTCGCGCTCGATCTCGTCGGGCTCGAACTTGGAGTGGCGCAGCATGTCGACGAGGACGTCGAGCGCGACGTCGCGCGACTCCGCGGCACACTTGACGTAGTAGCCGGTGTACTCCTTGCCGGTGAAGGCGTTGAACTCGCCGCCGATCGCGTCGATCTCCTTCGAGATGTCGCGCGCGCTCGGGCGCCGCTCCGTTCCCTTGAAGAACATGTGCTCGGCGAAGTGCGCGATGCCGTTGGTTTCGGCCGTTTCGTAGCGTGAGCCGGCGGCGAGCATGATCGCGCACGTCACGGACTGAGCCGAGTCCATCGGCGCCGTCAGGATGCGGAGACCGTTGGGGAGGCATTCGAGATTGAAGGTGCTCACGGCCCAGGCGATGCTACCGACTCGCTCCATCTCGCCCGGCTAGCGGTCCTCGCGCCGGTACACGAACCGGACCGCCTGCCACTCGTCGTCGATCGCCGCGCTCTTGTTGTCGACGAGGCCTGCGTCCAAGCCGATCTGCTGCACCGCGGCGAAGTCGAGGTCGGTCTCGAGTTTCGACGACTTCTTCGGCCAGGCGACCCAGAGCCCGTCCGCGGGCGCCAGCGTCTGCTTCAGCGCAGAGAAGCGACGTTCCAGCTCGGCGCGCCTCGAGGTGAAGAAGACGAGCACTTCGACGCCCGGCTTCGCGCCGAGCTTCTGTCCGAGCGGGGTCGAGTAGGTCTTCTCAGCCAACGCGCTGCAGCGCCCGGAAGACCGCTTCGGCGCCGAACTCGATCGCATCGGCAGGCACACGCTCGTCCGCCGCATGGATCAGGCCCGTGAAGCGGAAGTCGGCCGGAAGACGGAGCGGGAGGAAGCCGTACGTCTGAATGCCGAGGCGCGCGAAGAAGCGTGCGTCCGTCACGCCGGCCTGGACCATCGGCACGGCCACTGCCCCCGGCTCGAGCTCCTGGAGGATCCCGGCGAGCACATCGAAACGGTCGAGCCGCGGCTCGGCGGCGGCCGCATCGTGGCGGATGAGCTCCAGCTCGATGTCGGCGCCGACGACCTCGCGCACCTCG
>WNGG01004335.1_pt1 | contig 19207 bp, 15 predicted proteins | sample 5400661 | NCBI WGS metagenome assembly WNGG01 (sample SAMN13153372, study PRJNA577476) | soil metagenome | isolation source: 100 cm soil or saprolite under Garry oak tree replicate 1 | place: USA:California | collected 2016-06-15
GATCCGCCACAGGGCGTGGTTGGCCTGCCGGTCGCCGGCCGGGTTGAGGCGGCGCCTGATGGTCTTGCCGGAGGAGGCGGGGATCGGGGCGGCGGCGCACAGGTGCGCCCAGGCGGCCTCGGAGCGCAGCCGCCCGGGGTGGTCCCCGGCGGCGATCAGGAGCAGCGCGGCGGTGTCGGAGCCGACGCCGTGCAGGGCGATCAGTCCGGGAGCGTGCCCGGTGACCAGCGGCACGATGAGCGCGTCGAGGCAGAGGATCTGGCTGTCGAGGAACTCGGCGCGGCGGCCCAGCTCGCGCAGCGCGATCCGGGTGTGGTAGCCGACGACAGCGCCGGGCCGGGGCCGCAGGGCCGCCAGCTCGGCGGCCAGGTCAGCGGTGGCGTGCGCGGCGAACCGGGTGTGCAGGTCGCCGGGGCGGGTCACGATCAGGGCCCGGGCCTGGTTGATCGCCTGGGCCCGCTCGGAGCGGGCGCTGCGCTTGGCGACCATCAGCGCCCGGATCGCCTCGACCGCGCCGTCGCGTCCTTTCGGCGCGCCGCGGGCCCTGCCAGACTGGGCGGCCCGGGCAGCGCTGACCGCATCCAGCGGGCCGGATTTGCCCTGGCGGCGGCGGTCCTGCCGGTCCGGGCGGTCCACCTCCACGACCCGGACGCCAGCCGCTGACATGTGGCGGGCCAGGCCGGCGCCGTAGCTGCCGGTGCCCTCGACCCCCGGCCAGGCACACCGTCCCGAATCCGCCCAGCCAGCCCAGCAGCCCGGCATACCCGGCCGCGGTGACGGGGAACTCCCGGACGCCGAGCAGCCCGCCAACCGGATCCAGCGCGGCCGCTACATGGGTATCGGCGTGGGTATCTACGCCGCCGGTAATAGCTCGTGTCTCTACGATGGTCACTGCCATCCCTTTTCTCTGCGTTGAGGGGTGGCACGCACCCGCTGGCCGCCGGATCCTGTGAACCCCGGCCTCTTCCCAGGCCAGGCAGATCAGACCGGCACGCCGGTGGTGCCTGAAAACCTGGGATCCCGGCCGGCAAATCGATCGCAAGACAGCCCAAAGACGGCGTCAGCCGAATAGGAGGTCAGACCGGGACCCAGGCTCCCGACCCTACGCTCGTACTACCTCAAAACGGGGGAGGCAGGGCCGGAAGCACTTATCCACATCCTCCCTGCCGAATATTTGCTGTAAATGGGTGAGCAAGTGCGCTGGGGCAGAACGCACATAATAGACCGCTTCGGTGCGACCTAGCGATTGCTGCGTGCTGGACCGGTTTGCTCATGGGAGGCCCCTTCCCGGCATTGCCGACATGCTGCGGGCCGTACGGCGTTGCCGTGGACACCCCACCAACACCGCCCACGTCGCCAACTTCTGCAACGCGGCCGGTCGGTGATGGACGGGACACGCTGCGGCGCGGCGGCCTGTCATCCTGAAGGCGAGCCTCGTGGGGGGTGCCACCATCGATGACGACATCAGCGACCCTGTCCCTGGGATATGTGGCCGTCTACGTGCTGCTAGTCGGCGTCGCCTCTTTCATCGAGAAGCCAGCCGGGCGCGGATTCGGGGCCTTCCAGCTCAACGCGCTAATCCGGGCCGGCAGCCTGGCCGCCGCCGCGGTTGCCCTCGTCTTCGCCCATGGACTTGCGTTCCCCGCCACTAGCTACCTCCTTGCCGGGCTGGGCATTGGTCTAATCACCGGCGCGGGCTCGATGCTCTACTGCTTCGGGCTGAACTACCTGCCCGTCTCGCTGGTGGTCACGCTGTCGAATCTGTACATCGTGATCACGATCGTTCTCGGCATCGTCGTACTCCACGAGCCCGTTACGGTGCTGAAAATCGCCGGACTCACCTGCACCATGGCCGGGGTGTTGATCCTGGGGCACTCGCCCGCCCGGTATGCGGCACATCCCGAGGCCAGCTCAGCCAGCGCGCCGCGCCAAGCCCGCGGGTTTGTGATCATGGGGATCTACATTGTCATGATCGGGGTTGGCGCCTTCCTGGAGAAGCCGGCGCTGAAGGGCCTGACAGCAACCCAGCTCAACGCCCTGATGGGAATCGCCATGACGGCGGTCGCGGGCATCGCGCTGGCGGTCAAGGGGCCACGGCTGCCGATGACCAAACGCACGCTCGGAGTATTGGGCGTGGGAGTAATGATCGGGGCCGCGTCGGTGTTCTACTTCCTCGGCCTGCGCGGGCTGCCGGTCTCCGTTGCCTCCGCGGCCTCAAATGCCTCCGTCGTCGTGACCGTGGTGCTGTCGGCTATCTTCTTGCACCAACCGCTAGGCCGTGCCCGGGGCGCGGCGCTTGCCCTGACACTGCTCGGGGCAACCCTCCTGGCTCTCTCCACCGGCTAATTTAAGGAAGTTTCGCTCCTTCCAGCGACATGGTCGCCGGCACCATAAGGACAGGCGGCAGTAGCGCAGGAACGAAAGGGCAGATGGTGGGTGGCCCGCGTGCAGATCAGCCAGCTCGGCGCGGGCCGGACCGAAGATCGCGAAAGGGTGACTGGCGCGCCTATCGGCGGATCAGGAGCGGTCGCGACCCAGCATCCAGTCACATTCCGTGACCGGGCTGGCCGCTTTCAGGCAGTTCCTGATAACCGCCCGCGGACAGATCCGATGACCGCCAGCAGCGGTGCGCATGCCGCGAGATGCCCGGGTCTTTCTGGATATAGGTTTGCGGACGGTGTCGGGGCTGGTGGCTAGGGTGTCCGGGAAAGTAGACGTTCCCGGACGGACGGAGACAGCCGATGGGCCGCACCATCGCCTACTGCCGGGTCTCATCGCGCGATCAGAACCCCGAGCTCCAGGTGAATGCGCTGACGGCCCACGGCTATGACCAGATGTTCGCCGAGAAAGAGTCTGGCAAGCGGGGGGTGGAGCGGCCCGCCTTCACCAAGGCCCTGGCCACCCTGCAGGCCGGCGACACGCTGGTGTTCTGGAAGTCCGACCGGTGGGGCCGCTCGGCCGCACACGTCCTGACCACCATCCACGAGCTACGCGACCATGGCGTGACGGTGAAGTCGCTGACCGAGAACTTCGACCTGGACACCAATGAAGGCCGGTTCATGTTCGCCGTCCTGGCCGCCGCCGCCGAGTACGAGCTCGAGCTGCGCGCCGAACGCCCGGCCGAAGGAATCGCCGCTGCCCGGCGCCGCCAGGCCGAAGGCCGGATGCTGCCCGGCAAGAAGCACATCGGCCGCCTGAAAGTGACCGGGCCAGCCGAGATCACCACACTCCGCCGCCTCGTCGACGACGGCACCTCCGTCACCCAGGCCGCCCGCACCCTGAAAATCTCCCGCTCCACCGCATACGCCGCGCTCGCCAGCACACGCTGACCTGTAGCCAAGGCGCAGGCCCGCAGCACTAACACCCGGTATTACCGCAGGTCAGGGTATTCAGTGACGTGTTAGTGACGTGTTATCGCAGGTCAGGGATATCCGACCAAATTTCCCCAGGACTACCGGGACCCCTTTAAGGGGTACGGCCAAGGTAAGCCCGAAACCCGCCATGGCTGATCTTAGCCGTACCCTGCTAGCCAGAATCGTGATCCTTGAGCCTGACTTCCGGCCCGGCCCGCCAGCCGTCGCCGCGGGCCAGTCCGGTGACACCGGTTATGTGCCCGGTCATGCCGCTCCGGCGCACGGTGAGGACTGGCGCCAAAGCCGCCAGACTCGCTCGCCGTGCGTTGCTGGTAAGGCAGGGCGGATCTGGCCCGTCCAGGCCCAGGACAGGCCCCTGCGGGATTTGCCGCGGCGGCGTGGTGCCAGGCCGCCGGGCGTGCTCAGCTGGGCGGCGACGCTGCCGCCCGCGCGTCGGCCCAGGCGCGGGCATCGGCGGCATCGAGCACCGCCGCCTCTGCCTGATCGATGGCCCAGGCCGCATAGTCCAGCGCGTCGGCCGCGTCGTCCTCCGCCGCCTCGGCGTCTCTCTCGGCCGCCTCCACATCGCGCTCGTCGCGTTTGCGTTCGATGCGCCCGCGCAGCTCCTGCATCTTGGCCGAATTGTCGGCCTTGAACGACTGCCACTGGGTGCGCGCGTGGTCAGCCGCCTGGTCGGCCTTGCCGTGAACGGTTTGCTGCGCGGCCTCGGCCTTGGCCCTGGCCGTGGCCACCCGCGCCTTGATCTGCTCGTTCGTCTCGTGCCGGGAGGCGTCCAGCGAGCTCTTCAGATCAGCCACCTTGGCCTGCAAGGCGTCAATCTGCTCGGATACGGTCATGTCGTCCCCTTACCGCCGACATTCCGGCCGGCCCCTCAACGTCAGGTGACCAGGCCCACCACAGCCAACGTCCCACCGCGCACCAACGACCGTCAATCCCCAAACCCGCCCGGGCGATCCGCTGTCATGAGCTAACGCGTGCTGCGACAACGCGCGTTCGCGGGCACACAGAGCTGCCAGGTGGCCGGGCCGCGGTGCTGGCCTCGGCTGGCCCCGGAACGCGCTGACCATCCGGCGAAAGCCGGCCACCGAGACCGCTACTGCCTTTCAGGTGCGGCGTATACCCGGGCAGCGGCCCGACGGTGACGGCGAATCCCGCCAGCAGGTTGGCGACCGTCTAGGACAAGAAATCCTTGCCCCGGTCGACCCGCACGTGCTCGGGCAGCCCGCCCGGCGGCCCGTACGGCGCCTCCATGGTGAACGCCGCCCGCAGCGTGGCCAAGATGCTCTCCCGCGACGGCGCGCCGGGGGTGACCGCCGTCCCGCACACCGCGTTCGTGCCGGCGTCCACGAACCACGTCACCCATGGCCTGACCAGCCGGCCTGCGGCGTCGACCTCCACCGGACCTCAACATGATCGGCCTCCCAGACCGCGTTGCGGTGCGTCCCGGGCCGCTGCAAGAACACGTCGTACGCCCGGCGGGCACGCTCCCCGCCGGCCAGCCCTGCCCGGTCCCCGGCGAGCACATCGCGGGCCACCGCGCGCTGCAGCGTCGACAGGCTCGGCGCCGGCGGCCCGCCGGCCCTCGCCGCGGCGGCCAGCTCCCGGTGCACCGCCGCGGCATTACCCGCCAGAACGCCAGCCGCCGCCGGATCTCGTCGGTGACCTGGAAGCGCCCGCGCGGCCTGCGGTCCAGGCCCTCACCCGCGTGAGCCTGACGCACCCACCGCCACACCGTGCGCTCGGTGACCCCCAGCGCGCCGGCTGCCAACCGGACCTGGTCCGAACCCAGCCGGCCCGCGCCCTCCAAGGCGGCCAGCCGCCGCACGACCGCCGCGCGGCCAAGCCCATCCACGGCCTGGAACCTATCGGCCCACGCCGGCCACTGACAGCCAGATGACCGAATCACTGACAACGAAATGACCGACGCTGTTCCGCACCCGGCAACGAACCAGGGGCGCGGTGAGCACCCATTGACAGCCAGATGACCGAATCGCTGACACCGAGCTGCGGCCTCTCAGCTGGGACGGCGGCCCGCGGACCTGGTCCGCGATCAGCGCCGGACACCGACCAGGTGGAACAGCCGGCTGAGCTGGCGCTAAGGATCGCGGCGGCTCGCCTCGAGCTCGACCGCGAAAATGGCCGTGAGCGCATCGTCCGCGACAGCGTCGGGCGCGCCCGCGGCCTGGCCCGCCACCCGGTCGGCCGGAGTCCAGCCGTCGGTGAACAGCCGCACGCCGTACCAGGCCACGGGCTCGACTCCGGCTCCGGCCAGCAGCGCGGACAACTCCTCGACGGTGTCGGCGCGGGTGTCCAGGCCGAGCCCGTTGACCTGGCGGTCGGCGTCGAAGGCCGCCAGGGCCTCCTCCCACCGGCCCTCCAGCGCCGGGCGCGCGGCCAGGCACCGCGCGTTCTTGGCCACCAGCGAGACGATCCCGCCGGGCCCGGCGAGATCGGCCAGCGCCGCGGTGAACGGCTGCGGGTCGTCCACGTACATGATCACGCCGTGGCAGAGCACCCCGGCGAACCGCTGCCCGCCCAGCGCGGAGCGGGCATCCTGCGCACTGGCCCTGACCAGGCGCACCCGGCCGGCCACCTCGCGCGGCTCGGCCGCCAGGCTGTCCTCGGCCTCGCCCAGCATCGCCGCGGACGGGTCGACGACCGTGACCGGGTAACCGGATCTGGCCAGCGGAATCGACTGGTTCCCGGCGCCGCCGCCGATGTCGACGAGCGCCGCGGGAGGTGGCGGCAGGTGGGCCCTGAGGTGAGCGCCGATCACGTGCGTGCGGACGCGGCCGCGGATCGTCGCGTAGTGACCGCGGGCGAACGCGCGGGCCAGCGGTGCCCACCGGTCGGTTCCTTGCACCTGCTTCATTGTGCCCGACCGCCCGATGGGCGCCGGTAATGCCGGCCAGGCCGCCGGCGACGGCCACGGGCGGGCTCTGAGCCGCGGGGCGATCGGATACGTTGCGTACGTGCGCGCAGTCAGCCCGGACGTCGTCGTCATCGGCGCCGGCGTCTGCGGCCTCAGCACGGCGACTGCCCTGCTCGACGCCGGCCTGGCCGTGACCGTCTACGCAGCCGCGCCGCCGCACCGCACCACCTCGGCAGCGGCGGGAGCGCTCTGGGGTCCGCACCTGGTCGGTGCCGACGAGCGCGTCGGCGGCTGGGCCGAGGCGACCCTGCGGAGGCTTCGCGAGCTGCGCGACGAGCCGGCCGCTGGCATCAGCGAGATCGGCGGGCTCGTGGCGTCGCCGGCTCGGGAGCAGGCCGAGCCGCCCGGCTTCACCCGCGGCGCGGGTCCGGCCGGCCGGTGCGACCCCGCCGAACTTCCGCCCGGCTACGCCTCGGGCTGGCGGTACACCGCGCCGGTGATCGCCATGCCCGCCTACCTGGATTACCTGCTCGAATTGTTGCTGAAACAAGGCGGCCAGCTTGTTCTCGGCCGACCTTCGCGCAGCCTGGCCGAAGCCGAGGAGCGGTTCTCGGCGCCGGTGATCGTGAACTGCGCGGGCATCGGCGCGCGGGACATGGTTCCCGACCCCGACCTCGTGCCCGTCCGGGGCCAGGTCGTGGTCGCCGCCAACCCGGGGCTGACCGAGTTCTTCGTCGGCGAGGGCGACCGCCCCGAGGTGGTGACGTACATGTTCCCGCACGGCGCGACAGTCGTGCTCGGCGGAACGCAGCAGCACGGCGCCGCGGGCACGAGGCCGGATCCGGCGACCGCGGAGCAGATCCTCGCGCGGTGCGCGGTCGTGGATCCGCGGCTGGCCGCAGCGCCCGTCCTGGCGCACCGGGTCGGGCTGCGGCCGGTGCGGCCCCAGGTCAGGCTCGAGACGTCGGCGGGCACCGGCGGGCGTCATCTCGTGCACAACTACGGCCACGGCGGGGCCGGCGTCACGCTGTCCTGGGGCTGCGCGCTGGACGTGGCGAGGGCGGTCGCCGGGCTGCTCGGCCGCTGACCGTGGGCCGGGCGGCGGAGCGCGGCCCGCCGTCCGCGGCGGGGGCCTCCGCCTGTCCCGTGCGTCACTAGGGTTGGGTGCCATGAGAGTCGGATTCGGCCTGCCGGTTTCCGGTGCGTGGGCAACACCGCAGAACATCTCGCGCTTCGCGACCCGCGCCGAGCAGGCCGGCTACGCCTCGCTGTGGACATTCCAGCGGCTGCTCGTTCCCGAGGGCTCGGGAATGGAGCCCGTCTACCAGAGCGTGCTCGACCCGATCGCGGCGCTCGCCTACGCGGCAGCGATGACCTCGGACGTCAGGTTGGGCGTCGCGGTGATCAACGTGCCGTTCGTCTCGCCCGGATACCTGGCCAAGCAGGCCGCCAGCGTCGACGTGCTGTCCCGCGGCCGGCTCGACCTTGGTCTGGGTCTCGGCTGGATGCCGCAGGAGTTCGCCATGACCGGCGGGTCGATGCGGCGGCGCGGCGCCAGGACCGCCGAGTACGTCCGGGTGCTGCGCGTCCTGTGGGGCGAGCAGCCCGCCGAGTTCAGCGGCGAGTTCTACGAGGTTCCGCGCGGATCGGCGCTGCCGCGGCCCGTCCAGCCTGGCGGGCCGCCGGTCCTGCTCGGCGGCACCGCCCCGGCGGCGCTGCGCCGGGTCGGCCGGATCGCCGACGGCTGGGTGACGTCCAGCAGAGCGGACCTGTCCGCGATCGCCGCGAGCATCGCGATCGTGCGCGAGGCGGCGTCGGCGGCCGGGCGTGACCCGTCGACGCTGCGGATCATCTGCCGTGGCGTGGTCCGCCACGGAGAGCCGGCCGCCGACGCCAGCGGCCGCCGACAGCTGCTGTCCGGCAGCGACGCCCAGATCCGCGACGACGTCGGCTGGCTGGCCGACCAGGGCGTGACCGAGGTGTTCTACGACCTGAACTGGGATCCGCTGGTCGGCGCGCCCGACGCCGAGCCGGCCGCAGCCGCCGACCGTGCCGCGGGCCTGCTCGACGCGCTGGCTCCCGCCCGCTAGCGCCGCCAGCCCTGGTCAGCATTCGGATGGATGGCACACTCGTCCCATTAGCTGTCCGGAGTCCCCGCAGGGCCGACCGATGAAGGCCCGTTCTCAGGTGTCTCTTATGGCCGCTCGCCCCTCGGGACGATGCGGGTACGCTTGTCCGGCGACATGACGCTTATTGCGGCAACCGTCCTGCTTGAGGGAGTACCAGTGCCGAGTTTTGATATAACGTCGATACTGGACTTTAATCCGGCCAGATTTGCATGCCCAGTGTGCCGGGGACTAAGCCAAGGTCCCTTGATCACGAGGACTCGAACATACTGCAAAATTTGCGATGTTGATTTTATACCCGGTGATTTCGCACCGAAAGGCGCGAGCGTCATGCTACGGACCGCATCATCGCTCCCCCTTACAGGGCTTTGACACTGGGCTCCGGCGCCGGGCGTTTCCCCCCGACGCCGCCAGCCTGCTACCGAGCCTCCTGGCAGCTACCCGGACCGGACTTCCACCGGCAGGCGACGACGAGCTTACGAACAGCAAGATCCGCTGCTACGTCACTGCGTCACCTCCCGCTCTGCTGGGCGCACGAAACATCGAGGTTAAGGGACTTCTGGCCGCGCAAATATTGACACAATCACCAAGGCATGCTGTGCTGATTTTAGCTGCGGTTATCCGGCCGGGATTGGAGGGACCGCATCATGAAGCGTATTGCCATTGCCTTGGCGTTTGTGGCGAGCGTCATCGTCCCCATAGCGTCGAGCGCGCATCCTGCATTTGCAGAAGTCACGGTTGCCTGCTCGGGTGTCAGGGGCGGCCCCGCCTGGACGTGGGTCAGGACTCAGTACGACGTGCGCGGGGTTCGGGCGCCGATACAGGCCCGGAACAACGGCAGCCTGTGCGGCGCGCCCGGCGATGGCAATTTTGCGTTCAACGCAGCATGGATTGCGATACAGGACGACCCGAACTTTGGAAACGGGATTGCGCAAATCGGTTACGAACACGACTTCGGGAACAATGGCGACCACTTTTGCCGATTCTATGGGACCGGTAGCGGTGTGCGTCACGACTATAAGTGTAGCGACAGCAACGGCACAACCATCTTCTTCAAGATCCGGCGACAGTGTTGCCTGGGCAATGGCAACCACTACGAGTCGATCTCCGACTGCGGAACCTCCGGCGGGTATAGCAACTGCACGGAGGAGGTCATCAACCCCGCCTTCAATAACCCGATAGGCGCTATAGCGTCCGAGGTTAACTGGCGATGCCCGATACAGATCATGGGCGCAGACATAGACAAGCAGAATATCGGCACGAGTAACAATCCGGTGCAAGGCAGCACGGATGACGGCAGTACCTGGTCCACACGAAGCTGGGGCTTCACCTGGGGCTGGGGCAGCTCAACTTGCCAGACCAACGACTACGGTCACAGCGCCGGGCCCGATGCCATGCAGACGTGGGACACTCGCAACTCCAACTGAAGGGAAACGAGACAGCGGTGAAATTTCCTCGACGTCGCACACTCGTCTTTGCCGGTGCGGCTGCTGCGGCCCTGGTCGTCGGGGGCATCGCGGTCAAGAGCGCCCTGGCTCCGGCACACGCGGGCATCGCGTCTTCGGTGCCCGCGCCTATTGTGATTGACCCATCACTTGGGGACACGTTTGCGCCGGCACCAGCGGGCGCTGCACCTGCCTTGACTGCGGCCCTGGCATGGGCTCAATACGCTCAGGTGAACGGCGGAAGTGCCACAATTCCATCCGGCCTCACCGTGCAACTCGGACTCGTGTCCGTGCCGGTCGGGCCGGCTAACCCGGCTGATCCTGACCAGGCTGGCCTCGCCACATCAAACGGCATAGCGTACCGTGCGCTCAACGAGCTCGCTTATGGCTACAGTTCGCCAGCTGGCTCCTGTCCGATATCAACCAATCCGAACGTGGCAGGACCTGTAGGCAAGTCGTGCATTGACTGGACTTTCGTGGATGCAAAAACTGGGCAGCTAATCGAGGAAACGTGGCAAATTCTGAGCTAACGCACGCCACTCCGAGCGAGGCTCACGGGACGGGTTCCCTGTGCTCCTCGTAGACACCGAATCGTTAGGAGCGTGGCCAAGATCTAATTAACGCAACGCTGCGAGTCCGCGGCCGACAGGGTACGGCCCTGAGCTCCGAGATGGAGTGACCTCTGCTGCGCGACGTTGAGCTTGGGTTTGCCGCCCTTGGTACCGGGCGATCGCCATGCCCCCCTCGTCCGCTCCCGGATCAGGTCGCGCTTGAACTGGGCGAACGCGCCGACGATGTGGTGCAGGGCGACCCTCTAGGGCGCGCGTACATCGGCTACTTCCCCGGATGACAGAGCAGGAGGCGTGGGAGGCTGGCCGCGGCGTCTGGCGGATGAGTGCCGACAAGGCATCCCAGCAGAAGTTCGCCCTCATCTCGGCGAAGGCGAGGTGCGCGCGGGCGAGCGGCATAACCTCGGCGTGCCCTGCCGCAGCCCACAGCCACTGTTCCTCGGCGGTGCGAGGCAGGTGCAGCCCAGCACGGGCGAAGGATTGCTGGCGAGCGACGAGCAGTCGCAGTGCAGTCGCATCTTTTCGCTATGGGGATCGGTGCACGTCCCGCTGAACTGGTACCGCGTGCCGAGCGCGCCCCGCGCAGGACAGGACCTTCGCTATCGCCGCGGAGGGCAGGCCCGCGGCGCCACACGTGTCCGCCGGACCGGTTGCGCCGATAGCGGATACGACGGCCGTCGCGGGGCGTTGCCATCTGGCGTAGAGCGGGCGGCGATGCGCACCCAGACCTGCCGAGCGCCGCGGGCCGACCGTGACCATCCATTCGGTGCGGAACGGCAGCCAGTCGGTCCGCGGCAGTCACGGGCTGCCGCCGGCGTCATCCTGGTCGGCCATGCCGGGGACCGTGAGCACGGCAACCCTGCATCGTGAGGCCATCTGCTCGGCTGACCTGGACCGTCCGCCCGAACGGCTTGGCCAACGACCTGAAGGCTCCCGACATCACGGCCAGGTCGGGCAGTTCCATGACCACCGGTGCAGAGGTCGGCAGCGCGTAACGTACCGGCACCCGATCCGGCAATCAATCCTGATCAGAGGCAGGGGTGAATCGTGACCGTGACCGGGCCGCCTCGCGCCTGCCGCGCCCGAGATAGCCAGTGACCATCTTCCCGCTGCGGTGCCGCACGGGATTGTCAACACCGGGCAGGCCCCGCCCGGCTGATGTGTATCCACGCGGCACCGGCGATGAAGACCGAGTGGGTAGGGTGAGCCGGGGGCCCGGTGAAGGGACGACGGCGATCACGGCCAGTCCCTCACGCAGCTCGGGAAGCCACGCGACCATCCGCGTGCCCCCAGGCGGAGTCCGCACCTCACTTGCGCCCGAAAGGCAGAACTCGTTGCCTTCCGGGTCGCGGCAGACCAAGTGGTCATCGTATTCGGCCACTACGCTTGCGCCGAGCTCCCGCAGCCGTTCCAGCTCTGCCCCGACAGAATCACACCGCAGGTCGAGATGGACGCGATTCTTTACGATCTTCGGCGCCGGCACCAGCTGGAAGACGGCTGCACGCCCGACCTCGACGAGGACGTTCGGGCCGTCCTCAGGATCAAGAATCCCCCGACCGCGCAGCCGGGCGAGTTCCGCCTCGTGGTAAGACCGTCCGTCGAGGGCGGCGGCCCAGAAGCGGGCGATGCGCCGGCATGGCTGCGCTCGTCGCCATTGAGGCAGCCGCGCGAGGGAAGTGCCAGCCTGCGGCCGTTGCGGCAGGACTGCTCCAGCCCTTTTTTCGCGCCGTCCGTCGCCCGGGGCCTACTGATGGGCAGTTGTCTCGAGGTGCAAGAGTCGTACGCCAGCGACGCCGAGCTGGACGTGGACGGTCGAGCCGGGTATCGCTCCAGTGCCAGGGGTTTGTAGGAGGCTGGTCGCCGGGATGGTCCAGTGCAGTGGGTGCCCGGGACGGATCACGGCTTCGTGGTTGGTGCAGGGGAGGTAGCCGGAGCTGATGGGGTCGCTGAAGCCGCCGGAGTGGGCGGTCGCGTAGTCCCGCCCGGCGTAGGCGGGGCAGGGGTCGAGGGTGATCGGCGCGCTGCCGATGGTGCGCAACATGAGGTCGATGGGTGCGAGTTGACCGGTGGTGGTGCCTGGCTCGATCTGGCCGGCGAGCCGCAGGCTCGAGTACTCGGGCCGTGGCGGCTGGACCGGCTCGCCTGGAGCGCCGGCGATGCCGTCGATCAGCGTCGAAGCTCCGGCAGGCGGCTCGCAGCCCGGCTGTGGCCCGCGCAGCGGGACGCGCAGCGAGGTGCCGGCATGGTGAAGCGGGATCTCGATCGCGCGGGCAGGGGCGCCGCAGTAGGAACCGAGCCAGGCAAACCCCCAGATCGCGTTGCCGTTGCTGAGGGCTATGTCTGGGCGCGGATTGGCGGGCGGGCTGGTCGGATCTCCGCCGGACAGCGTGACCATCAGACGTGTGCCGTCCGGACCGATCAGCGCTGAGGGACCTCGGGCGATCGGTAGGGTGCATCGTTCGGCCAGCCCGTCCCGGTGGCTGACGACGGCGCCAACGAGGCGCATCACGCCGAGTACCCCGCCGTCGGTCCGGCGGGTGGCCGCGGTCGCACTGATCTGCTGCGGCGTGCAGGTGGCCCGCGGCAGGGCAACCCCGCCGACCACATCCATTCCGAACGGGGAGGCCATCCGGAACTCGCTGGCCGTGAACCTGACCGGCGGCGAGGGCACGGCCGGTCGCTGCGGGCCGGGCTGCTGGTGCGTGGCTAGCTGGTGCCCGGCGAGCGGAACGCCGATCGCGACCGCCGCTACCGCCGCTGCGGCGAGCGCCGGTGCGAGCAGGCGGTTTCGGTGTCGGTGCTGTGTGGCGCTGGCGCGGATTGCGGTCGGGTCCAGTTCGTGCGGCGGGTCGGGCACCGCGTCGTGCAGCACACGGGCCAGGCGGTCACCAAGATCAGTCATGGCTTGCTCTCCTCGGCGAACAGTTCGGCCATCGCCGGGTCGGCGCGCAACGCGGCCAGCGCGCGTGCGGAGTAGCTCTTCACGGTGCCGGTCGAACAGCGCATCGCCGCCGCGGTCTGGATTTCGGTCAGGTCGGCCAGATAGCGTAGCGCGATCACGGCGCGCTGCCGCGGCGGCAACCGGCGCATCGCGGCTAGGATGCTGGTGCGCAGCACCAGCGCGTCGGCCTCATCGACGGCTGCACGGTGCGGCAGGTCGCCGGTGGCGATTTCGCCCATCCACTGGCGGCGCTGGCCGCGCAAGAAGGCGTTCGTCAGCACGCGGTGCAGGTACGCCAAGCGTTGCTGGTCATCGAGCAACCTGCCCCACCTCGGCCAGGTCTTCTCGAACGCCGTCTGCACCAGATCCTCCGCAGCAGGCCAGTCACCGACGAGCAACCGGGCCGCCCGCAGCAACCTCGGGCTCGCCGCACGCACGAACCCGTCGAACCGCTCCTCCGAAGCCGTCAAGCATGCCCCTTCCCGGACCCAACTGATTCAAGCACCTGGACCGGTCAAATGGTTGCCAGCCGGGCAACGGCGCGTTCACCCCCATCAACTTTCCGCTCGCCGCCAGCACGACCTGCTTCGGGATCACCGATGCCGGGGAGATCGCCGGCTCCTACACCGACACCGCCGGCAACACCCACGGCTTCATCTTCGCCGACGGGGCGTTCAGCACCGTCGACGTCGCCGGCGCCCGCGAGACCCAGCTAGCACGCATCAAGAACGGGGGCCGAGTTACCGGCGCCTGCTTCGACGCGGTGAACGGGCAACACGGACTCACGGGTCAGTGAGCGGCGGTTGTACTCGCCGACAGAATGGTCCATGATCGGACTGCCTACACGTTCGGCGCTCATCCGGCTCGATCTGGCGCATGCACAAACCTCCGGCAATCAGTGGTTGTGATAACGCAATCAGTGTGTGTGACTGCTGGAGGGTGTAGGTGATGGGCCGGCCGTCGCCGGGCAGGGCGGGCGGGCGGGTGTTGATTTCGGTGAGGAGCAGGCCGAGGGCTCGGGCGATGCGGGGCTGGCCGGGCCGGTCTAGCGTGACGGTGATGTTCTTGGGTGTGTAGGTGATGGTTCCGGCGAGCCCGCGGATGATCGTTTCCCGTGTGATGGCCCGGTACTCGTCGTCGTCCAGGTAGGCGTTGAGGTGGCGGGCCAGGTAGTGCTCGGCGTTGGCGGCCAGCAGGCGCAGGGTCAGTTGCAGGCAGCGCCTGTTGATGTGCAGGACCGCCCGGGTCGCGGCGGGGTCGATCTCGTTGGCGGGCAGCTTGGCGCGGTGCCTTTTGCGTTCGGTCTCGGCTGCCTGGAGCTTCTGCGTGCAGGTTTCGATCTTCTTCTGGGCGCGGGGGATCAGGACGTCGTGCCTGGTCTTGGCCGGGATGGTGTGGTCGGCCAGCAGTTTCGCCAGCGCGATCTCGGCGGCGGCCAGCGCGGACGTCGCGGCGGTCTCGGCCTTCTTCGCGGCGGTGAACACCGGGTTGGCTTTCAGCTTGGTGCTGGTCACCTCGTCGGCGGCGTAGTCGGCGAGCATGTCGAGCCCGTAGCTGGCCATGTCGTACTTGAACATGTTCTCCTCAGCCCGCCGGCCGCGCAGCCAGCCGAGCAGTTCCGCCGGGCAGGCGTGCAGCCGGGCGGTGATCGCCTGGGCGACCATCTCGCCGTGCTCGAACAGGGACAGCTGCCGGGCCGGCTTGCCGTAGCCCGTCAAGGTGATCTGCTCGTCGGTCCAGGCGACCTGGCGCACGCGGTTGCCGCGCAGGGTGATGGCCTGCAGGACCGGCAGGTGCCGGGTGGCCGCCAGGGGGGCGCGCCGCCAGGTCAGCCAGTCGTATCCGGCCGCGTCCACCTCGGCGAAGGTGCCGGGGAACGCGGCCCCCCGGTCGAACACGATCAGGGGCCGGTTCCCCTCGCCGGGCTTGTCGCGCGGGGGGAGGGCGTCGGTCAGCGCGGCCAGCGCGCCGGGCAGCGTTGTGCACAGGGCTGAGGGTTCCCCGCTGGTGAACGCGATCGCCCGGCCGGCCAGGTCGCAGATGTAGGTGTCGTCGTGGCCCTTGGCGGGCTTGCCGCGGCGCGGGTTGCGGCCGAGTGCGACCGCCTGGTGGCCGGTGTACTCGGCCAGGTGGTCGTCGGCCAGGTACACCTGCGACTCGGCGGGCTCGATGGCGAGCATCTGGCTGGCCAGCCGGCGCTGCAGCGCCAGCGGGTCGGACCCGCCGGCCAGCTCGCCGAGGCGCTGCCGCCAGGTCCGCAAGGAAGGCAGCTGGGTCAGGCCGGCCAGTGCCCCGGCGTCGGCGGCGGTGAGGTGCCTGGTCTGCTCCAGCGTCAGCGCGCCGAGGGTGAACGACATCTGGGTGCACACCAAGATGCCCAGGTCACCTGCCCCCGCCCCGGTCCCCGCTGAGGCGCCGGTCCCGGCCGTCAGCAGGCCCTGGGCGCCGATCCGGGCCGTGAAGGCGTGCACGAGCATCGCACCTGCATACCGGCAGGCAACCGTCCCGGACTCGATCCTCCTGGCCACCCGCCAGCTCGCGCCCTCCGCGTCGCCCTCGGCGCCGTCCCGGGCATCGCCGCTTCCCCCGGCATCCTGGCCGGCGCCGGTGCCGCCGGCGGCTGGCTGGCCGGCGGTTCCGGCGGGTGCGGTGCCCTCGCCGTCGCGGCCGGCCGGGTCTGTGCCGGCGGCCCCGGTGTCCTCGTCCTCGAACAGGGGGCTGGGCGCGGGCAGCGTGCCGTGCTGCTTGATCAGCTCGGAGATCCGGGACCGGGACACGCCCAGCCTGCGGCCGATCTCGGCGTGGGTCAGGCCCTGCCCCGCCCAGGTGCGCGCCTGCCGCAGCCTGGCGGGGCTGAGGATCGGGGGCGGCCCATCTGGTGGACCAGTCCCCCGGCGCCGTGCTCGCGGTAGCGGGAGCGGATCCGCGACACCTGGGAGGGCTGGATGCCGAACGCGGCGGCGACGGTCCTGCCCTGGAAGCGGCTGCCCTCGGTCAGTGCGCAGATAACCAGGTCCCGCATCTCCAGGTCGCCGGCGCCGAAGGCCGACAGCAGCATCGGGCCGGCGTGCACGGCGACCGCGCGGCCGTCGCCGGTGCGGGTGACGGTCAGCGGCCACGGGTGCGGCATGCCGGGCAGCTGCTGGTTGGCCATGCGTGCCAGCATACTCCGTTCAAGGTCACAATCAGCTTACTTTCCGACCTCATCGGGATGGCGGTTTCCCGGCTCACAGGGTGTTCCCGCACGGCCGTTCCGGCCGCCCGCGGACCGGCCCGGCGCCCGCGAGGTCGCATCGGGAGGACCCCGCTTGCGCGTGCGCCGGATTGCCGGGATCTCGACATCGGCCGCCTGGCGGCTAACCCCAGGTCGGGCCCAGGATTTGATCAGCGCCTGCCGGAGGTCTGGGTCTGGCAACAACGCCGACTGGCAGTTATCCAGGCGAAGAGTGTATTCGCACAATGCAGTCATCAATTCTCGCGCCGTGTCGGCTGTTGTCTGGCCGTCCGCGCTCGCGATTGCCCAGCCCATGAATTGGCTGCTGACCGGCATGCCAGGCAGGGGCTTCATTTTGGCCGATGTCCACTAGCTGCGTCAGCGGGCCTCCGTAGGTTTCGAGCAGAATCGCGATCATAGCCGGCGGATCGTCATGGGTAGCCAAACCCAGGTCATGTGACAAGAAGTCAGCGAGAAGTCCGGGAATGGCTAGCGCCTTCGCGAAGCGCACCTGCCATTCTATGAGTTTCGAGGCCGGCACGGGCTTACCCTCTGTAGTCCGCGGCTCGATGTGGAGCCTGAATTCCGCATACCGCGGATCTTGCCCGTAGCCAAGGGAGTGGTCGGCATGAGGCAACAGCAACGCTGAGGCGATAGCAACTTCTTCCTGGCCCTCCGCCATCATCGCCGCTTCCAGCATTAGCGAGCCGCTGCCAGTCAGCGAGCGCCATGCGTCTGCGGTGCCGATTGCTGTGATGTCGGAAAAGAGTGTCATGATCGGTTCCCACGTCAAGAATGCCCGGAAGCGCGACCGTAGCTCCGTGGCGTCTGGTGACGGAGCCAGTGGTGCGCAGGCCACTGCCACGGTAATCCGCACAATCGACGGCCGATCTTCTGGCGGCCCGCTATAGCCTGTACCCGAAAAAGCGATCGTCCTTATGTGGGACACCGGCAACACCTCCGTGGACTTGAGGGTTACTCGCCATCGATTGGTGATCGCCTTACCTGGCATCCGTGGCCGCCGCGGCCACCTGGCCATTACCCACGTCTTGGACGGCGTCCAAGCGGTGCCGATGAGGACAAACAGCGCCGCCACGGAAATTATTACGAGCACGACAACAAGAAAGTGCCACTCTGAACCGAGGCTGGTGCCAACCAGGCCCGCTACAGTCGCAGCGCTGGCGCATACGCCGCCAGCCCAGGCCATGATCGTGGTTCGGTTACTGTCCACATTCCGAGGCTATCGGCAAGTCGATGCGCGCACCGCTACTGTTCGGCGGCTGCGGGGCACGGACCGTCATGCCCGTCAACGTTCAGTCAAGGGGCGTTCCCGGCGTGATCCGGCTCAGCAGCTCGCTGCCGCGCCGGTACAGGAACCAGTGGGCGGACCCGGCCCGGCACTCGATGGCCAGCCCGGCGACCGGCTGGCCGTCCTCGTGATACCAGGTACGTCCCTGTGACGAGCATCTCGCGGCCGTCGTACGCGAGCACGTCGCCTCGGCTGACCTGCCCCGCCGGGACCGGCTGGGCCGCGCTCACCGGAGCGCCTCACCTTTGAGGTACTCGGCTAGGTGCTCGGCCGAGTCCGCGTTCAGGATCTTCTTGTGGTCATCGTGACGGCGAGCGCACCAGACCGGGCCGCCGATAACGCGGGTCACTACCCAGACCTGCCAGTCCGGGTGGTCGCGTTCTAGTTGGGCGATCGTCTCGCCGGTAGGGTTTCCCATAGCCGCCTCCTAGGTGGCGGTCAGGCCCCGGGTAGCGGTGTTCAGGCACCGTCCGGGGCCGCTTTGGTACAACAACTGCAACCACCTTAGCTGAGCTTGGTTGCCCATGCTACTGACATGTTTGTGACTGCTACCGGCTGGTTACCGTTAGTTTCATGATCAATCCGCGAAGCCGCACGCCACCTTATGAACAGGTAGCCGAGCTTCTGGAGGCACGGATTGTGTCAGGCCAGTACCCGAAGGACGAGCGGATTCCCTCTGAGTCGGAACTGATGGCCGAGTTTGAGATAGGACGGACGACAGCACGTAAGGCCGTGGCTTGGCTCAGGGACCACGGACTAGTTGAGACCGTTCCGACGCGAGGGACGTACGTCGTCAGCGCTCCTCGGTCGGAGCATTGACGATTACGACCGGCGTACTGAACACTCTTCCCCGCCGTGGCGGCGCAGGAGGCGCCATCCGCGGCCTTCTCAAGACCTGCGCGACCGGGACGGCCGGTGGCGGTGCGATAACCGCGTAAGTCGTAGCCGACGTGGCTGCCGGGAAATCACGCTCCGGCACGTGAAACAGTTCCGGCCGGTCAGCCACGACGGCAGAGACCTGCACCACCGGCTTGCCGATCGGGTGCCCGCGATGCTCGGCTGGCAGGATGCCGCCGCAGGACGCGCAGAAGATCGCTCCCGCGACAACCGTCCGAGTAAGGCAGGTGCAAGGCTTGGGGGTCATGCTTTATCCTCCGGTGCCGTCGAACCTCGACTTTCGCACTTTTGGGTCGCCGGTTACTGAGGGGTGATCCGGCGGGGCGGGCGATCGCGACACGCGGGAAGATCTGGGTCCAAGATCCGTGATCTTGGGCGGGATAGGCGGAAGCATCGGCGGTGCTTAAGTCCGCCTCTTCGGAGGGAACCCGCCGATGCCTCCGCTGCTGAATCTACCTGT
>WNGG01009397.1_pt1 | contig 19192 bp, 14 predicted proteins | sample 5400661 | NCBI WGS metagenome assembly WNGG01 (sample SAMN13153372, study PRJNA577476) | soil metagenome | isolation source: 100 cm soil or saprolite under Garry oak tree replicate 1 | place: USA:California | collected 2016-06-15
CGCGCGCGCAGCTCGTCGACGACCGCGCGCAACCCTTCGTGCGCCAGCGCGCGCGAGCTGTCGATGCACCGCGTGAGGAGGCGCTCGGCGTCCCGCGGCTTCTTGCCCTCCGCCTCGTGGTAGGGCTGCTTCGATCCCTCGATCGCCGCGTCCGCCAGCTCGATGCGGCGTCGGTCGACGACCACGGGCGCCTCCGGCCGCCCGGCCAGCGCCACGAGCGCGGCCCATCCGGAGTGGGCCCGGAAGCCGAGGGCGACGCGCGTCACGATCCCGTCAGAAGTTGACCCTCAGCCCGAGCTGGACGTTGCGCGGCGGCGCCGCGGTGTTGAGCACTCCGAATCCGCCCGCGCTCAGGCTCATGCTCTGGCTGCTGAAGCGCAGGTTCGTCTCGTTGAAGATGTTGAACAGGTCGGCCTGGACCTGCAGCTTGACGTCGCCTCCGAGGGCGAAGCCCTTCCGCAGCGACACGTCCCAGACGTGCAGGCTCGGCCCGCGAAACTGGCCGCGCGCGCTGTTGCCGCGGCGGCCTTCCGGGGCCGCCGTGAAGGCTGCGGGGTTCAGCCACCGGACCGTGCCCGGCGTCGTCGGGTCGAACCGCTGCGAGTCCGGCAGGTACGCGTCCCCGCCCACGAAGTCGGCGCGGCGGGTCCGACTCCCTTCTCCGACCGGAACAACGGGAGCTGCCACGTCCAGGTGCCCACCACGACGTGCGTGCGGTCGTAGTCGCTCGGGCCCCGGTTGTAGTCCTTGTTCTGGTAGTCCTCGGGGTTGTCGCCGTTGCCGCTGGCGTTGTCGTACGCACGGCTCAGCGTGTAGCTGAGGGTCCAGCGCAGCGCGCCCGTCCGCCGGCTCAGGAACACTTGCAGGGCGTGGTACGTCGAATCCGCGTCCGAGAGCCGCATCTGGATGATCGAATAGCCCTTGTAGGGACGGAGGAAGTTCGTGTTCGCACGCTGGGCGGCGGGGAGTGCGGCGTTGGCCGCGAGCACGTCGAACGAGGGCTGGTTGATGTCGGGCTGGCGCAACAGGTGCTGGCCCTTGCTCCCGACGTAGCCGATCTCGCCGAAGATCCCCCAGCGCAGCTCGCGCTGGAAGCTCAGGCTCCAGTTCCAGGAGCGGGGGACGGTGAGGTTCGGGTCGATGGCGGCGATGGTGCCGAGCGGAGCGGGAGCGGGCGTGCTCCCGCCTCCCGGACTGGCCAGGTTGCCGTTCTCGTACTGAGCGCTGGCGGTGTAGGGCGGGTTGTTCACGGGACCGTTGTTGGCGCCCCCGAAGAGCAGGTTCCCTTCCGGGCGGTCGTAGAAGAGGCCGATGCCGCCGCGCACCGCGGTGTCGGCGTTGCCGGTCGGCGTCCACGCGAAGCTGAATCGCGGCGCGAACAGGTTCTTCGTGTCGTAGAAGCCGCGCGGCGCCCCCGCGGGGACGGCGAGCACTGCGGGGGAGTTGCCGTTCGGGACCCTGATCAGCTCGCTTTCCGGCACGCCGTCTCCGGCCCGCACCATCCCGTTGTAGCGGTCGCCGGAGTTCGGCACGAGGGTGCCGTTGCGGTTGACGGTGACCGCGCGGGACGGATCGTACCGCGCCGTATCGAAGCTGGCCATGTTGTTCGACTGCGTGTACATCGGCTGGTGCCAGGTGTAGCGCACCCCGAACTCGACGCTCAGGTTCCTCGACACGCGCCAGTCGTCGGAGACGAAGGCCTCCGCCTGCCAGAAGCGGAACAGGCCGAGCGGGTCGGACTGGGCCTCCGAATAGGTCCGGAAATTGCCGAGCAGGGCGTCGGCGAAGGCGTTGCCCGTCGAGCGCGGGTTGCCGCTGGCGCTGAAATCGACCTGGCCCGCGTAGAGCGAGCGGCCGTTCTGGTCCTTGCGGTTCCGGATCACCAGGCCGCCGACCTTCAGGCTGTGCTCCCCCTTGAGCCAGGTCAGGTGGTCGCTGAACTGGATGTCGGTGGTGGGCGAGAGCAGCGAGCGCGCCGCGCCGAAGAACGTCGCGTAACCGCTCACGGTCGTGTCCGGGATGCTGTCCTCGAAGCGGCCCCCGCCGCTGTAGAGCTGGGGGAAGGTGAAGCCGTAGGTGTCCCGCTTCCAGGCGTCGCCGGTGGGCGGCACGCGCTGGCCGTTCCAGGACGTGTTGGCCTTGAACTCGTTCACGAGGTTCGACTGCATGGTCCAGGTGTGGGAGAGCTGGATGTTCCGGCCGGGCCGCTTCCGATTCGTCGGGGACGTGGGCAGCGAGCTGGAGTTCGAGATGAACGTGCCGAACGGATCGATCAGGTTGTAGCTGTCGAAGATCACCCGCGCGGTGAGGCGGTGGTTCTGCGAAGGCTGGTATTCGAGGCGGAGCAGGTCCTGGCGCCAGTCGAACGGATTGTCTTCCTGGAAAAGCGCGTTGTTCGAGATCGGCCGGTCGGTGTAGGAGCTGGCTTCCTCCTCCATCGCGGTGTAGACGTTCGCGATCGCGCGGCCGTCCGGTGTGATGCGGCTGGCGGGGATGACGTTGCCGGGGAACGGCTGGCCGGTGAGCGGATCGCGCAGGACGGCCGTGATCCCGCTGAAGTCGCCCTGCCGCATGGCGCGCGTCGGCAGCGTGCGCAGGGCGGGGGTCGTGAAGCGGCGGATCTTCTTCCACTCCTCGCCCGCGAAGAAGAACAGCTTGTTCTTCTTGATCGGCCCGCCGAGGCTCCAGCCGAAGTCGTTGTAGCGCAGCCGGGCCTTGTCGACGCCGCGGGCGTTGCTGAAGAAGTCGTTGGCGTCGAAGTTGTCGTTGCGGTGGTACTCGTACGCGCTGCCATGGAAGTCGTTCGTCCCGCTGCGGGTGACGACGTTGATGTTGGCGCCGGAGTTGCGGCCGTACTCGGCCGAGAAGTTGGCGGTCTTGATCGAGACCTCCTCGATGAAGTCGATCCCGACGTTGCTGATCTGGCTGTTGTTGCTGCCGGAGTCCATGTTGAAGCCGCCGTCCACCGTGAGCAGGCTGGTGTTGCTGCGGCTGCCGTTGACCGACGTGTTGATGCCGAGCCCGGTCATGATGTCGAGCGCGTTGATGTTGCTGTCGAGCAGGGGAGACCCGGGGATGAGCGTGGCGAGCTGCAGGTACTGGCGGCCGTTGAGGGCCAGGTTCTGCACCTGCTCGCGGTCCACCACGCGCGCGACCTCTCCGGACACGGTGTTGACCGTCTCGCCGTGCACCGAGACCTCCACGACCTCGCTCACGCCGCCCACGTCGAGCCGGAAGTCGGCCGTGACCCGGCCGTCGGCCACGAGCGCATAGCCGGTCTTCACCGCCTTCTTGAAGCCGGACAGCTCGGCGCTGACGTCGTAGGCCCCGACGGGCAGGCTCACGAAAAGGTAGGCGCCGGCCGCGTCGGTGGCCCCCGTGCGGGTGAGGCCCGTGCCCTGCTGGGTGACCGTCACGCTGACGCCGGGCAGGACCGCCCCCGACGAGTCGGTGACGGTGCCGGAAATGCGGCCGGTGCTGCTCTGGGCGCGGAGTCGGGGAGCGCCGGTCGCGAGCAGGGTCGCGGCGAGGATCAGGATCAGCTTCTTGTCCCGCACGGAGGCCTCCTTGTTCAGTTCCCTCGATTCTAGGCGCGAGGGGCGCCCCCTTGGACGTATGCCGTGTAAGAAGACAGCGCGCCCTGGTTGTGCTGGCGGACGAGCGACTCGAGCGCGGCCAGGTCGCGCGCCTTCATCGCCGCGAGCAGCGCATGGTGCTCCTGCTGGGCCTGCTCGGCGCGGTGCACGAGCACGCCCGCGAAGTAGTACCGGCGCACGCGGTCCCACCGGTCGAGCGCGCGCTCCATCATCTCCTGGAGCATCGGCATGCCCGCCAGCCGCGCGATCGCGGCGTGGAAGCGGTTGTTCATGTCGGCCCATTGTTCCAGCGAGCCCGAGGCCACCGCCTCGTCCATGGCGCTCACGAGCGCGCCGAGGGCGTCCAGGTCGGAGGCGGCCGCGCGCTGGGCGGCGCTGCGGGTGGCCACGATCTCCAGCCCCTCCATCACCGTGAAGACCTCGACGATCGACTCGCGCGAGATGGGGGCGACGGTGGCGCCGACGTGGGGGACGTTCACGGCGAGCCCCTCCGACTGGAGGAGCTGGAGCGCTTCCCGCACCGGGATCGCGCTCACCGAGAGCCGGCGGGCGAGGTCGTCGATCACGAGGCGCTCGCCGGGCGGCAGCTCGCAGCGGATGATCGCCTCGCGCAGCGTGCGGTAGACGAACTCCTGCTTCGTGCGGTGGCGGGTGTCCTTCATCGAGCCGGGGGGTGCTAGCGGCGTGAATCCCGCTCCGCTCGCACCTTTGGTCATACGCTGAGCCTCGTCGTCTTCTTCTCCACCGCCTCCGCGGCGCGGATGCACGCCTTGGCGGATCCGATCGCGCGGTCGGGGCCGCATGCGAGCGGCTTGCCCGTCCGGATCGCGGAGCAGAAGCCAGAGACCTCGAAACGGTACGCGGCCGCGCGGTCCACGTGCTCCTCCGCGCCGCCCTTGAACGAGCCCGCCGCCTCCGCCGACCGGCTCTCGGAGGCGTCGAGCGCCGGCCCCGCGCCCTTCGGGCTCACGTCCACGGTCGTCGGCCGCGCGCCCCCGCCCTCGTCGAAGAGATACGCCTCGGTCTCGCCGCGCAGGATCAGCGTGGCCCTGGTGCCGTAGAACGCCTCGTAGTAGTGGTCGTAGGCGTTGGACTCGATCGAGGTGAAGACCGCGGTGCGGCCGTGCGTGTACTCGAAGATCGAGTACACGTGGTCGGGGACCTCGCGCCCGCCCTCGGGGAAGCGGTAGACGCCGCCCGAGGAGATGACCGCCTCCGGCTCCGCGCCGAAGAACCAGTTGACGATGTTGACCTGGTGGCTGGCCAGCTCCGCGTGCAGGCCCCGCGAGTAGCGCCAGTAGAGCCGCCAGTTGATGAGGTGGTCGTAGTCGGGATAGCCCCAGGGCGACGGATCGTAGTCGGGCGAGGGGGGATCTCCCTTGCGCCGCCACGTCCCGTTGCGGTGCCACACGGTGCGCGCGTGGTAGACGTCGCCGAGCTGGCCCGACTTCACGATGCCCTCGTGCGCAGCCTGGTAGATCGGGTTGTAGTTGCGCTGGTAGCCGATCTCGAGGATCTTGCCGCTCTTGCGCGCGGCCTTCCGCATGCGCTCGCACCCGGCGTCGTCCCAGGCCATCATCTTCTCGCACAGCACGTGCTTGCCCGCCTCCAGGCATCCCGAGGCGATGTCGGCGTGCATCCAGAGCGGGGGAGCCATCACCACCGCCTCGAGGTTCTCCTTCTCGAGCATCTCCTTCCACTCGGCGTAGTGGCGCGCGGGGTGCAGGCCCTTCTTCTTGAGCACCTCGTCGGCCTTGGCCAGCGACAGCGGGTTGATGTCGCAGAGGGCCAGCACGTCCGCGTAGGCGGGGTCCGTCTGCTCCAGCAGCACGCGTCCCTGGCCACCGACGCCGACGAAGCCCACGCGGACCGGGCCTCCCTTCACCGGCCCCTTCATGGCGGCGCCGGCGGCGAGCGCGGCGAGGGCCGGCGTGCCGGCGAGCGCCTTGAGGAAGTTCCGCCGGCCGAGCTCCTGCTGTTCGGGTGTGAGGTTCATGAGGCCGCCTCCTGGGCGGGCGCGACGCGAGCCCGTGGCTCGTGGCGCAGGCGGTCGAGGCCGGCGATCCGGCCGGTGCGGAACACGAGCACGACGAGCAGCGCGCCGGCCTCGATGAGGTTCTTGTTGACGAAGAGGTACGCTCCCTCCGTCTGCGGCTGGGGCACGCCGGCGACGGGGACCTGGGAGAGATAGAAGAGCGCGAGCAGCGCGAGGCCGCCCGCGCAGCCCGCCTGCGTGAAGATCCCGAGCATCAGCGAGAGCCCCACGAGGACCAGCGCAGCCGCGACCGCCGTGTCGACGCCGCCGATCCAGGAAGAGTCGGCGAGGCGGTGGAAGAGCGCGGCGAACGGCCCGTTGGCCGCGTGCAGGTAACCGGCCGAGCTCCAGGCGGCGAGCGGCGAGCCGTCGCGGCTCCAGGCCGGCCGCAGGAGCTTGAAGTAGCCCTCGTACAGGAAATGCCAGCCGACCAGCGTGCGCAGCAGGACCAGGCCCACCTGTTGTCCGCGAGATAGCACCGTGTCCACGCCGTTCATGCTCCCTCCAGGGCCACGCCCGGACACTGGCCGAAGAGCCGCGGCCTCTCCGTCCCGTCGTCCGGCGTCACCAGCGCGAGCGTGCCGGGGTGCTCGGCGCAGTAGCGGCGGGCCAGCTCGAGGCCGCCGACGAGGAACGCGGTGGAGAGCGCGTCGGCCATCGCCGCGTCGGCCGTGACCGCCGAGGCGCTCAGCACGCCCGCGGCCGGAGATCCCGTGCGGGGATCGAGGACGTGGCCGTACCGCGTGCCGCCGACCTCCACGAACTGCTCGCCCGCACCGCTCGTGGCCAGCGCCACGTCGCGCAGGCGCAACCGGGCCAGGCGGTCACGCCCCACCTGCCGCGAGCGCAGGTCCACCACCCATCCCTCGCCGCGGCCGCCGACTGCGACCACGCTGCTGCCGCCCGCCGACACGAGCGCGTGACGCACGCCCCGTCGCCGGAGGCGGACGGCGACCACGCCGAGCGCGTAGCCCTTGCCGATGCTGCCGAGGTTCAGCTCCATCCCGGGCCGGCGGAAGCGCACCGTGCGCGCGGCCTCGTCGAGATCCACCTTGTCCATGCCGACCCGCTCCCGGGCGGCGGCGATCTCCTCCGGCGACGGCAGCCGGCCCTCGCGCCGCAGGAAACCCCAGCATCGGCTGAGCGGCGTCGTGGTCACGTCGAAGGCGCCGCCGGTGCGGGCGTGCATCTCGCGGCAGAGCCGGAGGAGGCCGAAGAGCGCGTCGTCGGCGGGGACCGGCCCCGCGCCGGCCGCCCGGTTCAGCCGGACGAGGTCGCTCGTCTCGCGGAACACGGTGAGCGCCGATTCGATCCGGTCGATCTCGTCGAGGAGGTCACGCGCCGCGGGGACATGCCGCGCGTCTTCCCCGGAGAGCGTGACCTCGAACCGGCAGGCCATCGCCTGGCGATGGACGCGGATCCAATGGCCCGCAGTCTCTTCACCGCGGGGGAAGTCGAAGCTCAGCAGCTCGCGCCGGCTGATGGCTCTCGACGCTCCCGCCGGCCCCAGATCGTGGGACGTCGGTCCGAAACCCAAGAGGCTCCTCGAATAGATTAATGACGCTCAGCGGCTGCCGTATATCATATATGACAAGTCGGAGTCGAGGAGGCGCCTTAAAGGATGTGCCGTTTAGACGGACGGCGCGCTCTTCCCCACGTCCCACCATTTCGAGAGGTTCTGGTCGGGGACACGCGGCCGGTTCGCGTAGTGCGACGTGTCGTTGAAGAGCATGAGGCGCGCGCGGACCGGGTCCTTGAAGTCGACGACGTTGAGGCAGGCGGGCGACTGGTCGAGGCGATCGCGGTACCCGCGCGCGTCGAATCCGAGGAGGCTGCTCAGGATCAGCCGCAGCGTCGCCTTGTGCGAGACCACCATCACGAGCTGGTCGCGATGGGCCACGACGATCTCGCGCACCACCGGCAGCGCGCGGGCGAGGACGGAGAGACCCGACTCGCCGTCCTTCGGCGAGAACGTGAACGGGTCCTCTTCCCAGGCCGCGTACTCGTCGGCGTAGCGCTCCTCGACCTCGCGCCGCGTCAGCCCCTCCCAGCGCCCGTGGCTGATCTCGCGCAGCCCGTCGCGGGGGACCGGCGCCAGCCCGTGGGGTGCGGCCAGGATCTGTGCGGTCTCGACCGTGCGCCCGAGCGGGCTGACGTAGATGGCGGCGACCTGGTCGCCGGCCAGCCGCTCGGCGAGGCGCTGCACCTGCGCGCGCCCCTCGTCGGAGAGGTCGACGCCGCTGGCCCCGGAGAAGCGGTCCTCGGCCGTGAGCTGGGTGGCGCCGTGGCGCACGAAGTAGAGACGGGTCACGATCGCGTCACGAGCTGCGCGGGGGCGGGCTCGTCCTTGTTCCAGAGGCGAAGGCCACCGAGGATCGCGTGGGCGTTGGTGCCGAGGCGGACGCCGGGCGGCAGGCCCTTCAGCTCCTTCGTCTGCCCGCCCCCGAGCATCACGTAGTCGGCCTGCAGGCCGTGCTTCAGCAGCTCCACGACCTTCTCCACGTGGCGCTGCCACCTCTTCCGGCCCATGCGCTTGAAGCCGCGCAGCCCGAGGTAGTCCTCGTAAGTGCGGTTCCTGCGGTAGGGGAGGTGGGCCAGCTCCAGCGGCTCCAGGGCGCCGTCGCCGACGAAGGCCGAGCCGAGGCCGGTGCCGAGCCCGAGATAGAGCATGCGCCCGCCCTGGTAGCTGCCGAGAGCCTGCATGGCGGCGTCGTTCACGACCTTCACCGGCTTGCCGAAGGCCTTGGCGTAGTCGAAGCGCACCCAGCCCGCCCCGAGGTTGTGGGGCTCGTGGGCCGGCCTCCCGTTCACCACCGGTCCGGGATAGCCGATCGAGACGCAGTCGAAGCTGCGGCCGGCGACGCCCTTCTTCACCTCCGCCGCCATCCGCGCCGCGGTCATCTCCGGCCCGGACGGGATCATGATCACGAGCACCGTCATTGCGGTGTGTTCCAGCCTCCCACCTGGTCCACCAGGCGATCGGCCTGGGGCGGGCCCCAGCTCCCGCACTCGTACTCGTACATCGGGCTGGGCCCATGGATCACCGGGTCCACGATCGCCCATGCGGCCTCCACCACGTCCTGCCGCGCGAAGAGCGTGGCGTCGCCGGCCATCGCGTCGCCGAGCAGGCGCTCGTACGCGTCCATGCGGCCGTCCTTGCCCTGCTCCGGCTCCTCCACCACCGACAGCTCGACCGGCTGCCCGCGCATCCCTTCGCCCGCGCGCTTGGCCCGCGCGCCGATCGCGATCACGACCTGCGGGCTCAGCCGGAAGCGGAGGTAGTTGCCCATGGAGGGCATGGCCTCGCCGAAGACGACCGGGGGCGGGCACTTCAGCTCGACCATGACTTCCGTGCACGTGGCCTTCAGGCACTTGCCGGCGCGGACGAAGAACGGCACGCCCTCCCAGCGCCACGAGTCTAGCCAGAGGCGCAGCGCGGCGTAGGTCGCCATGTACGACTCCTTGGCCACCCCGGGCTCGTCGCGGTAGCCGCGGAACTGCCCGCGCACCATGTTGTCAACGCTGAGCGGCCGCACGTTCCTCAGCACCTTGGCCTGCTCGTCGCGGATGGCCTCGTGATAGGTGCTGGACGGCGCCTCCATGGCCAGGTAGCTCACGATCTGGAGCAGGTGGTTCTGGATCACGTCGCGGATCACGCCGGTCTCGTCGTAGAACTTGCCACGGCCCTTCACGCCGAAGCTCTCGGCCATCGTGATCTGGACGTTCTCGACGTAGTGGCGGTTGAAGACGGGCTCCAGGAACGCATTGGCGAAGCGGAAGTAGAGGATGTTCTGCACCGCCTCCTTGCCGAGGTAGTGGTCGATGCGGAAGATCGCCTCCTCCGGGAAGACCCGGTGCAGGATGGCGTTCAGCTCCTTCGCGGAGGCGAGGTCTCGCCCGAAGGGCTTCTCGACGATCACCCGCGCGCTCCGGGCGATGCCGGCCTTGTCGAGGTTCTCGACCACGCTCGCGAACATGCTGGGCGGGATCGCCAGATAGTGCACCGGCCGCTGCGCGCCCTTCAGCTCGGCCTTCAGCCGGTCGAACGTGGCCGGGGTCGCGTAGTCCCCGTCCACGTAGCGCAGTAGCCCGGCGAGCTTCGCAAACGCCTCGGGATCCAGCTCGCCGTTCTCGGTCACGCTCGCCTTGGCGCGCTCCAAGAGCTGCTCGCGCGTCCATCCCGACTTGGCCACGCCGACGACCGGCACGTCGAGGCGGCCGCGCCGGACGAGGCCCTGGAGGGCGGGGAAGATCTTCTTGTAGGCCAGGTCGCCGGTCGCCCCGAAGAAGACGAGGGCGTCCGAGCGCGAACGGGCCTCGATCACTTCTTCTCCACGTGGCCGCCGAAGCCGAAGCGCATCGCGGACAGCACGCGGTTCTGGAAGTCGGCCTCGCCGCGCGAGTCGAAGCGCTCGTAGAGCGACGCGGTGAGCACGTGGGCGGGGACGGCCTCGTCGATGGCGGCGAGGATCGTCCAGCGGCCTTCGCCCGAATCGGAGACGCGGCCGGTGAAGCCCTTCAGGACGGGGTCCTCGGCGAAGGCGGCCGCGGTCAGGTCGAGGAGCCACGAGGCGACGACGCTGCCGCGGCGCCAGACCTCGGTGACGTCGGCGAGGTTGAAGTCGTACTGGTAGTGCTCGGGGTTCCGCAGCGGGGTGGTCTCCGCGTCCTTCTCGTGGCTGCGCTTGCCGACGTTGGCCTTGGCCAGGATGTTCAGGCCCTCGGCGTAGGCGGCCATGAGGCCGTACTCGATCCCGTTGTGGACCATCTTGACGAAGTGGCCGGCGCCGTTCGGCCCGCAGTGCAGGTAGCCGTTCTCGGCCGTCCCGCCGAGCTTCTCGCGGCCGGCGGTGCGCGGGATCTCGCCGCGGCCCGGGGCGAGGGTGGCGAAGATCGGGTCGAGCCGCTTCACGGTCTCGGTCTCGCCGCCGATCATCAGGCAGTAGCCGCGCTCGAGGCCCCAGACGCCGCCGCTCGTGCCCATGTCGACGTAGTGGATCCCCTTCGTTCCCAGCCGCTTCGCCCGCGCGATGTCGTCGTGATAGTGGGAGTTGCCCCCGTCGATGATGGTGTCGCCCTTCTGCAGGAGCGGCTCGAGGTCGGCGATCGAAGCGTCGACGTAGGCGGCCGGGACCATCAGGCAGAGCGCCCGCGGAGTGTCCAGCTTCTTCACGAACTCGGAGAGCGAGGAGGAGCCGATAGCACCTTCCTTGACGAGCGCGTCCACGGCCTGGGCCGCGCGGTCGTAGACGACGCACTTGTGCCCGCCCCGCATCAGCCGCCGCACCATGTTGGCGCCCATGCGACCCAAGCCAATCATTCCGAATTGCATATGAGTTCCTTTGTCATCGGTTTCGTGTCTGCGTGCAACCTTCGGCTAGGACGCGAGGGTCAGGCTCCGCGCGCTAGCTTCAATCACGAATGCGGCGCGCTCCGCTCCGCGCACATCATCCTGAGCGTCTCGCGTCGGAGTGAATCCGCCGCGAGACGGTCAAGGAAACGCTCCCGCTCCGCGCGCCGAACACTGGCGCCGGAGGAAACGAGTCGCGCGCTCCGCATACCCTCGCGCCTTACCGTTCTTGCCTCCGCTTCTTGCTTCTTGTTGGTCCTTTGCGTCCTCTGCGGCCGTTCTCCGCGTCCTCCGCGTTGAAAGGCAACACAATCACGCGATCGCCTTCGCGATGGCGGCGTCGAGGGTTCGCAGGCCCGCGGCGACGTCGGCTCCGAGGTGGACGCGCAGGGCGCGGCGGCCGCGCTCGGCCAGCACCTGGAAATCGCCCCGCGCCTGAGCGGCCTTGACGACGCCGAAGGTGAACTTCTGGCCCGGCACCGGCAGGTCGCGCGCGTCGTCGCAAGTGACCTGCAGAAAGACGCCGCTGTTGGGGCCGCCCTTGTAGGCCTGGCCGGTGGAGTGCAGGAAGCGGGGGCCGAAGCCGAGGCAGGTGGCCACGCCCTTGCCGTCGCGGACGCGGTGCCGGCTCGTCTGGAGCGCGCGCTCGTGAGCCTCGTTCATCGCGACGTAGGCGAGCAGCGCGAGGTAGTCGCCGGCGCGCAGCCGGTCCAGGTGCGCCTTCACGTACGCGCCCAGCGACGCCGCGCCCGCGGCCTTGCGCAGCGCCTCCGTGTTGGCGGGATCGGCGAAGAGCTTCACGCCCTCGCCCTCGAACAGCGGCGCCTCCGACGGCAGCGTGCCGGTCTTCTCGTACTCGCTCGTCAGCGAGCGCGTCGCGATCTTGCTCGCCTCGACGTCGGGCTGGTTGAAAGGGTTGATGCGGATGATGGACCCGGCGATGGCGGTGGCGATCTCCCACCGGATGAACTCCTCGCCGAGGTCGTACCGCGTCGCCACGTGGATGCGCACCACCGGCTTGCCCGCCCGCTCCAGCGCCTGCACCGCCGCGTCCTGGCCGGGATCGGGCGCCTCGTCGAGGCGCAAGTACGCGAAGACGCGATCCTCACCATAGGCCGACGGCGCGGCGAGCCGCTCGCGGTCGACGGGGATGATGCCCTTGCCTTCCTTGCCGGTCGATTCGGCGATGAGCTGCTCCAGCCACGCGCCCAGATCGTGGATCCCCGGCGAAGCGGCGATGGTCAGCTTGTCGATTCCCCTGGTGGCGGCGAGGCCGAGGATCGTGCCGAGCACGAGGCCGGGGTTCTCGGCGGCGGGCACGCCCGGCGCGCACGCGTGGAGCATGCGCTCGGCCTCGTCGAGCAGGCGCTCGACGTCCAGGCCCATCACGGCCGCGGGCACGATGCCGAAGTTGGAGAGCGCCGAGTAGCGCCCGCCGATGCTCTTGACGCCCGCGTACACGTGGCGGAAGCCGTCGGCCCTGGCCTCCTTCTCGAGGCTCGATCCGGGATCGGTGATCGCGATGAAACGGCTGCCCGCGCGCTCCCCGCCCAGCGCCTGCTTCACGCGGTCGAAGAAGTACGCCTTGAAGATGTTCGGCTCGAGGGTCGAGCCCGACTTGCTGGAGACGATGAACAGCGTCTTCTTCAAGTCGACCTGCTCCTCGCGGGCCTTCAACTGGGCGGGGTCGGTCGAGTCCAGGACGAGCAGCGCGGGCGACCCCGGCACCTTGCCGAACGTCTCGCGCCAGACCTCCGGGCAGAGGCTCGAGCCGCCCATCCCCAGCAGCAGGGCGTGGGTGAGGCCTTCGCGCCGGACCTCGTCGCGAAGGAGGGCGAAGGGCGCGAGATCGTCGAGCTGGTGCTCGACGATCCCGATCCATCCCAGCCAGCTCGCCTCGTCGCCCTTCGTCCACAGCGACGTGTCGCCCGCCCACAGCCGGTGCGTGCCGCCCTGGGCGTCCCACTCCTCGAGCTTGCGCGCGACCTCGCTCGCGAGCGCCGGCGGCAGCGCGTGGCTCTGGCCGTTGATCCGCGCCTTGTTCGCCTCGCGGCAGCGGCGCTGGACCGCCTTCAGCAATCGCGTGAACGGCTCGACGAACTTCTTCAGCCCGTCCGCGAGCAGGTCGTCGGTCACCTTGCGCAGGGAGACGCCGGCCTTCTCGAGCGCGTCGAGGGTCTGCTGCGCGCCGGCGATGTCGGTCTCGAGGCTCGGCCGGGCCTGGCCGTGATCGCGGAACGCCGCGAGCGTCTCCGGCGGGACCGTGTTCACCGTGTCGGGGCCGATCAGCTCCTCGACGTAGAGCACGTCGCGGTAGCGCGGGTTCTTGGTGCCGGTGCTGGCCCACAGCACGCGCTGCGTCTGGGCCCCCTTCGCCGCCAGCGCCTCCCATCGTGGCCCGGAGAAGATCTTCTTGTAGCTCTGGTACGCGAGCCGGGCGTTGGCGATCGCCACCCGGCCCATCAGGCCCTCGAGGCGGGCCTTGTCCGCCGCGGCCGCGGTCTTGAGCTTCTCCTCGAGGAGCGCGTCCACCATCGTGTCGATGCGGCTCACGAAGAAGCTCGCGACGCTGGCCACCGGCCGGAGGTCCTCGCCGCGGCCCGCTCGCACTTCCAGCCCCGCGATGAAGGCCTGCGCGACGTTCTCGTAGGCCTCGCGCGCGAAGAGGAGCGTGACGTTGACGTTGATGCCTTCGGAGATGAGCGTCTGGATGGCGGGGATGCCGGCGGACGTGGCCGGCACCTTGATCATCACGTTCGGGCGGTCCACGGCCTTCCACAAGCGGCGCGCCTCCTCGAGCGTGCCCGCGGTGTCGTTGGCCAGCTCCGGCGAGACTTCCAGGCTCACGTAGCCGTCGCGGCGCCCGGTGCGGTCGTACACGGAGCGCAGGACCCCCGCCGCGTCCTGGATGTCTTTGATCGCGAGCCGCTCGTACACGTCCTTGGGCTCGAGGTGCGGGTCCTTCGAGATCTCCTCGATGGCGGCGGCGTAGTCGTTGCTGCCGTCGATCGCCTTCTCGAAGATGGCGGGGTTGGAGGTGACGCCGCCGAGGCCGTCCTCCTCCACCAGGCGGGCCAGCTCTCCGCCCGCGATCAGGCTGCGCCGGATGAAGTCGAGCCAGACCGACTGGCCGTACTGCCGGAGCGCCGCCACCGGGCTCTGCACGGCCGAGGGACGCGAGTTCGAGGTGCCCATGATGACTTCTGTCTCCCCTTCGCGCCGGGCGCGCTAACGGTAGCGCGTCTCCAGCGCCTTGACCTTGCCCAGGCGGCGCACGTGCCGCTCCTCGCCGCTGAAACGCGCGGCCACGAAGGCCCCCACCAGCTCGAGCGCGAGTGCGGGGCCGACGATGCGCCCGCCGAGCACCAGCACGTTCATGTCGTCGTGCTCCACGCCCTGGTGCGCCGAGTACGTGTCGTGGCAGACCGCGGCGCGGATCCCCGGCAGCTTGTTGGCCGCCACCGACGCCCCCACGCCGCTGCCGCAGATCAGCACGCCCCTTTCCGAGCGCCCGTCGATCACCGCCTTCGCCACCGCCTCCGCGGAATCGGGATAGTCCACCGGAGCCGTGGAGTTCGTGCCGACGTCGAGCACCTCGTGGCCCGAGTTGCGCAACGCCTCGGCCACTTCCTGCTTCAGGACGTAGCCGGCGTGGTCGGCTCCCACCACGATGCGCATCGCCTCAGGCCCTCCTCACGAGCTGCTCGCGCGCCGCCGACACCACGTGGCCCGGCTCGAAGCCGAACTTCCTCTGCAGCTCCTTGAGCGGCGCGGAGGCGCCGAACGTGCGCATGCCGATCGTGCGCCCCGCCTGTCCGACGTAGCGCTCCCAGCCGAGCGTCGAGCCCTGCTCCACCGACACCCGGGCGCGGACCGAGGGAGGCAGCACGCCATCCTTGTACGCCTGATCCTGGCGGTCGAACAGCTCCCACGACGGCAGGCTGACGACGCGGCTCCGTACGCCCTCCTGGGCGAGCAGCTCGTGGGCGGCCACGCACAGCGAGACCTCGCTCCCGGTGGCGATCAACAGCACCTCGGGATCGCGGCCCGGCGGGTCGGCGAGCACGTAGCCGCCGCGGGCGAGGCCGGAGGCGGCCGCGTATTTCGTGCGGTCGAGGGTCGGCAGCGCCTGCCGGCTCAGGATCAGGCAGACCGGCTCGTGGCGGGACTGGAGGATGACCCGCCACGCCTCGGCGACCTCGTTCGCGTCTCCGGGACGGATCGTGACGAGGCCGGGGATCGCGCGCAGCGACAGCAGGTGCTCCACCGGCTGGTGCGTCGGCCCGTCTTCGCCCACGCCGATCGAGTCGTGGGTGAAGACGTAGATGACCGGGATCTCCATGATCGCGGCCAGCCGGATCGAGGGACGGCCGTAGTCGCTGAAGATCAGGAAGCCCGAGCCGTAGGGCCGGACCTTGGAGAGCGAGAGGCCGTTCAGGATCGCGCCCATCGCGTGCTCGCGGATGCCGAAGTGCAGGTTGCGCCCGCCGTAGCTGCCGGCCTGGAAGTCGCCGGCGCCGTCGAAGGTCAGGCGCGTCTTCGTGGAGGGCGCCAGGTCGGCCGCACCGCCGATGAGCCACGGGACGGCCTGCGCCACCGCGTTGAGGACCTTGGCCGAGGCGTCACGCCCCGCCAGCCCCTTCGCGTCGGCGGGAAAGGTCGGCAGGCTCTTGTCCCAGCCCTCGGGAAGCTGGCGGTGCTGCATCCGGTAGAGGTCGTCGGCGAGCGCCGGATGGGCCTTCTTGTAGCGCTCGAACAGGCCGACCCACTCCGCGCGCAGCCGGGCCCCCCCCGCGCCGATCCCCTCCGCGAACGACTCGCGCACGCCCTCCGGAACCAGGAACTTCGCCTCCTCCGGCCAGCCATAGAAACGCTTGCTGAGCCGGATCTCTTCCTCGCCGAGGGGCTCGCCGTGGGCCGCGTGCGTGTCCTGCTTGTGCGGCGCGCCGTAGCCGATGTGGCTGTCGACGATGATCAGCGTCGGCCGGTCGGTGGTCGCCTTCGCGGTCTCGAACGCGCGGTCGAGCATGGCGAGATCGTTGGCGTCGCCGACGCGGGTCACGTTCCAGCCGTACCCGACGAAGCGCGTGGCCACGTCGTCGCTGAACGCGAGGCGGGTGGAGCCCTCGATCGTGATCCGGTTGTTGTCGTAGATCCAGCAGAGGTTGTCGAGCTCGAGGTGGCCGGCGAGCGAGGCCGCCTCCTGCGAGATGCCTTCCATCAGGCAACCGTCGCCCGCCATCGCGTACACGTCGAAGCCGAACATCGGGAAGTCCGGCCGGTTGAAGTGCGCCGCCATCCACTTCGACGCGATCGCCATCCCGACGCTGGTGGCGACTCCCTGTCCGAGGGGACCCGTCGTCGTCTCGATGCCCGACGTCCACCGGTACTCGGGATGGCCGGGACACTTGCTCTCGAGCTGGCGGAACCGCTTGATGTCGTCGAGCGTGACCGACAGGTCGCCGAGCGTCTCGTACTTCGGGTTGACCGCCTTGACCCCGGCCAGATGCAGCAGCGCGTAGAGCAGCATCGACGCATGGCCCATCGAGAGCACGAAACGGTCGCGGTCCGGCCAGATGGGATCGTTCGGGTCGAAGCGCAGGTGGCGCTGCCAGAGCGCGTAGGCCACGGGGGCCATGGCCATCGGCGTTCCGGGGTGTCCGGAATTGGCCTGCTGGACGGCGTCCATGGCCAGGGTCCGGATGGTGTTGATGCAGAGCTGATCGCGGTCGGGCGTGGTCATCTCGGCTGTGCCCTCCAGCCTCGAGGGAGGCCCACAACTATGCCCCCGGACAGGACCGCTGACAAGTAGAATCCGCGCCGTGAAAGAAGCGACGATCGTCCGCGCGCTGCTGATCCTGGCTGTCACCAGCGTCCTTCCGTCGGAGGCGCAGACCCAATACCCGCTGACGGCCGACTCCGAGCGCCAGCCGGACGTGCCGTCGGGCCGCGTGACGAAGCACGCGTGGACGAGCGCCGTCTTCCCCGGCACGCAACGCGACTACTGGGTGTATGTGCCCGCGCAGTACCGGCCGGAGACGCCGGCCGCGGTCATGGTGTTCCAGGACGGCGGCCGCTTCGTCGCGGAGGACGGCCGCTGGCGCGTCCCCGTCGTCTTCGACAACCTGATCCACCGCGGCGAGATGCCGGTCACCGTCGCCGTTCTCGTGGACCCGGGCGTCGTCCCCGCGCTCACGACCGACCAGCAGCCGCGCTTCGACCGCAGCTTCGAGTACGACGCGCTCGGCGATCGGTACGCCCGGTTCCTGCTCGACGAGCTGCTGCCCGAAGTGGGCAAGAGCGTCAACCTCACGAGCGACCCGAGCCTGAGGGCCATCGGTGGATCTTCGTCCGGCGGCATCTGCGCGTTCACGGTGGCCTGGAACCGGCCCGACGCGTTCCGGCGGGTGCTCTCGTTCATCGGCTCATACACGGGATTGCGGGGAGGGGATTCCTATCCGACGCTCATCCGCAAGACCGAGCCTCGGCCGATGCGTGTCTTCCTGCAGGACGGCAGCCACGACCTCGACATCTACAGCGGCAATTGGTGGGTCGGCAACCAGGCGATGGCCAGCGCGCTCGAATACGCCGGCTACGACGTCCGATTCGTCACGGGCGACGGCGGCCACGACGGCAACCAGGGCTCGGCGATCCTGCCCGACGCGCTGCGCTGGCTCTGGCGGGAATGGAAGCAGCCGATCACGCCCTCGAAGGGCCGGACGGGCGCGGAGCGGCACTACGTCACCGAGATCCTGGATCCCGCGGCGGGCTGGGAACCGGTCGCGCGGCTTCACGGCTCCGCCGGAGACGTGACCGTGGACGCGCACGGCGATGTCTACGCCGCCGATCCGGCCGGCGCGCGGATCCTGCGGATCGAGCACGCGAGCGGGCGCACGCGAGCATTCCGCGAGCGCACGGAGGACGTCCGCGGAATCGCGTTCGGCCCCGATGGCCGCCTCTACGCGAGCCAGCCGCGGAGGAGGCGGATCGTGGCCTACGCGGCGGACGGCAAGCAGGGTGTGATCGTCGGCGGCTTCGACGCGGAACGCCTCGTCGTGGGAGCGAACGGCGGGATCTGGGCGAGCGACCCGACCCACCATCGCGTCTGGTACGTCGATCCCCGCGGCGGCCAGCGCGTGGTGCACGAGGGCCTGGAGTCGCCGAGCGCGCTGGCGCTCTCGGCGGATCAAGCCCTTCTCGCCGTCGCCGACGCATCCGACCGATGGGTATGGTCTTTTCCGCTCGCCGCCGACGGCGCCCGGCGGCACGGCGAGGCGTTCTACCGGCTCGAGACCGGAGAGGCACCGAGGGCCGACCCAGGCGGCATGACCGTTGACAGCGAAGGCTACCTATACGTCGCCACGCCTCGCGGCATCCAGGTCTTCGACCAGCCGGGGCGCGTGACCGCGATCATCGACCTGCCGGCGCCGTCCACCGCGTCGAGCATCACGTTCGGCGGCCCCGATCTCGACACGCTGTATCTCGCATCGGGAGACCAGGTCTTCCGCCGCCGCCTGCGACGCAAGGGCGTCTTCCCGGGCCAGGTCATCAAGTTGCCGACGCCGCGCCTTTAGTGTTTCGTCGCCGGACCCTGGCAGGGGCACGCGAACGGTAGTATCGTCACTGCCTCGTCGTCATCATCGAGGAGGCTGCATGGCGCGCAAGGGGGCTATGCTCCTGGTGGTCCTGGCCGCGATGGCGGGAGGGAGCTCGCGCATGACCAACGCATCCACGGCGGCCGCGGGCGGCGTGCTGCTCGTGGCGAACAAGGGCGATCACACGCTGGGGATCATCGACCCCGTCGCCGGACGGCAGGTGGCGACGGTCGAGGAGAGCGGCGTCACCGGCCACGAGGTGATCGCCTCTCCCGACGGCCGCACGGCCTACGTGCCGATCTACGGCGACTCCGGGGTCGGCCGGCCGGGGAGCGACGGGCAGACGATGGACGTCATCGACATCGCGTCACGCAAGCGCGTGGCGACGATCGACTTCGGCCGCGCGGAGCGCCCGCACTGCGCGATGTTCGGCCCCGACGGCCGGCTCTACGTCACGACCGAGATCACGAGCACGATCACGGTCGTCGATCCCAAGACCAACCAGATCGTCGACCGCATTCCGACGGGCCAGCCGGAGTCGCACATGCTCGCTCCCACGCGGGACGGCAAACGCGCCTACACCTCCAACGTGCACGTGGGGACCGTCAGCGCCATC